>Ga0164242_10001546_pt1 | contig 27262 bp, 16 predicted proteins | sample OricomgcompostMG_FD_108783 | JGI IMG/M metagenome (GOLD analysis project Ga0164242, IMG submission 108783) | Miracle-Growth compost microbial communities from Emeryville, California, USA - Original compost - Miracle growth compost (MG) ...
AGAACCAGAACCGCGCGGTTGGAAGCGTAGGCAACATAAAGAAATGTTCTTGTGGCATTGGTGGCTTCGGAATAGAAGATGAGCACGGTGAGGTGATTTGGTCAGCAGCTCTCTACGAGAAGATATTACTACCGACCACCGAAAAATCGATTACAGTCGTCTCACCACGATAATGGATTCCTTACCCAGCCTGAGTGCCGCCCTCCTATCGGGTGCACCCACCAGGGTTTTTATATATGATTCCCACTGGGGGGTCCAATCTCTCTCTCTCTCTCTCTCTCTCTGCCAAGTGCAATCAGAACAGGACCCGGAAGATCCACCTGGCCTCGAGCTGTTGGAGCCACGGTAGAACCTCCCTAGGCCCCATATTCGTAAAGCTGTAAAGCTGTTTGTTGATGAGGTACGGTCTAATGCGCAAAGTACGGGAGGGACCTGATTGTTGGATGGTTCGTGCGGAACAAACACTGGACCCGACAGGTCATGTGTTCCCGAACGCACTACCCCCGACAGCCATTAGGCAGTGGCGATTTTCTACTACCACTCTCACTCCCACTGCTCATATGGTACGACTAGTATCGTGGCAAGAATCAAAACAGCGGTCTACCAATCTGAAAACAGCCGCGCACCTAGCAAAGCTCCTAGATCGTGCCCAGAGGGCAACGTCTATAGATTGACAGGAACAAACACACTTGACGGTGATACGATGAACGAGCCGGCGCTCCCATTGGAGCTGATCTACCAAATCATGGACTACTTTCTACCGGAGAACCCCAATGCGTTGCTTCCAGCTTCTGACATAAGAACAAGGACGCTTCTTTCTTTTACAAGGGTCTGCCGCGTGACATACCCCTTGGCAACGACATACCTCATGAGGCATTGCGTGTATCTCGACTCTCGCACTCGGTTAGCGCGCTTCGTGAATTCCCTCGAACGTAGCGCTGAGACCCCCACCGGGCGGGACAGATTCAACAATGTGACGGCGATGTATCTAGCCATGTTCAGTGGGGGTGACGATACGACGATGGTGATGCAGGCTCGGCAGACTCGGGCACTCCTCTGTGGCTTGCATGGGACACTAAAACGGCTCGTCGTTGACATAGAAATGCTCGGCCGCGAGCCTAGAAGGGACCCCCGGAAGATTCGAGTACCGCTCCGCGAAGGCTTCGCCATGCTCACCGAGCTCGAGGAGCTCGTTTTCTTGGGACTTGATTTAGACCTAAGTATCTTTAGGCCATGCGCGAAGGAGCCGGTGATGTGGACGATGTGGCCCAAGATCCGGCGGGCGTCGCTCGCCTTTCCTCACACCGCACCTGGGTTCTGGCGAGACGTCGCGTTGATGCCGATGTTGGACTCGCTAGTACTAAGCCAGCCACTCGGCTTTGACGATAACTGCAAGACCGAGTTCTTCCAGCACGCCGATCGACCCATCAAGGTGGTGCTGGTGAACGTCTCGGCCGAGCAGCCGGACATGGTGCAGCGACGGAACTGGAAACTCGTGGACCCGGAAGGGAAGATGCGGGTTCTCGTATACGATGTCCCGACATCCTTTTATGGGGACGAGAGTCCGGGTGACTTGTGCCGGGATTGGATCAAGCGCTCAGCCCTCGATGGAACCCTCTGGGGTTGGAGTGGGACTCTTTTAGAATGAGCGTGTCCTGCAACAGGATCGAGGGCCACCAGCTCGCCGCTGAGGGGCCTTCATTTGCTCCTATCGCTAGTTGTCTACGACAGAAGTACGCTATGGTAGGGGCTACCGTATTGCTCACAGAGGTACGTCCCGCAAGGCCATAACTCAATTTAGAAGTCCATTCCGCCACCCTGCCCTGGGACCGGACCTGAGAGTCACAAGACGCCACCAGAATAGCGCGTCGCCAAACCCAGGACCCGAGCCGCCGAAGAAGGAATCCAAGCTGAAGAAAAGGGTGTCCAGGCAAGGATCGAAAAGGGCATCCGGAAATGCACCAGGGGGGGCTCTCTGATTTGGCAGAGAGCGAGCTCTCGGGTGGTCCCGGCAACAGCTTCTAAAGTGTTGCAGCAGAAAGGCTCCAAAGTACCTAGGTTCCCCTGGTGATGCTGGCTGTGGTACAAGGGTTTGTTTGGCGGTCAGGATAGAGTACAGATTGACACAAGCGTTCGGTGGGGGCTCTAATCATTTTCTAAAGTAGGTCGTGACAATGGTATCACCGCTTTTACGGATATTCCGGGCGGTCTACCTAGATGCACAAGAAACAATACCGAGCACAGATCTCTTCGCCTCCTAACGTTAGGCAGGCAAAGGGCCCATCTCTCGTCACCTTCATTCATTACCACTCATTAGCTGGCCGTTCAAGTAATCCAACAAAGTTGTGAGCTCACCTTTTTCAGGCAGGCAGCTCTAATACCTTACTCTATACCACACCTCAAGCCCAAGCCCTCTTCTCTAAGTTTGTCAAAATCGGCAGCACGAAGCACCCTCCCATCTAGAATGGCACCCATGTGCGTCTTGTCAATCCCCTCGCAGTTCCGCCGGACTTTGGTCATGAACACCTTGAGGAACTTAACGGGACTCGCCGTAAACCCGCAACCCGCCCGCCCCTGACCGCCACCGCCGCTGTTACTCTCGTTGTCGCGCAAGATGAACCCGTCGGTCTCAGTGTTCTCTGTCGGCTCCCACGCCAGGCCGAGATACTCGCATAGCTGCACGTACTCGTCAAACGAGCTGAGGTACAATTGCCCCGCAAATAGATTCAGCTGTACGGCGAGGCGGAGGGACGGAGCGGCGACCGGCGGGTTTGTATTCGCCGTCACGGTGTATAGATCCAGGCTGTCCAGCGCACGGGATGCAAGGCTCGATCGTGGGGCGTACAGGTGCAACGCCGTGGCCTTAGACTTCCGCATAATGGGCATTAGCCTCTGTGCTTCGTACGGACTGATGATCATCATGTGCTTGATAGTATCGTCGCTTCCCCGACTGGTGAGGATCCACTGCACCGATCGCTGAAACTCGTCTGAAACGTACAAGCTACCGGATATCTTTACTGTGAACGCGAAGTCAGCTGTGGCGAGTAGTTCAGAGCCGAACTGCGACACGTCGACGTGCGTGGCGGCGCTGGTGTCGCGCAGCGTCTCGAACGCGGGCCGGTAAGCGATAGATCCGCTGGTAAGGGCGCCCGTGGTTGCGAATGTGACGACATCATCGTGGAGATGATGTTCTGCCGCGTCGCAGGCTGGCGGTCGCTGGACCTGGCGCTCTTGCTCGATCTCCGGGGCAAGTTCGCGCTCCTGCTCCTCTTGGAGGTTTGCGTCGGCGTGGTGAAGGTTTCCAAACTCGCTGCAGCGCTGTGCGATGGGGTCTTGGTCTTTGCACGGTTCGGATGGGGCCGCCTCGGCCACGGAACTCGGCCTATACCTTTGGTCTAGGGTTCGGGCTTCGTCCTCGAGGAACTTCCCTGCCTGCTCCTGGGACATTCCTGGCTTCTCAATACGAGATTCGACCCAAAGTGAACGCTGGTGCTGGAACCGCTGACCCTGTACTGCCCATAGAGGCATACTTCGTCGTGTATCAACAAAGGTCTCTGAGATAGCCCAGTTGAGTATATCTGATACATTGATATCAGAGCCCCTATTATTGGGTCCCAAAGCCAAGATCTTGGTATTCACCTCCTGAGGAACACAAAAAACAATCGACTGCCCCTTCCCCAATTTTCTCATCCGCATACATGCTAAAGAGGTGTCAATGATGAATAACATAACTGAATCAGGGAGCTTACCTTGAACCAGCCTGTCCTTGGTCAAGTTTGCACCGAGCGTGGCCGCAGCCCGGTAGTCGTCTGGTAACCGCAAGTCCGTCCCTCGAGTGTGGGCTTCGTCTAGGAATACGAGACAGAGATCGAGCTGCCCAGAATATGGCGATGTCTGGAATGGTTCAACTCGACCTTTGCGGTCTATCACGGAGAGTTCATCAGCATCGTTGAAGAAGACCACAGCCTGTGCCCCCTCGTCTGGCATTATCTTAAGCCACTGCTCTGCAACCTCGATATTCCGGAGCTCAAGAATCTGCGCTCCGACGTCGAGAATCACCCGGGTGGGTGGGTACAATTTTGTGACCATTGTTAGCAAAACTTCAGCGTCAGACCCCGCGCTCTCGTCGCGTGCCGCCATGAGAGTGACTGAGTTCTCGGGCTGCAGCAGATATTCCAGGACCAATGCATTGGTGTGGATCTGCTCGGCTAAGTTGAGCTGCTTCATACCGAGCGGGAGAACTTGGCGAGAGTCGTTCGTTCCGCTGAAGCCTGTCGTAGGGTGAGCTTTAGCCTGTCCGATATCCCAGCCTGACGCGGACAGTTTGTGTGGGAATTCCTTCATCTCCTTTGGGAACACCGTGTGCGATAGGAAGTAGTCGATCGCCCCCTTGGCGAAGCGGAGGTGAGGAAATACTTGATTAACACACTGGAAGTTGTCCGTCAGATTAATACCGGACAATTGATGGAAGGTCGGGGGCAGATCCGGCGCATCCTTGATCCAGGTTTGATATTCGACGCCGGATTGATCAGAACGCATGATATGGTCAAAGGCGAGGAATAAATCCTCATCCTCCAGCCCACAGTAGTAGTACGTTAAACACGTTAAGACGATGACAACGTCTGGATGGCTAAATTCTGAACGAGGAGCAGGACTATCCTTGGCACGATAGGGGACTGCAAGCCTTGTTGCGGGACGCCTGTGGATATCGAGTCCGTAGTTCACTCGCCATCGCTTCTGGCCGAATGCAAAGGCCAAGATCCCTCCTGCCATGAGGCCCCGTAGGAGGAGAAGAGGAGTCTTTGTTGTGTCCGACCAGAACCCGCCAGAGCCAAGTTTCTCAACCTGATCAATTTCGACCTGGGCCAGATCAGACTGTGTCATGTACCTCAGAACTGCTTCCCTAACCCTCCACGGGCGTCTCGCAATTGGAAATCCTTCGAGACCATTGTCGCAGATATGCCTAGCAACACGTCCAAGAATGAGCTCCTGAGCATCCTGTCGAAGGAGCCGGGTTCTCGGAAAGCTTCCTTTCTGATTCTGGCCAACCTCGATAGAGAAGGGGAGTTCCTTAAGCACATCGGGCGCATACATCCTGACCAGGCTCAGAACCTGATGTATTAAAATCCACCTATCTGGACTGAGTTCTACCGGTCTCTGCATGCCCATTGTGTAGATCAGCTCAAACTTGACGCTGAAATTCTCGTCACTCTCGTCTACAATGTCGCGGGACGACTCATCAAAGAACTCCTGCGTGCTCAGTAGCGCTCGGCCGATTTGTGCCTTGCCCGATATCAGAGACTCAAGGCCCATTAACTTAAAGGACAGGATATGCTCTGGCTGAACAAGCATGATGCCACCATTCTTCATGCACTCTCGACAGATGTTGCCAACTGCACTTGCGTCCTCAGCTCTGAACCTGAGGTTGCGGGAGAAAGGCACTTGGTAGATGCGCCTGTCTAAGAGGCCCCCCAGCTTGGAGAGTAGCATCTGAAACATCTGCTTCGACTGTGGCTTCGCGACAATGACACGGACCAGGCGAGTGCCGTCTGCCAAGGCCGCTGCCACGATGGGCACGATTACGGACGACTTCCCCTCGCCCATGTTCAACTGCATGACCACATTCTGGTTGGAAACTGGCGCCCTCATCTGTTGTGCTATTTGTTCTTGCGGCTCCCGTATCATGATCCCGCTCTCGACTTCAAGAAGCAGGGTTTCGGGATGTTCGAACGGGTCCCAGTTGGTGTGACCAACATTGCGTAACTCCTTGAGAAGCTCAGCGTCATTTCCAACGGCCATCGCGAGCCGCTCCGCCCGCTGAAGCTCCGTGAGTGCAAGAGCGTAATGGACGACGCAGTTCTGCCAGTCGCGTGAGATCTTGTTCCACCGGTGTCGGGCGAGCTGTTGTAGAAAGAAGACAGGCGATAATCTTGGGTACTGCTGGATCTTACTTGCAGCTGCTAGATATCTAGGTCTAGACGCATGTGTTGAATCTATGCCCGTTGGTATGGCCGCTGCAGCTATAGTCGAGTACATCTCAGTGACGTGCGCCTTGCACAAGTGTAGATGCTCAAGGACATCTGAGGCATTAAGTGAGGACGACGGCAAGTCACTCTCCTTTCCCATCCCATGCAAGGAGAGCAAGCTCTTTCGTAGATCCTCAACATAGGATTTCTCGTAGCCCGTGGTAGCTTGCTGCTCGAGGCGCGCCAACAGTAGGGCGAGGCGGGGTTGCGATGCGCCGGCCGATGAAGGAACAGACGAAGGAAGCAGAGCTATACTTTTCTCGCACGCCGGTAAAGGTGGGGCAGCACATTCGAAGACGTCGTCAATACGCACAAAGGCAGGTCTCCGTTCAAGATTCCACTCGGGTTTGGTGAACGAAACTGGCCGCGGCGCCGGCGATCCAGAGGGGAGATTTGTAAGCTGTTCGGCAATGTGGTCGAGGTATTTGCGGAATAGCAAATTGTCGTACCAAATCTTGAACTTTGCCTTCACCATCTCCATGGCCTTGCCTACGTCGATGTAAGTTTGGAAGGCAGTGTAATCCCGGCCCGCGGGAGTCGCGGGGACCTCGCACGGCCATTGAGCGACCAGCTTGTCCACAAAGCCGGCAACGGCGCGATCTCGGCTTTCGGCGTATAGCCGTCGTCGACGACTATTATACGATGACTTGGACTCATCAATTCCTCGTGGTAGCTTTGCCTCTCGGCTTGAGCCAAAGCCGCGAGTAGAAATCTCGATAATCTCGCGCAGGCTACGTTTGTTTGCAGACGTGCCCTGCTGTAACAGAAATACATCCGCACTAGGAGGTGATATCTTCATCTCCGCGGAAACTGTGAAAAAAGCCACCACCGTCTGGATAATGTTCTGGTTTGCATTTTTAGCAAATGCTACTGTTGAGAGCCAGATCATGAACTTGAACTTGTCAGTGGCAGGAGCTGCTTTCCTCAGGTATATATGGAGTGGAATCCAATAAGCAGAGATGAAGTCGGACGCGGACATGAGCAGCTTGGGATCATACTGGAGCGAGGGTAGCGACCGTGATATACCGAAGACCTCAGAGCTTTGACAAAGAAACCTCCACAGATCGTCACCAAATTCATCCCCAACCGGGTAAACAAGGTTTGGACGCCCCTCATATACCATCCGAGATAAGGTAAGCGCCCTGACACACTTTGTAGATCCCTGGCCGTCATCCCTGGCTGAGTACGGTTTGTCTCGAGCGACTGTGTGGGCTTCTGCCCCGAAGCCTGAGATGCGGAAGGTCGAGGACCTTATGTTATCACGCTCTAGGAGGAGCGAGTCTGTAAAGTCTAGGCTCGGTAGTTGAACGACAGAGTCAGGATGGAATATTTTCGCCTTCTGCGCCTCATCAAGGATGGACCTAACGCTCTCGTAAAACCCCCCGTGTTGTGACAATGAGCTTAGCCCAGGGGACCAGGTCACTGACTGCATAACACGTTTATTGCGAGGATAACAGCGCCTTGATGGACTCAAGTGCGCTATCTTGTCGAGTAGGTTTAATTCCTCAGGCGACAGCTGGCCAAAAGATCTGACTGCAGCGGAGTTCAGGATGGAAAGGGCCTGCTCAGTGCCTGTTCTCCCAGTGAGTGGGTCGGGCAGGCAGGACGCCGTGAGCGCATGGAGGTAACACAGGAATAGCTTGCTTGGTAAGCTCCCATTATCAACGAGTCTCCCAAGCTGACCATCGACATGGTATGCATGTGCTCTAGAAGTAGAGTCCTTGCCGACGGTAACAAGGACATGATCTCCACCCTCATTAACAGATACACACCCTTCCGGAACCAAGACAAGACGGCTACCTTGACGACTCTCGAGGACCAGGCGACTGCGGAGCCCGATGAGCGTGCCGAGAGACTGCTCTGGGGCAATGAACATGCCGCGAAACTGACGAGATTGGATTGATGACGCTCCCTGCTTCATGTAAAAGCCTAGCTGGATCCTAGGCAATTCGATCTCTATCGAAGATGAAGAGTGGTGAAACATAATATGAACGTGAAGAGGATCCTCGAGGCAGTCAAGCACGAGCGACAGAACCTTCGCGGTAGTGCTCCTGACGTAGACTAGCGAGACACCGTCTTTGACAAGGCGCCATTTATCACCGGCTCTCGTTAATCTCCAGTTATCTGAGGACGAAGCCCACGGGGCCTGTTCGGGGCGAAATTCCAGGCACTGATCAGTCATGCTGTACCAATGAACAAATTTGTCGATAAATGCGGATGGAAATTCCCCGCGCAAGACATGGCGCGGAACAAGTTCGTATATCCGATTCCCCCGAATGGCCTGGACCAAGAGATCGCACTCTCCTGAGCCTGAAGTGGGAGACGGCCCGAGCCCAAAGTGGAGAGTGTGTCCCGCATAAGACTCCTTGCCAGAGAATTGCATACCCGGAGTGGAAGTAGGCATGACCTCGAGAGTAATACTACCAAACAACGTACGATATGCTGCGTGTTGTTGATACTCGGCGGGGAGACGGCCTAGTGGCAAGCCGTTGACGAGCAACTCACAAGTTAGCAAGTTAAAGTGGACATTAAGGGTCTTCCGGTCCCCCGAAGAGACCATTACCCTGGCTAGCCAATATTCGTGGCCCCGGACCGGCCCCCAAATTCCGCCAGCCTGGTAGGCGGACCAAGACTGGCTGATGGCGTCGTCAAGCGCGGAGCTGCCCTGGTCCAGGATCTCGGTTGAGAGAATCGAGTAGCTCCTGTACGACAGCAACCTTTGGCGATGAAGAAGCAGATCGACCACGGGGTTAGAGGTGTCGGATACGCTGTTCCTTCCTTCCCGAATGATGACACCGCATCGTATGAGAACCGACGCATTAGTAGGAGAGGCGAGGACTTTTTTTAGATGGACAGGGTCGACGTTGAAGGAATCAACGCAGATGAGCGCAATCTCGACTGACTTGCAGTGCAAGTATCTTCTGATGTCGTCTTTGGTTGCAATGTGCGCCTTCTCCCTGATGAGATTGACCCAGTTGAAAGCAATGACGCGCACACGGGAGAGGTAGTCCAGGCAGATGCCCTTAATCTTGTCGGCGGCGGTCAACGATAGTAATCGTGCTGCGAGAGAAATGAATGTGCTGAGCGATTGGGATGATTCCCAATTCTCCTTCATTCTCTGTAACCCCTCGCTAAGGCCTCGTAGGAAGGCCAAGGCAAATTGCTCGTGGTCAACGATAGTGTGGCCGTCTCTGAGAACGTTGCCATCACTGCACGGCCCAGCTTGGTGGATTGCCTGCAGAATTACAAGCCCTGTCTCTGGCTTGGCAAAATCGACGGACGGTGCAAAGAGCTGGAGTAAAATGTTCTTCCACTGGAGCAGGTGGCCGAGAGGGAGATTGCATAGAGCCTTGTACTCGTCTAGTGACAGATGCTTGGGGCATTTGGACTGACTTGCTATGACATCGTTGTGGAAAGGGCCCTCAGGGTTCCTGGAGGGCCGGAAGAGGAATCTTTGTAGAGATTCCGACGACCGCGGTAGTCGGTATCTGCACGCCTCCGGGGTCTTATCCTTAAAACCCACATGGCTTACAAAGTTTTCAGTATTGCTGTCGTAGTACTGGTATCTTAACCCATTTGGAAGGCATACCGTGTCTTCACTGGCGGTGCTTATTCCCACGTTTCGTCGGTGGGTAACAATGTGAGGCTTGACTTGAGACAGTAACCCAATGCGCTGTTCCGATCCAAAAGTGGTGAAGAATGGTGAAAGTCCTGCATCCTTCCTGAGGGGGTAACTTGACCGCGGAGTCACCCTTTGAAGGTAATCTCCCTCGAGGATATCCAGGAGCAAGTGAACCGTTGTGTCACGCCAATGACCAAAGGGACGGGGCACCTTGAGCTCAAAAACGGCAGCTTTCTGCTCTGTCTCGCTCTTCGGAAGTGGCCATTCGTGGATGCGTATCCCCATATTTCTAGCTTGCGAGCGGTAGCCACACTTCCGGCAGCTGCTGCTGTGCCGTTCTTCCGGGGTTGTGTCGACGGCAGACTCCTCGTAGTACTCACACTCGGCTTGGTCGTAAAGCTGCATGAATTTATCATACTCTGCTTTCTTCTGGTGGAGCTCCTTGCACTTGTCCTGTCGCTGTCGGGCGGCTGAGATTTTGATGTCGTCAAGCAAGTTGATGTGTTCTTGGGACTGGTCGAAATATCTCACCGGGAATGAGTCTGCAGTCCCAAAATCCTTAAGGATTTCTTGTCCACGGAACCGGGCGCGGAATGAGCGACTAATTAGATAGTCTTCGATTCGGCGGAGTCTCTCCATCTGATCACGGAATGGTAGGATGAGCGATTGTAAAAGGCCCTTCGGGATTCCGGGATAGTAGTCGAGAAGGAGCGGGCAGATATGGGCCGCTGACTTGTCGCAAGCAACCCAGAGTTCCAAGATGGTAAGGAGCATGACAGACGTAGCCTCCGGGTTGCATGAGTAGAGTGATTGTGCAGCCCCGTGATAATCGCCAATCAGCCTACCTAGCTTCTCGCAGCTATCCGCGTCGCGCTTGTGAACCTGTATCCAACTAGTAAGATTGGTAGCCACCCAATCCTCAAAACCCATCAGGTTAAACTTGTTAAAGGCCCCTGTCGAGAATTCCGCGCTTGATGGAAGATCGTCCGGCTCGTATTTGGCGAGGGAGGAAGTTGGGTTGAAGTTGAACGAGGTTGTTGTCCTTTTTCGCTGGCATAACGAACTGATGAAGCTCTCCACCGCAGGGAGGTGGGCGTGGACGTCTTTCCCAAAGTCCAGGTTTTCAATGGGACGTAGGTCGAACCGAGGTGTGGTACGGTCCATGGTGATCGACCACGTCGTTTTAAGGATCAGGTGGGTGTTGGACATGACACTGCGGACAAAGCTTATGCCGGGGGCATCGAAGGATGGGTTTAGCTTCAGTAGGCGCCGAGCGAGTTTCGCATTCATGATGTGCAGCATCTCAATTCGAATGGCCCTTTGAGTGCTTGAAAGATCCAATACGCGAGCCATGTGGAATAACATGAACAGTTTGTACACACTCATTCGGGGATCTGATGCAGTTCCTGAGGCAGCCTCTCCCCGTGTGAGACTGAGCTGTAGGGCGACACGTACGAGTACCCATAAAGGCGATCTGCGCCAGGGTAGCAAACTATCAGCCCACATGACTTCGTCTCGAGTGTTCTTCCAGATGCGAGGAGCGTCAACTGGCTTCCCAACGGCACTGAGGAATCCTATGAAAAGTTCGGTGACCATCTTGGGGTGGGCGGTGTCCCGAATCTCGTCATGCATGCTGCCAGACTTCTTTATCTGTGGCAGGGTGTCCACAGAGCGCTGAGAGCTCATCTTGGCAAGCGTATGGGATATTGTGTCCTGGAAACCGGGGTCCTGGAAGGTGTCCATGGCAAGGGAAACCACGGGTCCCGGAAAGCAGCGTCGAAGTCGTCCGAGGGTACCAATAACTGCCTCGCTTTGGGGAGAGAGTTCAAAGGCCTCGACGTGGATGGAGTCTTGAACTTTTCCGATCATGATTCCGGCATTTTGTTCACCTATGTGAAGCAGAATAGTTCCACCTTGAGAAGGAAGGTTAGGAGGCATGATCCAGAGTGGAATGTGTACGGGACATATCTTTACCTGTCCTATGAAGATTTTGCAAAGCAGTTCGAAAGGGCCCTTCTCGGACAGAACCGTGGAACCCAAAGGAACCGTGCACGGTGCTTAGATTGGCGATCATGACTGTGGCAGAGTCAAGAGCATCGCGCAAGTCGTGCGTAACGCATTCCCTGAAATGCTTCAGACTGTCCACGACAATGCTCAGGAGGATGGATTCGTGTTGAGGATTCGCGTCATCCCCGTCGGGGAGTTTGGGTGGCAAGAAGGTGTGGTATATCAGGTACTTTATTGCCTCGAGAGGCACCGCCTGCCGCGTGTCCACCATACTCGCGAATGCTCAAGAATATGATCGAAAATTCTAAGAAGAAGATTCAAAGTTTTCACAAATGAAGGGGGTAAGAACTTGATGGAGAAACCGGGAGAGAAAATCTCGAATCGGTGGTCGGTGGTTTCGAAGCGTGAACTAGGAGGGCAAGAGGGGTAGGTAGGTGTATGATGAGAAAACCCCTTTCGGGTGGGAAGGTAGAAATGGATGCCCCAGGTTGTGGCCGAAAATTCAACCATGAGCTCGAATGTGACCAATAATATCACATGTCAGTTTGTTTTGGCAAGACATCAAGAAGTGAATGACAAGTGAACGTCAAGAAGGAAGGGATATCCTACGGAAAGTATCATAATGTACACTGCAGGAGGCCTACAAGACGAAGCATCCAGCCCACCTCACTACAAGCACCGTAACTGGTAGATTTCCTTCTTTCTATTTGAGACAATCTGGAGGGCCTCCCGCAGGAGAAAATATGACGCACGACCAGTGTTGGTTACTAAGATGTCTCGTATCCTCCCGCAGACCGGCGTTTGTTGATATTACTTAAACTCCATACCAGAGCGCCATGCCACAAATCTACAGAATAAAACAGGCTAGAGAACGGTAATAAGACAGAAAAGGGGTCAACTTACCCCTTTTCGAGAATCACACCAAGTATTTGAGTGGACTACCACTTTCAAGAATATTAGGGTATTCACCACACGCAACCGCCTTCTCAAATCACGTAACTTTTCTATGGCGGGCGCGACCTGAGGCCCCCTAACTTCCTAATACTACTGGGCTCCCCTGGAGTGCTTCACCAAGGCGTTTTGAAGTATATGTCTCGCAGAGTGGAAGTAATCTGCCTAGCATGCAGAATGAAGACACAGCTAACTCGGAAACCAGCAAAGTCTCGTTTTGAAACCATAAATGGGTAGGTAGGGAATATGGCAATGCGGATAAAGGGGTCAACGGACGTCCGTATCACACTGCGGCTCCGTTGTTTCAATAGTAGAGTGCGATCATCCAGTTTCTCGAGTTCAAGCTTGCCGTCGCCTCCTTCTAGTGGCTCGCCAGCTTTTTCTTATACTGCTATGTCCAGTTATATCCCCAAACCGAGTTGAACCCCTTTGCTGGTCTAAGAAGTCTAGGCTAGACATGGCAAGCCCCGTCAGGTACTAGTCCGGACGTGTAGGCATAGTAGGCCTAGTACAGGGATAATCATCTTGTCCTTTGCCTCAAGTCCAAGAATGATCTTTATTAATACCATACTATTATTCTCTATTCTTGCTACTACTGTGGCTGATTATGACTAGCTAGGATCTCTACCTAGCTCTCGATATTAACTATTCTACCAGGTTATAAGGTCCTGGCTAACATATATTCTCGAGTAAGATGAGCTCTTAGAAACACAGAAGCTACTACGATAGACCTTGATATCGTTTTAACAAGGTGTAGACAATATATATCATGGATCTAAGAGACTCTTTGATTGACCTAGCAAGTTCTTACGTCCTCTCTAGTTTTCATGGTTGCCTCCACGGAATCGTAACATCGGCGCCTCCTCCTCGGCTACCTAGTATCTAGGTGCCTAGGGTGCTGGCCAAGTGACTACTTTCGACAAGGTTCTTGACGCGAGTCTACTCGCCGAACCATGTCGGTTACCTGTCACCTGCGACCTATCTGCGAGGACCTGGTACCCTGCCTTCCCTAAAGCTTACATTAGACTTGAAGGTAGGTAGTGTGGTGGTAACTGGGAGGTACATTCTAGTGGTACACTCGAAGGGGGAGGAGGGAGATATGATGAGAAGTTGGGCGTTGAGGGTCAGGGTAATAGGCGGGCCAAAACTGGATCCTTGCGACAAATCTCTCTGTTTGCTTAAAGTCTGTCCCTTGTAACCCAGTTGGAGGTGCTGTTCCGGGGCCAGGTACTCCTTGTATGGTTCTTCGTCATGCATCGGAGTATCACTTCTACTGATCACGAGTGGGGGTGGTGGTCAAACACTTGGTTGGAGTGGTGGGAACGCGGGGGTCTTGTCTCTCCGCACTTGATGGACCTATAACCCTAAGAGGGCTTCGGGAATGTAACTGGAGCTCGTCGCCCTTCTTCGGCAGACGGGAAGTGTGGCTCGGGGCCCGAATTGGTTCGCCCGTGGCTGGAACTGGATGGGTTAATCGTCAACTTGGGTATCTTTGTCCCAGCCAATCGCAACCTTCAGTACTGTTAATGTCCATATTTTTCTCGACAATGGTGTGTTCTATGTCGCCATCAACGTCGTCGAGAAGATCTGGGGATATGGATTTTCCTTCCTCTCACTCGCCCTCCTCGTCGAAGGTGTGCACCTGCAGACCAAGAAGGTTGTGGAGGAGGCCACCCTCAAAATCACCAAAGGCGAGTTCCTCCTAGTCCACAACCTTTTTCTGACCTGACTTCATCAAAATAGAACCCACACTCTATAAGACGTGGACGTTGTTCTACGTAGTAGTATCATTGAACCAGTGAAGCGTGCCCTCTCAATCTCAAGAAGGCTAGCCTTCAAGCTATTTAACTTACCTGGGAGTTAACTCTAGGGTAAGTTACCTAGGTGTTGCAACCTACCCAGGAGTTAACCTACCCTGCGGCTTTCCATCACCGCCCTGATACCTCCTTCAGAGATCATGCAACGATGTGCAAGGGCCAAATTTTAACTAGAGGAATAATACGACGTGGCATCTCTTAGTCTAAGGGAGTGAAAAAGAGAGATTCTAAGGAAGTCCCTGCGGAAGAGCATCCAGTACGAGCCGGATAGCGGCCCCGAGTTCACCAACGATGTTGTTAACACCAGGACGTCTTACGATAAAATTTCCATGGTCAATCTTGGTGATACTCGCGTCGCTGGTGAGGAAGTGGGTTGGAAGGGCCATCACATCACGTGATGCTTGCCAGCGATTTTCCATCCCTCAGACACGTGGGAAGACAGCCCCACCTTTGCCTCCAATTGACCCCGGTGGCATTAGCTAACACTTGGCGTCATCCCGCAGCCCCCTTGACTTCATCGCAAAACTGAGCGAGATTGTAAAACCTCGTTGTGCGACGCCATGGTGCCATTTAACTTGTCCAACAGCTGATAATCGTACGGACTGTGGATGGAAGCCTTTAGCAATCTTCGGCAGAGCGGTTAGTCTGCTTCTCGACCCCTCGCGGGCCCCCCCCCCCCCTTCGCGGCCCGGTAGCACAGGGCGCCGCTCTGCCCAGGCAATTGCTGACACCCCATCTACAGACTTCCCTTGGTCGGCTATCTCGACCGAAGCGCTACTGGCCGAACTTACAAGGCGAGACGATGCGCCAGCTAAGCCTAAATGCGGCTCGGGGGCGAAGGGATCCTATGACACCGCGATACACGTATTTGCCCTGTTCTTAATCTTGGTCGTGAGCACCGTTGGTATGCAGCCCCTGCGACCCTGTGACTTTGGGTGACAGATACCGGATAGCTAACCTGTGTCACAAACAGCATGCGGATTTCCTCTTTTCTCCCGGCGAATTTCGAAGAGCCCGAAGCAGAGCAAGGTCATCTTCATCTCCCAACACTTCGGCACGGGTGTTCTCCTTGCTACCGCATTCGTCCATCTCCTCCCGACGGCCTTCATCTCACTGACCGATCCGTGCCTCCCCTATGTCTTCAGCAGCGGATATAAGCCGCTTGCCGGCTTGATTGCCATGGCGTTTGCGCTGATGGTTGTGGCGCTGGAATCATATCTAACCGCACGCGGGGCTGGCCATTCACACTCTCATCAGGTGTGGGTGGACGACGACGATGACGATACCGCCCACGACGGTGGAACAGATGTCATGCTCCAGTCCCGTGCAGATGGCTTCTCCGCGAGGCGGCAGTCCGGCCATCGGCCGGCAGACATGGCGCTTGAGGACTTGGAAACACAAGGCCTGGTTGCTGGTGCATCACCCCTGCCGGGATCCACTCCTACACATCAACCGAACGAGGGCGAGGCAGCATTTAAGGCCAATGGAGGCGCTGGTCCAAGCGATAACGGCGACGGCGATGGGGAATCCCTAGATCTCGACCTGGACCTGGACGAGCTCGACCCCGTAGGCCATGCGCCGCCCCCCAACCGTGTCAAGCGGTCCTCGACCTCGTCAATACCCCACATCCCCGACCGGGAAGAGCAGAAGCGCCTACTCCTACAATGTCTCCTCCTTGAGGCAGGCATCCTCTTCCACAGTGTCTTCATCGGCATGGCCTTGTCGGTCGCTACGGGGCCGACCTTCGCCGTGTTCCTGATCGCCATCGCGCTACACCAGTCCTTCGAAGGCCTCGCGCTCGGAGGGCGCATTGCGGCGATCCACTTCCCCAAGTCGTCCCCCCGGCCGTGGCTGATGGTGCTCGCCTACGGCACCACGACGCCGATCGGACAGGCGATCGGGCTGCTCCTAGTCTACGACCCGATGAGCGAGGCGGGCCTGCTGATGGTTGGGGTTATGAACGCCATATCGAGCGGCCTGCTTCTCTATGCGGGGTTGGTGCAGCTGCTGGCCGAGGACTTCCTGACCGAGAAGAGCTACAAGACGCTGCGCGGCAGGAAGAGGGTCCACGCCTTCCTCGCCGTCGTGGCGGGTGCGTCCCTGATGGCTGCCGTGGGGGCTTTGGCGTGATTGTTTGTTTGGTTAGGCGGATCTTTGGCTGTCATGCGTTGCTATCAAGCGAGGTACATGCACCTACCTAGGTACCTAAGGTAGTACTGACCTGGTCTATTGGATTTTCCTCGTGAGGCAGTTCCTCGTTGGCACTCCCCGTTTATATAGAGTTTGGCGATGCATGGGAAATGGGGCGTTGCAAACATGGCGTTTGAGCATGCACCCAGGCAATACCTACCGGGTGCGTAGGTACCTATCTACATGTACCTACCTATGTGGAGATACCTAGGCAACTACCTTGCATATTGGAAGGCGTTTGGTACACACCCACCCTTGCTACATATCGCCTATGTGTCAAAGATACCTTGCCCACCGTAAGGTCGGCCCATGCTGTGGACGTTTGTTTTCCGGATTGCCTCAGGAAGGTGCCTCGCCTCGTACAGAGGCATACGAGGTTCGTGTCCCCCACTGCTGGAGCTTCGTACCTCTTCTAGTTACTAAAAAAGCGAGGCGGTCAAGTCCTCCTTCCTCGATTTTCAAAGTCTGCTCCAGGATACCTCCCACTTCTCTTTGCCTCCCAGCTTCTCTTCTCTGTGCCCCACTCGCCCGGACATATTGCCATCCCCTAGAGCTACTCATTAATTACTTCGCTCATATCAGTCTTACTCTTGCTTGTTCTCGTTTCTGATTGTATATTTCGCCAAGATGAGTGTATCCGAACCCCCCCAAGAAGACCTATGGCCCCTCGACACTCAGGATGCCGAGCTTGTTCAGAACGCCGAGTTTCAGGATGCCCTGACTCTTCAGGAGGCCAAGAAACGCGCTCTGGTCTTGAGACGGCGGATTTTCGAGAACTGGTCCCACATCGCCGACATGGTCACCCAACACGAAGGGGCCATCCAGAATCGATGGATGAGGAAATCGAAGCATCAGCGCCGAGAAATGCTGCTCTCCACGTGGCCAGATATGATAAAATACCACAGGCCCGACGTGGCGGCGTTGAGTCAAGCCGTGCCGGGGACCAAATCGACCAAAGAGGCCCTCCGAGCATACCTATGGCCGCACATTAACATCGAAGACCTCTCCAAGACAGAACCGATCCTCTTGATGCTGAACTCACGGGGCCTACACAACCCAGTCGTGTTCGTCTATACTGACTGGCAACCTGCCGTTTTAGTCAGCAACATCCATGGTATGCTCGACTTTGATGGGTACATCATGACGTTTTACCACGCGCCGTCATATGATGCGTATGGAGGGATATTCCCGGCGACCAACGTCCCGCAACAGGACGAATGGCCACTCGTAGGGCATGCGTCTAGGGTGCACGTCGGGTTGGTGCTTCTTAAACTACAGGACCGCCTTTATTGGTTCTTGGCCCAATTTGTCGACAAAATCCTCCACGATGCTTCGAGTGGCACTGTCCCACATTTCCCTACACCTACGTTACCCTCAGCCATTGTTGGCCCGTTAGGGGAACGGTCCTTCGCCACGAGGGCTTTCGAGTCGTATTACCGTCAACCAGAGCCTCCGAATATCGCCCAGATCCGGTTCCTTGTTGAGGCCAGGGCTTTCGAAGCTAAGGTCCATGTGATGACACTCCGGGAAGATCCAAGATACTGGCGAGATACTGTCGAGGAATGGAAGAGCCATCAGGAGGATATGCTGCTAGACACAAAAGGCAACCAACACCCAAACGGCCACCACCTCGGCAAGCATGCGCACTGGAACCTACACGCCTTTAACACGGCTATATCCGCCCTCGTAAATGTTGAACAATGGGCCGATATGCGTGATCGCCTCGCTGACGTGGAGACGTGGGCGTCCTCTTTTGACGGAGGACCGCGAGAGCGGCAATTCAACTTGGCCCTGAGCAATTTGCTACACTACGCCAAATATTCTTTGTATTTCCCCTGCGAGGTATTGAAAACAACCTGGCGCTCCTCACCGCCTCTGCAACCCTTCTTTCGATTGGTGGCTCCAGAGCACCGGGACCGCTTTGAGGGTTGCATTGTGCCGTGGGATCACGATACACTCGATCCATGCTTCCGCCAAGCAGCCCATCCACCAGAGCGTGGCGGGTCGTTCTTTCGCCTGCAGTGGATACTAACGAAGTTGTCAGACCAGATATTCGTTGCTGTAAAACCCCATACGTTGATAGAAGAGTTCGACTATCTCCTCAAATCGCAGCCCCATACCCGGAATCTCGTCTCTCCTTTTATCTTAAGGCAGATTTCGGACATATCCATCCTGTCCGAGTACCACCGACAGTTGGACAACTTCGGGCCGGCTGCTACATTAATCACGCCTCAGTTGTCAGACATAGCTGTGTCCGACGGGCAAGCTAGCTTCGACAGCATTCGCAAACGTGTATGCCGTATTCGCCAATGTCTCGGTACTTCGGAGGTCTGGCAATCTCTTGACCTAACCCCGGCGCGGATTGAGCTTCCGGCAGACGGACCAAGAGGGAAGCAGGATGTGGACCAAATACGAGCCGCGGAAGCAAGCCTCGACAAGTTTTGGGGCGTCTTAAGGACTCTGCTAAGAAAAACAACAGGGCCAGAGCTTTTGACTTGTAGCGAGACCTTTCTCAGAACACCTATCAGCCGTACGCCCGAGTGGAAAGATCTGACTCAGACGCGGGACGGCAATGAGCTCGTGACAGAGCCTCTGGCCCAAGGTACCGCACCCGCCGAGGAAGCTACAACTGCCTAGAAGTCCTCTCCCGACGATAATGCCCCCCTTGCCGAGACTCACACTCCTTCAGAAAAGCCCGCCCCTGAGGTTGAAGAAACCTCCGACGTGGAAACGTCGCTGGCGGTGGAAGCCACCCCTTCCGAAAACCCTACTCCTCGCCACCCTACTCCTCGCCAGCGGATCACCAAGGGCATTGGAGATGGTTCAGCCGGGGAAATTGCCGGCCCCGGTGACGAAGGTTTTCCCGACGAACCCAGTCTGGATAATGACAAAGCGTATATGTTTGGAAGTACCGCTCTTTCCAACCGGGATAGGTCAGTCGATACTTCGGTCAAGAATTCTCCGGTCGAGGAGGCACCGGTCGAGGAGGCACCGGTCGAGAAAGCCCCAGTAAAGGATTCTCCGGTCAAGGAGGCCCCGGTCGATGTCATTGCGGCCGATGTCGTTGCGGTAGATGATTCTGCGGTTGAGAAACTTACCGGGGAGAAGCTTCCCCGGGCTGACGAAATCAACTGTGCTAAGGAGACCATTCTTCCCAAAAAGTATGCTTTAACCGATGGGCGTGTCTGGGGCGCTGACATGAAACGGAAGACTGACGTCGCTTTTGGTATTCCGCTGGGAGAGAACATTGCTTGGTCCGATGAAATTGAGTTGGAGGACAATCGTCTCGACGACAGCGCTGCGGCCGAGAATCCTTCCCGGGTTGAGACAGCTAAACGCACTTCGGAGACCACTCTACCCAACAAAGATGTTCCGAACAAGAGGCGTTCCTACGCCGATGTACTGGGCCATATGCTGGGGACGCCTCCCCGTAGAGAAACTGCTCCAACCTTAAAAACTGCTTCTTCCAACTACAAACCTCCTGTGGATAAACCCACCCCTTCTATTAAAACCCTTCCTCCTCTCGAACCCGCCGTTGCAGAGAGAAAACCCCCTCCCGGAAGAACTGCCCAAGCCGAGGAAGCAATTCATCTTCAAGACACCGTCACTGCCGACGCAGAGAAAAGCTCATCATCTCTCACGAACGCTCCATCCAGACGGCAGCGCAAAAGGGCCAAACCCAGAGGGGATCGTAGTACCCTCCTTGACGGCGACGGGGATGATGGCGACGGCAATGGCAACGATAGGCACCGCCCGCCGATCGACAAGGAGAAACCGCCTATCCTCAGCAAACTCAAGCATACCAACAAGAATCGGTTGCCCGTAGGCACTCTCTCTGCCAAGGAAATTATTTCTTCCGAGGAACTTGTTGCTACCAAAGAACCTGTCGCTGCAACAGAACCGGTCCTTCCAGAGGAACCTGGCGTTGCCAAAGAGCCTGTCTCTCCCGAGGAACCTGTCGCTCCCGAGAAACCTATTGCTCCCGAGGAACCTGCCGCTCCAGAGGAGCCTGGCGCTGCCAAAGAGCCTATCGCTCCCGAGGAACCTATCGCTCCCAAGGAACCTGGCGTTGCCGCTATCGCTGCGGAAGGACGTATCGCTCCCAAGAAACCCGTTTCTCCTGACGAATCTCCCTCGTTTCAGGAACTTGACGCTACCAAGGAATTCGCCTCCACCAACGGAACTACTCTCGGCCGTGGAACTGCCCCTAGAAAGAGCGCCAATTTCTCTGGAGGGAATGAGCATTTTGGGATTTCTGGTGCAAGCTCCTCCCGGCCAACCCCCTCCCTTCTAACGCCCGTGGAACCCGCCAAAATTCATCGGGTAGAGATGAAAGACGCGTCAACAAACACGGCCATCTATTTTATAGTTGACAACAGAGCGATGAGGGTCCTGACTATCCTATTCTCCGGTTACCTATTCAACCGAATATTATATACGCCGAGCTTACACAAGAGCGCGTTGGCTTGGGCCGATTTTGTCTACGCAATGCGACAGCTTGGGTTTGCCGCGGAAAGCCTGTACGGCTCTGCGTGGCTGTTTTACCGCGGCAACAATGACCTGGGCCCCCCCACCCTGATCTTCCACGAGCCCGCGCCCGGGCAGAAGGTGTCGAACGTCGAGGCTAGACGATGGGGTGACAGACTGTGGAAGTTATACGGTTGGAACAGGTCGACCTTCCTGCAAATGATGGAGTAGGAAGACTGGTGGGTTTTTCTCGGCTGAGTTGTTGTACGGCGAGGATGTTTCCTGTTAGGGGCATCTACTTGCCTTCGTTCGATACAAGGCACAGCGTTGGCTCATTTTAAACACAAGCAGCGTGATTCTTCGGATCCATAGCGTATAAACTCATAGCTTAGCCCATTATTACCTATCTTCAATTCCAAAAAAAAATACATTCTATTCGCGTTCTACTCTCGGAGCACATGCGGATCCGAGGAAGAAGCCCACTCCTACGAGTTCTTGCCTTTGGCCGCCATCGAATTCTGGTACTCCCCATAATCAAGCCCAACTCGCTCCACTGGAAGTACCCCTACTCCAATTTTGGCTTGTCGTGGGAAACATGATTGATATTCCTCATAAAATTATTTGCAGGGCAAATCCAGGCGCTGATAACAGAGGACAGACCGTGATGTTAGACGGAGATGGGCAGCACAATGTCAAGGCAGCCACTACTGTTCTCTATGATGCCAACAATGCAAAGTGAGCCACAAAACAACAGGCGTGAGAGGAAGGGGATGCCGAAGTTCAGGGGGATGTGAGTGGCGACAATGAGGAGGGAACTTCCAATAGGTAGGTATCAATCTTAGGATGGCGGCGGAGATCTCATGTCTGAATGTATGGCAACTTCTGCTTCTTATGCGCGATGTTTATCAACTCTGAATGTAAGCTCTGGCGGCGGTACTAGTGAATCTACGAAACGTCTCCCTCCGTCCCGTGTGTATTAGAAGCAAACCTCCATGTCCGGCGGGCAGCCGTCCTGATAAACCCGCGCTCGCAAATTCATCTTCAAGTTTGGGCTGAGGAGCACCGTCGCTCAAACCACCATTCCGGGCGGTGATCTGATCAACACCGTCAACCCATAGACCCTAGAAAACATCTCCGACCTTTTGAGGCCCGCATCTGCTAGAGCGCCTCTTTGACGACCTTTTGAGCTTCGTCGTAGTTTCCTACCCTGTTGCGAGTCTGGCGCCAGTCTTTGTTGCGGCGGTGGCGGACAGTGCCGATGTGGAGGTTTCGGGTGACTTTGAGGTTCGCGGCACGTGCCCAGAGTTTGCTGCTGGTGGCAGGGACGATTGACGAGCCACAATCCCGCGCTGCTACCCTAGACATATTCAGCCCCCAGGGTTGATTATTCATGGTAGGTATTTGTGGGAGCTCGCGCGCTTTTGGCAGGCCGAATGATGCTAGAGGGACGCTGACACGAGAGAGAAAGGGTCGTTCCGGTCGTATCGTTCAGTTCGCGGATACTTTATTTTCGTAGTCCAAAACCTCACGGAACCATTCTAACGGGTCTCCAAGCTACTCCCCAGCGGGAACCATCACGGCCCAAAAAGTGCCTTCCCTTGTCTGGAGCCAAGGGCGAGCCGCCTTTTTGTTGCCCACTCCTGTCTTCCCTTTGAGGTTCACCCCAAGCAGCAGAGGTACCAGGTACCTTAGGTTCATGTGGGGCTACCCGGCGAACCACATATCCAGACCTGCCCTGCAGATAGCTTTCTTCCTGGGCCATCCCAGAATATCACCACCACACCTGTTTCCCCACAGGTTCTGAACCATCTACAACGTTGCACGCTTTCTATCACATCAATCAGGCTATATCCCTGGAAAGCCCCGATTTCAGGCTTTTCAGGGAGCTTACTTTTGTTCAATTTCGCGCACCTTTTCTTGCCCCTATTTTGGCACCCATTTGTACCAGATCAACCGGATCCCGAACCCCGGACTACCTAGACCTGACCACGACCGACGCGCTTCCGAAAATGACCTCATTAATCCCCCCCCCCAACCTTCAATCATTAAGATACCCGGAAGTTCAAGATCAATCTTCTCCAGATCCTCCTCCTTATAGGAGATGACAACCTTCTGGAAGGAGCCTCGACGGGGGGAAAGGCTATAAAGCGTTACCTTCTTTACTCCCTCACCCTTACTTCAAGCTACTTCCTACTGACTCCACCAAGATTCTGTTCCTTAGATCCATCGGATATCCAATTACTACCATTTTACTCACCAGTCCTGGCCTCTGAGAGGGCCCGAGTCGGACGGTGGGTTTTTTTTGGTTATACCTCTCAAGGAACGTGACGACTTATTATTTATCACTGAGGTGGCATCTCAGAATATCACGACCACGGGTTTCCCACAGTTCACATATGTTTATATAGACTGACAATATATCACGCCCTTTCTTCTAATATCGATGATGCAGCTGGTGAACACCGTCCCGGGCAGGACGATAAACTGCGACCGGCTACCTTAGCCTTATTGGTAGCCTCACTCATCGAGGAGGCGACTGCCGCAGGTGACAGAAGGCAGGAAAAAAAACAACCACCCTAGATCGCCTATTCCGACCATTTTCACAAACTTCTTTCCTTCATCCTTTTCCCTCTTCGCACTTTTCCCTTCCTGCTGCATAACACACAACTCACCACCACCCTTCTCACACATCCATTACCCTCGCCTCCGATAATATCATCACATCCAACAATATATATCATCAAATCGAGGTACGTATTATTGCATGGAATTTTGACTTTTGCTAATTATGTTCCTCTAGTAATCAGACAGAGCGCATTTCGACATCTCGGACCCCGAGACCCCACCTCATCGAACCTCTTCTGCCCTTGGGCAACAGGTAAGCAGTTCTCTCCCCAGCTCTCTGTACCTTGAAGCCCCCAAAACGGCTCCCCCCTTGAATAGGCGTCAAGTTCCCCCTGTGCTTTGACACTTGAGGTATCGGTAATTGGTGTCCTCTCTACTGTGCAGGAGCTGATAGAATTTCTAGACATCAGTCTATTCGCCAGAATGGCTAGCAAATAATAACCCACGCGGACGTTGACTGTAACGAGCAAGATGACTTCGTCCACGAGAGTCCCAACAAAGGAGAGCAATCGACTCGTCATTGGGCTTCGTATAAATCCACAGCACAGGGATCCAGGCAACCAAATCCGATGCCCGGTCGATGCGTTACGCACTCCCGGGTAGGTTGTAACTTCCGGGTAGGTTAACTCCCAGGTAACTTGTTCGATTTCTTGGCCACATATCCTACCTTCGACTACGGTCAGATTCTGTTCAGAACATGGACGATCCACAGGTGCTAACCGTTAACTCGGCAAATCCCACTGCTATAGTGGCGAGAACCATGTATGTATACACCCGCTCATCGATGTCAGGACTCACTAACTTGGATATGTCCTAGGACTTCATCAAAGACTTAAAGAGCGTCCACGAGACCTCCAATAGAGATGGTGGCTCGGAAAGTCAATGGGCGGATCCAGTCCATGGATACCTCACCATCAACGGCGTTACGATTAGCACCCCACAGCCAATACCTCACGACTTTCTCTGCTGCAGTTCAAGCTGTACGCTAACGATCTCTGCCTTGACGACAAATACGTCGGTAGTATCCGAATCTGGGCCATGGATGTTGGTGCCTGTGAGACTTCCGTTCTCGACGGTGAAAAAGCACTCCAGGCAGTCAACAAATACGCCGCCCAGGCCACGTCAACTCCGAAGCCAACTCTCAAACGCGAGACATGCGGCGGGTCCCACAAGACGGGGCGATGCAAGCTCTACCAAAACAACGGAGCTTCACACGACCGTCGCGGCCACGAGTCACGGGACGTTGGAAGAAATGTGCGTTGTTTAAACGCCATACAAGGCAACAAGCCATTCCCGCCGATTTCCTCAATAATTATCTTCTGACCTCCTCATCAAACTTGACTCTCCATAATCGACCTCTCACGAATCGAGATTCCAGTCTGCACTGAACTCGGGTGGTAGTAGGCCCGACCATCCGAGCAACCTTTTTTTCTTTTCCTTCTCACCCAGGTCACCTACTACTGAGAATCGATTTTTTCCCGCATGCTCGAATCTCGATCTCATTATCAAAACCCCCGGTTGGTGTCCTCAAACGCCCCCATCATCAGTTCATCCACCCTTAATTGCCTTATATTTTCCACCGCGCCTTTTCTTCCCCACCTACCGCTCTCCATTTGCACCAAAGAAACCTCTCATTCCAGCCCCGACCCTGCCTTTTCACTACGTCGAATCGATATTTCCAGATTATTTGCCACACTCATTGTCTAGTCCTGTTCTCTTTTCTTGAACCACCAGAGTACTTCGTGTTTACCTTATCCCTTTCTTGATTCTCTGCGCTCGTTTTCAAGCATCTCGGTCGTTAACGGTTACCACTCGACGTGGGGGCGGCTTTACGCGCCGTGATGGCCTTTTGGGGCACCAGGAATTATGCCATCCAGAGACATAAATTTCTGATACGATGTACCCCTCGAACTTCCTTATGTATCTCTACCTACCAGCTAATTCATAATGATTCCACCAATCTCGCCCTCTTTCTAGATATCCTTGGTCCTGAGCATGACCTTAAACTGCTCGTTGGTCCGGAGCATGACCTTAAACTGCTCGGAGTCCTGGCCGAGACACGAAACCCGCCGCGCGTTAGCTGGAGGCTATTCGCGCTACTACCATATCAACTTTTGCTCACGAACACACTGAAATAAACTGTAAGAAGACATCAATCACCCTAACGGCAAAACTCACCGACTCGCTTCTGACGATTTCCAAGGAAGTGCAGATTCTAGCACCACGTTCTACCCGCAGCCTAGGGGCAGCCGAGGAATCCTTTCCGGTGTCCTTTATCCTACCCTCCGAAGTCAGAACTGACGCCCCAAAAAAAGAACAAAAAAACAAAAAAAAACCTCGTCGCGTCGACGCGTACTTAAACGACTCCATCACGGCAACACTTCACCTGCAGTTTCCCACTTCCAACTTCCCTCCTTCCCGCCTTCCCTCCTTCCCTCCTTCCCTCCTTCCCCCCTTCCCCCCTTCCCTTACGGTCATTCAAACACCTTCAGATCACCAGAGTTCCTCGAGCTCGACCTGCCTACCCTTCGGGGCCAGGCCCCGGCTCTCCTCGTTTTTCGAGGGTGATTCAACTTCGCAAGCACCTCATTCCGCCCCGCATTTCGCATCTTCAGCAGCAACTCTCTTCCACCCTCTCTTCATGTCTGCTTCGCACAGCCCACACCAAACACACACCCTGCCGAACACACCGCTCCTTAGGACAAAGTCGTCGGGCCAAGACGTGAAAATGGCTGCGCCTTAGCTGGAGGCTATTCGCGCCGAAACATCAAACCCTTGCCTATCGTCCCCTAAGACAAACTTCGGACACCAACCCTCATCATTCTAGTAGGCCGCACTTGCCGGATTTGTATTTAAACAACCATTCACCTCCACTCTCCAGACCGCCTAGTCGACCCTTCCCTCAGACGAACCATTCCCGCCATCTCTCTACAGTTGCCTCGACTCCACCATCACAAGGACAATCCGGACATCTCTACAATCGCCAGGCAGGTCACCATCCATCCTCCACCTACCCACCATTACTGCGCTCCCGCTAACCCGCTCACCTCAATAGATATTCCCGAATCCTCGATTACAATGAGTCTTGTTTCATTCATTCGTCTCTTGTGGACGCTGCCCACATTGTTAGCCACAGTGTGGGCGAAGCGACCGTCAGAGACCTGCCGGCAAGCCATCAGACCCTGCCCGCGGTCATTTTTGGAACCCCAAAACGGCATACTCCTACCCGAATGATATGAAAAGCAGCTCGATCATGGCGACATCATCTTTGCACCAGGAAATATCCCCTTGTCCATATCGGCTCCACTTGGGCAGGGCAGAGAGGATACCCAGCTCGCCTACGTCTGCTTTGCCAAACCCATTTCTCCCACTCTAAAGTCTGAACTCCCTGCTGGGCTCTCGCACAGCAAATCCCAAATCCGAAAAAGAACCAGACTGCAGGCCAGGAAGCTCTCTCCTTTCAATCGTGAACCGAGACTGTTCCCCCCACCTCTTCTTTCCCCACCCCACCTTCCTCGCCTCTCCCCCGATAAACTTACTATCTTTATTCCCTTCTG
>Ga0164242_10001547_pt1 | contig 27258 bp, 19 predicted proteins | sample OricomgcompostMG_FD_108783 | JGI IMG/M metagenome (GOLD analysis project Ga0164242, IMG submission 108783) | Miracle-Growth compost microbial communities from Emeryville, California, USA - Original compost - Miracle growth compost (MG) ...
GACTTATTGGATTGTGGTTAATTCGTAAAATAATAAATTAATATTCCGTGACCTACCCCTGCCGGCTCTTTGGTATTTGCAAACTGAAATGCCATGAATTTTCCATCGGTAGAGACAACAGGATTGGAAGCTTTCCCGCCCTCATAATCATTGAAATGAGTAAGCCGAGTAAAATTCTTGCTGTTTCCATCCAATTTTAATTTCCAGATATCGATCTGACCCGAACCATGTCCTCCAAGTTGTTGGCATTGACGATCTGCCTCGACACAAGTATATTCTCCACCTGGAAAGATTCCCTCACATTCATTATATGTGCCGGGTGTTTTAGAGTAATTACTGACTTTCCCCGTCTTCAAATCTATGCCCATTACAGATCCGTTGTCTCCGGGTTCATAACAGGTGAAGGTGAGTTTGGTATCGTGATCATAAAAATCCTGTGGCTCGACTGTACAATTCCTGCTATCACTTTTAAACACAACTTTTTGGTGAATTAACCGTGGTGTTCCTGTAGAAGTGTCAATTTCCGCGATGACGATTTGCGAGCTTCCGCTTGGTACATCAGGCTCCTGGGCATGCAGTTCGGCAAAGGCTATTTTCATGCTGTTTTTTGAGACAGCTGCTCCTTCCGACATCTTTCTGCCTAGTTTGACCGGTTTTGCTCCTTCTTTCTTGCTTAAGAACCAAAGTTCATTGTCCCGGGAACGACTGATATGGATATTCTCAAAATGATCCGGTCCTATTAACAGGTAGTCTCCCGATGCGAGATTCATCACCCTCAGGAAGGATGCCCCTGGGACATTACAGGTGAGACAACGAATCATTTTAGTTCGGAGGTCTACCTCCATAGCATCCCCAAAGCTCTTGGACATAAAAGCGATATGCTGGTTGTCCGGAGCAATATCCGCGCGTTCACCAAATCCAGTAACTTGTTTGATGTTGGCGGGAAGATGATCCAAAGGACTTCCTTGTTTTCTTTGTTGTGCATCCATGTATCCGAAATGACAAACTGACAAGCAGAATGCAAGGATTGCTTTTTTCATATCAACAATGGTTTAACGGTGAGTGAATGTACAGAATTTAGACAAAATATTTAGGTTAAATCTGCAGGAATAGTTGTTTTAGCTACTTGCTTTTTTTACCATATCTATGGCTTTATAACTATCGGCTTGGTTGAGATGTCTGTGAAACAGAGGTAATTTTTGGGTGATTTCACCTGGACTAAATTTTAGGAGAATTGAACTTCCTGTTTGAAAATTTTTTATAGGTATATGCACACAGTTAAAAGGTGACCGGCAGGCATTGTTGAATATTTGTTTGATGGCTGCGTCAATGATTTTTTATAAGTAAATGCCAGTCTTCTCTAATATTGTTGCCATTGTCTTTATTTTTAGCATAGAACAATCCTATTAATGCTTGTATAGTTGCATCAATCCTCAGTCGTCTGAATGGTATAATTTCTTCTGATTTAAATTTTTTTTGAGCCGATAAGATGGTTACATAATGTATTTTTGGGGGTAACCTTCGATTTGCTGGATTATCGGGGAACTGGGTCGCAACATGACAATATTTAGATTTCCCCGAGGCATTTGTGACGGGTGGCTGTTTTTTTTTGTGACACCTTTTTCGGAGACAGGCATCTGTAACTTATAAAGGATCTATTTTACCGCTTTGGATCATTGATTATTTAAACTGCGCAGTAGGAATAAAGTATTTTCATTTTTCCATAAAACCGGATTGGTATAGGCAGCTCCCATAGAGACCATCCCAAGCATTTTTATGACCTGACCTGTGCCAAGACCGTTTTTTAAATCGTTTTGACGCATAAGATGTCTATTACCGTTCTATTTTTACAAATATGTATGGCGTTTCTTGATTTAGGTCTGGATATATTCTTCCTCTTTCATGGTTGTCCATGAGCTCAATGAAATACATTAAATCCCATTTAGGATCAATTTGACTGGCGGGTACTACGGCTTCATATCTGTTGTCTCCAGTGGGGTGCATTTCAAGGGTCTGATAGGTCAAGTGCTGTTTTACGCTTCGGTAGCGTAAATGGACCCATTTTATTCCTACTGGAGAGGTAGCCGTTATTTCGATTCGAAGTGGCTGACCAAGGGGTGATCTACGGACAGGCGTATGGTGGACGTTAAACAACTGCCCGAATTTTATATGGGGAATGGCTTTATAATGGGGAGATATTTTTGCTGTATCAGGAACCTTGAAATTCTCCTTTTGTTCATTTAATTTGGTAAGATCTTGCTTTAGCAGCTCAAGTTCATCTTTCCAGCTTCCACACAATTCAGCCACGCATACTCCCATCTTCAGGTTGTCAGCATAGACGCCAGAGGCGGTCTTTACGATATCGCTCCACGCATCTATGGCTTGCTTTTCATATTTTATGGCATCGCTTAGTACTGTCGTGTCTCCGGTTTGTTTAAAGAGTTGATAGCTTACTGCAGCTGGGATCCGCCTAGCATGATAAAGAGCCAGATTGGAGAGGATCTTTAGGTCGACAATGGTGGAATTGAACTCCTTGGTTTTATGATTTCCGATCGCGATTTCTGCTTTTGAAATGAGTTTGTTTATCTCTACTGATTTTTCCTCAAACCAATTGCTGGTGGCTGATGGTAATAGTTTGGCGGTGTGACCACCTTGGATCATCAATCCGGCTGCTTCTTTAAAGTTGGCAAACTGCATAATATCACTGCCTTCGGCATTTGAATAGGCAGCAAGATTCCCCAAACGTTGTTTTTCGGCCCATCCTCGAGTCATGGGAAAAAGTCTGTAAGGATATACAGAGGCTATTATTCTCGGGAGAATCCAGCTTGCTTCGTGCAGTGCCTTTTCAAGATAAGTCCCTGCCTGGCCGAAACGCACATTGAATTGATGCTCCCACACTTCAGGATCTGTCTGTGGATTGTACCCTATTCGGCCAAATACCTGGAAAAAATGCCAATAACGTTCAAATTCCCACTGATAATACCGGTATTGGGGACTTAACAATTGAAAGGGTAGCTCGTCTTGGGGTTGTGCCTCCATTTTGGTAGCCAGCGGTTCGTTCACTTCGTAGCCATCACCATCATACAAGAGTGTGCTTTTGGCAAATCTGGCTACATATCCGGGATCTCCCCACAATAGTATTCGGGCGGTGCCTCCGTTCCATAATCGCCAGTGCACATTGTATTTTTTGGGATAAATAAGGAGGTCTGCATAACCATGCCTTCGATACGACCGTTCCGGGTTGATTTGTGTCGGATGAAAGGGTAATCCCATTTGTTCCATCCAGTATTTGGTGTCTATCCGGAATTTGACTCCAATATCTATCGCATTCTGGATGATGCTATTAGGCAGTTCCTTTGCTCGTAAATCGAGACGGAGATTAGGTGCGATGGTTTTCGTCATCTTGAATACGGCGGACCAAAAATTGGCTTCTTCCTCCACTTTTAATCCTGATTCACCGTGCATTCTGAACTGAATTGCATCGATTCCAGGGACGACTTTGATAAATTTCTCTAAGGCGGCCTTGGTATAGGAAGTCAAGTTGTCAGCCGTCACCCCCCAAACAAGCCCCGGTACCGGACGATCTGGTTCCTTTTTTGTCCCTGGAATTCCGCCGCCCTGTACACCTCCCCGATATATATGATCCCAGATGCCTACCGTAAAATCTATTCCCCGCTCATGACACATGTCTATCAGCTTATTTAAGGCATCTAGGTTCTTTTGTTGCTCTGAAGAGGTTAACCCTATCATTTTCACTTCCGGGAATCCTTCTACATCGAAGAAGTAAGGATAACAAGGAGCTAAAAATCCACCATTTTCATAGCCGAATATTAAGACAAATCGGTCAAATCGATTCTGGGCCAGCATGTCGAGATATCTTTCCCAGTATTTTTGATCATAGAATCGACTTTCCCAGTAAGCCCGATTCATGGTGTACACGGATATCGCTCGCTCTTTTACATATGGACTTTCCGTGGATTCTTTAACTTTTTCTAACGGGTTTGAAGGGGTCGTACTCCATCCTATGCGTTCTGCTAATTCCAGAAGGCCATACATGAGCCCCCTGTCGTCATAACCATTGATCACCCATGTCTGTTTACCGGAGAATTTTACAGGCCAGATTGTCAGGGATTCGGCTTTATCGGGAATCGAATGATGATTCTCCTGCATGATGTGTGCAGCAGGGCCATCTCCGGTGGAAAGCCCTGCAACAATCAAATGCTTTCCTTTGGCCTTATCCAGGGAGTGGATTGTTTCATACGGTATGCTCTTGTCTTCTAAGGCTGCTGTTAATTTAGCTAATCCATGTGCAGCTGCTATGGTGGTGGGAGTATCGATAATAATGGAATACTCAGGATCCGCTTGTCCTGATACTTTGTTCACCATAAAGAGTAACCCGTAAAGGAATAATTGAAAAATAACTAATTTTCTTGTGCAGCGTGGTAAATTCATAATTAAGCTTTTTGGGCTATTGTAATTTATCTTCGTTTATAGCGGTTATCGCAGTGCCATATTTATTATTATAGATTGTCTCAATACCCTTCGTTTTGCGGAAATATCGAGGGATCGTTCACCACTTCGATTTGTCGTTGCGGGATAGGAAATACCGTCATATAAGGCTTCATTCCCTTGGATTTCATGACCTCATATGCCCGACCCGTTCTCACAAGGTCAAACCATCTCTTCCCTTCCAGATATAATTCGAATCTCCGTTCCTGGTATATTTTCTCTCTGGCATCGCTTTGACTGAGATTGGTATATCCCGCCAGCCCGGCGCGCTCCCTGACCTTATTCAGATAATTGAGCGCCTCGGAAGTCTTTCCGTTCTCGTTTAGTGCTTCTGCATACATTAACAGGACGTCTGCATAACGAATTACTTTCCAGTTAGCCTTGCTGTCATTTTCTATCTTTAACGAAGTCATATATTTCCGGGTAAAGGAGGGTGCCCCTCCGGACTCCATAGGAATAAAATTTCCGTTATCATCTGTTACCCCCGTGGATGCGGTGACATCCTTTCTTAAATCTCCCTTTTCAAAGGCATCAATAAATTTCAATTCGGGAGAACCTGCAGATCTGGAGTTGATCACCTCGATTCCATATTGCTTTTGAAGCGTAGATACCACACCAATCCCAGCGGTTTGGTTTTCCATCATAAAGTCTGTTGTGAATTCACTTCCCAGATCCAGTCCACCATCGATGTATTCTATGTCGAATATATATTCGCTATGATGTTCTTCTTTATAGGTGAATAAATCATTGAAATTCGCAAGCAATGCGTATCCCATCGTCGTTACTTTCTGGAACTCTTTTTCTGCATTTTCGAAGTCATGCTGGGTTAGATAGACCTTTCCTAAAAGGGATGTGGCAGCTCCTTTTGTCGCTCTGCCTATGTCGGATCCTGAATAGGAGACAGGTAATTTATTTTCGGCGTCCAGTAGATCAGGTATAATTAAGGTTTTATATATATCATCTACATTGTCTCTTCCTGCGACACTTGCCTCTTCAATGGTAATTGGATTCGTGAGCATAGGGACAGCTCCGAATATCCTTACCAAGTCAAAATAAGCCAGTGCACGGACAAATTTTGCTTCTCCTATATATTGGTCCATATTTGTAATCACAGAGGGATCTTTGTCTTCAATTTTGGATAAGATCATGTTTACGCTATAGATGACTCGATAGAATCCTGACCAGGTATTTTCCAATACATCATCGTTTACATCCATCACAAAATCATCCACACGGTTAAAACTCGGATTGATCGGCGCGTAGTTTCCGCAGTCATCGGCTCTTAAATCTCCAAACTGCCAAAAATCATCGTACGGATCCTGTAGTAGCCGGTAACTTCCTATGGTGGCGTCATTGAAGTTTTTGTCCGTCTGATACAGTACGTCGGTGGTGACGGTTGATATTGGCTGGACTTTTATAAAATCCTTACTGCATGAGCCAAACAGCAGCACGTCTATGACGATGATTGCTATTATTTTGATATTTTTCATGGAGTATGCATTTCAGGTGTTAGAATGTTACATTTAATCCAATTCTATAGATACGGGCTAACGGATAGTCATTATTATCGAGACCAGGAGTGAGGGCATTATTGCTATCGCTCACATCGGGATTGAATCCGACATTTTGGGTAAATAAGAACGGGTTGGTTGAATTGGCATATATCATAAGTGATTCTAACTCGAGTTTTTGAGTGATCGTTTTCGGAAATGAGTAGCTTAGCGTAATGTTGTTTATTCGGAGATAGGATCCTTCATCCAGGAATCTGTCGCTTATTTCCCTGACACCGCCGGTAGGCTCGTCATTTGGACGCGAAGAAGTACCCGGATCATCTTCTGATTTCCAAAAGTTGTTTTCCAGGGCCAACTGATTGACCCTGAACTCTCCTCGTAAAGAGACCTGTTTTGCCTGACTAAATACTTTATTTCCTCGTACTCCCTGGAGGCTGACGCTCAAGCTGAAATTTTGGTATGTAAAATAATTGGTCATGCCGTAGTAGAAGTCCGGATAAGGTGAACCGATGATTGTTCTGTCATAGCTGTCAATTATGCCGTCGGGTATCCCTTCCGGTCCACTTAAGTCTTTGAACCTGACGTCGCCTAAGTGAGTACCTAACGCTGATCCGGGCGCATATATAGGTCCTTGGTCCAATTCCTTTTGAGTTTTAAAATAGCCGTCAGTTAACAGGCCGTAGAACATACCAATCGGCTGGCCTATCTGCGTAATGTTGTAATTATTAATAATCGGATCACCTTTGGGTCCCAGTTTTACCACTTCGTTCTTATAGGTAGAGAAGTTGATGTCCGTCTCCCAGGTAAATTTTTTGTTAAAATTGATTGTATGTACTACGAACTCCCATCCAGTATTTTTTACCTCACCAATATTTTCGAGTGCTGTATTAAATCCTGTGATATCGGGGATATTTACATTGAGTAGCAAATCAGTGTTTCTTGACTGGAAATAATCAGCCGTAATGCTTATGCGTCCCCCTAGAATGCTCAAATCAATTCCTTCATTTAATGATTGTTGCTTTTCCCAAGTCAGTGTAGGATTGGGTAGTCTTTCAACGGTAAAGCCAGCTACAGGACTATTGTCTAAAGGGTAATTGATGTTGTCGATTGTAGCTAGATGCTCATAATTGCCAATATTATCATTTCCGGTTTCCCCGTAACTTAATCTCAATTTTAGATTACTTAGGAACCCCGAATTTTTAAGAAAACTTTCTTCTGAAATTCGCCAGGCTACAGCAGCGGAAGGGAATATTCCATACTTGTTTCTATCCCCAAATCGCGAGGATCCATCAGTGCGGATAGAAGCAGTCACATAGTATTTACTGGCATAGTCATAATTTACCCTCGCTAGGTAAGAGACAAGCGACCATTCGTCGATTTCGGATGTTCCGGTGGTGATTAACCCTCCCGTTGCACTTAATGTCGGTACAAGGTTATTAGGGAACTTATTACTTGTCATCGAATTTGATTCTATCCGGTCTTTTTGTACAGTAAATCCTCCCAATCCAGTGATATGATGATTACCAAATGTGTTTTCGTAATTTAAAGTATATTCAGTCAACCAATTGTAGCCTAAGGATGTTTGATCCTCGCCCGTAGCTACCGTATTCAATAAAGCGGGAAGTTGCGGCACAAAACGCCGGCTTCTTGAGCTGGAAAGATCACCCCCTAATAATACCTTAAAATTTAAGTGGTCTACAATGCGGTAATCAGCAGTGATGTTTCCAATCAATCGGATGCGCGGCTGTTGCATAACAATCTCATTGGCGAGAGCCAAAGGATTGGGGAAATCCCCCACTTCGGGGAGTCCGCGGAATATAAAATAATCTCCGTCTTCATCCCGTAGGGGATTATAAGGGTTTAGACTGGCTGCGTTCCCTAATATACTCGTACCATATCCTGTTCCGTTTGGATTTGGCCCCCATTTTTTTGTAAATGTAGGATTAAGATTAAGGCTCAGATGTAATCTATTTGTGAGCTGTGCGTCGAAATTTGCCCTGATAGAGTATCTGTCAAATCCGGTATTTATAATAATACCCTCCTGGTTGAGATATTCTCCGCTTAAAGCATATTTGAAGTTTTCACTGCCGCCCGATACCGTCAACTGGATCTGTTTTTCAGGAGCCCGCTGCATCACTGCTCTCACTGCATCTATGTCGGTTTTATTTTTTCCCGAAAGGACATCCATTATTGTCTGGGGCATAGGGAATTTCCAAGAAGTCTCCGGTCCTGATATATCGTTTCCGAGATCAAGATTTCGATTTTTGACCGCATAATAAGCCCATTCCGCCTGTTGCTTGGCATTCATATAATGGGGCGTTCTTGAAACTTCTTGGAAACCATAATATATACCGAGAGATATTTTGGGTTTTCCGGTCGTTCCCCTTTTGGTGTTAATGATTACTACACCGTTTGATCCCCTTGACCCATATATAGCTGTTGCCGACGCGTCTTTTAAAATATCAATACTGGCGATATCATTAGGGTTTAATGTTTCTATATTTGAAGTGGGGAACCCATCTACGACATATAATGGATCTGCCCCGGCGGAAATACTTCCTATTCCTCGTATCCTTATTTGGGGAGCTGCTCCAGGGGCTCCAGATACCGGCTTTACCTGAACTCCGGCTGCTTTACCCATCAGGGCCTGGTCGACGGTGCTCACCGAAAGATTTTGAATGTCTTTACTATCTATAGAGGCAATAGACCCTGTCAGGTCTTTTTTTCGCTGGGTTCCATATCCGACAACCACTACCTGCTCCAATCCCGTTGTCAAGGGAGACAGCAGGGCATTAATTGTGGTTTGCCCATTGACCGGAATGACCTTCCGGTTATATCCTAAATAGGTTATTTCTAATACTGAATTTTCTGGTACCGTGATATGAAATCTTCCCTCTGCATCAGTAACTGTACCAAGGGTGCTTCCCTGCACTTTAATGGTGACGCCTGCCAGTGGTCTCCCTGTAGACGAATCTCTCATAGTGCCGTTGAGTTCGATGGGGAGAAGCACATCGGACATGGATTCCTCCTTCAATAAAGGTTTCCGTTTAACGATAATCGTATTGTTGATGATTGTATAAGTTAATGGCTGATCCTTGAAGCAAAAATCAAGCACTTCTTTCAAGGAAAGGTTTTTGGCATCAAGATTTATCTTTGATGTGTTGGAGAGTTGCTCTTTAGTACAGAGAAAATTGTAGCCCGTTTGCTTATGTATATCCTTGAAGATTCTTGCCAGAGTCAAGTTTTGTTCTGATATGGAAACGGTCTGGGAATATCCATGAGCACTTACTTCCATGAGCGCAACCAACAATAAGAAAGCGGTTAGTTTCATAACTAATACGAGTTGGTTCGATAACTTGAACTTGGGGAAGAGCCACGTAGCCCAATGCGTTATGCTTTGGAATAGATATGTAAATTTCATACCTTTACATAGTTTAGGTGAAAAATCGATTGTTGGTACGATTGTATTTTTATGACCTGAACGTTCCGGATTTTGAGGGCAATTCAAAATCCGGTTTTTTATAGGCCATGGTCTTTTATGGTCCCATAATGGATTGGTTTTTATGATTAGCGTCTATCGTTGGTGGAGCGTATTTAGCATTGTTCAGGGAGAAACATAGACTTTTCTTCCTTCTACACTAAAATGAACCTCTCCGGTACTTTCAAGCATTCTAAGGACCTCCGAGATGTCAGCCTGACGCGATATTGTTCCCATAAAATGGGCAGATACCGGAGCCTTGTAATATACCTCAATATCATACCATCTGGCGATTTCACGCATGACTATCTGAATGTCACTGGCTTCGAAATTGAACAGTCCATTTTTCCAAGCAATCACTTCGTCAGTATTTACGCCTTTTAAGAGGGATGTTTTCCCCTTTTCATTGACAATTACCCTTTCTCCAGGCTCCATCACAATTGATTCGTTGCCTTTTTGCCAGCGTAGGCTTCCTTCCAGTAACGTGGTAGATACGGCCGACTCGTCTTGGTATGCACTGATATTAAAACTCGTACCGAGAACTTCTATTTTTCCTCCCATTGCTGAAGGAGCCATAATTTTAATGATAAAAGGTCTACCCGGTTGTTTTGCAATTTCAAAATAGGCTTCTCCTCTCATTTCTATTTCGCGATCTTTTCCCGTAAAGCTTATAGGAAAGCGGATTGATGAAGCCGCATTTAACCATACAGTACTTCCATCGGGTAAGACTATCTTATATTGACCTCCGTTTGGTGTGGCTATGGTGTTATACAGGGCCTTCTTGGGAGATTCCCCAGATTTGGAAGCTTTATATACTAACTGATTGTTATCGAGCTTCACTATTTTTGTGTGACCTTGCATTCCCAGAGAGCCGTTTCCCATGCTATCCAATACGATCACGGAACCGTTAGCTAAAGTTAATATAGCTTTATTACCACCAGGTTTAATGCCATTTACAGGTGCATGCACCAAATCGGTCTTTGGTAGTGGAGCAGTCTTTCGAAAATAAAATACGATGGAAGTTATTAACAGGCCTGTAATGACTGCCGCCGCCAGCCACTTCGTCAGACGCATTCCTAAAGGCCTACCAGACCCATCTGTGGAACTTGTCCTCGTTTCTTTGTCCTTATTGATGATTGCCTCCAATAATTCATTTGCTTTTGTTTCATCCATGGCTTCCTGTGGATCAAACTGTTCCCATATACGTTTTAAATGGGATTCCCACTCTTCGTTATTAGGAGAGGCCTCTATCCACAAGGCTAATTCTTCTTTCTCCGCTGGAGTGCTTTTATTTTTGAAAAGTTGATGAAGCAAATAGATTATTCTATCCTCAGGCATAGTTTCCTTTTTAATCTATGGATTAGCCGAATTTCTCCTTGATCATCCTATAGAAGCCTGGGATTCATAGGGCCTTATATATTTAGACAATTAAGAAGAGGAAATTTCCTATTTGCCTAACTAAAAAAAGAACCTATTTTTTTAGTTGATTTTAACTTACTTCTGTAAAGTCGCTTATATATTAGAAAATTCTACTCTACTGAAAAGGCCTATGAATCAATAGAGATAATTTTTATCTAACCCACAATTCCGATGAAGGAGAATGTTCCCAATATGAGGAGGTTGGCGTAATGTTTTTCGAGATTTGACCGGATGGTTCGGAGTGCTTGAGTCATATGATTCTTTACGGTAGAGGGGGAAATGGCAAGTTGCTTGGCTATCTCGTCATGTTTGAGGTGATCTTCTTTGCTTAGGCGATAAACGGCCTTTTGTTGAGGAGGAAGGTTCTTTACTATATCATTGAGTGCTTGACAGACATTCTTATAGATGAGTTGTTGATCCGGAGCAGGTGTATTTATCTGGTTATTCCGTTTTTTTTCCATCAGGATGATCGTTTCCTTGGTCATGCGTCGAAGTTGGTTGATCGCGTGATTCTTAGCTATTTGGAATAGAAACGCACTAAAATTCCCTACTTCGACCAATTGACTACGGGCCATCCAGATTTTCAGAAAAACATCCTGTAATGCATCTTCTGCTGTTTCTTTCGAATGAGATATCCGGTATATAAATGCGTATAACTTGTCCTTGTAGGCATGAAAAAGCTCTGCAAAGGCTTCTTCGTTACCTTGGGCGATCTGCTTAAGGAGCAGCTTTTCAGCTTCCGGTAAAATGGGCGGCAAGGGTATTGGTTAATTCATTTAATGCTAAAATAATAAAAATTTGTTGATAGTTTTTCTTTCCTATTTCCTTGTTGAACTATAAAAACGGTCTTGTGCCTATATGGGAATCGTCATTTTGACAGATAAAAATGTAAAGCAAGTTTCTGCAGTGCAGACACGTGATTAGTTGATTAGCAGTATGCTAACGTATGCTATCTGGAAGGGTTTATACGGAACGCAGTATATTCAAATCCGATCGTCAAATCTATGGATTTAGCCCCGAAACTTAATTTACGGTGTGTCAGAGAGTATCTTTTGTATGATCGCTGTAATCTCTTCCGCTTTACTCAGGACCATCAGGTGAGTGCCCCCGTCAATGACGTAATCCGGCTTGACATATCGAATAGGAAGCATGTGGTCCCGGTTTCCATGGAGATGGCGAGTATGGTCGTTGACAAAGGTATTTTGCCAGGAAGCTACACGGTGCCAGGCCCAGCGGAAAAATGTTTCGTCGGTATCGTGAATGATCTCTTTAAGCAACTGTTTTTCGACCTTACCGGTGGCCCCAAAGAGCCATCCCCCGATCTGCAGTCCTAACCAGGTTAGTAAACGGTAAGAGCACCACTCATGTCCCCGAAATATGCGCAGTAATCGAAAATACGGGGGAATCTCGCGGCGAGTCTTGGCACTGGATATTAGAATCACCTGCCGAGTCGGAATCAATTTGCTAATTTCGATGGCCATCATTCCTCCCATAGACATGCCAATCAAAATCGGGTTGGGGGAGGGGATTTGGGCCAACAGGCGTTGTGCATAATTCTCCCAGCTTTCATTTTTCAGAGGCGTGATCCAGCGAACGAAATGGGGCCTGATGTCCGTCAGATCCAGATACTGAAAAAGCCGCCAATCGGCTCCCAGTCCGCTGATAAAATATACGTCCTGCATAAGAAAACCGGAAATGGAAATGAAGGTATTAAAATTTTGGGTTAGCCGGTTACGAAAAAAAAGAGGCGATGTCTTTGTGACATCACCTCTTGATTCATTCTCATTTCCTCACGGGTTATTGCTCTGCGTCCTGTTCTCCTTTAGGTTGTTCCTGGTCTTTCCCTTCCACTTCGGCATCATTTTGCTTTTCCTCTGCCGGTTGTTCCGGTTTCGGAGCATCTGCCTCAGAACTGGCATCATTGGCCTCCGGTTTCTTGGCTTCAGCCAAGGGTGAAGGAGATTCTGCCTTGGATGGTTCTTCTACCTGTTCGTTTTTCGCATTCTGCATTTTCTGCTTGATTTCCGCTAAAACGCCCAGGTCTCCCAGCGTTGTTTTCTCCACGCGAGACTGGATATTTTTAACCGCTTTTTTGGTCTTGTCCGCAGTCGCTCTTTTTTCCCGGTTTACTGCCTGGCGTTCTTCTTCCATCTTCTGTTCCCAGGTCCGGGTATGCGATACGACGATGCGTTTGTCATTGCGATCGAATTCGATCACCACCACATCAATGACGTCGTCTACCTTCAGCGGCTTTTCGTCTTCAGTCTTCAGGTGGCGGGAAGGTGCGAAAGCTTCGACACCGTATTGAAGTTGAACGGTAGCCCCTTTGTCATCTCTTCGGATGATAGTACCCTGGTGAACCGATCCGATCGGGAAGACAGTTTCAAAAGTGTTCCACGGATCTTCTTCGATTTGTTTGTGACCGAGGGAAAGCTTGCGGTTTTCCTTGTCAATATTGAGGATGACTACATCAATATGTTCACCAACTTTGGTATATTCTCCCGGGTGGTTGAAACGCTTGGTCCAGCTCAGATCTGAAATGTGGATCATGCCGCCGATACCCGTTTCGAATTCCACAAATACGCCGTATGGTGTGATATTTTTAACCAGACCACTATGGCGACTGTCCAAAGGATATTTTTCTTCGATGGTATCCCAGGGATCTTGGGTGAGCTGCTTGATGGAGAGGCTCATTTTCCGTTCTGCCTTGTTCAGGGTTACCACCTTAGCCTCATACTCCTGCCCTAGCTGGAAGAATTCCTTGGCGTTTACAGGGTTCGAAGCCCAAGAGATTTCTGATACGTGTACCAGTCCTTCGGCACCAGGCACAATCTCCAGGAATGCGCCGTAGTCCTCGATATTTACCACGCGACCTTTAACGATAGCGCCTTCCTGGATGGTTTCAGGCAGCGTATCCCAAGGATGGGGGGTGAGCTGCTTCAAACCGAGGCTGATCCGCTTTTTCTCGTCGTCGAAATCCAATACGACCACATTGATCTGTTGGTCCAGCTTCAATACCTCGCTTGGGTGGTTGATCCGGCCCCAACTGATATCGGTGATATACAGCAGGCCATCTACGCCGCCAAGATCGATGAAGGCCCCAAAATCGGTGATGTTCTTGATCGTTCCTTCCAACACCTGGCCTTTTTCCAGCTTGCCGATAATTTCAGCCCGCTGCTGTTCGATATCGCTTTCGATAAGTGCTTTGTGGGAGACCACGGCGTTGCGGATAGCTTCGTTGATCTTCACCACTTTGAATTCCATGGTCTTTCCTACGAATTGATCGTAATCGGTCACCGGTTTCACGTCAATCTGTGAGCCGGGGAGGAAAGTCTCAAGCCCGTTGATGTCCACGATGAGGCCACCCTTAGTTTTACTAGTGACCGTTCCCGTAATGACTTCTCCGGATTTATAAGCGTCCACGATCTGTTCCCAGGAACGGAGCATTCTGGCCTGACGGCGGCTGAGATTCAACTGGCCATGCCGGTCTTCTTTCTCTACCACCAGTACATCAGCCGGATCTCCTAACTTTAGATCAGGCATGTCGCGGAACTCATTGAGGGAAACAAGACCGTCGGATTTGAATCCGATATTGATCACCGCGTCGGTTTTGGTCAGACCGACAATGAAACCGGTAATCACCTGGCCCTCCTCAATGTCCTTAAAAGTATTGTCGTAAATTTTGCCATAACGTTCCTTTTCTTCGTCGGTATAAGCAGATACGTTCCGCTTATCCACACTCCAGTCGAAATCATCGTGGGCTTCTTCTTTTCCGGTGGCTTTTTCAGCTTCCGGTTGGGCCTGTGCCTCCTGCGCAACAGGCTGACCTTCAGGGGAAGGTGTTTCCGTCTGCTGGGCGTCAGCGTTCGCAGAGGCTTCCTGTTCTGAGGAGCCAGATGGAGCAGACGCCTCAGCGGACGCCTGGGTAGCAGGTTCGTTTGTTGTCGCAGTAGGTTTTGCCTGCTCTTCTGCGTTTTGATTGTTTACATTTTTGTTTTCTTCCAAAGTTAAAATCCTCCTTTTTAGTGAATTTTGTGGCGGTTTTGTGAGACATACCTACGCAGCCACATGACGCAGATGTGTGCCAAAATGGGGGCAAAGATAGGTTTTTTCCCTATTTTTAGAAAATTTTCCCCGGGGAATCTTGTGATTCCTTAGGTCATATGTAAAGATCCCATACAATATAACGTATTGACACAATTTAAGTTGCGACATGGGCATAGAAAGCACTTGCAAACAGGAAGCGGATCTGAGGCATCATGCAGTATGGAGGTCATTTTTTGTAGTTTTGAGTCGCTGCCGGCTCAATGTGTGGGTCTGCCTCAAGGGAAGCGGGGCGGACGCCTGGGCGTTTTCCTTCATGTAGCTTGAAACAGCAGTGTATGTTCAAACATTTCCTGATTACCCGGTTCAACTTGCTTAATCATGCCTGGACCACTTCGAAGAACCACGAACTGGTATTGACGGAAAAATGGCTGGAAAACAGATTTGATCTGTTCGGCAAATTCTGCTTTCCTTGCGTGCAGCAACAGACCAACAGAGACTTTGAATGGCTGGTATTTTTTGACGTGCAAACCCCCGACTTCTATAAGCGGAAAATTGCTGAGTTCAGTAGCCTGCTGAAGAATTTTACACCCTTGTATATTGATGGCATGTCGTCGTTTCTGCCCCACATACGGAATATCGTGAGGGAAGCAGACGCCCCCTATGTGATCACCTCCCGGCTGGACAACGACGACTGTATTCGCCGGGACTTTATTGCGCAAATACAAAATCAGTTCCGTAAGCAGCAGTATATGGCTGTAGATTTTATAGACGGATACACCCTTCAGATACAGCCTCGCGTGAAATTTGGTCTGCGCAAACAGGTCTATAACCCTTTTATTAGCCTCATTGAAAGCCGGAATGAAGCCAAAAGCGTATGGCATACTCCCCATGCCTCCTGGAAAAGGGAAAGGCGAGTGACCAGAATACGGGGGGAAAGAATCTGGATGTCGGTGATCCACTTTGAGAATAAAGCCAATGAATTTGTGGGCTACGGGAAAGTCAATCCGTCGGTCTTGTTGCAGGATTTTCCCGTCGCGCCAGAGACAGGAACCTGGCTTATATCTCAGGCGCAAGCAGCGACTACCTGGAGGTATGAAAATGCCAAACACCGAATCTCCTCACACTGGAAGATATTTTACAAGGATATGAAGCGAAAACTTCGGATGTACTGAGCCGCGGGTTTACCAGCCTTTTAAGCATTGGAGGTCTGCAAATCCGTGTTTACCAAGCTGATTAATAGCCGCGTATTTGGCCCTGAAGCGCGGTTGTTCGTATCTTTGCCCTTAAGTTAGGCGGCGCTCTGCGGTACCGGCGAAATATGTTCTCCCAATAAGTTGCAAATCAAGATGAAGAAGTTTGATATCCCTATTATATACCGAAGCCCCCTAATTACGGCAATTAAGCGGCGGCGCCGGCAACAGGATAAGATGAAGAAAGATTTTACGCCGACTTTACTCGACTTCGGACCCCTTCAAATTCTCTTGGCCAGGCATTTTGGTTTCTGTTATGGCGTAGAAAACGCCATCGAAATTGCCTTTAAGGTGCTGGAAGAGAACCCCGGGAAACGGATTTTCCTGTTAAGTGAGATGATCCATAATCCCCATGTAAACCAGGATTTGCGAGACCGGGGTGTACGGTTCATTATGGACACCACCGGGAAACCTCTGCTGCCCTGGGATGAGATCACGGCTGAGGATATTGTCATTATTCCTGCATTCGGGACCACCCGGGAGGTGGAAACACATCTGAGGAATATCGGGATTGAACCGGAGCATTATAATACCACGTGCCCGTTTGTGGAACGGGTATGGAACAAGGCGGCCTCCATAGGAGAAAAGCGCTATACGGTGATTGTCCATGGTAAGCCGGGGCATGAGGAAACCAGAGCCACTTTTTCCCACAGTCAATCCTATGCACCCACGATTGTCATTCGTAATATGGAGGAGGCGGAGGAACTCGCCGATTTTATCCTGGGAAGGCGTCCGCCTTCCGAGTTTTATACCCGTTTTATCGGCCAGTATTCCGACGGGTTTAACCTGGAAACGGATCTCAACTATGTAGGAGTGGTCAATCAGACGACGATGCTGGCCCATGAAACCCAGGCGATCGCCGATTTCTTCAAAGATGTCATGGCGGAAAAGTTTGGTCCGGAAGATAAGGGCATGAACGGACACTTTGCCGATACGAAGGATACGCTTTGTTACGCCACCAACGATAACCAGAACGCCATTCTTCATATTCTCAATGAAGACGCGGATTTGGCGGTGGTGGTGGGCGGGTATAACAGTTCCAATACCTCGCATCTGGTCGAACTCTGCGAAAAAAAGATGCCCACGTATTTTATTTCATCAGGGGACAAGTTACTTAATGAGTCAGAGATTCTTCACTGGAGTTCCCTACAAAAACGGGAGATCAAAACTACCGGCTATCTCCCCCATAAAGAGCCATTGCGTATCATTATTACCAGCGGAGCCTCTTGTCCGGATGCGTTGGTGGAAAATGTCATTACACGTCTTTTGTCATTTTATGGGCTGGAGAGTAAGCTGGACAGGATGATCGAAGCTTTCGGCGGATAGCTTAAAGACCAGGCGAGACGCCGTTGAGGGCGTCTCGGTTTTTTCTGGATAATGGAATAAGGGGAATAACGAACAATGGGTGAACGGCCTTTAATTCCGATCTTGTCGTTGAGTGCCATAAAGCTAGTGCGGATTCTGAAATACCGGAAATGAAATTGGGTAACTGGCATCAAATTTAAGGTATCTGGTCAGGCAGCATTTCTATCCCTGCTAAAGTTGGGATGTTCGTTTTAAAAATTCCGATTTTCTCCTTCGCGATACCTCAATGGTGGAACCGTCGCTCATCAAAACATGCCCACCGTTTCCCTGGATATATCTGCAGATGTGCTGTAAATTGATCAGATGGGAGTAATGCACCCGAAAAAACTGCATGTCTTCCAGCAGGTATTCGAACTCCTTAAGCGTTTTGGAGACCAAATGTGCTGAACCATCAACCAGGTATACTTTAGAGTAGTTGTCTTTGGCTTCACATCGTATGATTTGCTCGACGGGAGTGAAGATCAGGCCACGGAGAGTCGGTAAAGCAATTTTTTTGGGCAGGCTGGCCGGTTGCCTGAGATTAGAAAGGAATCCTTCCAGCGCATAATCTGTTGGATAGGCCGCATTCCGTTTGTGGATATATTTCTGTACAGCCGCTTCAAGCTCTTTCATGCTGAAGGGTTTTAGCAGATAGTCTAATGCATTAAACTTAATAGCTTTAATGGCATAGTGTTCATAGGCGGTGGTGAAGACCACATCGAAAGAGATCTGTTCCAATGATTTCAATAGATCGAAACCGTTCTGATGAGGCATTTCCACATCCAAAAAAACCAGCTCAGGCTCATATCTGGCTATCATTTCCCGAGCGAGAGCCACCGAGGTAGCCCCCCTGATTTGGGTAAAGGACGGATATTTCCGTTGGAGCATGGTCCGCAGGGTTTCGACGCAGTGAGTCTCATCGTCCACGACAAGTATTCGAGGGCACGTTAAAGGATCTTTCTCAGAAAGCATATTCTAGGGGTAAATGCAAAATTACCTTGGTTCCCATGGGTTCCCGGTTGTTATTTTCCAGGTCAATTACGTGCACCTGGGTATTTTTATTTTTTGTAATCATTTTCAACAGCTGCAGTCGTGCCTCTGTGACCTGTATGCCTATGGATTGGTGTGCAGAGGCTTTCCCCGCTTTGATCGCTTTGGCTCGTTTGCGACCAATGCCATTATCTTCCACTTCACAAATCAACAGGGCTTCTTTCTTGTAAAACCGGATATGCAGTTTACCACCTGCCTGATCCCGGTGAGCTAATCCGTGCCAAATCGCATTTTCGACGAACGGCTGGATAATCATGGAAGGGACAAGGATTTCTGAGGGATTGAGATCCTCAGCAACCTCTATGGAAGGGACAAAACGATCGTTACACCGGACGACTTCCAATCCAACGTATAAATGTAGAAATTCAATTTCATTTGTCAAAACCACCGTTCTGAAACGGGTATTTTCCAGAATCAACCTCATCAGTCGTGAGAATTTGGCCAGGTATTCAGAGGCTTCTTCTTGCTCGTTGGACCAGATGTATTTGTGAATGGAGTTCAATGAGTTGAAAATAAAGTGCGGATTCATCTGTGACCTGAGAGACTGTAACTCATACAAAAGGATGCGTCGATGGGCCTTAATCCGGCGTTGACGATTGTAAAGGAATAAGGCGACGATCACCAACAAGAGGATAATTACGGCGGAAAGCGCAAGCAAACGCTGACGGGTGAGCTTGAGCTCTTTGATCTGGTTGGCCTGTTGCAACAGCTTGATCTGATTATCTTTTTTATTCAGTTCATAAAGCGTCCGCATTTTGGCCATTTGAGGACCGGCTTGCTGCACATACAGGCTGTCGCGAATCCGGAAAGCATTTTGCATCGCCTGGTAAGCCTGTTTGGCCTGTCCTTTCTGAGATTGGGCCTCCGCAATGGCTTGCCAGGCTTGCACCATCATGTACCGGGAGTTGATTGCGATGGCGAGATCAAGCCCATGTTGCATGGACTTCAGCGCATGATCTGCCTTGCGTTGCTTTAGCAGGATCTTTCCTATCGTGATGTAATTTTCGGCGACATTGATCTTGTCCTTTACCTTATTGTGGATGGAAAGCGCCCGTTGCAGATAACCCAGGGCGCGGTCGTAATCTCCCTGTTTCATATACACGTTTCCCAACAGGTTGTAACAAATGGCCATTCCGGTATAACTATCGGCCTCCCTGTTGTAGAACAATGATTTTTTATAAAGAGGCACCGCTTTATCCAGCTGATCAAGTCCTTCCCAACATGCGCCCATATTGGCATAGTTGATCGCCATTCCCAGCGGGTTCTTGGCCTGTATCTCGATTTGTAAGGATTTTTTAAACTCCTCGATGGCCTCGTTGTAGTTGCCTAATGTAAGCTGGATGTTGCCAATGCTGTTGATGGCTATCGCCTGGTTTCGAACGTTGCCGATATTCTGGGCGATCTTAAGGGCCTCGAAATGATAGTTGAATGCTTTTTCGTTTTCGTCCAGTCGGCGATAAGCTACTCCCAGGTTATTGAGGGAATAGGCCATAAGCACACTGTCGGTAATCTCTCGGGCAAGGGTCAACGCTTTTTCGTGAAGATGGATCGCTTCTTCGTATTGGCTATTTTCACGATAATGAACTCCCAACAGGTTTTCACATTGTGCAATGCCTTGAAGATCCCGGATAGAGTCGGCAAGATGGAGGCCTTTTCGCAGCAATTCCTCCACTTCCTTGCCGTCCTTGAATTGTGAATTGAGCCAGACGGCCCCACGAATCACCGCACTGACCTTGGCCGTATCAGAAGGCAACTCGTTGATTACCCGCCACAGGCTGTCGGCTGGAGAACCCGCGCTCCAGGCGGTCCGGCTGACGGTGAGGAGAAGTCCCGCAGAAAACAGGTATTTCAGCAGATGCTTACCCATAGAGTACGGATGAATAGGACAGGGGTTAAAGCGCTCGGACCCCGATGGCTTCCCTGGCAAGTCCTTCGGCCAAATCCAGCTGCTGTTCAGGACTGAGGGCGGAATTATCAATTAAAACCGCATCGTCGGCTTGACGCAACGGACTTATGTCCCGATGGGTATCGAGGTAGTCCCGCCGGGTGAGGTCCTTTTCGATCTCCTCTCGCGTGACGGAGCTGTTTACGGCCCGTATCTCTTTGAACCGCCGATCGACACGCACGGCCAGGTCGGCCGTCATAAAAATTTTTAATTCTGCATCGGGAAAGACCACGGTGCCGATATCCCGCCCATCCATCACAATGCCGTGATCGCTGCGTAACTGTCGTTGGAAGCGAACCGCAAATTCCCTGACGGCAGGAATGGCTGCTACCTCGCTGACCCTTTTGGACACCGATAGGTCCCGGATATCTTGATCGACGTCTTTTCCGTTGAGCTGCAGGCAGGCCCGGCCGGTATCGGGATCCCGTGTCATGGCCAGAGAGATAGATGAAAGCGCTTTGCCAACGGAGGCTTCATCCCCTATAGCCACCTGCATTCTAATAAAATACAGGGTGATAGCCCTGTACATGGCCCCTGTATCCACATAAGTATATCCGAGCCGCTCGGCCAGTTGGCGGGCGAGGGTGCTTTTACCACAACCAGAGTATCCATCTATCGCTATGACAATTTTCCTTTCCATATAGTAAGACGCAATAAGTAGTTTGAATAAGCTTCATGTTCCCGCGCCGAGCGTAAAACTAAAATCTTTTGGGCACAATAATGGAAAAAGCCTTATGAAGGTCCCTGTGCTTGGGAATTCATAAGGCTTTGTATTTTAAGTAATCGATTTGTTCAGACTAAGAAGCTTCGGACTTCTCTGATTTATTGCTCTTGGAAGAATTTTTCAGGGTAAAGACCAGCTTCGTCTTGTCTTTGTCCAGACCAGCCGATACCGTATCGCCGTGTTTGACCTGCATGGTCAGGATTTCATCCGCCAAAGGATCTTCCAGATATTTTTGGATCGCCCGGTGAAGCGGTCGCGCCCCAAACTGCACATCATATCCTTTATCGGCCAGGAAATTCTTGGCTTCATCAGTCAGTTCCAGGGTGAATCCCAGGGTCTGCATCCGCTTCAGCACGTCTTTCATCAGAATATCGATGATCTGATAAATGTGTTCCTTGGCCAAAGAATTGAATATCACCACGTCATCAATCCTGTTGAGGAACTCAGGAGAGAATGTCCTTTTCAGGGCCTTTTCAATGACTCCTTTGGTGAGTTCTTCTTCATTGGTAGTCCGGGCAGAGGTAGCAAACCCCACTCCGGCGCCAAAATCCTTCAATTGCCTGACTCCGATATTAGAAGTCATGATGATGATCGAATTTTTAAAATCTACCTTGCGGCCAAGGCCGTCGGTAAGAATACCATCATCCAGAACCTGGAGCAGGATGTTGTAGATGTCAGGATGTGCCTTCTCTATTTCATCGAGCAGAATTACCGAATAGGGTTTTCTCCTGACCCGTTCGGTCAATTGCCCACCTTCCTCATAACCTACATATCCCGGAGGCGCACCAATCAACCGGCTGACGGAGAACTTCTCCATGTATTCACTCATGTCAATCCGGATCAGCGCATCTTCTGAGTCGAACAGATAGCGGGCCAATGTGCGGGCAAGCTCCGTCTTTCCTACACCGGTGGGGCCGAGGAAGATAAAGCTTCCAATAGGCTTTTTCGGATCTTTCAGACCTACCCGGTTACGCTGGATAGCCTTCACCACCTTTGCAATCGCCTCTTCCTGTCCGACCACGGCCAGCTTAAGGTCCTCACCCATGTTTCTGAGTTTTTCGGACTCGGCCTGTACCATTCGCTTCACGGGTATGCCCGTCATCATGCTCACTACTTCGGCTATATTTTCTTCATCAATGGGATATCTTTTGTGTTTGACCTCTTCTTCCCATTCCACCTTAGCCTTCTCAAGCTCTTCTCCGAGTTTCTTCTCCTTATCCCTGAGCGAGGCAGCCTCTTCAAAACGCTGGCTTTTTACTACCTGGTTTTTTTCAACCTTGATATCCTCGATCTGCTTTTCTAACGAAAGGATATTCTCCGGTACATTGATGTTCTTCAGATGCACGCGGGCACCCACCTCATCCAGGACATCAATTGCCTTATCAGGTAAAAGACGATCCGTCATATACCGATCACTCAACTTGACACAGGCCTCGGTGGCCTCCGGGGAATAAGTCACATTGTGATAATCCTCGTAACGCGACTTGATATTGGTCAGAATCTGGATTGTTTCTTCAATGGTCGGAGGTTCCACCATGACCTTTTGGAAACGACGATCCAGCGCGCCGTCTTTCTCAATGTATTTCCGATATTCATCCAACGTAGAAGCGCCTATGCACTGCAGCTCTCCCCGGGATAAGGCCGGCTTGAAGATATTGGAGGCATCCAGTGAGCCAGAGGCGCCACCTGCGCCGACAATCGTGTGAATCTCGTCAATGAATAAAATGACGTCGCGGTTTTTCTCCAACTCGTTCATGATCGCCTTCATCCGCTCTTCGAACTGGCCGCGATATTTCGTGCCCGCGACGAGAGCTGCCAGATCCAGGCTCACCACCCGCTTGTCGAACAATACGCGAGACACCTTTTTCTGTACGATGCGCATCGCTAAACCTTCGACGATTGCTGTTTTACCCACGCCCGGTTCGCCAATCAGGATCGGATTATTCTTTTTACGGCGCGAAAGGATCTGGGACACGCGCTCAATCTCGCGTTCTCTGCCTACGATTGGATCCAGGCTGTCGGTTTCGGCCAGTTTGGTGATATCCCGGCCAAAATTATCCAATACCGGAGTCTTTGACTTGGCATTGGAATGACGGGACCGCGAGTAACTTTTCCTTTCCTCTTCAAATTCTTCTTCACTCGGGTCGTCGGTAAATTCTGCCTTTGGATCGGAAGCGACTATATTTAATTCTTCTTTGAATGTGTCATAATCCACATCAAACTGCTGCAGAATCTGCGTGCAGACATTTTCTTTGTTTTTGAGTATGGAAAGCATGAGGTGCTCGGTCTCCACGGTAGGGCTTTTAAGCGCCTTTGCCTCTAAGACCGTTACCCGAATGACTTTCTCCGCTTGTTTAGTCAGCGGTAAACTGTTGATGTTGGCGATGTTTTTTCCTGCTTTATCCTTGACGGCCATCTCGACCTCTTTGCGTAATTCAAACAGATTTACGTTCAGTGACTTCAGTATCAGGATCGCCTTGCCTTCCCCTTCCCGGATCATGCCGAGCAGAAGGTGTTCCGTGCCGATAAAGTCATTCCCCAGCCGGAGCGCTTCCTCTCTGCTGAACGAAATGATTTCCCGCACTTGGGGTGAAAAACTTTGGTCCATGTTAAACTCCTTCTCGTTTTTAGTTGACCATTCCCTACAATATTAGGAAATAATTCTGATTCAATCACTTTTGTTTCTTCACAGCTGCATTTTATTCCGTGAATGTGAAAATAACGCGCGCAGGGGATTTTATAAGGGATGGTCACTGAATTTCCTGTTCCGTATTATCTTCGCAATGTTACAAAATGCTATGGATTAATGTTTGTCAAAATTGATACCAAAGCCCATTTCCGCGTTTTGACCCTCATGACACCTGTAGTTCATGCTAATATGGCAGAAGAGTTGGGTTCCATACTGCAGAAAAATATGGAAACGCCCCCAGGCAATATCATCCTGGTATTTGATGCGGTGTCTGCCATGGAAGATCAGGTAGCAGAAGTGATCAGAGCCGCGAGGCGGAAGGGGGTCGAAAGGCGGGTTTCCCTGGTATGGACGGGGCTGCGACCCTCGCTCAGAGACCTCTTATGCGGGAAGGACGAAACGATGGCTGCCGCTTTGACCCCCACATTAAAAGAAGCCATCGATTGGGTTATGATGGAGCAATTGGAAAGAGATTTGATGGGGCCGGACCCTGATGAGAAACCGTCAGATGACCAGTGACTTGGCCGGACATAATGGCAATCGGACGACGAACGGATCACACCGGTGACCGCTGAAATTCCGATTCCCGCATAAATATGCTATTTTCGCCCCGTCGAAAACCGATCCGAGGCAGCAGTCGCCGAAGACCCAGGGCGGCTTTGATCCGCGGGATCCATGATAAAACCATAGGGCGAGGCGCTATGAATTTTGCAGTAACCATATTAGGCAGCAACTCGGCCCTGCCGGCTCATGGAAGGCACCCCACTTCCCAGGTGGTTACTTTTCATGACCGCCTATACCTGGTTGATTGCGGAGAAGGCACTCAGTTACGGTTGAGTGAAAATAAGATCAAGCGGAGCAAAATCAGGCATGTGTTTATCAGCCACCTGCACGGGGATCATTATTTCGGACTGATTGGGATGCTGAACAGTTTTGGTTTGCAGAATCGCCCACAGCCGTTGCATATTTTCGGGCCCGCTGCGCTGGAACAGATCATCCGCGTCCAACTGGATGCGGCGTTGACGCAGCTTCCCTTTCCATGGCAATTCACCGCTCTGCGGGAAGGGGTCCCCCAGGTGCTCCTGGACGAAAATGACCTCGTTGTCCAGGCTTTTCCCACCGATCATCATATTCCCTGTTTCGGCTTCTTATTCACTGAGGTACATCGAAAACGGAAGCTGGACCCCGCCATGGCCCAGCGCTATCATGTCCCTGCTGCTTTTTATCCCCGATTGCAGGACGGGGAGGATTATGTGGACGAGCAAGGGAACCGCGTAAGCAATGACAAAGTGACATCAGCATCACCGGCCGGCCGGCGCTATGCGTTCTGTGCGGATACCCGGTATGACGAGCGGCTTTTGGCTTATGTCGGCGGCGCCGACCTGATCTACCACGAGACCACCTACCTGCATGAGGATGCGGAAAAAGCCCGTCTTCGCTACCATAGCACCAGCATTCAGGCCGCGGAATTCGCCCGAAGGGCAGAAGCAGGGAAGTTGCTGGTGGGTCATTTTTCCTCCAAATATGAATCGGTGGATCCTTTTCTGGAGGAATGCCGGCCCGTATTTGCGGCGACTGAACTGGCCCGGGAAGGAGCCACTTATTTGGTGTAAGGGCGGTTCACGTGGTGCACTCAGCGCTAGGTCAGGTAGCCACCCGCCCTGAACACGATTTGTAAATTGGGATAACTGTAAGGCATATATTTGCCGATGTTTTCAGGTCTGATCCACTGGATGTCCACAATGTCTTCCTCAATTTGGGGAATCGTCAATTCTTCTCCGGTAAAACCCATGGCGAACCAATGCGTTTGTTTAAGAATTTTCTGCTCATTGAGGGGATAGACATGCCAGGTATCGGTCAATTTGCGGATGATCGCGATATGGTGGAGTCCGGTTTCTTCAGTGACTTCCCGGAGCGCAGCTTCTTCGGGCGTTTCTCCTCGATCGATCTTTCCCTTCGGCAGATCCCACTTTCCCCGCCGAAACATCAGTAAGATCTCTCCGGCAGGGTTGGTGACCAACCCGCCGGCTGCCTGCCAATGGGTGTAATGATCCATCACTTGGTTCCAAAGATCGTCGGCCGCCTGGCTTTGCCATACGTAACCGGCCAGGGATGCCTCCGGAAGGGCGTCCAGCAGGTCACCTACCTTAGCGGGGTCAGGGTCCCGCAGCCAGATCAAGGATTGTTGTTCGATTTGTTGCTGAATCTCCGTAGTCAGCTCCCGGGTGATGACCAGCGGCTTCCCGGCGATAAAAATGGTTGGCATAGTGGTTCGTTGGGTATTCCGGCTTTTTCCCTTAGGTTTGCTGCATGATGCACAGCGAAAAAATTGTGGCCGAAAAGCTGCTACAAATTAACGCCATCCGGTTGAATCTGCAAACTCCCTTTACCTGGGCTTCTGGATGGAAATCTCCCATTTATTGCGACAATCGCCGGATACTCTCGTTTCCCTTTGTCCGTGATTTTATCAAGTCTGAGATGAGCAATGTCGTCTTTGACACTTTTGCCGATGCGGAACTCATAGCCGGAGTTGCCACTGCAGGGATTCCCCACGGAGCCCTGGTAGCCGACCAATTAAAGTTGCCTTTTATCTATGTGCGGGCCAAGGCAAAAGGACACGGTCTGGGTAACCGTATCGAAGGGGTCTTAGATCAGGGCCAAAAAGTCGTGGTCATCGAAGATCTGGTGTCCACAGGCGGAAGTAGCCTCCAGGCTTGCGCCGGACTTCGGGAAGCGGGGGCCGAAATTGCGGGGTTGGTATCGGTGTTTAACTATGGTTTTTCCGTGGCAGCTGAGGCATTTCGCGAAGCCGGTATTCCGATGTATTCCCTGAGCAACTATGACGCATTAATGGAGGTCGCGCTCGCCAAGCAGTTGATCACCGCTTCCGAGGCGGAATCGCTGGCGGCTTGGCGGCAGGCACCCGGTGAATGGGGAGCCACCCTGAAGGCGTGACAACCTTTTTTGATCTGCCTTGTTGAAAAAAAAGTCGCTTGCATGGCAACCGGCTCCTTCATCCGTATAACTTCGATAAGATGATAAAAGCAATTGGATTACTGCTCGGCCTGTGTCTGGTTTATGGGGGTGTTTCCGCCCAGGTAAAAAAGGATCTGGCTACGGCCCGGATCAAGACCAGTGTCGAATGCCAGATGTGTCAAAAACGCATCGAAGACTATTTTAAACGGGAACCGGGTATCCAGTATCTCAATGTCAATTATCATAATAAGATTGTGACCGTCCGTTATCTGCCCAGCAGGACCAATGTATCCAATATACAGACTGCGCTGGCCAA
>Ga0164242_10001548_pt1 | contig 27243 bp, 27 predicted proteins | sample OricomgcompostMG_FD_108783 | JGI IMG/M metagenome (GOLD analysis project Ga0164242, IMG submission 108783) | Miracle-Growth compost microbial communities from Emeryville, California, USA - Original compost - Miracle growth compost (MG) ...
CCGTCGAGCACCTGCAGGTCCCACTCGCGCACCGTGCCGGCGCCGTTCAGCGCGGGCAGCAAGGCCTCACGCGCGGCATCGACCTGGCTCGGATCCTCGAGCATGAAGCTGAGCCGTCCGTCGGCGGTCGAAACATCGCCGATCTGGATGCGCGGCTTGGCATCGCGCAGCTTCGTGCGGACGGTCTCGTCCATCGCGTCGAGCCGCTGCTTGGCGACGTCCGCTGGCTGCGCCTCAAGCAGAAGCTGGCTGCCGCCGGCAAGGTCGAGCCCGAGGGCGACTTGCGGATTGGGCAGCATGCTGGGCCAGGTGCCGCCGAACTGCGTGACCAGCGACGGCACCGCGGCGAGGGCCGCAAGAAGCGTCAACCCCCACAGCCAAATGCGCTTCCAGACAGGAAAATCGAGCATCGGTTATCGCGTCCGTCAGTCGTTGGCCGGCGTGCCGCCCGGCGGGATGATGTCGCCGATCGTGCTCTTGACGGCCTTGACCTTCACCCCCTGGGCGATTTCGATCTCGGCGTAGTTGTCGTCGACCTTGGTCACCTTGCCGACGATGCCGCCGGCGGTGACCACCTGATCGCCTTTCTTCACGCCCGCGATTTTCTCGCGCTGCTGCTTCTGCTGGCGCATCTGCGGGCGGATGAGCAGAAACCAGAAAATTGCGACCATGCCGATGATCGGCAGGAATCCGGTCCACGCCGGCGCGGCCTGCTGGGCGGCGGCAGCGGAAAGCATGTCAAGCATCGTGATGGTGGCTCATTGGCAAGGAGATTGTCTGTTCTTCTCTGCGGCAAAGGGGGCCGCTAAGGGCCCCTGCGCCAAGTCGCGCCGCGCCTAGCAGCAAAGGAAAGGGCTGGCAATCAGGGCCCGGACTCACTGCCCGACTCGGGCCGCTTGCCTAGCCCCGGAGTGCGGCCTATAGGCGCCGCTCCACTGGCTCGGGACGTAGCGCAGCCTGGTAGCGCATCACACTGGGGGTGTGGGGGTCGCTGGTTCGAATCCAGTCGTCCCGACCAGTGGAAGATAATGAATTCGCACACTTCTCCCAAGAATGGGAGTACCCGAGGCGGCTTCTGAATCGCCAGTCAATCGCCACCAGCCAACATTTCACGGTTCGAACCTTTCGAGCACCGATCGTGCAATAGTGTGAAAATTGGCGGCTAGCGCGAGCGCGTTGTTCCTCTCATCGACTGCCTTGAACTTCTCCTCCGAAATCGGAGGTAGAACATGGCCCTCTCAGACACCTATTTGCGCCAAGGCGCTTTCAGTCAGCTTTTTCCCACCGCATTCGCGCCTGTTGCCGTGCCAGCCGCGACGGCCTGCCCTTTGCTGACCGTAATACTGGCTTGCAGATCCGTTGGACGAACAATCGGCAACGGAGGCTTGGTCACGACCAGCTTGACCCACAGGGCGTCCTTGCCCCGGAAGTAAGACGTCGCGTTCGCCTTGCGCAAGGCATCCAGACTGGGTTGTTCCGTTCCGGAGGCTGCGGTGGCGAAACCCGGGAATTCAAATATGACCCAGGAGCCCATATCCATTTCGGCCAGACTGAGGGTGACCTTCGGCCTTTCGGTCTTGACCTCGATCTCGGTGCCGGCACGCACGGTGCTCTCGTCGCCAAAGGTCTTGAACTCCTTGCCGTTGCGAACCAGCACGATGGGCGCCTGCGGAGCACGTCGGGAGAACAGGGCGGCGCGCTGGGCCTTGACGAGGGGCGTGTCCGGCGCATCGGAGCCGAGCGAGGAGAGCAGGGCAAACCGGGCGGTGCGGGATTCCAGATCGACTCCGGCGGGAAGTTCTCCCCTGCTGTCCGACAGATTCAGGCGTCCGACATCGCCCTTGCATACCGCGGCGTTCCAGGTGGGATGGATCACGCAGGTGTCGTCGGTGACGACGCTGTCGTTGACCCCGTCGTTGAGCATGATGTGGGAATCGGGGATGCCGGTCACCGAACCGTCGAGGTCGTGGATCGACAGGGTCCGATAGGCGTTGCCGCCGCGGTTATCGTTATCGAAGCGGGCATCGTATTTCGGGAAATAGACCGGCTTGGCGTTGACGAATTTCGCACCGCTGATGGTGCTTCCGGTACTGAGCCCCGCGCTCGTGTACAGCAGGAAGGACAGCGCGCCTGTCTTTCGCCGGTCGTTGTCCTGGAAGTTCACGAATGTCGTGTTCACCACATCATCGCGGTAATCGTAGTATTCGTAGCCGCGGATCGGAAAGTCGGGGATACGGGTCTTGGGCAGGCTGCGGCCGTAGGCGACTTCCTCCGGCGTCGCGGGATTGCCGATATTGCCGGTCTCGCCCACGATCAGTGAATCGACCAGCCGTGCCTTGAACCGTTCGCTGCCGATGTCGCCGGCGCTCGACGTCATGCCGATGGCATTGTCGGCGAATTTCGCGTTGCTGAATATGAAGAGGTCGCCCCGGCTCCAGAGACCGCCATTGCGGTTCTTGTAGCTGGTCAGGTTCTGGAAGTGCGTCTCGACCACGTCGCTCTCGAGGTCGGCAGGATTCTTGAGCGGAAGGAACGGGATGGTGGCCAGGCCGAAGGTGTTGTCCTTGTAGATGTTTCGGTCGAACATGAACCCGTCGAAGTTGGAATGGGCCACGTTGCCTCTGAATGCGCGCAGCGGCGTTCGGCGCGGCCAGATGGTCTTGCTGACTTCCGAATCCTTGAACGCACCTTGAGGGTGCTCTGGCAGAGACAGCCAGAAGCCGTTCTCGTCGGAACCGGCCGCCACATTGTCTATGAAGCTATTGTCCGGGTTGGTGATCCAGTAGGACGCCACCGTGTTGTCCGAAGGCAGCACGGTGTGCCCGCTGTGGAAGCTCATTTCCTGGTAGGCCTGACGATCCGCAGACTTGGGGTCTTTCTCTCCGTTGGCGGCAAGATTCGTGGGCACGCAGTCCAATGTCGGATGACACTTGGTCTGGATTGCCAGGTTTTTGATGAATTCGTTGCCGTGCTCGATCCCGTCTTCGAGGAAGAAGCAGTGACCCACGGTGTTGAAGGTCACGTTGTTCTGCACCCGCACGTCGTTGGTGCCGTGCAGCGTCACGCAGCGGTTGTAGGTGTCGTGGATCGAGGCGTTCTCGATATACTGGCCCTTGCCCTCGCCGACGATGTGCCAGTGGATCGGATAGCGCGCGAGATGCAGGTATTGCCCCATGCGGTTGAGCTCGATGCCGGAGAGAAACATCTTCGAGCCGGGCATCGCCATGATGTGCCCGCCGAAGTAGGTCTTCTCCGCATCGTCCGAAGCCTGGATCTTGATGTTGCGCGAAAGCAGTCCGACTTCGCCGCGCTCGTCCACGCCGAACGTGACCTCGCCGAAGTGCATGTAGGTGAGGGGCTTGTCGAGCGTCAGCGCATTGCCGCTCACCTCGGTGACGGTGCGCTCCTCCGCCTGCCGCGGATTGAAGTCGGTGGAGGCAAGGACAATGACGTCGCCCTTGCGCCAGCCGGCGGCGTTCAGCACTTCGATGTTTGCGCTCCCGGCCTTGGCCGTCCTGGCGAGCTTGGTCCAGGTGTTCGTGCGATCGCCATGCAGGCTGAGCGTGCCGCCGAGCATCATGATGCCGCGATCGCCCATGGTGTTGATGTCTTCATCGGGAACATTGTCGGTCAGCGTGATCGTGGCCTTGCGCGTATGGGGCTTGGCCTCGGTGCCAATGTCGAGCTCGCCGCCCGGCAGGTAGATCCAGTCGGTCTTGAGTTCGAGATCGAGCGCGTCGGAAAAGCTCAATTTGCCGTCGATAGTGAGACTGCGCAACGCAGGCGGAACGACATCGAGCAGGATGTTCCTGTCGCGGCCGATGGTCACAGCGTCGCCCGCCTTGGGCACCTTGCCGCCGGGCCAGGACGCCGGATCCGACCAGCGCGTCTGCTTGACCGGCGCAGAGGGCGCTACCGTAGCTGTGTCCATCTTCATGTTGGCGGGCATGGTCTGCGCCCCGGCGCCGGACGCAAGCCCGAGCGAAAGAGACGCAGGAAGCAGCAACGAAAGCAGAACTACCCGTGACGGCATACGCATGACTTGTCATCCCCCCTTCGCGAACGAATGTCCGCAATATTCTTGTTGTAAGCAGCTTGCATCGGTGGCGCCGCTTTTCCAAGCGTATAACCGACCTCTACGCATGCCGAAGCTGTAATTATTTGTATCGAGCGCCATTGCATCGTCTCGCTCGCCATGCATCAGCCACTCACGCCTCACCACGCTGTACCAGGGGGGGGCGCTGGTTCGAATCCATCGTCCCGACCCGTGGCTCTCTCCTTATAATTTTATAATTCGAGGACGTCCGGACCGCTCACGCGGTTCTCGATCGCGCCGATGCCATCGATCTCGCAGCGCACCGTGTCGCCCGGTTGCAGGAACCGCGGCGGGTCCATCGCCGCGCCGACGCCTTCGGGCGTGCCGGTCGCGAGAAGGTCGCCCGGTTCGAGCGTGAAGGCGGTTGAGAGATATTCGATCTGCTCGGCCACGCTGAAGCTCATGACGGCGGTATTGCTCTCCTGACGCACCTCGCCGTTCACCAGGCAACGCAGGGCCAGCGATTGCGGATCGGGGATTTCGTCCGCCGTGACGATCCAGGGGCCGATCGGGCCGTGCGTATCGAAGCTCTTGCCCATGGTGAAAGTCGGCGAATGGCGCTGCCAGTCCCGCGCGGAAACGTCGTTCGCCACGAGATAGCCGAAGACGTGGTCCGGCGCCTCGGCCGCCGTCACGCCCTTGGCCGCGCGCCCGATTACCACGCCCAGCTCGACTTCGTAATCGAGCATCCGGGTGACGCCAGGGTCGATCGGATCGAACGGGCCATTGATGCAGGTCGTCTGCTTGTTGAACCAGTATTGATGCTGCGGCCGCTCGGCGTGCCCCATCTCGGCGACATGCTTGGCATAGTTCATCCCGATGGCGAGGTATTTGCCCGGCCTCAGCGGGGCGAGCAGGTGCACATCGCTCAACCGGTAATGCGGCGCGGCGTGCGCGGTACGGTCGCGGATGCGGGCCAGTTCGTCCGGCCCGGCCGTGATCAGCGAGAGCATGTCCGAATAGCCGAAGCCGACCTTCGTCAGGCAGATCAGGCCCTCGCCGGCGACCACGCCGATGCGGGTGCGCCCGCCAACCTCGAAACGCGCGAGTTTCATTTGCCGAGTCCTTTCCCAAAGTCCCGACCTGATTAGGCGCCCGGCGGGCCGATGCGAAAGTCCAACATTCGCCCGCGCCTCGCCAGATTCTGCTTTCCTACATAAAACCTATATGGTTCATAAGAGTGAGTATAGAGAACTTATGGAGTTAAAACGGTGCCCATTCTCGAATCCTTCATCGGCCCGCTCGCCTCGATCATCGACAAGGTCATTCCCGACAAGACCGCCCGCGACAAGGCCAAGCTCGACCTGCTTGCGTTGCAAGGCACGCAGGAAATGCAGCAGATCCAGACCCAGCTTTCGGCGATCGTCGCCGAGGCCAATTCGAAAGACCCGTGGACCAGTCGCGCGCGGCCGAGCTTCCTCTATGTGATGTACGCGATGATCCTGTGGGCGCTGCCGATGGGCGTGATCTCCGCCTTCCGCCCCGACACCGCTCGCGACATCGCCGCCGGGATAAACGCCTATCTCAACGGCCTGCCGGAACCGCTCTACGCCCTCTTCGGCACCGGCTACCTCGGCTACACCGCGATGCGGCAATGGGGGAAGGTCAAGGGGACGGAGTAGCGCGGAGCGAATTCGCCCTCGGGCAGAAGCGCGCCGAAGTCCCATCCGTCGGAACGCGGCTTGCATCGGTTCGTCGCACGACGCCTTCGCATTAGCGGCACAACCACCCGTAACGCCAGGATCGTTAATCTGCCAGAAAGGTTAACATCAACACGCGCCGCATTCATGATGTCCGGGTGGCATCATGTGTGCGACGATTTTTCAGAGCAAGACAAGAGGGGCTCCGACAACCGGACACGCCAGAAAAGGGGATGCGGCCGGAACGAAAGACCGCAAAGCGCGCTGGACCGGGATGTGTAATTCGAAGGAGTAGCGCAATGAGGGTTCTTTCCAGAAATTTGAGTATTCCGTTCCTGCTTGCGGTGGTTGCCGCTCCAGCGTCGAGCTTGTCCGCGCAGCAACAGCAGCAGGATTCTCCGGCCGAGGGCCTGATCGTAACCGGCTCGCTTCCCACCGATCTGTCCGGTTTGGCCAAAGGGCCCGAGATCGAAGGCTTCATTTCCGCGCGCAGCGGCGATCAGATGAAGGTCACCAGCGCCGACGGGACCAGCACGGCCGTGACTGTCGGCGAGGCTACACAGATCAGGGGCAGCGGGGGTTTCCTGGGCCTCGATCGCGATCACCTGGGCGCGGATGCGCTGCTCAACGGCCTGCCGGTGGCGGTCGAAACCGTGCATTGGGGCCCTGGCCTGGCAGCGAGCCGGATCAAGCTCAAGAGCAAGGACCTCAAGCTCGCGTCGATGATCCGCAACGGCACCGCCCAGGGCTTTGCCGAACAGACGGCGGCGACCGAGGCGCTGCGCGGCCGCGTGGCCAATATCGACCAGTACAACATCAAGAGCACGACGAACGTGAACTTCGATGTCGGCAAGGCCGTGCTATCCTCTCAGGCCGAGGCCGATCTCTGCGCCGCGGCCGACCAAGCCAAGGCGACGAACAACGCCCTGCTGCTCGTGGTCGGTTACACAGATTCGACCGGCAGCCAGGAATTCAACCAGCAGCTCAGCGAGAAACGGGCCGGCCGCGTCGTCAATTATCTCCAGCAGGCCTGCCACTGGGAGCCGTATCGCATGCTTACGCCCACGGGGATGGCCGAAGCCGATCCCCTGGCGGATAACGACACCACTTACGGCAAGGCGCAGAACCGCCGCGTCGCGGTGAATATCCTCGTCAGCAAGAGCGTTGACGGCTTGTAAATGAGCTGTGGGGTGAGCTTTGCTCACCCCACGTTCCTGGCAGTGGCGCTGGTTCGGCTGAGACCGGCTGCCGATGCAATGTTGGCAGTCGTTCGGCTTTCCTGCCGCGGCGTGCCTCGCTAAGGCGCGCTCATGTCGAACATCGTCTATGTCCTCAACGGCCCCAACCTCAACCTGCTCGGCATGCGCGAGCCGGAGATATACGGCTCCGACACGCTCGACGACATCGCGGCGATGCTGGATGATCGCGGGCGCGAACTGGGGCTTGAGATCGACATGCGCCAGTCGAATCACGAGGGGCATCTGGTGGACTGGCTGCACGAGGCGCAGGCGAAAGGCGCCAGGGCCGTGCTGCTCAACGCGGGGGCCTACACCCACACCTCGATCGCGCTGCTTGACGCGATCAAGGCGATCCGGACGCCGGTGATCGAGGTGCACTTGTCCGACCCGACGACGCGCGAGGCGTTCCGGCATATCTCGTATGTCGGGATGGCGGCGGTTGACACCGTGCAAGGCCTCGGGTCGCGCTCCTACCTCGTGGCGCTGGAGAAAGCCGCAGCGCTTTAAGCTTACTGCCCTCTCCCCTTCAGGGGAGAGGGAGGAGCCCCGCAGGGGCGGAGGGAGAGGGGGCTGTCAATTGACATTCCCCCTCCCAACCCTCCCCCCTGAAGGGGAGAGGGCTTTGTGAAGATCACCCGCCCCCTTGCCAGCCCCGCCCCGCTTGCGCATAGGCGGGCGCCTGAACTGACAAGAGGCGGCAATGGCCCAATCCAAGGCAGCTCCCGGGCGCGGCCCGGCAATGACTATCGACGAGAAGCTGGTGCGCCAGTTGGCCGACATCCTCGCCGAGACCGGCCTCACCGAAATCGAGGTGGAAGAAGGCGAACGGCGCGTGCGGGTCTCGCGCGCGGCCATCGCCGCGCCGGCCGCCCAGATCGTCGCCGCGGCCGCTCCGCCCGCTGCCGCGCCAGCGTCAGCACCAGCCGCTGCTCCGGTTCCCGCGGCGGAGAAGCCCGCGCCCGATCTTGCCGACGCGCTCAAGTCACCGATGGTCGGCACCGTCTATCTCGCGCCGGAGCCGGGAGCGGACGATTTCGTCAAGATAGGCGATCAGGTGAAGGCCGGCGACACCGTGTTGATCGTCGAGGCGATGAAAGTGATGAACCCGATCACCGCCACCACCAGCGGCACGGTCAAGGCGATTCTGGTCGAGAACGCCCAGCCGATCGAATTCGATCAACCCCTCATCGTCATCGCCTGAGCCATGGCGATCCAACGCATCCTGATTGCCAACCGCGGCGAGATTGCCCTGCGCATCCACCGCGCGGCGCACGAGATGGGCATCGAGACGGTCGCCGTGCATTCGACGGCCGACGCCGACGCGATGCATGTGCGGCTGGCCGACACCGCAATCTGCATCGGCCCGCCGCCCGCCAAGGACAGCTACCTGAACGTGGCGGCCATCATCTCGGCCGCCGAGATCAGCCACGCCGACGCGATCCACCCAGGCTACGGCTTCCTGTCCGAGAACGCGCAGTTTGCCGAGATCGTCGAAGCGCACGACATCATCTGGATCGGCCCAAAGCCCGAGCACATCCGCACGATGGGCGACAAGGTCGAAGCCAAGCGCACCGCTGGCAAGCTTGGCCTGCCGCTGGTGCCGGGGTCCGACGGCGCGGTGTCCGATCCAGCGATCGCCGCGAAAATCGCCGAACAGGTCGGTTATCCAGTCATCATCAAGGCCGCCTCGGGCGGCGGCGGGCGCGGCATGAAGGTCTGCGACAGCCCCGACCAGCTCGACACGCTGATGAAGCAGGCCGGCAACGAGGCCAAGGCTGCGTTCGGCGACGACACCGTCTATATCGAGAAATACCTCGGCAACCCGCGCCACATCGAGTTCCAGGTGTTCGGCGACGGCAACGGCAACGCCATCCATCTCGGCGAGCGCGATTGCTCGCTGCAGCGGCGCCACCAGAAGGTGCTCGAAGAAGCCACCTCGCCGGTCATCACGCCCGAGGAGCGCGCCCGGATGGGCGGCGTAGTCGCCAAGGCCATGGCCGAGATGGGCTATCGCGGCGCGGGAACGATCGAGTTCCTGTGGGAGAACGGCGAGTTCTACTTCATCGAGATGAACACCCGCCTGCAAGTCGAGCATCCGGTGACGGAGATGATCACCGGCGTCGACCTGGTACGCGAGCAGATCCGCGTCGCCGACGGCAAGCCGCTGTCGGTTTCGCAGGACGAGATCGAGTTCAAGGGCCACGCGATCGAGTGCCGGATCAACGCCGAGGACCCGTGGACTTTCGCCCCCTCCCCCGGCCTCGTCACCGCCTATCACGCGCCCGGCGGCATGCACGTGCGCGTGGATAGCGGGCTCTACGCCGGCTACCGCATTCCGCCCTATTACGATTCGATGATCGCCAAGCTGATTGTTTACGGCCGCACCCGCGAGGGCTGCATCATGCGCCTCAAGCGCGCGCTCGAGGAGATGGTGGTCGAAGGAGTGAAGACCTCGATTCCGCTGCATTGCGCCTTGCTCGAAGAGCCGGACGTGCTCAACGGCGATTATTCGATCAAGTGGCTCGAAGACTGGATGGCGAAGCGGGAGGGGTGAGGCATTTGCTGCACCCCAAGCAGGCCACCTGACTTACTCAGCCGGATGAACAACTCGCCTTGCGAGTTGCTTCGCGCGTTTTCTGGCTGCCGATTTTACGGTGAGCCACCCGGCAAAAGCAATGAGCACGCCAGCGATATCGATGATGATCATCATTCTGTCGGTCATCGTTCGCCTCCTTCCAGATAACCGAGAAGGTTATATGCCATCACAAACAGTGATATGGCAACGATAGCGGAAACCGCAATGAGCACATCCGGTCCCACCGTGAAAATCCTACCGAACATCGCAATTGTCGCCGCCACTCCAAAGTTCTGCAGTGTATGTGCAACCAGCTTGATCTTTTCGTTGTAGGCCTCGCGCGACTCCACGCGATCCAGAAATCCACGCGATCCAGAAAACTCATCGTCTCGTCACTCCAGCGGCACCCCCGGCTCGTGCTTCGACGTCCGGATCGTCAGAGACGTCTTCACGCTCGCCACGTTCGGCGCGGGAGTCAGCTTGCTGGTGAGCAGCTCCTGAAAGCTCTGCAAGTCGCGGCTGACGATCTTCAGGATGAAATCGATCTCGCCGTTGAGCATGTGGCATTCGCGCACTTCGGGCAGCGTCTGAACGTGATGCTCGAACGCGCGCAGGTCTTCTTCGGCCTGGCTCTTCAGGCTGACCATGGCGAAAACGGTGATGGCGAAACCCAGTTTCGAAGCGTCGAGTTCGGCGTGGTAGCCCCTGATGACGCCCTCTTCCTCGAGAGCGCGCACCCGCCGCAGGCACGGCGGTGCGGTGAGGCCGACGCGCTGCGCCAGCTCGACGTTGGTGACGCGTCCTTCCGCCTGTAACTCGGCCAGGAGCCGACGGTCGATCGAATCGAGCGATGCCATTGTTGTTTCGGTGCTCCCTCCGCGAAACCTATTCCGCCGCGCCGCCAAACTGAAACTAAGTCACAAAACGGGAGGGCTCAAGGTAACATTATTATCTATGCCCGCAATTGTCCCGGTTTGCAACGGCGCGAAGCTTTCCATCAAGTCATTTCCGGAACGGGTTAAGGCACGCTACGCACGCGTGCATCCGGCGCGCGTGAGCCGGAGAACCGATGCAATTCGACGACCGCCTTGCCACCGTGTTGCGCTCGGGCGCCGCCGGCGAACGGGCGGCACGCACCCAGTTGCGCCAGTTGCTCGACTTGCTCGGCAGTGCTCCGCAGGAGGGTAACGGACCGCTGGTAGCGGCGGCCTACGCGCGGCTGGAGGAGATCGCCGGGATTCTCCCCGCGGCCGAGCAATCGCGGATTCTTCGCGAACCCGGGCTGAGGCTGCGCAATCCGCGGCTGGTTGACCACCTGGCCCAGGCCGAGCCGCAAGTCGCCGCTGCCGCGATGGCCGCCGCCCGGCTCGACGAGACCGACTGGCTCACGCTCATTCCCAATCTTCCGGTGACCGCACGCGGGTTCCTGCGCCACCGACGCGACTTGTCCGATCCGGCGCGCGAACTGCTGGCCCGGCTCGGAGTGCACGACCTGGTCTTGCCGCAGCCGGAAGGCTTTCCTGCGCCCGAAGTCCCTTCTTCCGCGGACGATGCGGGCAGCGGAATCGGCGCACTGGTGCGGCGGATCGAGGCATTCCAGCAAGCCCGCCGGGGCGGCGCCTCCCCGCGACTACCGCTCGGCGAGGCTCCCCTGGAAACCGCGGCAGCGTTCGATTTCTCGACTGATGCGAGCGGGCAGATCGACTGGGCCGATCCGCCTCTTGCGCCACTCCTGGTCGGGTTTCGACTGACAGGAGGCGGATGGTGTGACGCGTCGACCGAGCGAGCGCTGAGCCGCCGGGGAATCGTTCGCGGCGGGCATGTCGAACTGCCGGGAGTCGAAGCGGTGGCCGGAGCCTGGCGGCTCGACGCCGCGCCGCGGTTCGACGGTGAGAGCGGCGCCTTCCGCGGCCATGTCGGACGAATGCGGCGCCCCATGCCCGGCGTGGCTCAGCCACCCGGTGCGGGCGACCGCATGCGCCAGGTGCTGCACGAGTTGCGCACGCCAGTGAACGCCATCCAGGGCTTTGCAGAGATCATTCAGCAGCAACTGTTCGGCTCGGCGCCCAACTCATACCGCGCGCTGGCCGGCGCGATCGGCGTGGATGCTGCCCGGCTGCTCGCCGGGTTCGACGAAATCGACCGGCTGGCCAAGCTCGAAAGCACGGCACTGGCGCTCTCCAGCGACGGCTGCAATTTCCGGCTCATCGTCGAGAGCACGTTGCGCCGGCTCGAGGGGATCACTCGGCCCCGCAGCGCGCATCTGCGGCTGCTGACGTCCGGCGAGCGGTTCATGGTGGCGCTGGGCCGCGACGACTCCGCGCTTCTCGCCTGGCGTCTGCTGGCCGTGCTGGCCGGCGCCTTGAGCCCCGGCGAGGTCGTGGAATTGGCGCTGCGCGGCAGCAGCGACGCGATCGAACTGGAGGCCGAGCTGCCGATTTCGCTTGCCGGAGAAGAGGACATCTTCGCCACGGCGCCGCGCGGCGAAGTACCGTCGGTCACGGCCGGTATGTTCGGCACTGGCTTCACCTTGCGGCTGGCGCGCGCCGAAGCCCAGGCGGCCGGCGGCTTCCTCGAACTCCGCGAAGAAAGGCTCATCCTGTCCCTGCCCGGGTTGACCGGTGCCGTTCCCGGCCATAGCCAAGGCAACGAAAACGGGGGCACCTCGGCTGCCGCCTGACTGTCGCTGAAGGGGGAGCGACGATGACGGCTATTCCACAACCGCCACCACCCGGCTGCCAGGCACGCTTCGCGCCGGATTTCGGCCGCCGCTTCATCCTCACCGTGGATACCGAGGAGGAGTTCGACTGGGCGAAACCGCTGGCCCGCGATGGCCATGGCCTCGATCATGTCCCGCGCCTCGCCAAGTTTCAGGAATTCTGCGAAGGCCAGGGGGTCGTTCCGATCTACCTCGTCGATTGGCCGATCGCGACCTCGGCCCTTGCCGCCGATATCCTGCGGCCCGCCCTCGCCGCCGGCCGCGCCGAGATCGGCGTTCAGCTTCACCCCTGGGTCAATCCACCGTTCGACGAAGAGCTGACGCCGCACACCTCATTCGCCGGCAACCTGCCCAGGGAGCTGGAAGCGGCGAAATTCCGCAATCTGCGCGACATGATCGAGAAGCGGTTCGACGCAGTTCCGCTGATCTATCGTGCCGGACGCTACGGCACCGGACCGCATACCGCGCAACTGCTGACCGAATGCGGCCTCGCCATCGACACCTCGGTGCGCTCGAAGTTCAACTACTCGGCCGGCGGAGGCCCGGACTATCGCCGCCATCCTCTCGAGCCGTACTGGCTCGACGACGAACACCGCCTGCTCGAGCTGCCGCTGACCACCGTGTTCTGGGGCATGCTGCGGCGCCAGGGCGACCGGCTCTATCCGGCGCTGTGGCGCGTACCACGGCTGCGCGGGCTCCTGTCCACCCTCGGCCTGCTCGAACGCATCCCCCTGACACCCGAGGGGATCAGCGTCGACGAGGCCATCCGCGGCATCGACATCGCGCTCGACGATGGCCTGCCGATCCTGGTCTTCTCGTTCCACAGCCCTTCGCTGCGGCCCGGCCACACGCCTTACGTGCGCAGCGAGGAGGATCTCGACACGCTCTACGACTGGTGGCGGCGCGTGATCGCCTATTGCGAACTGCGTGAGGTTCGGCCCACGACCGTTGCCGAGATCATGCAGGCGGTGGTCCGCTAGCGCGCTTGCCATCGCTCCGCCCCGAGGCTACCTCGCGGCGCGCAGCGGAACGGGCCTGTAGCTCAGCGGTTAGAGCTGGCCGCTCATAACGGCTAGGTCGCAGGTTCGAATCCTGCCGGGCCCACCACCGCGGGCGGACGAAGGGTCGGGGAGTAGCGCAGCCTGGTAGCGCATCTGCTTTGGGAGCAGAGGGTCGCAGGTTCGAATCCTGTCTCCCCGACCACTTCGACATTGTCACCGCGCTGTCAGATCGTCAGCGTCACGTCGACGTACCCGTAAGCGGCGTTGCCGAATCCGTTCGCATTCGGTGCATCCTTGAGGAACTGGCCGTTGAACAGCACGGCGCCGCCTGTTTCGAACCGCAGCATCTTCGGCACCAGCCAATAGCGGGCCCGTGCCTCGATTTCATGGCCGGCGAACTTGCCGGACGCTCCGCTGGGGTCCCGCACGCTGGTGAACGCGAAGCTGTCGGTGGCACTGTCGAGCCAAGCGGCGCGGTAGCCAATGAAGCCGTCCCAGCGGCTCGACGGCTTCACGTCGAGGCGAACACCGGGCGAGCGGATGTTGCTACGTCCGAGCGGTCCGAAAATCGCGGTTGGCCCCCAATCGGAACGGCGTGTGCCATAGAGATTGTCGAAGCGGGTGTATTTGCCGCCGGGCTTGTCGCCGGTGCCGAGATCGTATCTGACCGACAAGCGCGGCTTCCACGGCCCGGTAAACTGATAGCCGGCCTCGGCATGAAGCGTGTGCGCCGAGACATCCTGACGCGGCGCACCCACCGCCGTGCCGGCGCTGATATGGCCGAACTGATAAGCGTATTCGATCTCGTAATCGAACTTGCCCGGCGCCGGTTCGCTGAACAACCTCACGCCCGGATTGAAGATGTGCCGGTCGCGCGTTGCGTGGCTGCTGATGGTGTCGCCTTCGTCGAGAGCGTAGAAATAGAGGTCCAGATTCGTCGAACCGACGATCTTCCGCTTGTTGAAGAACGCGCCCCAGAAGACGAGGTCGTCGCCCTCATGATCGAGCTTGACCTTGTTGTCGAGAATGCCGGCCTTGTCGTCCGGCAGGCGCTGTTGCGGATAAGTATAGAACAGCACCAGCCTTTCCCTGGCCGCGCCGCGCCACTCGAACTTCGCGCCGGTGAAGGCGTTGGTGGTGTTGCGGAAATTGTTGCGGCCGACGAGGCGAGCCGAGCCCAGATTCAGAGTGAAGCGGCCCACGTCGAGGCTGGAACGGGTGCCTTTACCTAACAACGGGCCCAGATCGGCGCCGACGTAAGCCTGCACCGGCTCCAGCGCGTTGACCTCGCCGGTGCCGACAGCGCTGCCGGGGCCTCCGTCGTAGGCACGGGAATCGATCAGTTCGGCACTGATGCGAATGGGCCCGCCATCGTATTCCGCCGCGATGTCAGTCTGGAACGTGACGAGATCGTCGTTCCTGTCGAGACCAGGGCGGAACTGGTTGTGCAGGGTTTCGTAGCGAGCCCTGACCGAAGCGGATATCTTGAGGCCCTCGGGATTGCCGAGCACCTCCTCGAGTGTCCAGGGCTTGTCCGTCGTGTCCGCCAGGGCGGGGCTGCCGGCCAGAGCGAGCGCGAACAAGCTGGAGCCGGTCACTAGGCGAGCGATCATAAATCATCCTTTCATGAGGGGATCGCGAAGCCTCCGGTAGTCCGGTCAGCGTCGATGGGTGGTGATTGGTCGTCAGGAAGGCCTGAGGCGCTTCTTCTCGGTCACATCGATCTGCACCACGCGGTCCTCGTGGATCGTGATGGCGATCGAGCCGTAACGCAGCGAGAGCAGGGCCTCGCGAATGTCGGCGAGGCTCTCGTCGATGTGCTGCCGCTTGTCGGGGCGAACGTGGACGGTCATCACGCGGGCTCCGTGGCTGGGAATACGCGGGCACGGGTGACGGTAAACGCCAGTCGGCTGCCGATGGCCGGAGGCGCATGGTCGGCGTCGAGATCGATTTCGACGATCCGGTCCGAGCCCGCGACGCTGCCTTCGACTCGCCAATAGCCGCCGCGGCGATAGACGCCGCTGACAAGCAGGGGCAGCCCGTCGCCCGTGGGGCTGACGGCGATGTCGTGCGGGCGGAAATCGAGACGGGCTGGTCCGTCGAGCAGCCGCGGCGGTGCCACGTCGAACGAGACTCCGTCGAATTGCGCGCGATTGCCCTGCACCGTCACCGGCAGGCTGTTGCAGTCGCCGACGAAGCCGGAGACGAAACCGCTCTGCGGGGTCATATAGACCTCCTCCGGCGTGCCGATCTGCTCGATCACGCCCTTGTCGAGCACCACCACGCGATCGGCCAGCTCGAGTGCTTCCTCCTGATCGTGCGTGACGAAGATGGAGGTGAGGCCCATCTGCTCGTGCAGTTGCCGCAGCCAGCGGCGCAGCTCCTTGCGCACCTTGGCGTCGAGCGCGCCGAACGGCTCGTCGAGCAGCAGCAGTTGCGGTTCGACGGCGAGCGCGCGGGCGAGCGCCACGCGCTGCTGCTGGCCGCCGGAAAGCTGCGCGGGATAGCGGTCTCCCAGCCCGTCGAGCTGCACGAGATCGAGCAGCTCGCGCGCGCGGGCGCGGACCTTCGCCTTGGCCGGCCGCTGCGCGCGCGGGCGCACCGACAATCCGAAGCCGACGTTGTCGAGCACGCTCATATGCCTGAACAGGGCATATTGCTGGAACACGAAACCGACCTTGCGTTCGGCCACCGGCAGGTCCGTCACGTCCTCGCCGTTGAAGCGCACGTGGCCTTCGTCGGGAAAAGCGAGACCCGCGATGATCCGCAGCAGCGTCGTCTTGCCGGAGCCGGAGGGGCCGAGCAGCGCGAGGAATTCTCCGTCGCGCACGGTCAGGTCGATAGCGTTGAGGGCGGCGAAGCCACTGAACGATTTCGAGATATTATGCAGGCTGATCATCGGGCACTCCCGTGCGAATAGCCGAACTTCCATTCGAGCGATGTCTTGAGAACGAGCGTCACCAAGGCGAGCAGAGCCAGCAGCGAGGCGACGGCGAAGGCGGCGGCGAAGTTGTATTCGTTGTAGAGAATCTCGACCTGCAGCGGCATCGTGTTGGTCAGGCCGCGCAAGTGGCCCGAGACGACGGAAACCGCGCCGAATTCGCCCATGGCGCGGGCGTTGCACAGCAGCACGCCGTAGAGCAGGCCCCAGCGTATGTTCGGCAAAGTTACGCGCAGGAACGTTTTGAAGCCGCTCGCGCCAAGGGCCAGGGCCGCTTCCTCGTCGACGCGGCCCTGCTCCTGCATCAGCGGGATTAACTCACGCGCGACGAAGGGGAAGGTGACGAGGATCGTCGCCAGGACGATGCCCGGCACGGCGAAGATGATCCGCACGCCGTGCTCGACCAGCCACGGCCCGAACCAGCCCTGCGCGCCGAACAGCAACACGTAGACCAGGCCGGCAACGACCGGGGAGATCGAGAACGGCAGGTCGATCAGCGTGACCAGCACGCTCTTGCCGCGGAAATCGAACTTGGCGACGGCCCAGGCGGCGCAGATGCCGAAGATCAGGTTCAGCGGCACGCTGATCGCGGCGACCAGCAAGGTCAGCTTGATCGCCGAGACGGCATCGGGATCGACCAAGGCCGCGCCGTAGGCGGCGAAGCCCTTCCCCAGCGCTTCGGCGAACACCGCGACCAGCGGCAGCACGAGGAAGAAGGCGATGAAGGCCAGAGCGCCCAGGATCAGAACCGTGCGGGTGGCGGATTGCCGGCGGGGCAGGCGTTGGGTGCTCATGGGTTCGCCTTTCTCCGGCTCCACGCCTGGATCGCGTTGATAAGGAACAGCATCGCGAAAGAGGCCAGCAGAACGACCGTGGCGATCGCGGTGGCGGCGGGATATTCGAACTGCTCGAGCTCGGTGACGATCAGCAGCGGGGCGATCTCCGACTTGAACGGCATGTTGCCGGCAATGAAGATCACCGAGCCGTATTCCCCGATGCCGCGCGCCAGGGCGAGCGCGAAGCCGGTGAGCAGAGCCGGCGTGATCGCCGGCAGGATCACCCGCAGGAACACCTGCCGCGGCCGCGCGCCCAGCGACAGCGCCGCTTCCTCGACGTCGAGGCTGAGATCGGCCAGCACCGGCTCGACCGAGCGGACGATGAACGGCAGGCCGATGAAGATCAGCGCGATGGTGATGCCGATCGGCGTGTAGGCCACCTTGATCCCGAGCGGCGCGAGGAACTGCCCGACCCAGCCATTGGGCGAATAGAGTGCCGTGAGCGCAATGCCGGCGACTGCCGTTGGCAGCGCGAACGGCAAGTCGATCATCGCGTTGAGCAACCGCTTGTCGGGAAATTCGTAACGCACGAAGACCCAGGCGGTGAGCAGCCCGAATCCGGCGTTGACGACCGCTGCCGCCAGCGCCGTACCGAAGCTGATGCGATAGGCCGCCATTGCCCGCGGCGAGAACCCGACCGCGAGAAACTCGCTCCAGCCGAGCCCCGCAGCCCTGAGGAACAGGGCGCTCAAGGGGATCAGCACGATCAGCGAGAGCCAGGCGAGAGTGAAGCCCATCGTCAGCCCGAATCCCGGGATGATCGACTTGCGGTTGCGGCGATGCCGAGGCCGCGGCGGTTCAAGCGCCGCTTGCATCTGCAGTTGACTGCTCAATGCGATCTCCATGACGGCTTATTTCTTGGCTGCGGTGAAGATCGTGTCGAACACGCCGCCGTTGGCGAAGAAGCGCTTCTGCGCCGCCTGCCAGCCGCCGAACGCGCCATCGATGGTCACGAGATTCAGCTTGGGAAATGTCGAGGCGTATTTCGCCTGCACGGCAGGATCGATCGGCCGGTAATAGTTCTGGGCGATGATCTCCTGCGCTTCGGGCGTGTAGAGATACCTGAGATAGGCCTCGGCCACCTTCTCGGTCCCGTGGCGCCTGGCGTTGCCGTCGAGCACGGCCACCGAAGGCTCGGCGAGGATCGAGACCGAAGGAACGACGATGTCGAACTTGCCCGCGCCGAGCTCCTTCTGCGCCAGGAAGGCTTCGTTCTCCCACGCGAGCAGCACGTCGCCGATGCCTCGTTCGACGAACGTAGTGGTCGATCCGCGTGCGCCGCTGTCGAGCACCGGCACATTGGCATAGAGCTTCTTCTCGAAATCTTGCGCCGCGGCCTCGGAACCGTACCTGGCCTTCGCGTAAGCCCAGGCCGCCAGGAAGTTCCAACGCGCGCCGCCGCTGGTCTTGGGATTGGGCGTGATCACCGCAATACCCGGCTTCACCAGATCGTCCCAGTCCTTGACCCCCTTGGGATTGCCCTTGCGGACGAGGAACACGATCGTCGAGGTGTACGGAGCGCTGTTATCCGGCAGCCGCGCCTGCCAGCCAGGAGACAGGGCTTGTGACTTCTGCGCGATCTCGTCCACGTCATAACCGAGCGCCAGGGTCGCGACGTCGGCGTCGAGGCCGTCGATTATCGCGCGGGCCTGCTTGCCCGAGCCACCATGGCTCATGTTGATTTTGACGTCCTGCCCGGTCTGGGCTTTCCACTGGGCGGAGAACTTCGGATTGATCGCCGCGTAGAGCTCGCGCGTCGGATCGTACGAGACGTTGAGCAACTGGATCTGAGCGGCGCCCGCCGATGCGCCGCCATCTTTTGCTTCCGGCTTGTTCGAGCATGCGGAAAGCAGCGCCGCGCCAGCGAAGGCGGCGGTCGCCGCCAGATACCGCCAATTCTTTGGAACGTTCATGCAGCAATCTCCCTAAACAGGCCGGACGGCAGATCGTCCTCGAGCCGGGGTTATGAATCCCCTTTATCTCTACCCGTTTAATAGGGATATGCAAACTGTCTTGTGCCGGTTAGCCGGCGAGGCGATGCCTCTCCCCGGCAATTCCGCGATATGGCGAATCCGCCAGCGCGTCGGCCAGGGTGCGCGAATCGAGCACTTGCCGGCTGGCATCGTAGGCACGGCCAAACTCGCGCCGGATCTCGCAGGTCGCTTCGCTGACGCAATCCTCACAACGGCGATAGCTCTGGCGCGACAGACACGGCAGAGGTGCCAGAGGTCCTTCGAAAATCCGCAGAACTTCCCCGAAAGTCACTGTATCGGCAGGGCGCAGCATGACATAGCCGCCGCTCTTGCCGCGGCGGCTGTCAAGCACGCCCGCCTTCTTCAGATCGAGCAGTATCTGTTCGAGGAACTTGTGCGGAATGCCATGCCGACGGGCGATTTCGGCGCTCGTCAAAGCCTCGCCTTCCGGAGCGGCCGCAATCGCCAGAAGCGCCCTGAAAGCATATTTGGCTTTGTTCGAGATCACCGTTCAATTCCCTACTTGTAAAGTCGGCATTTAAAGCATGCAAGCAAATTTTGCAAGCGGTCAGCCGGGCAGGACCAGCGACAGGACGAAGACGGCGACGATGAAACAGAGGATCGTCAGGGGCACCCCGAAACGGGGGAAATCCATGAAGCGGTAGCCGGCCGCGCCCATCACCACGACATTGTTGTGGTGCCCGAACGGCGTCAGGAAATCGATCGAGGCCCCGGTCGCCACCACCATCAGCAGCGGTTCGACCGGGGTGCCCGTGCGCGTGGCCAGCCCGGCCGCGATCGGGCTCAGCACGGCCGCGGTCGAGACGTTGTCCACGAACGGCGTGATCAGCACCGCTAGTAGCAGCATAACCGTGCCGACCACCAGCGGCTGCGCGGTCGGCAGATAGGCAGCGATATTGTTGGCGATCAGGCGCGCGGCGCCGCTCTCGTCCACCGCCAGCCCCAGCGGGATCATGCACGCCAGCAGGATGACGATGCTCCAGTTGATGTCCTGCAAGGCGGTGCGCAGGTTCAGGCTGCCGGCGAGCGCCATGGCGACGACCACGGCACCGAAAGCGATCTCCGTCGGCAGCAGGTCGACGGCGGTGATCACCACGCCGAAAGCGAAAATCCCTACACTCAGCCAGGCGCGCCCGGTGAACCGAGCCGGCCGGCGCGAGGAAAGCGGCAGCAGGCCGCATTCCGCGGCGATCTGCCGCAGATCGTCGCGATCGCCCGACAGAACAAGGACGTCGCCCATGCCGATCTGCAAGTCCTCGAAGCGGCCTTCGATGCGTCCGCGCCGAACCGACAGCCCGGCGACCTCGGTGGAATGCTCGATGAATGACGGTATGGCGCCGATGCGCGAACCCAGCAGTAGGCTCTCGGGCATGACGACGTATTCATGGCGCTCGGCGGTTTCGGCGATGGGACGGAGGACCGTCAGGTCTCCCGCCTCGTCGAGCTCGTCCAGCAGCGACAAATCGGCCTCCAGCAGGAGGATGTCGCCGGCTGCCAGAACGATATCGGATCGGCGCGCGAAGACGTGGGCGCCTTCGCGCACCACGCCGTGGACGAACACGCCGTGCTCCTCTTCGATGTCCAGCAAGCGCTTGCCGCGCAGCGGCGACTCGGACGGCACGGAGCGTTCGGCGACGACTTGCGCCGGCGAAGGATCGGCGGCGGAAGAGCCGTCCGTGAAGCGGGCAAAAGTATGCGGTGCGGCGGTGACGATCCACACCAGCCCCGCAATCGTCAGAGGTCCGCCGAGCAGCGCCAGTTCGAAATAGCCGAATCCCTGCCCGGTTTCCCCGACCAGCCACTGGTTCACGACCAGGTTGGCCGGCGTGCCCGTGAGCGAGCACATCCCCCCGAGCAAAGTGGCGAAGCTGAGCGGAATCAGCATGCGCGCCGGCGAGATGTCGAGCCGCTGGCACACGGACATGGTTACCGGAAACATCAGCGCCAACGCGCCGATGTTGTTCATGAACACCGAGATGGCGGCGCCGGTGGTGCAGATGATCGCCAGCACCGCCCGCTCGCTCCGGAAGTGATAGACAATCCTTCGCGCGAAGCTGTCGATGACCCGGGTTCGCGATAATGCCGCAACGACCAGCAAGACCTCGACCACCGTGATGACGGCCGGGCTGGCGAACCCGGCGAACACGTTCTGCACCGGCACCACACCGGTGACGAACCCGGCCGCCAGGCCGCAGAGCGCGACCAGTTCGACACGAAAGCGCTCGGTCGCATAAATAATGAGCATCCCCAGCAGGATGGCGACGATGGCCGCTTGCGCGAATGTCATCTATCCAGCCTCGTCCCGCCGGGTTGTCCGCCGATTGTCGCCGTCTGCCCGATCATTGGCAATGGCATAAAGCAGATCGATGCGATAAAGCCTAGTAATCCTATAGGCTTTAAGGAAATCATTGCATGGACGCCCAACTGGCGGTCATCTGCATCCTGACGTTCGCGATCCAGTTGATCGGGGCGCTGGCTTATTCCGCGCGAATCGCCGGAGTCCGCACCGGCCGCATCGCAATGTCGTTCGCGCTGTTCAACGTGCTGGTGCTGCTCTCCCGCCTCTCGAACGGCTTCCTCGGCCCGTTCCTCGCCAGCCGCATCGAGCGCGCGCTGGCGGCCGGAACCGGCGAGCGCCTGCTGCACGATTTCCGGCTGGTGCTGCTCTCAGCCACGGTGGCGACGGTCGCCGGAACAGTCATGGTGCCGACGGTGCAGCGCTGGTTCTCCAGCGCGATCGGCGAGTTTCAGCAGCATCGCTCGATGAGCCGCCTGCTGCTCCACGCCTTCGCCAAGGGCGGCATCGGCTATCTGCGGAACACGACCACCCCGCCCAGGCTGGCTCATCTCAAGGACTTGTCGAAGCCGCGCGGCGTGTCGCTCAGGGTCATATTCCTCAACGTGGTCGCCCAAGCCCTGCTGACCGTCGGCGTGATCGCCTCGCTCTACGCGGGATACCTCTATCCGGAATATCGCGTCACCGCCTCGCAGCTTTCGGCGATCGTCAACGGGATGGCGACGCTGATGCTGTTCATCCTGATCGATCCGCAGCTTTCGGTGATGACCGACGACGTGGTCGCCGGGAAGATCGGCGAGCCCGTGTTTCGCCGCACGATCGTCTGGCTTTCGCTCAGCCGCGTGGCGGGGACCGTCCTGGCGCAGGCGCTGTTCCTGCCGGCGGCCTGGCTGGTCGTGGCGGCCGCGCGGGCTTTCTGACATCGGTTGGTTCGGCCTGCCGGCGGGTGTATGGTCGGGCGCGCGGAGGGGCGAGTCGAGAGAGGAGCCCAGGCCATGCCGACCTACACGCTGCTGTTCACGCCAGACGGAAACCCAGACCGAAACAGGGAGACGCGGCCGCTCGAATGCGTTGCCCCCAACCCGTGGCTGGCACTGGAGAAATTCCGCCACGCGATCGGCCAGCGCACCGTCGAACTGCGCGAGGGGGACCGCAGCTTCGGCCGCTTCCGCCACGGCTTTCCCGGCGGAGGCGGCATCTGGGAAGTTTCCGAGCACCTGACACTCATTTCAGAATTCGGTCAGCCTCCGGCAAGGTAAACTTCGCCACAGCCCAGCCCAGGAGGCGCGATGGGTCGGAAAATCCTGCTTATCGAGGACGATTCGACCACGGGATCCTTCATCGCCCGCGGGCTCGACGAGCATGGCTTCCTCGTCGACCGGGCGAACAACGGCCGCGACGGACTCTTCCTCGCCACCGACGGCAGCTACGACGCCATCGTGCTCGACCGGATGCTGCCGCAGATGGACGGCATGGCGGTGCTGAGCGCGCTGCGCGCCGCCGGGATCGAAACCCCGGTCATCATCCTCTCGGCCCTCGGCACGGCGGATGACCGGATCGACGGCCTCAACGCCGGGTGCGACGATTACCTGGTCAAGCCGTTCGCCTTCGCCGAACTGCTCGCCCGCTTGCGGCTGATGCTGCGCAAGAGCGGCAGCGGCACCCGCACGGTAACCGAACTGGCCTGCGGCGATCTCGAGATGGACCTGCTCACCCGCCAGGTGCGCCGCGCCGGCAAGGCCATCGAGCTGCAGCCGCGCGAGTTCCGGCTGCTCGAATACCTGCTGCGGCACAGCGGCCAGGTGGTCACCCGCACGATGCTGCTCGAAGGCGTATGGGACTATCACTTCGATCCCGGCAGCAACGTCATCGACGTGCATATCAGCCGCCTGCGCAAGAAGATCGACGACGGCTTTGCCGAGGCCCTTCTGCAGACCGTGCGCGGCGCCGGCTATCGCCTCGGCGCCCTCCGCTAGATGGCGCGCCGCCTCGCCGCCCTGCTGTTCGCGGCGATCTTCCTGCCGACGCTGGCAATGCTCGGCTTCATGAACTTCGCCAGCACGCGCACCCTGGCCGCGCAGCGCGCCACGCTCGTCACCGAGCTGCGCGACGAGTTGATGGCGGAATATATCGGTGACGGACCGCAGGGGCTGACCACGGCCATTCGCGACCGGGTGAAGTTCAATCCGCTCGGCGAGGAGGTGATGTCCTACGCCACCGCGCGGGGAACGGTGGTCGCCGGAAACCTGCCGGTCTGGCCGCATGCCGCCAACGGGCGCACGCATTGGCTCGAAACGAACTTGCGCCGCACCGGCGACCGGGTCGCCCGCCCGGTGATTCTGCTCGTGACGCGACTGCCCGACGGATCGCACTTCCTGGCAGGCCACGTCGCCAGCGGTGGCAGGGAGCTGAAAAGGGCGAATCAATGGGCATTCCTGCTCGCATTAGCGATCGCCGGCCCACTTTCGCTGGGCCTCGTCTTCATCCTGCTGCGGGTGATCGAACGGCGCGTGTCGCGCATCGCCGGCATCGCCGAACGCGTCGGCGAAGGCGATCTGTCGCGGCGCGTCGCCGTGGGCGACGGCGACGATGCCTTCGCCCGCCTGGGCCGCGGCTTCAACGGTATGCTCGACAAGATCGAGGCGCTGGTGGTCGAGCTGCGGCTGGTGACCGACGGCCTGGCGCACGACTTGCGCTCACCGATCACGCGCCTGCAATCGGTCATCGAACGGGCCGCCGCCAGCGCGCGCGACGACGGCACGCGAGCGGCGCTCGATGCCGCCCAGCACGAGACAGAGGCTCTCCAGGCCATGCTCACCACGGCGCTGCAGATCAGCCGCGCCGAGGCCGGCATCGGCCGCGACCGGTTCCGGCCGGTCGATCTGGGGACGATGCTGGCGGATGTGGTCGAAATCTATGGGCCGGCGGCGGAGGAAGCCGGATTCGCGCTCTCGGCCGAAGCATCGGACGGCATTACCCTCCCCGTCCATCGCGAACTGCTCGGCCAGGCGCTCGGCAACCTGATCGAGAACGCCCTGCGTTATGCAGAGGGCGGCTCAAGCATTCGTCTGCGGGTGGAGCGGGAACGAGACAGCGTGGTGATATCGGTCGCCGATGACGGCCCCGGCATCGCCGCGGATCGCCGGGAGGAAGCGCTGCGCCGCTTCGGCCGGCTCGATCCTTCCCGTCACAGCACCGGCCAGGGCCTCGGCCTCTCGCTGGTGGAAGCCGCGGCACGGCTGCATGGCGGACGAATCGAACTGGGCGACGCGTGCCCAGGGCTGCTGGTACGGGTAATCCTGCCCGCGGGCACCTGATCGCGCCCGTTTTCCGCGTTTCATCGAGCCGATCGGTTCCCCCTGGCAGGAACCTTGGGGCTGGACCGCCAGGGGGAACCGCCGTGCGCTTTGCCTGACGGTACGCGCTAGGCTGAGTGGAATTCGCGCGGGAGCGGGCACACCGGAAGCGGAAACGGGAGCAACCGCCTCGGCGTGCCCGCTCCGTCAGGAGCGCGCAGGCCGTTACTTCGTCTTGGCGGCCTTCTTCGCGGCCGCGGCCTTCGCCTTGCAATCCTTCAGGGCTTGACCCTTCAGGCCCTTGCAGGTGTGGGTCACGGCCGGCTTGGCCGTCTTGGTGGTTGCGGCCGAAACGGCCACCGGGCTGGCGAGCAGCGCCGCACCGGCGAGCGAGGCCCAAATCATCCGAGCATTCATGGTGTATCTCTCCACGTTCACGGCCAAATGGTGGCCGCAAGACAGGAGATAGGCCCGGCCAGACGACGGCGTGCTGACGGCAGCATGAATTTTTCGTCATATTGCCGTGAAAGGGGGAAGTGCTGCGTTCAGGCACGGGACTGTTGTCGCGCTGGAATCACAGGAAAGGGCGGCTGCCCGCCCTTCACACCGTTACTTCTGCAGAGACTGCGCGGTTTGGAGGTGCTTCTTCAGCGTAGGCAGCGTCTGCTTGGCGAAATCGGTCACCGGCGCGGGATCGCTGCTGCCGGTTTCCTGCTGGAATTTGTCGATCGCCTCCTGATGACCTTTGACCATGTCCGCCGCGAACTCCTTGTCGAACGCCGCGCCCGACAAAGCGGTTGCCTTGTCGTATGCCGCCATGTCGTCCGGCTTCACGCCCGCGGGAACCGTCACGTTCATGGAGGTGGCTAGCTCCGTCGCCTGCTCGTTCGCCTTGGTATGATCATCGACCAGCATCTTGCCGAAGTCCTTGACCGCCTGGGTCGAGCCCATGTCTTGCGCGGCCTGACCAAACTTGATCTCGGCGTTGTTGGTCTGGATCACATCGGTCAGGAACTGGCCCGCATGATCGTTCGTGGCGGCGGCGCTTTCGGTTGCCGCGGGGGTGGCGGTGCCGGTCGTCGTGGCGCCGGTGTCGGCGGTATTGTCTTTCGAGCACGCCGCCGTCGCCAGAGCGAGGCTGCCGGCCAGCGCAAGGGCCGGGATTGCCATGGATTTCATCGGAGTCTCCTGCGCCGCATTCCCCGTCCGCGGTTCGCCAATGGCGGGTGAGCGCAAAGGTTCCGTCGAATGAGGCGGTGGCGGAGGTAAATCCCCTCGACCCGGCGCTTGCTCAGAAACGCCCCAGCCCCTATCTGCGCGCCAACTCCTGACACCATTCGATACCCCAAGGACCCCCGATGGCCGCCCAGTACGCATACGTCATGAAGAACATGACGAAGACTTTCCCCGGCGCGCAGAAGCCGGTGCTCAGCAACATCAACCTGCAGTTCTACCAAGGCGCCAAGATCGGCATCGTCGGCCCCAACGGCGTCGGCAAGTCGACGCTGATGAAGATCATGGCGGGGATCGACACGGAGTTCACCGGCGAGGCCTGGCCGGGCGAATACATCACCGTCGGTTATCTGGCCCAGGAGCCGGAACTCGACCCAACCAAGACCGTGCTCGAAAACGTCAAGGACGGCGCGCGCGAGATCGCCGACATGGTCGATCGCTTCAACCAGATCGGCATCGAGATGGGCGAGGACGGCGCCGACTTCGACGCGCTCGGCGCCGAGATGGGCGAATTGCAGGAGAAGATCGACGCGGTGGACGGCTGGACGCTCGACAACCAGCTCGAGATCGCGATGGAGGCGCTGCGCTGTCCGCCGGGCGATTGGACCGTCGACAACCTCTCGGGCGGCGAGAAGCGCCGCATCGCCCTCACCCGCCTGCTGATCCAGAAGCCCGGCATCCTGCTGCTCGACGAGCCGACCAACCACCTCGACGCGGAGAGCGTCGAATGGCTCGAAAACCATCTCAAGGAATACGCCGGCGCGGTGCTGATGATCACCCACGACCGCTATTTCCTCGATCACGTGGTCGACTGGATCCTCGAACTCGATCGCGGCAAGTACTTCCCTTACGAGGGCAATTACTCGACTTATCTCGAGAAGAAGGCCAAGCGCCTCGCCCAGGAAGAGCGCGAGGAGAGCGGCCGTTCCAAGGCGCTGCGCGAAGAGCTGGAGTGGATCCGGCAGACCCCCGCCGCGCGCCAGACCAAAAGCAAGGCGCGCATCCGCAAGTTCGAACAGCTCCAGGAAGCGCAGAACGACCGCAAGCCGGGTAAGGCGCAGATCGTCATCCAGGTGCCGGAACGGCTCGGCGGCAAGGTGATCGAGGCCAAGGGCATCTCCAAGGCCTATGGCGACAAGCTGCTGTTCGAGGACCTGAGCTTCACCCTGCCCCCCGGCGGCATCGTCGGTGTGATCGGGCCGAACGGCGCGGGCAAATCGACGCTGTTCAAGATCATCACCGGCAAGGAACAGCCGGACTCGGGTTCGATCGAGATCGGCTCGACCGTGCGGCTCGGCTTCGTCGATCAGAGCCGCGATCATCTCGATCCGAAGAAGAACGTCTGGGAGGAAATCTCCGACGGGCTCGACTACATGAA
>Ga0164242_10001549_pt1 | contig 27241 bp, 32 predicted proteins | sample OricomgcompostMG_FD_108783 | JGI IMG/M metagenome (GOLD analysis project Ga0164242, IMG submission 108783) | Miracle-Growth compost microbial communities from Emeryville, California, USA - Original compost - Miracle growth compost (MG) ...
CGATGATCATCGCCTCGTTGCCCAGCACGAAGCCCTCGAACGCCACCGCCAGGCCGGTGAAGGCGTTGTACAGCGAGATCACCACCGGCATGTCGGCGCCGCCGATCGGCAGCGTCATCATCAACCCGAACGCCAGCGCCAGCACGAAGAACGCCACCACCGCCGGCATCGTCAGGTGCCCCGCCGCCAGTGCCGCGCCGCACGCCAGCGCGGCGAGCAGCACCAGCAGGTTCAGCACGCGCTGGCCGGGGAATACGAACCGCTTGTCCAGCCAGCCCTGCAGCTTGGCGAAGGCGATCAGCGAGCCGGAAAAGCTCACCGAACCGATCAGCGCGCCGAGCACGCCAAGCACCAGTTCCACCGGCGTCAGCGGCGGCACGCCGGCCTGGCGCAGGGCGTCCATCGCCCAGCTTTCCGGCCGCAGCGGCACGGTGTCCGGCAACGCCAGCTGCCGCAGCGCCGGGACGTGGCCCACCAGCTCGGCCGCACCGATCGCCGCGGCCGCGCCGCCGCCCATGCCGTTGTACAGCGCCACCATCTGCGGCATCGCGGTCATCGCCACGCGGCGGCCGCTCCACCACGCCGCCGCCACGCCGATCAGCAGCGCGGCCAGGATCAGGCCGCGGTGCTGCATGTCCGGCAGCGCGAAGGTGGCCAGCACCGCCACCAGCATGCCCGCGCCGGCCCACACGATGCCGCCGCGCGCGGTGCGCGGGGAACTCATCCGCTTCAGGCCCAGGATGAACAGCAGCGCGGCGAGGAAATAGCAGGCCCGGATCAGCGTCGGCAGCCAGCTCATGCCTTGTCCCCCGGCTTGCGGCTGGACTTGAACATCTCCAGCATGCGCTCGGTCACCACGTAACCGCCCGCCGCGTTGCCGGCACCCAGGAGTACCCCCAGGAAACCGATGCCCTGCTCGAACGGCGTGCGCGCGTGGCCCAGCGCTATCATGGCGCCGACCAGCACGATGCCATGCACGAAGTTGGAGCCCGACATGAGCGGCGTGTGCAGGATCACCGGCACCCGCGAGATGATCTCGTAGCCGGTGAACGCAGCCAACATGAAGATATACAGCGCCAGGAATCCATCGAGCATGTGCTTGCCCCGCCTCTTCGCCGTGTCCGCCGCATCATACGGCGCCCGGTCAACCTGTGCGAGCCTGCCGCGTTGAACAGGGAGACCGAGCCGACGGAACCCCGCGGCGCTCGGCCGGAACACGCGGAGGACAGCGCCATGAACAGTCTCGCCCCCGCATTCGACGATGCGGAGTGGCTGGAGCGCGAACGCCAGGCCGTCCCGGCCACGCTGGACGCCTTCCTGGCCCAGGTGGAACGGCGCGCCTTCCGCGTCGCCGAAATGCACCTGGGCCACCGCGAGGACGCCCTCGACGCGGTGCAGGACGCCATGCTGCGGCTGGTCAAGCACTACCGCGACAAGCCCGCCGCGGAATGGACCCCGCTGTTCTGGGGCATCCTGCGGCGACGGGTGGTCGACCTGCAGCGCCGCCGCAAGGTGCGCTCGATCATGGTCGGCTGGCTCGGCGGCGGCCGCGACGACAACGGCGACGAACTGCCCGCCTGGGAGCCCGCCGACAGCGGTCCCGGGCCGCTCGACCGGCTGCGCGACGCGCAGTCGTACGCCGACATGGCCGCCGCGGTAAAGCGGCTGCCGCAGCGCCAGCGCGAGGCTTTCATGCTGCGCGTGCTGGAAGGCCTGGACGTGGCGGAGACCGCGCAGGCCATGGGCTGCTCCGAAGGCAGCGTGAAAACCCATCTGTCGCGCGCCATGCACAGCCTGCGCGACCAACTGGAGGACTGGCGATGAACGCGTCCGACAAATCGCTGGAACAGCGCGCCCGCGCGCTCTACCTCGAAGCCGGCCGGCGGCTCGACCCGACCACGGCGGGGCGCCTGCGCGCCGCGCGGCGCAGCGCGCTGGCATCGGCGCAGGCACCCGTGCGCCATCGCGTCCGCGCGCTGCTGCCGGCCGGCGCCCTGGCCGCCGTGGCGCTGGTCGCATTGATGGCATGGCAGCCCCTGCAGCGCGATTCCGCTTCGTCCCCGGCGGCCGACGCCGTGTTGACCTCGGCCACGCCGACGGCCGCCGACAGCGAACTGCCGCCCGACGCCGACGGCCCCGACGACCCCACGCTCTACCAGAACCTCGACTTCTACGGCTGGCTGGCGGCCACCGGCCGCGACCAGACCACGCCTGCGCACTGAGCCATGCTGCCTTCCCGCCCCGCCCTGCTGCTGTCGCTGGCCTTGCTGTCCGGGCTGCCCGCCGGCACGCTGCTGGCGCAGGCCGCCGCGCACCCTTGGCAAAGCCTGACGCCCGCGCAGCAGGACATCCTCTCGCCCCTGCGCGACAAATGGGACGGCCTGCCACCGCAACGCCAGGACCACCTGCTGCAAAAGACTACCCAATGGGTCGGCCTGCCGGCGCGGCAACGCGAGGAGATCCGCGAGCGCATCGCCCGCTGGCAGCGCATGACGCCGGAACAACAGGCCCAGGTACGCCGCGAACTGGACCGCTTCCACCAGTTGCCGCCGGCCCGCCAGCAACAACTGCGCCAGGCCTTCGAGCGCTTCCAGCGGCTGCCGCCGCCGCAGCGCCGGCAACTGCTCCAGCAGTGGCAATCGAAAACCCCGGCCGAACGCCGGCAGTGGGTGCACCGGATGGGCCCCGACTTCGCCATCCCGCCGCCGAGCATGCGTCCCTTCGGGCATCCGGGGCCGCATCGCTGAACGCCTGCGCCATGCCGCCCCGAACGCGCGCAGGCGCGGCCTGGCCGGGAATGGATGACACGCCCTAGCCTTCGAAGACCACCTCGCCGCCGCGCACCAGGCAGCTCCTGGCCACCAGTTCGTCGTCGAAGTCCGGCTGCAGGGTGCCGTCGCGGATCAGCAGATCGACGAAGTTGTAGACGTTGCGGGCGAACATTTCCGAGGCGTGCAGCGGCGCGCCGGCCGGCAGGTTGAGCGGCCCGAGGATGGTCACCCCGTCCCGCTCGACGCGCTCGCCCGGCCGGGTCAGTTCGCAGTTGCCGCCGCTCTCGGCGGCCAGGTCGACGATCAGCGCTCCCGGCTTCATCCCCGCCACCATCGACGCGGTGACGATCGTCGGCGCCGGCCGTCCCGGCACCGCTGCCGTGGATACCAGCACATCGATCGATTTCAGGTGCCCGGCCAGCGCCGCCTGCTGGGCGGCGCGCTCCTCCGCGGACAGCTCGCGCGCGTAGCCGCCGCTGCCGGCAGCGCTCACGCCCAGCTCGAGGAACTTCGCGCCCAGCGATTCCACCTGCTCGCGCGTTTCCGGGCGCACGTCGTAGCCCTCGGTCTGCGCGCCCAGCCGGCGCGCGGTGGCGATTGCCTGCAGTCCGGCCACGCCGGCGCCGATCACCAGTACCTTGGACGGACGGATGGTGCCCGCCGCGGTGGTCAGCATCGGAAAGAACTTCGGCGCCGCCTCGGCGGCGATCAGCATCGCCCGGTAGCCGGCGACCGCCGCCTGCGAGCTGAGTACGTCCATCGCCTGGGCGCGGGTCGTGCGCGGCAGCAGTTCCAGTGCGAAGGCGGTGAGCTTGCGCGCGCCCAGCGCGGCCAGCCGCGTCGCCGCGCCGTGGGGACGCAACTGGCCCACCACCACGGCCCCTTCGCGCAGCGCCGCGAAGGCCGCGTCCTGCGGCGGCAGCACGCAGGCCAGCAGGTCGGCCTGCGCCAGCACCTCGGCGGCCCCGGCGAATTCCACGTCGGCATAGCTGGCATCGGGAAAGCCGGCCGCCTCGCCGGCACCACGCTCCAGCAGCACGCGCAGCCCCTTGCCGCGCCATTTTCCCGCCACTTCGGGCGTAATCGCCACGCGCCGCTCGGCGGCGGCGGTTTCGCGCAAGGCAGCCACGGTGGTCGGCATCGTGCATCCCCGAAAGATGTGGTGCCTGCATCCTAGCCCATGCGGGCGTCGCGGATCAGCCTCCGCTCGCCGCGGCCGTTGCCGGCCCGCCTTGCCGTGCCCTGCCACCGCCCGCGCGGGCAAGCGGAAAGTCGGCCCGTTGCCGCTGGATCACCGCCGGCCGTCGCGGAGTAGACTGGCCCGCCGGCCGGGTTTCGTCAGGCTGCGGGGATCGCCTACGGAGACCACGCCATCCATGACCGCTACCGCCGAGACCCTGCTGCAGCTGGCGCGCGAAGCGCGCGAGCGCGCCTACGTGCCGTATTCGCATTTTCCCGTCGGCGCCGCCCTGCTGACCCGCGACGGGCGCCATTTCAGCGGCTGCAACGTGGAGAACGCCGCCTACGGCCTGTGCAACTGCGCCGAGCGCACCGCGCTGTTCAGCGCCATCGCGGCCGGCTGCAAGCCGGGCGACTTCGCCGGCCTGGCGGTGACCGCCGATACCGACGGCCCGGTCAGCCCCTGCGGCGCCTGCCGCCAGGTGATCGCCGAGCTGTGCGGCGACGACATGCCCGTCTGGCTGGGCAACCTGGCCGGCGAGGTACGCGAAACCCGCGTGGCCGAACTGCTGCCCGGCGCCTTCAGCCTGGCCTCGAAGCGCGGCTGACGCGGCCGGGCCGCCGGCACGCGCTACCATGGCCGCCTCCCCGGCCACCCGCGACGCCATGCCCGGTCCCCTCGATCTCCTGCTGCAACGCCATTCCGTGCCGTCCCGCCAACTCGGCGAACCGGCCCCCGACGACGCCACCCTGCGCGCCCTGCTGGAAGCGGCCATACGCGTCCCCGACCACGGCAAGCTGGCGCCGTTCCGGCTGATCCGCCTGCACGGCGAGGCCAAGCTGCGCTTCGGCGAGCGGCTGGCCGCGCGCGCCGTCGAACGCGATCCCGGCCTGCCCGAGGCCAAGCGCGAGAAGGAACGCCTGCGCTACACCTTCGCCCCGCTGGTGATCGTGGTGGTGGCCTGCCCGCACTTGGACAGCACCGTGCCGGCGATCGAGCAGTTGCTGAGCGCCGGCGCGGTGGCGCACAACCTGCTGCTCGGCGCCCATGCGCTGGGCTACGGCGCGCAGTGGCTCACCGGCTGGGCCGCCTACGACAGCGAAGCGCGCCGCCTGCTGCGGCTGGACGCGGACGAACAGGTGATCGGCTTCGTGCACATCGGCACCCCGCGCATCGAGGTGCCCGACCGCGAGCGGCCCGCGCTGGACGAACTGCTCACCACGTGGTCGCCGTGAACGCGCCGCAGCACGCCGCCGCCCACCTGATCGACGGCAGCCTGTACGTGTTCCGCGCCTGGCATTCGATGCCGGACGAGTTCACCGACACCGACGGTCACCCGGTCAACGCGGTGCACGGTTTCACCCGCTTTCTCTGCGAACTGCTGGAGCGGGCGCGGCCCGAACACGTCGCGGTGGCCTTCGACGCCTCGCTCACCACCTCGTTCCGCAACGCCATCTACCCGCCCTACAAGGCCAACCGCGAGCTGCCGCCGGCGGACCTCGAACGCCAGTTCGTACTCTGCCGCGAAGTGGCCGAGACGCTCGGCGTGCCCGTGCTGATCGACCACAGCTACGAGGCCGACGACCTGATCGGCAGCGCGCTGTGGAGCCTGCGCGGGCACGGCGTGCCCAGCGTGATCGTCTCCGCCGACAAGGACTTCGGCCAGTTGCTGGGCGAACACGACGAGCAGTGGGACTACGCGCGCAACCTGCGCTGGGGTCCGCCCGGCGTGCACGCCAGGCTGGGCGTGCACCCGCACCAGGTGGCCGACTACCTGGCGCTGTGCGGCGACGCGGTGGACAACATCCCCGGCGTGCCCGGCATCGGCGCCAAGACCGCGGCCGCCCTGCTGGCCCACTTCGGCAGCCTGGACGAGCTGCTCGAACGGGTCGACGAGGTGCCCTTCCTGCGCCTGCGCGGCGCCGCCGCCTGCGCCGCCCGGCTGCGCGAACACGCCGAGGCCGCCCGGCTCTACCGCCGGCTTACCCGCATCGCGCTGGACGCGCCCGTGCCCGCCCACCGCGACGCGCTCAGGCGCACCGCCGGCGACGCCGGCCGGCTCGAGGCGCTGTGCGACCACCTGCGCTTCGGCCCGCTGACGCGCGCCCGGCTCAAGAGTCTGTTCAAAGTCTCCGCGTAGCTCGCGTTGCCCGGCCCCCGGCCGCTGTAAAGCACCGGAGGCGCGCCGCGCGATTGTGGCCGTCACCGCGACGCGGCACCATGCCCGGATCGCCTTCGACAACGGATCCTTGCGCATGAACGATACCGATCCCCGCATCCCGCCCGACGCCAACGCGCCGGTCGAGGTCCTGTACCAGGGCAAGTGGCTCAGCCTGCGCCGCCGCGGCCGCTGGGAATACGTGGAACGCACCAACGCCGGCGGCGCCGTGATCATCGTGGCGGTGACGCCCGACGAGCGCGTACTGTTCGTCGAGCAGTACCGCGTACCGATCCGCCAGTACACCATCGAGATGCCCGCCGGCCTGGTCGGCGACCTGGACGGCCAGCAGGACGAAAACGCCCTGGCCGCCGCGCAGCGCGAACTGGAAGAGGAAACCGGCTGGCGCTGCGCACGCATGGCCTTCATCCACGCCGGGCCGTCTTCTTCCGGCATGAGCACCGAGGACATCGCCTTCGTGCGCGCGTTCGACCTCGTCAAGGTCGGCCCCGGCGGCGGCGGCGAGACCGAGGACATCGTGGTGCACGAAGTGCCGCTGCGCGAAGCCGGCGACTGGCTGTTCGCCCGCGCCCGCGAGGGCTATTCGATCGACCCCAAGCTGTTTGCCGGCCTGTGGTTCCTGGAGCACGGCAGCGGCGGGTAAACCCGCCCGGCGACGGCCAGGCAGCCATTCCGCCCGCCTGGCCGCCGCGCGCGGCCGGCAGGGCAGGCCGAATCAGGAGCAGCCATTCGACGCTAAAGCACAGCCGGGCACCGCCGATACATAGGCCGACGTCGCCCAGCGACATGACCCGTCGAACGGATGTTTCCATGAAGAGCCTGATCGCTTCCGCCCTGTTCCTGCTTGTCCCGGCAGGAGCGCACGCCGCCTGTTCCGCCAGCGATTTCTCGATCCAGGACTTCAAGATCAAGCCGATCGCCACCGGCGGCTTCGGCGGCCGGGTCAGCCTCAGCGGCGAACTGGTCAACCATTGCAGCTCGCAGGCCGCCGCGCAGGTCCGCATCGAGGCCAAGGATGCCAGCGGCAACGTGATCATGGCCAAGCAGGGCTGGCCCGCCGGCACCTCGAACATCTCGCCCGGCCAGTCGGTCAGCTTCGACCTCGGCCGGCTGTTCCACTACCAGTCCGACATGCAGTCGTTCACCGCGAGCGTGAGCAGCGTGCGCGTCTGGTAGTCGCCGCTTCCGATCCCTTTCGGCCCCCTCGCGGGGCCTTTTTTTGGCCAGGATCCGCCGTCACCATGACCGTGATGCCGTGGCCTGGCGATCACGCCCCCTCCGGCTTGCGGCGGCCCCGCCGCATGCTCGCCCCGGTCAGGCCATGTCGACCCCGAATCCGGTTGCCATCGCCACGGCACGCGCCAACTGGACCGGATCGGAGACTCCCTGGGCATCCCTGCGCGGCGTGTAAGGCGCCTCCAGCCTTGCCGCTTCCTCGTCCGTCAGCGTGATCGAAAGAGCCGCTACCGCATCGTCGATGTGCCGGGCCTTGAGCGTCCCAACGATCGGGGCGGCAACCACCGGATGGCGACGCAGCCAGGCCAGCGCGATCTGCGCCTGGCTGACGCCCCGCTGTGCCGCCAGGCTGGCCACCGCCTCGACGATCCTGCGGTCGCTTTCCGAAGTGGCCGGATCCGGCTCGGCGCCGGCGGGTTCGGCCCGGCTGCGCTGCGTGGCCGTATTCCAGGGACGCGCCAGGCGCCCGCGCGCGAGCGGACTGTAGACGAGGGTCTGCACACCCTCATCGCGGCAGAGAGGCAGCATTTCCCGCTCTTCCTCGCGCGCCAGCAGATGGTAGTTGTCCTGCATCGACACGAATCGTGCCCAGCCATTGGCCTTCTGCAGATGCAGCGCCTTGCTGAATTCCCATGCCATCATCGACGAAGCGCCGAGGTAGCGCACCTTGCCCATCTTGACCAGGTCGTCGAGCGCCTCCAGCGTTTCTTCCCATGGCGTCCGCTGGTCGCGCCGGTGGATCTGGTAGAGGTCGATGTAGTCGGTGCCCAGCCGCCGCAGGCTGTGATCGACTTCGGCCATGATCGCCTTGCGCGACAGTCCCATGGCGTTGGGGCCATGGCGCATCGGTGCCATCAGCTTGGTGGCGACGACTACGGCGTCGCGATGGGCGAAGTCCTTCAGCGCCCGGCCCAGGATTTCCTCGCTGCCGCCCGCCGAGTACATGTTGGCGGTATCGAAAAAATTGATCCCCCGCTCGATCGCGTGGCGGATCAACGCGCGGCTGGCCCGCTCGTCGAGAGACCACGCCGGGTGGCCGCGGGAGGGATCGCCGAAACCCATGCAGCCGACGCAGATGGGCGACACGTCCAGGCCTGTACGGCCCAGTTTCACGTATTGCATGGAACCTCCATGGCCGGTAAAAGTGGAGAGATCTCCATTTTCACCCACCATAACGGAGAACTCTCCGTTTAGTCAACGCGAGGACAGATGACCGCCGACACGAAGCTGCGCTCGGACGCCAGGGAAAACCGGGAGCGTATCCTGATCGCGGCACGCGACACGCTTGCCGTCGACCCCGCCGCATCCCTGAATTCCATCGCCAAGGCCGCCGGGGTCGGCGCCGGTACGCTCTACCGGCACTTCGCCAGCCGCGAGGCCCTGGTGCTCGGGGTTTATCGAAAGGAAATAGACGCCCAGGTCGCACTGGCCCCGGCGCTGCTGGCCAGGCACCCGCCGCTGGAGGCCTTCCGCAGGTGGTGCGAGCGGCTCGTGCAACTCGGCAAGGTCAAGCACGGGATCGCCGATCTTCTCCATGCGGCAAGTACGGAGAAAGACTTTCAGGAAACCTACTGGCCGATGCTTGGCGCCGTCCGCGCCTTGATGGACGCCTGCCAGCGCGCCGGCACGATCCACCCAGACGCCAACCCCGAAGACGTGCTGACCCTGGTCGGGCTGCTGTGGCGCATCCCCCCCACGCGCGACGGCGAAGCCCGGGCAAAGCGGATTCTCGCGCTCATCTTCCGCGGGCTGGGAGCCCCCTCCCCGGGCCGTGATGGCGCTCGGCCACCCTGAATCCACCGGCTCCAGGGACGGAAACGCCGCAGTCCGCGGTGACGGGGCAACCAAAAGGCAAAGGGCACCAAGCGGGCATGTCTCATCGGCGCCCGGCGCCAGCCCGCAAAACGAACGTTCAGTGCAGGATGAACAGCCGGTCGAAGCCGGCCACGCGCAAGGTGCCGCGCAGCTCGCTGCCCACGTTGACGATACGGATCTCCGCGTGCTCCGCGCCGGCGTGCTCGCGCAGCAGCAGCAGCATGCCCAGCGCCGAGCTGTCCATGGCGGTGACCTCGGCCAAGTCGATCACGTAGCTGCGCGCGCGCGGCGCCGCGCCCAGGCAGGCGTCGTGGAAATCGCGGTGCACCGAGAAATCGAAACGCTCGCCCAGGTGCAGGGTCAGGCAGTCGCGCTCGCTGTCGTGGTGGACGGTCAGGCTCATCTCGCATCTCCTCGACCGGCGGGTCGTGGCGCCGGCGCACGGCCGGCCGCTGCCGCCGGGCACATCAGAACAATTCGATCTCGCCGGCGTCCATCGAGCTCTGCAACGCGGGACCGCGCGAACGCAGCCGCGCCTTCTCGCGCTGCAATGCCAGCCGCGAGCGCACCCGCTCGGCGCGCTCGGCCAGTACCTGCGTGTCGATCGGGCCGCAGGCCAGCGCCTCGATGTCGCGGGTGCATTCGGCGGTGACGTCCTGCAATTCCACCAGCCGGGTGCGGGTCTGGTTGAGCAGCTGGCTCAGGATGTCCTCGAACTGCAGCGAGCGGATCGTGGTGGATACGTCGCTGCCCAGGCCGCGGTTGATCTCCACCACCTGGTCCGCCGCCGCGCTGGTGCGCGCGTTGCTGCGGGTGACGTGCTCGGTCATCGCGTCGATGCCGCCCTTGGCCGACAGCGCCACGCTCAGGTCCTGCGAGGCCAGCGCGCCGACCAGGCCGCGCAGTTGCTCCATCGAACCGCGCGCGCGCTCGACGTGGCTGCCGATCTGCTCGTTGAACTGGTTGGAGTGGCTGGCCAGGTTGCGGATCTCGCCGGCGACCACCGAGAAGCCCCTGCCCGCCTCGCCGGCGCGGGCCGCCTCGATCGTCGCGTTCAGCGCCAGCAGGTTGGTTTCCTCGGCGATCGTGTTGACGTTCCGGAGCAGGCCGAACACCGCGTCCATTTCCTTCGCCATGCCGTCGATGCGGTAGACGATGCGCAGGCTTTCGCGCGAAAGCTGCACGATCAGCCCGACGAAGTGCTCCAGCAGGTCGCCGGTGCGCGCCGCGAAGTCCTGCACCGAGACGCCGTCCTTCTGGGTATCGATGATCTGCCGCAGCAGGGTCTGCTGCTGGCCGGTCTTGCGCGACAGGCCGTCGAAGCCGCTGCCCAGCTCCGACACCGCATCGCGCAGCAGGTCCAGTGCCTGGTGCAGTTCGCGCGAGGCATGGCCCAGCTCGTCGACCAGCGCGCTGCGCACGTCCTCCAGCGCCTCGCGCACCGGCCCCTGCCCGTCGGCCGGTGCGGCATCGGCCGGCGCCGGCGCAGCCTGCCGACGGGTCGCCATGATCCACGCCGCGGTCACCGCCACCACCAGCAGCGGCGCCAGCCACGCGGCATGCCAGCACAGGCCGGCGAGCAGGGCCAGTCCGCTGGCGCCCAGGCCGACCAGCGGGCGATGGATGGAAAAAGAGGAGCGGGCAGGCATGGCGTCTTCCGGCGGGGTCAATGAGCGGCGGCGGCAACCGCCGATACGGCGAACTGCCGCGCCAGCGCGAGCAGCTGGGCGGGAATCTGTTCCAGCGGCAGCGCCTCGCTGGCGGCGCCCAGTTTCCAGGCGGCGCCGGGCATGCCCCACACCACCGAGCTTTCCTCGTCCTGCACCAGCGTGCGGGCGCCGGCCTGGCGCAGTTCCAGCAGGCCACGGGCGCCGTCGTCGCCCATCCCGGTGAGCAGCGCGGCCACCGTCGCCGCGCCGACGCTGGCGGCCATCGAGCGGAACAGCACGTCCACGCTGGGCTTGTGCCGGTTCACCGGCGGCCCGTCGTGCAGGCGGCAGACGTGGCGGGCGCCGTCCCAGAACACCAGCAGGTGCTGGCCGCCGGGTGCGACATAGGCATGCCCCGGCTGGATCGGCTGGCCATCGCGCGCCTCGGCCACGCGCATCGCCGAGCACTGGTCCATGCGCGCGGCGAACGGCCCGCTGAAGGCGGCCGGGATGTGCTGGGTGATCAGCACCGGCGGCGCGTCCGGCGGCATCGCCTCCAGCACCGCGCGGATCGCCTCGGTGCCGCCAGTGGACGCGCCCAGCGCGATGATCGGGCTGCCGCCGCGCGTGCCCGGCGTCTGCGACAGCGGCAGCACGGCGTCGGCGGAAAACCGCGGCGCCACCTGCAGCCGGCGCACGCTGGCGCGCGGCTGCGGCCGGGCGCGGGCGGCCGCCTTCACCTTGGCGCAGATCTCGCCGGCGCCCGCCTCCAGGCTGTCGGCCAGGTCGCTGCCCGGCTTGGCGAAAAAGTCCACCGCGCCCAGCTCCAGCGCGCGCAGGGTCACCTCGGCGCCGCGCCGGGTCAGCGAGGAGACCATCACCACCGGCATCGGCCGCAGCCGCATCAGGTTCTCGAGGAAGGTGAGGCCGTCCATGCGCGGCATTTCGACGTCGAGCGTGAGCACGTCGGGCTGCAGCTGCTTGATCTTCTCCCGCGCGATCAGCGGGTCCGGCGCGGTGCCGACCACCTCGATCGCCGGGTCGGAGGCGAGCATCGCCGACAGCAGCTTGCGCACCAATGCGGAATCGTCGACGACCAGGACGCGCACTCTTTCCATTGACTGGGATTCTCGTCTCGCCATGCACGGATGGAACCGCCGCCACGCTCCCGGCTCGCGCGCGCAGCGCGCCCGGGCGGCGGCGTCAGAACAGCTCCACCTCCCCCTTTATCGGATCGTTCGCCAAACGCTTGAGGTATTGCCGCTCGCCCGCCACCAGCACCGCGTCCGCGGCCCGCGTGAGCCGGCGCACGCGCAGGCGGCCGCTCGCCGGGAAGAACTGCACCTGACGCGGATAGACGTCGCCCACGTCGGCGGCCACCAGGCGCAGCCGCTCGGTCTCGACGTAGCGCCGCACGAAGTCGATGTTGCGCCGGCCGATGTCGGTCATCTGCGCCAGCACGCGGCCGCCGCCCACGATCTTCACTTCCAGCTCGTCGCGCCGGCCGCCGGCGCCGAGGATCGCGTTGATCAACTGCTCCATCGCGTCGCTGCCGTAGCGCGCCGCCCGTCCCGCCACGCCGGCCCAGTCGTCGCGCCCGGCCACGCCGCCGGGCGCCGGCTCGGGCAGCATGAAATGATTCATGCCGCCAAGGCGGCGCCGCGCATCGAAGATGCACGCCGACACGCACGAGCCGAGCACGGTGGAAATCATCTCCTCCCCCGCGCTCACGTAGAACTCGCCCGGCAGGATCTTCACCGCGTGGCAGCGCTGCGCGCTGTCCCAGAAGCGGTGCAGGTGCTCGAAGCCCGGCAATGCCCGGGGCCCGGCATGGCAGACCGCCGGCGCGTTCAAGCGCGCATCCGGTAGACGGTGCGCCCGACCAGCTCGAACGCGCCGGAAAGCCCGTGGATGGATTCGGAATGGCCGAGGAAGAGATGGCCGCCCGGCGCCAGCATGGTCGCGTAGCGCTCGAACAGGCGACGCTTGGTCGGCACGTCGAAGTAGATCATCACGTTGCGGCAGAAGATGGCATCGAACGGCCCCTGCATCGGCCAGGCATGCAGCAGGTTCAGCGGCAGCACGGTCACCAGCTCGCGCAGGCGCGGATGGATGACGGCCTGGCCGGCACGGCCGCCCTCGCCGCGCAGGAACCAGCGCCGGCGCCGCTCCTGGCTCACCCCGTCGAGCCGGTCGATCGCGTACACGCCCCGGCGCGCCTGCGCCAGCGCCTGCGGCGACAGGTCGGTGGCCAGGATCTTCGCGTCGAGGCGGTCGCCGTCGCGCTCCAGCGCCTCGGCCAGCACCATGGCCAGGGCGTACGGCTCCTCGCCGGTGGAACAGCCCGCCGACCACAGGCGCAGCCGCTCGCCGCCGCGCCGCTTGCGCTCCAGCCAGCGCGGCAGCAGTTCGCGCTCTAGGTATTCGTAGTGGTGCGGCTCGCGGAAGAACGCGGTGACGTTGGTGCTGATCGCGCTGGCCAGGTCGCCCAGTTCGCGCTCCGGCTGGTTCCGCAGCAGCTCGCAGTAGCTGCGGAAATCCTTCAGCCCCAGCCCGCGCAGGCGCCGCAGCAGGCGCCCTTGCACCAGTTGCCGCTTCTGCTCGCTCAACGCGATGCCGCAATGGCGGTGCACGAAGTCGCGCAGGAAATGGAACTCGTCGTCGCCCAGCAGCGGGCCGCCGGCCATCGCGGCCAGGCCAGCCTCGGCCGTCCCGCTACCGGCGTCCACCGCTCAGAACTCCTTCCACACGCCGGCGTCGGCCAGCTCCGCCTCGGCCTGCGCGTCCGGCGCCGGCTTGCCGCGCACCGCCGCGAACACCGCCTCGGCCTCGTCCATCGCCGCCGGCTTGCGCCCGGACGCCGGCGCATCCTCGCCGGCACGGCTGGCCAGCTCGAAGAAGCTCACCTGCCGGCTCAGCTCGCCGGCCTGTTCCAGCATCGAGCGGGCGGCGGCGGCGGCTTCTTCCACCAGCGCCGCGTTCTGCTGGGTCATCTCGTCCATCTGCAGCACCGCGTGGTTCACTTGGTCGATGCCGGCGGACTGCTCCTGGCTCGCCGCGGCGATCTCGGCCACGATGTCGGTGACCTACTTCACGCTCTCGACGATGTCCGCCAGCGCCTTGCCCGACTGGTCGACCAGCGAGGAGCCGGTCTGCACCTTGTCCACGCTGTCCTTGATCAGCGTCTTGATCTCCTTGGCCGCGCCGGCCGAGCGCTGCGCCAGGTTGCGCACCTCCGCCGCGACCACCGCGAAGCCGCGGCCCTGCTCGCCCGCGCGGGCCGCCTCCACCGCCGCGTTCAGCGACAGCAGGTTGGTCTGGAAGGCGATCTCGTCGATCAGCCCCACGATGTCGGCGATCTTGCCGCTGGACTGGTTGATCGCCTGCATCGCCTGCACCGCCTGGGCCACCACCTCGCCGCCGCGCTCGGCCTGTTCGCGGGCGCCGCGCGCCAGCTGGTTCGCGTGGCTGGCGTTCTCCGCGTTCTGCTTCACCGTGGAGGTCATCTGCTCCATCGACGAGGCCGTCTCCTCCAGGCTCGAGGCCTGCTCCTGCGTGCGCTGCGACAAGTCGTCGTTGCCGCGCGAGAGCTGCTGCGCCGCCGTGCTGACCGCGCCGGAACCGTGCCGCACCTCGCCGACGATCGCGCCCAGGCGCTCGTCCATCGTGCGGAACGCCTCCAGCAGCCCGCCCAGTTCGTCCTTGCGCCGGATGCGGATGTCGTGGCCGAGCCGTCCCCTGGAAATGGCCCGCGCGATGTCGCCGGTGTAGTCCAGCGTGCCGATGATGTAGCGGCTCAGCGTCACCGCCATGAACAGCGCCAGCGCCAGGCCCAGCACCAGCGCGGTGATGCTCACCAAGCGCACCACGTGGAAGCGCCGGAGCTGGTCGTTGTACACCTGCTCGGCGGTGGCGCGCTGCAGGTCGATCACCTTGTCCAGGGTGTCCTGGCGCTGCATCATCAGCGGGCGGACTTCCATCTCCAGCACGTCGTTCGCTCCCGAATCGGCCTGCTTGAGCGCGTCGAGCATGTCCTTCGTGCCGCTCTGGTAGTCGCCGTCGGTCGAGGCATAGCTCTTGAACAGGTTGGCCAGTTCGCCGTCCATGGTGAAGCCGGCGACCTGCTTGCGCAGCGCGTCGACCTGGTCCTGGTACTTCCGGAACTCGGCCACCTTCTGCTTCAGCTGGTCGGGCTTGCCGACCAGCGTGGCCGCCTCGCCCAGCGTGATGAAGGACATCAGCGAGCGCTGCGCCAGCTTGGAGGTCAGCTGCGACGGCACGATCGCCTCGTCGTACATGCGCTGCATGTTGTCGTTCTGCAACTGCATCGAGCCGAGCCCGATCACGGCGCCGCCGATCAGCATGAGGACCAGCATGCCCAGCACGACGCGCAGGCGCCCGCGGATGGTGAGGGCGGAAATCTTCAATTTCGGTTTCGGTATCTTCATCGCGGTTCCCGTCAGGCCACGGCCTTCACATCGCCCGCCGCCGGCAGGGCGGCCTCGAGCATCTGCGCGTCCTGCGGCTGCAACAGCTTGTCCACGTCCAGGAGCAGCACCATGCGCTCGGCGACCGTGGTCAGTCCCTTGAGGTATTCGGTGTCGACCGCGGTACCCATGTCGGGCACCGGCCGCACGCTCGCCGCGTCCACGTCGAGCACGTCGGAAACGCCGTCGACCACCACCCCGAACCAGCGCCCGGCCACGGTGACGATCACCGTCACGGTGGTGGCGCCGTATGCCTCGCGGGCCAGGCCGAAGCGCAGCCGCAGGTCGAGCACCGGCACGATCGTGCCGCGCAGGTTGAGCACGCCCAGCACGTAGTGCGGCGCCTGCGGGATCCGCGTCACTGCCGTCCAGCCGCGGATCTCGCGCACCGCCAGGATGTCGATGCCGTATTCCTCGTCGGCCAGCTTCACGGTCAGGTACTGGGACTGGGACTCGTCGCCCCGGACGTTGTCGGACATGGCTTCCTCGTCGTCGGAGCGCCGCCCGGCGCCCCCGTTCGCCAGATGGATCGGCCAACCGCCGCGAAACTTGAGCGGGCCCGGTCCGGCGCCGCCGGCGCGCCCGGCTATGCCGCGCGGCGGCGGCCCTGCAGGCGGACCAGCCCCGCCACGTCCACGATCAGCGCCACCGAGCCGTCGGACAGGATGGTCGCGCCGGACACGCCCGGCACACGCCGGTAATGGTCCTCCAGCGACTTCACCACCGCCTGCTGCTGGCCCGCCAAGCCGTCCACGAACAGGCCGACGCGGCCGCCGTCGGCCTCGACCACGATCATCAGGCCGCGCTCGACCTCGCGCACCGCGCCGTCGCAGCCGAACATCTCGTGCAGGCGGATCACCGGCAGGTAGTCGCCGCGGAAGCGGAACAGCTCGCCGCCGCCGACCACCGCGCGCACCGCCTCGGCCTGCAGCTGCACCGATTCCACGATCGACACCAGCGGCACGATGTAGCGCTCGTTTCCCACCGTCGCGGTGAGGCCGTCGATGATCGCCAGGGTGAGCGGCAAGGTGATGGTGAAGGTGCTGCCCCGGCCCGGCTCGCTGCGCACGACTACGCTGCCGCCCAGCTCGGCCACGTTGCGGCGGACCACGTCCATCCCCACGCCGCGGCCGGACAGGTCGGTGGCGACCGCCGCGGTGGAGAAGCCGGGCTGGAAGATCAGTTCCGCCACCGCCTCGTCGTCCAGTACCGCATCGGCCGCCACCAGGCCGCGCTGGACGGCCTTGGCGAGGATCGCCGCGCGATCCAGGCCGGCGCCGTCGTCCGCCACTTCCACCACGATGCTGCCGCCGCGGTGGAAAGCCTCCAGCCGTAATGTGCCGGCCTCCGGCTTGCCCGCCGCGCGGCGCCGCGCGGGCGTCTCCAGGCCGTGGTCGATGGCGTTGCGCACCAGGTGCACCAGCGGGTCGCCGATCTTCTCCAGCACCGTCTTGTCCAGCTCGGTCTGCTCGCCCGCCAGTTCCAGCCTCACCTGCTTGTCCAGCTTGCGGCCGAGGTCGCGCACCATCCGCGGGAAGCGGTTGAACACCGAGGCGATCGGCAGCATGCGGATGCCCATCACGCTTTCCTGCAGCTCGCGCGTGTGGCGGGCCAGCTGGGCCAGGCCCTGTTCCAGCAGCGCCAGCCGCGAGGCGTCCACGCCCTCGCGGAAGGTATCGAGCATGGACTGGGTAATCACCAGTTCGCCGACCAGGTTGATCAGGCCGTCGATCTTGTCGGTCGCCACGCGCACCGAACCGGATTCGGCCCCGCCCTCGCGCGCCGCCCGCCCCGCCGGCGCGGCGGGTGCGGACGGCGAGTCGGAGGCGCCCGGCACTGCCGGCGCGGGCACCGCTGCGAGCGGCTCGATCGCCAGCTCGCACTCGTCCTCGACCCAGTCGAACACCGCCGCGACCGCCTCGCGCGTCGCCTCGCCGCGCAGCTCGAGGCGCCAGCCGAGATGGCATTCGGTCGGTTCGAGCCGGTCCAGCGGCGGCAGGCGGTCGAGATCGGCGACTACCGCCAGTTCGCCCAGCGCCGCCAGTTCGCGGAACAGGCGCAGCGGGTCGTTGCCGCCGGCCAGCATGCCCGGGCGCGGGCGGAAGTCGATGCGCCAGGCGCCGGCCTGCGCCGCGGCAGCCTGCGCCGGCGCCGCCACCGGTTCGGCACGGCCCATCAGCGCGGCCAGTTCGCGGCGCAGGCCGTCCGCCAGCTCGTCGTTCAACGGCTCGCCGGCCTGCGCGCGGGCAAACATGCCGCGCAGGCAATCGACCACCCGCAGCAGCAATTCGACGATCCCGCCATCGATCGCGCGCCGGCCACCGCGGATCTCGTCCAGCAGCGATTCCGCCTCGTGGGTGAACGCCGACATCTCGGGGAAGCCGAAGGTCGCCGCGCCGCCCTTGATCGAATGCGCCGCGCGGAAGATGCCGTGCACCAGCTCGGCGTCGCCGCCCTCGTCCAGCGCCAGCAGCGAGGCCTCCATCGTGTCCAGCCCTTCCAGGCTTTCCTCGATGAACACCTGCTGGAATTGCGCCATGCCGGCCTTGCTCATGGGCTGTTCTCCGCGCTCAGCCGAGCACGCGCCTGACCGTGGCCAGCAACTGCTCCGGATCGAACGGCTTGACCAGCCAGCCGGTGGCCCCGGCCGCCTTGCCTTCCATCTTCTTGTCGGCGTGCGACTCGGTGGTCAGCATCAGGATCGGCACGCCCTTGTACGCATCCAGCGCGCGCAGCTCGCGCACCATCGCGATGCCGTCCATCACCGGCATGTTGACGTCGGCCAGCACCAGGTCGAAGCGCTCGCCGCGCGCCGCGTCCAGCGCCAGCTCGCCGTTCTCCGCCTCGCTCACCTCGTGGCCCGCGCCGCGCAGGGTGAACGAAACCATGCCGCGCATCGAAGCCGAATCGTCCACCGCCAGAATCTTTGCCATCTTCCACCTCGCGTTCAGGCCGGCGACGACGCCGGCAAATCCAGTACCTGGGCCAGGCCGAGCAGGCCCGCCGACTCGCCCAGCACGGCGCTGGCGCCCAGCCAGCGCACCGGGTGCCGGCGTTCCGCGGCCGCCCGTACGAACGCCGCCAGCAATTGCAGGGCGGCGGTGTCGACCCGCGCCACCGCGGCGCCGTCCAGCTCGCTCGCCGGCCGCGCCAGCGCCGCCGTCAGCGTCGTCCGCAGCGCCGGCACGCATGCCATGCGGCAGTCCGCCGGCAACGCGATCCGCGCGGCCGCCTCGCCCCGCTTGTCCGATGTCCTGCCCATCACTCGCTCCGCCGCGGCCGGCATGCCCGGCCCGCCATCACTCGCATGCTTCGCGGTTATCGGCCGCCGGCCGCCGCGCTTTAATCCGCGAGCACAAGCGCCGCCGCGGCGTCTCAAGTTCTTGCGCCGCCGGCCGATGCCTGTCCGGTAACGCGCCCATGCGCGCACCCGTCCGGTCCGCACCGCTTGATCATCCAACCCACCAGCTATGCCGCGCTCGCCTGGGCCGGCGCCGCTTCCGGCGCCGGCCTCGAGTCCTGGCGCATCGGCAGCGTGCTGGCGGCGCGCCCGCTGGGCACCACGCCGGCGGGCACGGTGGTGCTGCAGATCGGCGCACTGACCGTGGAGGCCGATGCCTCCGGCACCGGCTCTTCGCTGCCGGCGCAGTTCCAGGTGCGGGTGCTCAGCCTGGGCGCGCAGCCGCTGCTCGAGGTCGTCGGCGGCGCGGCGCCGCCCGCCGCGCAGGCGGTCGGCCGCGCCCTGCGCCAGCGGCTGCCGCGGCAGAACGGCTACGCGCCGCTGCTGGCCACCTTCGCGGCACTGGCCAAGCGGGCCGTGGCGCGGCAACTGCCGGCCCACCTGCGCATGGCGCTGGCCCGCTTCGAGCAGAGCATCCGCACGCCCGCCGAACTGGCCGACCCCGACGGGCTGCAGCATGCCGTCGAGCGCAGCGGCCTGTTCCTCGAGGCCGACCTGCTCGACCCGGCCCGCGCCGACGATGCCTTCGACGACGACTGGAAGGCCGCGCTGCTGCGCCTGGCCGCCGCGCTGCAGGGCCAGCCCGCGGCGGTCTCCACGCCCTCGCCGCATACCGCCGAGACACCGCCGCCGCTGTTCCATCGCGGCCTGCAGGCGCAGGCCCGGGCGACGCCCGGCGGGGAAACGCCAACGGCCGCCGAAGCACCCGACCGGCTGCTGCCACAGCTGCGCGACGCCGCCCATGCCGCGCTGGCCCGGCTGGAGGTCACCCAGCTCGAGGCAGGCACGCTGCCGGCCTGGATGATCGAGATCCCGGTGCAGGGAAGGCAGGGCTACGATGTGCTGCAACTGCGCATCGAGGCCGGCCTGCCCGATGCGCCATCGCCCGGGGACGGCGACTGGACGCTGGGCTTCGCCATCGACCTGCCCTCGCTCGGCCCGGTGCACGGGGAACTGCAATTGCGCGGCCTGCGCCTGGGCGTGCGGCTGTGGGCCGTGCACGCGGCCTCCGTCGACCGGCTGGAGCGCCGTTTCGCCGCACTGTCGCGGCGGCTCGCCGCCTGCGGCCTGGTGCTGGACGGATGGAACTGCCAGCACGGCCTGCCGCTGCCCGCCGCACCGCGCGGCGCCGGCCTGCTCACCGCCACCGCATGACCGCCGCCCTGCCGCCCCCGCAACGCCGGGTCACGCTGCGGCTGGCGACCGAGGCGGCCCCCGCGCCGGCAGCCGTGCCGCCGCCCGAGTCGCTGGATACCCTGTTTGCCCGTGCCCGCGCCGCGGGCCTGCCGCTGCACCCGGATCCGCAGATCGCCGCCCTGTTGTGCGCCCTGCGGCTGCGCGGCGACGTGCCGCCCCTGCTGTACGCGGCCGCCGCCGCGGTGCTCGCCACCCTCTACGAGGCCGAAAGCGACGACGAATGAACGCGGCCCGCGGCCCGCGGCGCCTTGCCGCCTGAGCGGCGAGCGGCCGGCCGGTAGACGCCTCCACGACCGGCCCGCCTGGCATCGAACCGGCACCGGGGCCTGTTTGCGGTATCGAGAGGCGCGACGGGGGCCGTTGTCCCGCGGGAGGCCGCTTGCCAGGCGGCCACGGACACGCTCCTAGGCGGCCGGCTTGCCCGCGGGCAGCCGGCACAGCCGGCCGACGTCCAGCAAGGCCACGAATCCCGCCTGCAGCGGCAGCACGCCCTCGACCGGATCGTCGTCGCGCGGCGGCCGCCCGGGCGGCGGCGGCATCGCCTCGTCGCCGGCTTCCAGCAGCTCGCCCACGGCGTCCACGCGCAGCCCGGCCAGGTGCGCGCCATGGGCGAGTACCACGATGTGCGCCTGCCCGGCGCCCGCGGCGGACGAGGATGGCAGCCCGAACCGGCGACACCCGTCCAGCACCGGCACCACCTGCCCGCGCAACTGGCAGATGCCCCGCAGCTCGGGCGCCGAGCCCGGCACCGGGGTCACCTCCGCGTCGCGGATCACCTCGACCACGCTGGCCAGCGGCACCGCGTAGGCCTGTCCGGCGATGCGGAAGCTCAGCCAGCGGGGGGCGCTCGCTGCAGGCGCTGCGACCGGCGGCGTGCCGCTCACTGGCCGGCTCCCGCGGCGGCGGGCGCGGCGTCGCCGTCGACGGTGGTGACGCTGACCTCCGGGATCGGCGCGCGCTTCGCCGCCGCGCCCGGCGGCGGCGTCCCGACGGCGTGCGCCAGGTCCTTCGGCGTGCGCGCATCGGTGCCGAAGCGCGAGGGCACGTGGCGGTCGCTCAGCACCACCACCAGCACCCGCCGGTTGCGGTTGCGCCCCTGCGGCGTGGCGTTGTCGGAAACCGGGCGGTACTCGCCCCAGCCGATGATGCCCATCCGGCCGGGGGCGACGCCGTGCCCGGCGAACAGCCGCGCCACGCTGGCGGCGCGCGCGGCCGAAAGCTCCCAGTTGGACGGATAGACGGCCGTATCGATCGGCACGTCGTCGGTGTAGCCCTCGATCCTCAGCGGGTTGGGGAACGGCGCCAGGATGCCGGCCAGCCTGTGCAGCACCTGGCCGGCCTGGGCCGACAGCTGCGCCACGCCGCTGGGGAACAGGATGTCGGTGCGGATCTCGATCTCCAGCCAGTCCCGGCTCGGGCGCACCACCACCAGGTGTTTGTCGATCAGCGGCTGCAGCGCCTGCCGCACCTGGTCGCGGATGCGGTCGAGGTTGCGCCGCTCGTCCACCGGCCCGACCGTCGCGCCCTTGCGCATGGGCGTGGCCACCACGCTGCGCGTCGGCAGCGGCAGCGCCAGGCGCGGCAGCACGCCGACCTGCGCAGGCTCGTCCGCGTGCGTGGCCGGTACCGGCGCCACCGGCGCCGCAACGTTGCCCTGCACCGGCACCAGCCGGCGGCCGCTGCCGTGGAAGGCATCGAAGATCGATCGCGACATCACCTGGTACTTGCCCTCGTTGACCACCGAGACGGCGTACATCACCACGAAGAACGCCAGCAGCAGCGTCAGCAGGTCGGCATAGGGGATCACCCACGCCTCGTGGTTGAGCTTTTCCTCGCGCGGCTTGCGCCTCCTCATGTCAGGTAGCCCTGCAGCTTGGATTCGATCAGGCGCGGGTTGTCGCCCTGGGCAATCGACACCAGCCCCTCGATCAGGATCTCGCGCATGCGCGACTGCCGCGCGATCAGCGCCTTCAGCCGCGCCGCCATCGGCAGCATCAACAGATTGGCCAGGCCCACGCCGTAGATGGTGGCGACGAAGGCGGCGGCGATACCCTCGCCCAGCCGGTCCGGAGCGGACAGGTGCTGCATCACCGCCATCAGGCCCATCACCGCGCCGATGATGCCCATCGTCGGCGAATAGACGCCGGCGTTCTCGAACACCCGCGCGGCGGCCATGTCGAGCTGCTCGCGCGCGTCCAGCTCCAGCTCCAGCGCGTCGCGGATCGTCTCCGGCTCGCTGCCGTCCACCAGCAGTTGCAGACCCTTGCGGGCGAAGCCGTCGGCCTCCGCCTCGATCTGCGGCTCCAGGCCCAGCAGGCCCTGTCGCCGGGAAATCTCGCTCCAGCCCACCACCCGGCTGACCAGGTCGCCGGGCTGGTGGCGCGGCGGCCGGTAGATCAGCCGGAACATGCCCAGCGCCCGCCGCAGCACGGTACCGGAGTTCTGCACCATCACCGCCGCCAGCGTGCCGATGAAGACGATCATGCAGGCGCCGGGGTTCCACAGCGCCGCGATGCTCGACCCCTTGAGCTGGGCGCCGACGATGACGACCACGAAGGCCAGGATCGTCCCGATGAGGCTGATCGGATCCATCTCAGGCCGTCGCCCGCATCGCCGGCAGCAGCGGGCCGTGCTCGCCGAGCAGCGTGGCCGGGTCCAGCACCAGGGCAAGCCGGCCGTCGCCGGTGATGGTGGCGCCGGCCACCCCGGCCACGCCCTCGAACAACGGTCCCAGCGGCTTCACCATCACGTCCTCCCGTCCGATGACCTCGTGCACCAGGCAACCCACCCGCAGATGGCCCACGTGCGCCACCACCACCTGCCGCGGCGGCTCGCCGTGCGCGCCGGCCCAGCCGGCCAGGTCGCCCAGCGGCAGCGCGCGGCCGCGGTGCGCGGCGACCGTGCGTCCGTCCAGCATGCCCTGCTGGCCCTCGGCCAGGCCGAACACCTCTTCGACGTTGCCCAGCGGCAGGGCCAGGCGGCGGCACCCCACCCGCACCATCAACACCCGCACGATGGCCAGGGTCAGCGGTACGGCCAGTTCCAGCTCGCTGCCGTGGCCGGCGCGCGAGCGCACCTGCAGCGTGCCGCCCAGCTCTGCCACGCGCGTCTTCACCACGTCCATGCCCACGCCGCGGCCGGAAATGTCCGACACCGTGCCGGCGGTGCTGAAGCCGGGGCGGAAGATCAGCTCCAGGCACTCCTGCTCGCCCAGCCGTTCGGCCTGCGCCGGCTCCAGCAGGCCCTTTTCCAGCGCCTTGCGGCGCAGCCGCTGCGGGTCCATGCCGCGGCCGTCGTCGGCCACCACGATCACCACCTGCTCGCCGCGCGGGCAAGCCGCCAGGCGCACCCGCCCGGCCGGCGGCTTGCCCGCGCGCGCGCGCTCGTCCGGCGTTTCCAGGCCATGGTCCAGCGCGTTGCGCAGCAGGTGCACCAAGGGATCGGCCAGCGCCTCGACCAGGCTGCGGTCGAGCTCGGTGTCCTCGCCCTCCAGTACCAGCTCCACCTGCTTGCCCAGTTGCCGCGCCAGGTCGCGCACGATGCGCGGGAAACGCTGGAACAGCCGCCGCACCGGCTGCATGCGCATGCCCAGCACCGAGCCCTGCAGCCCGTCGGCGATGCGGTCCAGTTCGTCCGCGGCCGCCGCCAGCGATTCGTCGCCGCTGTGCGCGGCCAGGCTGAGCAGGCGGTTGCGCACCAGCACCAGTTCGCCGGCCCGGTTGACCAGCGCGTCGAGCCGCGCGGTGTCCACCCGCACGCTGCTCTCCGCCGGCGCGGAAGAACGCGGCGGCGGCGTCCGTTCCGCCGCCACGGCGGGTGCCGGCGGCGACGCCGGCGCGGCCGCATGCCCGACGCCGGGCGCCATGCCCTTGCCGTGCAGTTCGTCCAGCAGGCTTTCGAATTCGCCGTCGTCGATGCCGGCGGCGGTTTCCTGCGGCGGGCTCGCCGGCTGGCCCGGCGCACCGCCGCGGCCGTACAGGTTGTCCAGCAGCGCCTCGAATTCGCTGTCGTCGATCGGCCCCGGCCCGGGCGCCGCCGCCGGCGCGCCTGGCGTGCCGCCCTGGCCGTGCAGGCTGTCGAGCAGGGCCTCGAACTCGTCGTCGTCGATGCGCTCCCCCGCCGCGATGCCGGCCGGCGCCACCGGCGCCGCGGCCGGCACCGCCAGGCGCCGCAGCAGCTCGTCGGGCGGCGGCGGCAACGGCTCGCCGCCGGCCAGCGCCCGCATCATCGCCTCGAGCAGGTCCAGCGTCTGCAGCAGCGCGTCCATCCGCGCGGCATCCAGCGCCAGCCGGCCGCCGCGCGCCTCGTTGAGCAGGTCCTCCGCGTGGTGGCACATCCGCACCATCGGATCCAGCGCCAGGAACCCGGCGCCGCCCTTGACCGTGTGGAAGGCGCGGAACACCGCGTTGAGCAGCTCCGGGTCGCCGGGCGAGCGCTCCAGTTCCACCAGTTGCTCGCCCAACTGCTGCACCAGCTCGCCCGCCTCGGCCAGGAAATCGTCGCGCAGCTCGTTGTCGGGCATGGACTCCACGTACAGGCCCCGCTCAGAAACCGAATTCGCTGAGCAGGCGGTCGGCCTCGTCCTGGCTGGAGACGCCGGCCGCCGCCACCGGCGCCTCGCCGCCGGCCAGCGCGCCGGTGAGGCGTACCAGTTCGAGCAATGACGACTCGACGCTGCCGATGAAGCCGGCGACCTTCTTGATGCGCTGCCCGGAGAGATCCTGCCACGACTGCGCCAGCACCATGTCGGACAGGCCCTCGCGGCAGCGACCGGCGAACTCGTCGGCCTGGCGCGCCAGCGCGGCCGCCTCGCCGGTGCCGCCGGCCAGCACCCTGGCGGCGCTCTGCTGCAGCGCCTCGGCCTGCGGGCGCATGCGCTCGGCGAAATCGAGGCTGCGGTGGGCGGCCTGGGCGCTCATGTCGAGCACGTCGTGCAGGTGCCGGCGCGCGTCGGCCACGCTGTCGGGCACGCCTTCGTGCGCCAGTTCGCTGCCGAGGCGCCGCACCGCGTCGTGCAGGTCGCGCGCCAGCACGCCCAGCGCGCGGAACAGGTGCTGTTCGCGCTGGCGAACCAGCGTGTCCAGCGCCTGCTCGAAGGCGGTGCCATCGGGGCTCTGCAGCAGCTGCCGCAGTTCCGGCGGCAGGCTGCCGCCCAGCAAAGGGCTCGAGACGGCGTTCATGCGGTGGCTCCCTGCGCGGCGAGGCGTTCGAAGATACGGTCGAGCTTTTCCTTCAGCGTGATCGCGGTGAACGGCTTGACGATGTAGCCGTTCACCCCGGCCTGGGCCGCGGCGATGATCTGCTCGCGGTTGTTCTCGGCGGTGACCATCAGCACCGGCAGGGCCTTCGTGGCCGGCTCGGCGCGGATCGCGCGCAGCAGGTCGATGCCGGTCATGTTGGGCATGTTCCAGTCGGTCACCACCAGGTCGAACGAGGCGCTGCGCAGCAGCGCCAGCGCGCTGTCGCCGTCGTCCGCCTCCTGGATCAGCGTGTTGCTGAAACCCAGCTCGACCAGCAGGTTGCGGACGATCCGCCGCATGGTGGAGAAATCGTCCACCACCAGGATTTTCATGTTCTTGTCCAATCAGCTTCTCCGGTGGAAACGGGGATCGCGCTATGGCGCGGTCCTGCCCTGCTCGTGCCGCGCCTTTTTCCGCGTCGCGGCACCCGGCTCGCGTTCGCGCCACCCGGTCATCCGCGCGCGCAGCCGGATCAGCGCCTGGCCGTGGATCTGGCAGACCCGCGATTCGGTGACGCCCAGCACCGCGCCGATCTCCTTCAGGTTCAGCTCCTGCTCGTAGTACAGCGACATCACCAGCCGCTCGCGCTCGGGCAGGCCCTCGATGGCGCCGGCCAGCGCCTCGCGCATGCCCTCCTGCTCGGCGCGCTCGTGCGGCTTGAGGCCATCGTGGTCGACCACCTCCAGCGAGGGGCCGCCCTCGGCGTCGTCGGGCGCGGTCAGGCTGAGCAGCCGCGCGCTGGCGGCGTCGGCGAGGATCTGGTGGTACTCCATCGCGGTGATGCCGAGGCGGCGGATCACCTCGGCGTCGCCGGCGTCGACGCCGGTCTCGTGCTCGATCTGGCGCACCACCTCGGCCACCTCGCGCGCCTTGCGGTGCACCGAGCGCGGCGTCCAGTCGGAGCGCCGCAGCTCGTCGAGCATGGCGCCGCGGATGCGGATGCCGGCGTAGGTCTCGAAGCTGGCGGAACGGTCGCTGGCGTAGTGGCGCGCGGCTTCCAGCAGGCCGATCATGCCCGCCTGCACCAGGTCGTCCACGTCCACGTTGGGCGGCAGGCGGCCCATCAGGTGATAGGCGATGCGGCGCACCAGCGGGGCGTGGCGCCGCACCAGTTCGTCGGCGCTTTCGCGTTGCAGTTGCAGGTATTCGGAGGCCACGTTCATCTCACCACCCCGCCGCCGGCGCGGCCTGGCCGCCGAAAAAGGCGATGCGGCCGAACGACGGGGAACCGGGTTCCCTCCATGTATCGACCGCACCCGCCAGTTGCTTGAATGCCAGCGCCGAACGGCTGGACGGCCAGGCGTCGACCACCGCGCTCTGCCGCCGCACTGCCTGGCGCAGGTATTCGTCGTGGGGCACCATGCCGGCGAAGTCGATCACCACGTCGAGGAAGCGGTCGCTGACCCGCGCCAGCTTGGCGTGCAGTTGCCTTGCCTCGCCGGCGTTGCGCACCATGTTGGCCACCATGCGGAAGCGGCGCACGCCGAAGTCGCGGCTGAGCACCTTGATCAGCGCGTAGGCGTCGGTCAGCGAGGCCGGCTCGTCGCAGACCACCAGCACCACGTCGTCGGCCGCCGCGGCGAACATCGCCACGCCGTCGGAGACCCCCGCCGCGGTATCCACCAGCAGGAATTCCGGCGGCGCGTCCAGCGTGTCGAAGGCGCGGATCAGTGCGGCGTGGCCGTCGTTGCCGAGCTGCGCCAGGCGGCGCGCGCCGGAACCGGCCGGCACCACGCGCAGGCCGTGCGGCGCCGGCATCAGCAGGTCGTCCAGCCGGCACTGGCCGTCGAGCAGGTGGCCGACGTGGCGCATCGGGGTGAGCCCCAGCAGCACGTCGATGTTGGCCAGCCCGAGGTCGGCATCGAGCAGCATCGCCTCGCGCCCGGCCATGGCCAGCGCCATGGCCAGGTTCACCGCCACGGTGGACTTGCCCACGCCGCCCTTGCCGCCGGCGACCGCGATCGTGCGGCAACGCCGTTGCGCCGGCGCACGGTCCGGCACGCCGGTCATCGCGTCCGCATGCACCG
>Ga0164242_10001550_pt1 | contig 27238 bp, 21 predicted proteins | sample OricomgcompostMG_FD_108783 | JGI IMG/M metagenome (GOLD analysis project Ga0164242, IMG submission 108783) | Miracle-Growth compost microbial communities from Emeryville, California, USA - Original compost - Miracle growth compost (MG) ...
ACCGTGGCGAGCACGGAGGCGGCCTGCTCGCCGCCCATCACCGAGATGCGCGCGTTCGGCCACATCCACAGGAAGCGCGGCGAGTACGCGCGGCCGCACATGCCGTAATTGCCCGCGCCGAACGAGCCGCCGATGATGACCGTGAACTTCGGCACCTTCGCCGTGGCCACCGCCGTCACCATCTTCGCGCCATTGCGCGCAATGCCTTCGTTCTCGTACTTGCGGCCCACCATGAAGCCCGTGATGTTCTGCAGGAACACGAGCGGAATCTTGCGCTGGCAGCAGAGCTCGATGAAATGCGTGCCCTTGAGCGCCGACTCGGAAAAGAGAATGCCGTTGTTCGCGACGATCCCTACCGGATGGCCCCAGATATGCGCGAAGCCCGTCACGAGCGTGGTGCCGTAGCGCGCCTTGAACTCGTCGAAGGCGGAATCGTCGACGATGCGCGCGATCACTTCGCGCACGTCGAAGGGCTTGCGCGTATCCACGGGAATCACGCCGTAGAGGCTCTTTGCGTCGTAGCGCGGCGGCAGCGGCTCGCGCAGCGCCACGGGCGGCGTCTTCGTGCGATTGAGATTGCCGACGATCGAACGCGCGATCGCGAGCGCATGCGCGTCGTTTTGCGCGAGATGATCGGCCACGCCCGAAAGACGCGTATGCACGTCACCGCCGCCGAGGTCTTCGGCGCTCACTTCCTCGCCGGTTGCGGCCTTCACGAGCGGCGGCCCGCCCAGGAAAATCGTGCCCTGGTTCTTCACGATGATCGACTCGTCGCTCATCGCGGGCACATAGGCGCCGCCCGCCGTGCACGAGCCCATCACCACGGCGATCTGCGGAATGCCTTGCGACGAGAGATTCGCCTGGTTGTAGAAGATGCGGCCGAAGTGGTCGCGGTCGGGAAATACGTCGTCCTGATTAGGCAGATTCGCGCCGCCCGAATCGACGAGATACACGCACGGCAGGCGGTTTTCCTGCGCGATTTCCTGCGCGCGCACGTGCTTCTTCACGGTGACGGGGTAGTACGTGCCGCCCTTCACGGTGGCGTCGTTGCAGACGATCACGCACTCCTGGCCCGCGATGCGCCCGATGCCCGTAATGATGCCCGCGCCCGGCGCGGCGTCGTGGTACATGCCATAGGCCGCGAGTTGCGAAAACTCGAGAAACGGCGTACCCGGGTCCAGCAGTTGCGCGATGCGCTCGCGCGGCAGCAGCTTGCCGCGCGAGACGTGCTTGTCGCGCGCCGCTTCGCCGCCGCCGAGCGACAGCTTCTGGATCTTCTCGCGCAGGTCCGCGACCACGGCTTCGAGCGCGGCGGCATTCGTCTTGAAGTCATCCGAGCGCGGGTTGAGCTTCGATTCGATGATCGGCATCTCGTCTATCCTCAGGAATGCGAAATCAGACGGTTTCCGCAAACAACTCGCGGCCGATCAGCATGCGGCGAATCTCGCTCGTGCCCGCGCCGATTTCGTAGAGTTTTGCGTCGCGCCAGAGACGCCCCACCGGATACTCGTTGATATAGCCGTTGCCGCCAAGGATCTGGATGGCCTCGCCGGCCATCCACGTGGCTTTTTCCGCGGTGTAGAGAATCACGCCGGCGCAGTCCTTGCGCACCTGGCGCACGTGCTCCTTGCCGAGCGTGTCGAGCTGGCGGCCGACCGCGTAAAGATAGGCGCGGCACGCCTGGAAGGTGGTGTAGAGGTCGGCGACCTTGCCCTGAATGAGCTGGAATTCGCCGATGGCCTGGCCGAACTGCTTGCGCTCGTGAATGTACGGCACGACCGCATCCATCACGGCGGCCATGATGCCCGTGGGACCGCCCGCGAGCACGGCGCGCTCGTAGTCGAGGCCGCTCATGAGCACCTTCACGCCGCCGTTGAGTTGGCCGAGAATATTTTCTTCGGGCACCTCGACGTCCTGGAACACGAGCTCGCCCGTGTGCGAGCCGCGCATGCCGAGCTTGTCGAGCTTTTGCGCCACGGAGAAGCCCTTCATGCCCTTCTCGACGATGAACGCCGTGATGCCGCGCGGGCCCGCTTCGATATCGGTCTTCGCATAGACCACGAGCGTGTCGCAATCCGGGCCGTTGGTGATCCACATCTTCGTGCCGTTGAGCACGTATTTATCGCCCTTTTTATCGGCGCGCAGCTTCATGCTGACGACGTCCGAGCCCGCGTTGGGCTCGCTCATCGCGAGCGCGCCCACGTGCTCGCCCGAAACGAGCTTCGGCAGGTACTTGCGCTTTTGCGCCTCGGTGCCGTTGCGGTGGATCTGGTTCACGCACAGGTTCGAGTGCGCGCCATACGAAAGACCGACCGACGCCGAGGCGCGCGAGATTTCCTCCATGGCCACCATGTGCGCGGTGTAGCCCATGTTCGCGCCGCCGTATTCCTCGGAGACGGTCATGCCGAGCACGCCCAGATCGCCGAACTTGCGCCAGAGGTCCATCGGGAACTGGTCGGTGCGGTCGATCTCGCCCGCGCGCGGGGCGATTTCCTTTGCCGCGAAGTTCGCGATGCTGTCGCGCAGCATTTCGACTTCTTCTCCAAGCGGGAACTGCAAACCGGGTACGTTGCTCATCTGCGTGTCTCCTTCCTGACTGTCGGGCGCGGGCGTTCTCGCGGATGGCGCGACTGGCCCCTCGGGGACACATTTCACGCCACATTTACGTTAACGTCAATAGATATTTTTGAGTAGCGCTCAGATTCCCTGAAAGACCCGTCTTATAGCGTCTAAAACGCATTGCAAAGCGTGAGATATCGTGGATAATCGGCACGAATACCGCCGTAAACTGAACCTTACTCAGAATGCCTACCGCCCCCAATACCTTTCTGTCCGCGTCGCGCCGCCAGCCTGCCGGGCGCAAATCCCAGCAGCGCGTGCGGGAGATTCTCGAGGCCGGGCGCGAGGTGTTCTCCGAGAAGGGCTACACGCGCGCCACCACGGCCGAAATCGCGCAGCGCCTCGGCATCTCCGAAGCCACGGTGTTCAGCTACTTTCGCGGCAAGCGCGAGTTGTGCGCGCGCGTGATAGGCGACTGGTATGACGAATCGATCGAGGCCATCGAGGCCGGCCTGCCGCGCGACGGCACCGTGCGCCAGCAGTTCGCATTCATCGTCCGCACGCATCTGCGCTTGATGCTGGAAAGCGGCACGGGCATCTGCGAGCTGGTGCTTTCGGAGGGGCGCACGCGTCATCACGAGCTCAACGAAGCGCTCACGGAAATGCAGCGCCGCTACACCGCGCCGCTCATGCGCGTGCTCGCGCGCGGCCAGGAAAGCGGGCAGATTCGCAACGACATGCCGCTGCGCCTGTTGCGCTCGCTCGTTTTCGGGCCGATGGAGCACGTGCTCTGGGACGCGACGCTCGCCAGGCGCCGCACCGATATCGACGCTACCGCGGAGAAACTCGCCGACGTGCTGTGGAACGCGCTGCAACCGCCCAACATCGAACTGGCCGCGCTCGCGCAATTCAGCCAGGACGTGGGCGAGGCCATGCGCCGCCTCGAGCGCGAACGCTCGCCGCGCTAGGCGGACGCGCCGGCGTCCGCGCACGATTAGGGTTCGGTCGCGCTGGGAGCGTGCGGCCCAGCGCGGCGCGTAATGAGCCAACTGCGGCGCCAACCGCGGTGCAAACTGCGGCATCAACAGCGGCATCAACAGCGGCGTCAACCGCGGCGCCAGCAGCGCGCGGAGGTTCGCGCTAAGCTGGCGCTTTCGCGCCCATCAAGTCGCCCAGCCGCTACGCCCAGACCGCCATGCACACTACGCTCACCGCTCCCCTCGCCTCGCGCTTCGCGTCGCTCGCGCTCGCTCACCTCACGCGCGAGTATCCGAACAAGCTCACTCATTCGCTGGCCGGCCCGCAGGACGTGCAGGGCCCGCGCGCGCTGCATCCCGTGTTCTACGGCAGCTACGACTGGCATTCGTGCGTGCACGGCTACTGGCTCGTCGCGCATCTGCTCGAGCGCTTCCCCGACTTGCCCGAGGCGCCGCGCATCGTCGCCGTGATCGACGAGCACTTCACCGATGCGAACATGGCCGGCGAGCGCGCCTACCTCGACCTGCCGCACAACCGCGGCTTCGAGCGCCCGTACGGCTGGGCCTGGCTGCTCGCGCTCGCGGCGCAACTGCACGGCATGAAGACGCCCGATGCCGAGCGCTGGTCGCGCACGCTGACGCCGCTCACCGAGGCATTCGTCGAGCGTTTCGAGGCATTTCTGCCGAAGGCGACGTATCCGCTGCGCGTGGGTACGCACTTCAACACGGCGTTCGCGCTCACGCTCGCGCACGATTTCGCGCGCCGGACGTCGCGCGAGGCGCTCGCGCGCCTGATCGAGGAAACGGCACGGCGCTGGCACGAAGGCGATGCGGGATGTCAGGCGTGGGAGCCGTCGGGAGACGAATTTCTCTCGCCCGCGCTGATGGTGGCGGTGCTGATGAGCCGCATACTGGCCGCCGATGAATTCACCGCCTGGTTCGGGCGCTTTCTGCCCGCGCTGGCCGCGCGCGAGCCGGCCACGCTGTTCGTGCCGGCCACGGTCACCGACCGCAGCGACGGCAAGATCGCACATCTGGACGGCCTGAACCTGAGCCGCGCGTGGTGCCAGCGCACGCTCGCGCGGGCGCTGCCCGCAGGCGACGCGCGTGCGGACGTGCTGCGCGAAGCCGCGCAGACGCACCTGGACACCGCGCTCGACCACGTTGCCGGCGACTATATGGGCGAGCACTGGCTCGCCAGCTTCGCGACGCTCGCGCTCGAAGCCTGAACGCGGGTCGCTTGAGTTCGCGCGCGACTTCGCGCTTTACGGTACCGGCGCCGCCGCAGCGCTCAGAATACCGCGGCTTCCTCGGCCACGCGCTCGCACAGCGGAACGGGGTCGAGCAGCATCAAGGTGCCGTGCCCCGGCAACTCGACCGCCTCGCGCATGTCGCCGCGCGTCTGCGTGCCCGCCGCGCGCGTGAGCATCTCGGGCATCGTCAGTTGTGCGCCGCCGTTGAGCGTGACGATGTCCTCGACCGAATCGACTAGCAGTCCATATTTTTCTCCCCGATGCTCGACGATCAGGATCTTTGCGCGCGCGAGATCCTCGTAGGGCGGCATGGCGTACATCGCGCGCACGTCGATGACGGTCACGAGCGCGCCACGCAGGTTCAGCACGCCGCGCACGAAGGCGGGCAGCCCCGGCGTCCTGGCGATGTCGTCGCGATAGTCGATCACCTCGCGCAACTCGGCAATGCGTACGCCGATCAACTGGCCGATGCGGAACGTCACGAGAGTCTGCCGCGTGCCGCCGCCACGCTTTTGCGCCGCGTCCCCCGCTTGCGCCGCCTTGCGGTAGAGATCGCGATGGGCCGCCGCCAGCGTCGCAATGCGTTCGTTCGCGAACAGCGCATCGGCGTTCACCAACAGCACGCCGGTCGAGCCACCCGCAGCGAGATAGCCCGCGAACAACGAGCGATGCGCGCCGTACGAAGGCATCGGCAACAACTCGTCTTCGCGGTACGCGACAATGCTCGCGACTTCGTCGACCAGCAGGCCGAAGCACCCCGCCTCCCGGTTCAGCACCACGATGCGCCGCTCGTCCGCTGCTGCCGCTGCATCGGGCGCACGCGCAAAACCAAGAAACGTGCCGAAATCGAGCACCGGCACGGTCGCGCCGCGCAGGTTGAGCATGCCGACGCAAACGTCGTCGGCGAGCGGCGAATGCTGGAGCGCCGGCACGCGGATGATCTCCTGAATGGCCGCCATCGGCAGCGCGAGCGCCGTGCCGCCGACCTTGAACGACACGTTCTGGCGCCGCTGGCCCTGCTGCGCGCCGCGCTCCGTTGCGCGCGCAACCGGTTCGGCGAAATGCGGCACGTCGCGCAAGCCAAGCAGCGCTGCCGCCGAAAGCACTTGCAGAATGCGCTCGCCGCCATCGAGCTTGAGCACCGCGCCGAGCGCGGCGGGCGCGCTGCCTTCGGCCGTCTCGATCGCGATCACCTGACCCTTCGGTACGCGCAGGATCTCGCCGGTCGCGTCGAAGCGCAGGCCCACGCGCAGGCCCGAGGCCTCCACGATGGCGATCTTGCGCATGAGCGCCGTGCTCTCGTCGGGCAAACGCAGCAACTGGTGCAGATCGACGACGGGAATCAGGGTACCGCGCAAATTGAACAGCCCGAGCAGATACGGTGGCGCGAGCGGGATCGGCGTGAGCGTCTCGGGATGATTGACGACTTCCTGAAGCGCGGCGACGGGCAGCGCGAGCTCCGTGCCGGCCAGCAGAAACGACCCGTACAGCTCGAGCTGGGCGCCGGCGGCCAGCGTGCGATGGTTCATCGTGAAGCTCCGTAGCGAATGGGAACGATGCGCGCCGTTCAACCCGGCCGCGAAAAGCGGCGTACCGCGTAGTCCTGCTGCCCGCAGTCGATGGTCAATTGCCGCCCGCACTCGCCTCCCACGTCCGCGTGGATCACGCGCACGCGCGCCTGCGCCAGCAACTGCTGCGCCATCCGCACGTTCAGCTCGCCGATCGGCTCGTGAATCGTGGTGCGGTGATGCATCATGTTCGCGCCTCCCGCCAGCACGGCTTCGATTTCGCCCTCGGGGGCGGCCTGAGCCCCCATCAGCGCGATCAGCGCGGGCAATGCGTCAATCACGTACTTGGCATCCTGACCCTGGCGTTGCGCCTGCGATGCGCGCGCCTTGCCGGCGGGCTGCGGCAACAGGCAATGCGCGAGCCCGCAGGTGCCGCGCGCGCGCCACAGCAGCCCGATGCCCACGCACGAGCCCAGCGTGGCGCGCAGAATGCCGGCGTCTTCACGGCGGCTCACTGCGATCTCGCACATCCGCACCTGCACGTCACGCGCGCTCATGGTCGCCCTCCTCGCGAGGCTGCCCGTTGCGGTAAATGAGCGGCTGCTCGAACGTGAAACCCGTCGTCACCCGACTGAGCGACTCCGATTCGCCCACGATCAGCACGGCGTCCGGGCGCATCGCGCGACGCACGTTGGCGAGCACCGCCCTTTGCCCTTCGAGGTCGAAATAGATCAGCACGTTGCGCAACAACACCAGATCGAACTGGCCCAGCTCGCGCGGCGTCGCATAGAGATTGTGGCGACGAAACGCAACGTGCGCGCGCAACGCCTCGCCCACGTCAGCCTGCCCCCCGTCGCCGCGGAAATACTTCTGCAGCAGCGCCGGATGGTTCTGGCGCAGGCCTTCGATGCTGCGGCCCCGGTAGCTGCCGGCTCGCGCGCTGGCGAGAATGCCGTCCGAGATATCGGTGCCGACGATCGTGTAGCGAAACGCGGCCTCGCGCGAGCGAAACTCTTCGCAGAGCATCGCCGTGGACCACGCCTCCTCGCCGCTCGACGCCGCCGCCGACCATACGCGCAGCGTCGCGCCGTCGTGCGCCGCGAACCACTGCGGCAAGAAGCGCTGCGCAAGATAGTCCCAGATGCGCGGCGTGCGAAAGAACGAGGTTTCGTTGGTCGTCACGAGGTCGATGAAGTCGTCGATTTCATCGGCGTTCGTATCGAGCACCTGCAGATAGTCGCGATAATCCGGCAGACCGAGCGCCATCACGCGGCGGCGCAAGCGGCCCTTGAGCATGGTCCACTTGCGCTCGCTCATGGCGATGCCGGTATGCCGGCGCACCTGCTCGAACAGCGCGCGCTGCACCGACGGTTCGACATCCTGATCGAAATCCACTGCGTCCCCCGGCGTCCTACACCACGAAGCGTGCCACCGTGTTGTCGAGCCCCTCGGCGCCGCCCTTGAGTGACGCCGCGGCGCGCGCGATGGTATCGCAGGCGCCGGCCGACTTCTCCGTCTCCTCCGCCACCTGCTGGATCGCGGCGCTCACTTCGCGCGCGGCCACGAGCTGCTCGTCGGCACCGCAGGAGATTTCGGAGATCGCCTGGGTGGTGCGGGCGACCCCCGCCACGATCTTCTCGAACGCCTCGCCCGCCTGCTTCGAAATTTCGCTGCCCTGCGCGACCCGCTTGACCGACTCGTTGATGAGCTTCGAGATCTCCTTGGTCGCCTGCGAGGAGCGCTCGGCCAGCTTGCGCACTTCGTCGGCCACCACCGAGAAGCCGAGCCCATGCTCGCCGGCGCGCGCCGCCTCGATCGCCGCGTTGAACGCGAGCAGATTGGTCTGGCTCGCGATCTCGCCGATCACCTTGATGATCTCGGCGATGTCTTCCGACGAACGGTTGATGAGCTCCATGGCTTCGATCGAACGCGCCACCGCCTTCGCGCCGCGCTCCGCTTCCTGCTGCGTGTCCTTGGCCAGTTGATCGGCGCCGCGCGAATTGTCGGCGATGGAGTTGATCGAGGCCGTCAGCTCTTCGATCGACGCGTTCATTTCCTCGACGGTCGCGCCGAGCAGTTGCGCACCGCCCGCCACCGTATCCGCGCGCGCCGCGATGTCCTGCGACGAATCCTTGAACGTGCCCGCCGACTCCACGACCTTGCCGATCACGCCCGACAGATCGCTCATCATGCTCTTGATGCCCGCTGCGAGCTGGTCGATCGGCTCGTCGCCGGCCACGTCCACGTGACCGGTCAAATCGCCCGACGCGGCGTTGCGCACTACCGCAAGCAGCTTTTCGACCTTGTGCTGATCGCTTTGCGCACGGCGCTTCACGCTTTCTTCGAGCTCGACCTGCGCGCTCACGTCGTTCGCGAACTTCACCACCTTGTAGAGACGGCCGTTCACGTCGAAGATCGGGTTATAGGTGGCCTGAATCCACACCACGCGCCCGCCCTTGCCGATGCGCTTGTAGCGGCCCGCGTCGAACTCGCCGCGATTGAGCTTGGCCCAAAATTCGCGGTATTCCGGGCTTTGCGCGTATGCGTCGTCGCAAAACAGGCGGTGGTGCTTGCCCTGGATCTCTTCGAGGCGGTAGCCGAGCGTGTCGAGGAAATTCTGGTTCGCCTGCAGCACGATGCCGTTCGTGTCGAATTCGATCACGGCCTGCGCCTTGTCGATCGCGCGCAGGCGGCCTTCGTAATCGGCATGCTGGTGCTTGGCCGCCGTGATGTCGGTGGCGAACTTGATGACCTTATAGGGGCGGCCGTCTTCGCCGAGCACCGGGTTGTAGGACGCATTGATCCAGATTTCGCGACCGCCGCGCCCGATGCGACGGTATTCGCCGCGATCGAATTCGCCCCGGCCAAGTCGCTCCCAGAACTGGCGATACGCCTCGGTGCGCGCATAGTCAGGATCGCAAAACATCCGGTGATGCTGGCCGCGCACTTCCTCGAGCGTGTAGCCGAGCACGGCCAGGAAATTGTCATTGACATGCAGGATCGTGCCCTGCATGTCGAATTCGATCACGGCCTGCACCCGGTTCAGCGCTGCGCTCACTGCACTCAGCTCGATCAGTTCGAGTTGCCGGTCCGGCGTCGCATGTTCCATCGTTTCACCCTCGTTGTTGTGGCAGCGGCTGTGCCTTGCGGCGCAATCCGGCGACTCGCCCGCAGCCTGCAGGCGTTCTCTCATTGATTTTGGCGACGTGTCTTATAACGTCTGCTTTTTACGGCGAATCCTGTCGAAAGCGGCCAATCAGTGCACCGCTGCTGCCGCTCGCGGATTGGCTTCCCTACTTGCGTTATATCGGCGCTCGCGTCGCGTGGCTTGACCAGGGGTTTTCTCTAAGGAAAACGTTTGCTTTACGAGATTTTTCCGCACGCTCGGACGGCAATTTTCCTTATGCCGCTTGAGCTGTTGTGTTGTCGGGTCTTGAGAGAAAAAGCGCGTCGCTCATCTCGGCTGGCGAATCGGAATGACTGTTCGAGTTTTTTTATGTCCCTCCGGCGTATCAACGCCTTACACCTTGAAAGCCCGCCGCGCGCGCCATGAAACGGCCGCTTCGCCGCCGCGTTGTAACAACTCGAAAAAACACTGGCGTTCGTGTAATTGCATTGAACCCCGCAATGTCATAGCGTTGCAGAATGCGCGGGTGCGCGGGGCCTTGCCGGCACGAGCACCCGGTCCAATTCCGTTCTGGAGATCGTTGTGAGAAGGTCGAAATTGATTGTTGGGGCCGCCATGGCCACCCTGGCTTGCGCAAGCGGCGCGGCGCACGCGGCGCATGTGGGTGTCTTTATCAGCGGCGGCGTACCCTATTACTACCCGGTCGCCCCCGCGCCCTACTACTATGCGCCGGCTCCCGTCGTCGTCGCGCCGCCACCGCAGGCGCCCGATTACGTCGAGCAAGGCCAGCCGCAAGCCCAAGCGCCCGCCCAGGACGACGGCGAGAACAGCGACACGTGGTACTACTGCGACGCGTCGAAGACCTACTACCCGTATGTGAAGCAATGCTCGTCGGGCTGGCGCTCCGTGCCCGCCCAACCGGCACCTTCGAACTGATCCGACGACATCGATCGAGTTAATCATGAAACCCACCTATTTCGCGCTGCTCGCCGCTGCGGGCCTTCTCAGCGCATGCGCCGTGGTCCCGACCGGACCGAGCGTGATGGCCTTGCCGGGCACCGGCAAGAGTTTCGACCAGTTCCGCAACGACGACTACAACTGTCGCCAGTTCGCCTTCCAGCAGGTGGGCGGCGCCACCACCAACCAGGCCGTAAGCAATACCGCCGTGGGTAGCGCCGTGGTCGGCACGGCGCTCGGCGCCGCTGCGGGCGCGGCGTTCGGCGGCGGCAGCGGCGCGGCCGTCGGCGCGGGCGCGGGCCTGCTCGCGGGCAGCGCCGTCGGCATGGGCAACGCGCAAGGCTCGGCCTACGACGTCCAGCGCCGCTACGACTACGCGTATCTCCAGTGCATGTACGCCAACGGCAACCGCATTCCCGTCGCGGGCCGCATGCAGACGCAGCAGCCGTACTATCAGCCGCAGCCACGCTACCTGCCGCCTCCGCCGCCCGGTTCGCCGCCCCCGCCGCCGCCAGGTTCGTATTGATCGATGCGCGGCTGACCGCGCCGGCTTTCGTGCTCGCCCGCGCGAGCACCCGATCTACGCATCAAAAGAAACGCGCCCTGAACGGGCGCGTTTTTTCATCGCGGGAAAGCGTCTGCCCGACGCTACGTCATTTCACGTGCGCCTTCGCCCTAATTGATTCGGTATCCGGATAAAATCCCGGCGCGGTGCCGGACCCACCCGCCGCCGCGCGCAGTTGCGCAAGCGGCAAGCTCACGTGTTGCACGGCGCCCGTCTGCTGATCGATCAGCGTCATCTCCTGCGAATCGTCTCCGGCCTTCAGCTTGCCGTCCGGCGTATCCTTGTCCTCCAGCACCGGTTGCAGCACCGGCGCGAGCGATTTCAGCAACTGCACCGAAAGCGCGCTCGTGAACGTATAACGCGCCGCGTACGGCTCGTGCACAAAAGCGGTAAGCGTGCCATAGAAGCGGTTGCCGATGACGAACACGAACGTCGCGGTGCGGTTCACCTTGCGCGACTCGATGAGGCGCGCGCCCGGCGCGTAGACGTTGAAACGCTGATCGCCCGTGCCGGTCTTGCCGTAGACCGGCAGCGTCTTGCCGTCGGGCAGCGTCATGCCGTCGGCAAGACGCTTGGCCGTGCCGCCTTGCACCACCGTGACCAGCGACTCGCGCACCACCTGAGCGATTTCCGGCGAGATGAGCGGTTGCGGCGCCGTGGCCGCATGCACGAAGCGCGTTTCGTACGGCGTGCCGCGCCCGAAGTCGATCGATTCGAAGCTATGCGTCGGGAATTTCTCGCCATCGCTGGAGACGAGACCGATCAGATACGCGAGCGCCGAAGGCCGGTCGCCCGACGCCCCGATGGCTGCGCCATACGAAGGCGTGATGTTGTCGAACGGATAGCCGAGCGCGCGCCACGACTTGCCGATCGCGGCATACGCCTTCAGCTCGATCATGCGGCGGATGCGCCGGTTCTGCGTGGCGTAATAGCGCGTCTTGAAGAGCCACTTGTAGGTATAGAGGCGCACGTCGCGGCTTTGCGCCTGCACCTGTGCGAGCGTGGCGTCCGGATGCGCGCGCAGATAGTTCAGGAGCCACAGTTCGAGCGGGTGAATACCCGCGATATAGCCGCGATCGTTGAGGTTGAACTTGTCGATCGCGTATTTGTTGTAGTACTTGGCGAGATCTTCGTCGTCGAGCCACTGGAATTTGGTGTTCTTCAGTTGCGCGCGCATCAATGCGTCGAACCACGCCTGGTCGCCGCTGGGGTTCACGCTACGCAGCACCGTCGCGATCCGCGCCGGGCCCTTGCGCGTATGTTGCAGCAGGATCTGCAGCGCCTCGTCGTTGCTCTTGCCCGCATAGCGCGTGTAGAAGCGCTTCATGTAGACCTGGCTCTCGCCGTCGGCGAACTGCGTGAGGTAGTGGTTGCGCACCGCCGGATCGTCGAGGTACGTCGAGGGCGGCCCCGCGACCTGGATCATCTCGTAGTGGACGATGTCGCGCATGAGCCGCACGAACACGAGATTCACCGAATGCTGGAACGCGCGCTGCACGGTGAGGATCTGCGAGTTGTCGCTCGACTCGAAATTATTGAAGGTCTGCGCGCCGCCGCCCGTGTAGAAGGTCTCGCCCGGATTCGCCGAATACTTGCGCTGCACGGCCGCTTCGAGCATGGCGGAGAGCGAACGGTCAGGCGTCTTCGAGAGATAGTCGAGCGCCCAGCGCGTGAGCGCGTCGCTCGGGTCGACCTGCGCAATCGTCGCGCGCAGCGTCTTCGCGTCTTCGCCGGCGTACTTCGCGTGCAGCGCGCTCACGATCTGCAGATACGTGATGATCGTGCGCAGCTTGGCCGTCGAGCCGAGATTCAGGCGCGCGCCGGAATTGATGTCGAACGGCTCGTTCACGCTATCGGTCTGCACGCGCACGAGATTCTCGCCGCCGCGCCGCTCGAACAGCGTGAAGCTATAGGCGATCTTCGAAGGATCGTCGGCGGGCTTGAGCATCTCGAAGCCCACGAGCCCCGCCGCGCGCGCGCCGTCCTTGGTCGCGGCATCGGCGAGCCGGTCGCTCACGGCCTGCTGCACGGAATCGTTGAGCGTGGACGTCGCGGAAAGGTCGAGGCGATCGACATCGTAGAGCGTCTTCAGACCCAGCGCCTGCATCAGTTGCGTACGCATCGTGAGCACCGCCTTGCGCTCGACATAGGAGCCCGGCGCACGCGGCGCGGGCTTCGAGCGGTCGAGCGTGAGTTGCGTCGCGAGCGCGGCGTCGCGCAGCGCAGGCGAGATCACGCCGCCGCTGCCGAGCAGGCGCAGATAGCTATCCGTGAGCTTCGCGAGCGCGTCGTGGTTCTTTTGCAGGAAATACGAGGGCGCGCGCTGCGCGATCAGGAGCGAGAGCACCTGGCGGAAGGCGAGCGCCTGCTCGTCGAGCGTCGCGCTCGACGTGGGCTCGCGCAGGATGCGGTTGACGTCGCGGAAGTCGCGCCCGTACCAGGCCGCGAGACCGTCGCCGATACCGTTGACCTCGCCCACGCCCGCCTTCGCCGAGAGCGGCACGGAGTTCAGGTAGTGCACGAGAATCTGCTGGCGCGCGGGCATCGTCTGCGGGCCGTCGAGATAGGCGCGCACCGAGGCCGACGCAATCTGGCGCAGCTTCTCCGGCGGCGTGGCGGTGCGCCCGCCCGCGGAATGGCGGAACTTCTCGATCTGCGTGGCGAGCGTGCTGCCGCCCGGCGTGTGCTGGTGCTTGTTCACGAGACGCACGCCCTGATCGACGAGTGCGCGCGAAAAACGCCCCCAGTCGATGGCCGGGTTGCGGTTGGGCTGGTCGGCGGCGAGCAGGTATTTGTCTTCGATGAAGAGCAGCGAATCGCGCACGAGCGGCGGCACGGCGTCGAAGTTCTCGTAGGCGCGCTGCGGATAGCGCGTATGGAAGAGCGTCGCGCCATTCGAGTCGCGCAGCACGATGCCGGCCTGGTCCTTCTCCTCATAGGGGAGGAAGAGGCCGTCGTCGGCGAGCGAAATCATGCGCGCCGAATCGCGCGCCTGCGCGGCGACGGTGAAGCCGCGCTTTTCGAGCCGTTCGGTGAACGCTGGCAGTTCGGCGTAGCCGAGCCGCACGTCGTACGGCCCATTCGTCGTCGGAAAGCGGATGCTGGGGCTCGGCCCGGGCTCGACCGCGAAGCCGATGTCGCGCGTGAGCTCGGAGAGGTAGTGGGCCTGCAGTCTCGAGGTATCGATCTCGATCTGGACGATACGCACCGCGATGGCGATGGCCGCCAGAATCGCGACGAGCAAACCCCACTTGATCCATCGCCAGACTGAACTGGCATGGGTGGCCGGAAGAGGAAAACGGACCGACGGGCGGCTCATGGTTATTCTCCCTGACGTCGCGTCAGATCGCGGAGTGCACCTCTGAGATAGTCTATCTCGCCTGCTTGAATCGTGTGTAGCTGTGTCGCACCACCACAGCGTCAGTCGTATGCCCGCAACAGCCGTGCCCGGCCCGCGTGTGCGGCGCCGCACACTTTTGTTCGCATTGCCAGCCGTGTTTCCACTGTATGCCGCCCGTATGTCGCGCGGATGGCGGCGGCAACTTCGCGGCGCGCAGCGCCGGCATGGGGCGTGCTGCCGTTATAATCTCGAGTTCCTTGCCATCCACGACCGCTCGATCGGGTCGACCGCCTTGCATGGACTGCAGACATATGAAGAAGCTTGCCGTACCCCTCGCCATGACGCTCAGCCTCGGCGCCTGCGCCTGGTTTCAGAGCAATCCGGATGCTGGCCAACCCGTCATCGATTCCACGACCAGCCGTTCGGTTCAGGACGTCGTCTCGTGCCTGACGACCGAAGCCACCCGGCACGGCGCAAGCTTCGAGACAACCGCGCTGCCGCAAGGCGAAATGCTCGATTTCGGCGACTCCAACGTCGTCAAGATTCGCACCGACAACGGCGCGACCACCTATCGCTTCTACGCCGGCAAGCGTCACGCAGCCAATCTGTGGATCGAAGGCGCGAGCAAGACCTGCGCGCCCTGAATCCGGCTTTTCCCACGCCCGTTCGCGAAAGCGCGCGGCACGCCGGCGCAAATCGGCTTACAAACAATTACGCGGCGTAACGCCGTGTAGTACGGCGACACATATTCGCGGCGGGTTTTAAGAATCGCTTAAGTCTTCGTCCGCATCATCGCGTCACCCGGAAGAAACGCTGCAGGAGGTACCCGTGAACTGGACAGGATCGAAGAAGCAGGCAGCACCCGAGGCGCCGTCGGCCAAGCCCGTCAAGCGCACGATGCTGCGGCGCCTGCTGAGCCATCACGAGCTCGCCACGCTGTTGCTGCTGTTGCATGCGCCTATCGACGCGCACGCCAAACCCGAGATCACCACGCTCCAGGAAGCGGGTCTCGTCGAGCAGGTGCCCGGCGACGCCGCCGCAGGCGCCGCGCAGATCCGCCTGACGCCGCAAGGCAATGCCGTGCTGCAAGGACTCGGCCTCGCACGCTGACATCCTCGAAGCCATGCGCGTGGATGTCCGGACGCCGCGCACCGGCCGCCGGCAACCGTCAGGAAAACACCAGGCAAACACTAGGCAAACACCAGGCAACAACGCTTCGGACCAGACACACAAAAACGGCGACACGCCACGCATGCCGCCGTTTTTTATCGCCCCGTTACGGTTGCCCGGCTAACGCAAGGTCACGCCGCCACGTACGCGTAGGGCATCGACTCGTCCTGCAAGCGCAGCAACCGGTAGCCGCTCTTGTAGACGGGCTGCAGGCGAAAGCCATTGTGCTCCTCGATCTCCAGCAACACGCGCAGGCGCGAGACGTGACTGTCGATGGTGCGCGTGAGCGTGTGCAGCTCGCGGCCCCACACCATGGCGTAGATATGGTCGCGCGAGAGCACGCGCCCGATGTTCGCGAAGAACAGCGAGGCGAGCCGATACTGCGTGCCCGAGAGTTCGACAGCCTTGCCGTGCACGGTGACGCTCTGGCGGCGCATGTCGAAATGATATGGGCCGGCCTCCAGCACCGCGTTGTCGTAACGATCCGGAAACGCGCGCCGCAGCAGCGCGTTCACGCGCGCGCGAAACACCGACGGACACACCGGCAGGCTCACGTAGTCGTCGGCGCCCACCGAGAACGCACGCACCACGCTCTCGTCCGAGTCGTCCTCGGAGGCGAACAGCACCGGAATCTGGTTGCCGTTCACGGCGCGCACCGTCTTCAGCAGTTCCGCGCCCGAGAGCCGCGAGCCCTGCCAGTCGAGCACGAGCATGTCGACGGTGGAAGCGGCCAGCGCCTTGGCCAGCGCAATCCCGTCGCTGAATGGCATGCAGGCGTGCCCGCATTGTGCGAGCGTGCGCTCGATCAACCCGCGTTGAGCGGCGTCGCGCTGAAGAATCGCAATACGCATAGTGACCTCTCTTTCTTATCCGAACACAGCGGCTGCAATTGTGTGGAGATGTGCAAAGGCCGCCCATAAGAGGACTCCGAATTGCGAGAACACATGATCGATTCCTTGCGGCGCCGACGGACAACGCCGACAGGCACGGGATCGGCGCCATGACAAGCGCCGCCGATATGCCTCGACCTTTCGCGTCGCGCTGAAACGTCGAAGCGGCCAGTGCCCTAAGATAGTTCGCATGAATACGCCCCCTGCCTCCCCGCCCTCTGCGCGCTCGCCGCAGCCCGATCACCCCGTGCGTTTCACGCCCGCGCTCGCGCGCGTCGTGGCGACCGTGAGCGTGGGCTTCGTCGTGACCCAGCTCGACGTCACCATCGTCAACATCGCGCTCGTGCGTATCGCCGCCGACCTGCACGCGAACGTCGCCCGGCTGCAATGGATCGTCGACGCCTATACGCTCGCCTTCGCCGTGCTGATGCTCTCGGGCGGCGTACTCGGCGACCGCTACGGCGCGCGCCGCCTGTATGCGGCCGGCCTCGTCGTGTTCGCGTTCGCCTCGCTGGCCTGCGGGCTCGCGGCCAGTCCGGCCTTGCTGATCGCCGCGCGGGCGCTGCAAGGCGCAGGTGCGGCCGCCATGCTGCCCAATTCGCTCGCCCTGCTGAACGAGGCCTGCCGCCACGAACGCTCGCTGCGCGCCCGCGCCGTGGGCTTCTGGACGGCCGCCGGCGCCATCTCCATCGCCGCCGGGCCGATAGCCGGAGGCCTGCTGATTGCCGCATTCGGCTGGCGCAGCATCTTTCTCGTCAACTTGCCGCTGTGCGCGGCCGGCCTCGCCGCCACGCTGGCGTGGATTCCCGCGTCGCGCCGCGAAGACGCCCGTCCCGCCAGCGCGCCCCCCGCCGCCGACGCGCCCGTGCAACGCCCGCGCAGCCTCGACGTGCGCGGCCAATCGCTCGCCGTCGTCGCCCTCACGGCGTTCACGGGGGCCGTGATCGAGTGGCGTCCGCTCGGCTTCGCGCACTGGGCCGTCTGGGGCGGTCTGGCGCTGGCGTTCGCGGCCGGCGCGGCATTCGTCGCGCTCGAGGCGCGCATCGAAGCCCCGATGCTGCCGCTCGCCATGCTGCGCAACCGCACCTTCAGCGCGGCCGTGCTGTTCGGCGTGTGCGTGAATCTGACTTACTACGGCACCGTGTTCGTGCTCGCGCTCTTCCTGCAGCATGCGCGCGGCCAGTCGCCGTTACAGGCGGGGCTCACCTTCATCCCGCTCACGGGCGGCTTCCTGCTCTCCAATATCGCGAGCGGACCCGTGGTCGCCCGCTACGGCACGCGCCTGCCGATGATCGGCGGCGCGCTCGTGGCGGGGCTCGGCTACGCGCTCCTGATTCCCGTCGATGCGAGCACGCCGCTCATCGCGCTGCTCGCGGCCTTCGTGCTGATTCCCAGCGGCATGGGGCTCGCCGTGCCGGCCATGACGACGACGGTGCTGTCGTCGGTCGAGCCGGCGCGTGCGGGCACGGCTTCGGCGCTGCTCAATACGGCGCGCCAGGCGGGCGGCGCGGTGGGCGTGGCGGCATTCGGCGCGCTCACGGGCAACGGCACGGCGGCACAGGTCGTGGGCGGCCTGCATGCGGATACGGCGATCTCGGCGGCGTTGCTGCTGATCGCCGCCTGCCTTGCCTGGCACATGCGCGCGGACGCGGCGCAGCCGGCCCAGGCCGCCGCGGATGCCAGGCGCACGAAGGCGCCGCGCCGGAGCAAGCGCGCGTACGAATGAGGCGTGAAAGATAAAGGGGCTGCGCTAGCCGCCCCGGCAATGGCGTTCAGGAGCATTCGGGCGCATGCGGGCCCGCTCCCGCCCCGGCTGCTGGGCCCAGGGCCCGGCTGGCGCCCGTGCGGCTAGCGCCGGTTCATGCGAATAACCGGCCCTACAGCGACGCTTCCTGAATCGCGCCGGTGCTCAGCGCACGTTCGATCAGTCCTTCGGTTTGCGCTTTGCGAATCGCATGGGCGATCAACCGGTCCGGCTCCTCGAGTTCGGCCTTGAGCGTGCCGATCAGCCCCGAGGCGTCGAGTATCACCAGCGTCTTCGCCGTATCGGCGGCACTGATCAGCACGCGCCGCGTGCCGTCTTCGGCAAGGCTCGCGCAGAACCGCCCGGCCTTGCCGCCCACGTTGAAATCGAAGTTTTCTATCACAGCCGGCTCCCAAGTTTCTCAGCGGATCTTGTTCATTATCGGCATGCTGCGCCGCGCGCCGTCTGCTGGCCGCCCGGCGCGGCCGCTCAGCCCCGCAGGCCGCCGCGCGGCGCACGCAGCCCATCGATGGAAGCACGTCCCGCGCCCGTTACCGTGAGCAGCAGGAATCCCCCGGCGATCGCGACGTTTTTCCAGAAGTGCACGACCGCGTCCTGCTGCAGCGTGGCCTCGGTGACGTTCCAGAAGTCGTGCCCGAGAATAGCCGTGACGAGGGCGTACGCGGCCAGCACGAACGCCACGAAGCGCGTACGCACGCCGAACACGAGCGCGAGGCCGCCGAGCACTTCCACCGCGACAGCGACGGGCGCCGTGAATTGCGCATAGGGCACGCCGTGCGTGCGCAGATAGGCGATGAACCCCGCGTATCCCAGCAGCTTCATGGCGCCGCCCCACAAAAACAGAATCGCGAGCGCGATACGGGCGATGAAGATAATCAAGGAATCGGCGGGACGTGTCATGAAGGGCTCCGGTATGCAATATGGCAATGACACCGGTCCTGCCCTACAGTTCCCTACCTAATGGATTACGCGCATATCGGTGGCCGGCGGGTTCGCGACCGCGCGACTCGCGCCCACCCCAAAAGCGGCGCCGGCAACCGCGAAGATTGATTCGCAGTGCCATCTATTTTTCATTGATGCCGACACCGGCCGGGCGTGCGATCCGTGTTTACCCGCACGCCGTGGATTTCGGAGATCGGCTTGCTGGCACGCTCAATGCTTGTGACGCATGCCGTGGCCGCGGTGCGCGTCGAGCCAACGGGTCACGCGCTCTTCGAGCGCACCCCGGCTATGCCGCGACACGGCCCACATGGCCGCGCACACCAGCAGCATCACCGCCGGACCCAGCAAATAAGCAGCCACCGTTTCCCTCATGGCTATCTCCTCGCCATGCCATCGAACAAATTGTGAGATATCAATTCTAGGCGAAACGCGCGGACATCGATAAGCACCCTGCGTGAACGTCGAGGGCTTTTTTCCGCGCGGATCTCTTATGACAGCGCGCCCTGCCCGCGCCGGCGAGCGCCCGAGCCGTACGAGCGGATCCATGACCTCCCGGGTAATCGATCGAACGCGTCATTTCGCTAGAATCGGTGCCATGAACACGCTCGCTCATGCCTTCGTCGCCCCCTCCGCCGCACAGCCGGCCACCGACGCTGCGCGCCGCAGCGTCGGCGAACTGTTGCGAGAGTGGCGGCAGCGCCGCCGCATGAGCCAGTTGCTGCTCGCAACCGAGGCGGACATCTCCACGCGGCACTTGAGCTTCGTGGAGTCGGGCCGCTCGCTGCCGAGCCGCGAGATGGTCATGCATCTCGCCGAACGCCTCGACGTGCCGCTGCGCGAACGCAACGCGCTGCTCGTCGCGGCGGGTTACGCGCCGCTCTACCGCGAGCGCCCGCTCGACGACCCGCAGCTCGCGGCGGCGCGCGAAGCCGTCGAACGGGTGCTGCGCGGCCACGAGCCCTACCCGGCGCTCGCGGTCGACCGGCACTGGAATATCGTGGCCGCCAATGCCGCGCTCGCGCTGCTCGTCGGCGACGCTTCGCCCGCGCTGCTGGCCGCGCCCGTGAACGCGCTGCGCCTGTCGCTGCATCCCGAAGGCGTAGCGCCGCGCATCGTCAACTGGCACGCGTGGCGCGCACATTCGCTCATGCGCCTGCAGCGGCAGATCGAGGCGAGCGCCGACCCCACCCTCGTCGCGCTCCACGACGAGCTGGCTGCCTATCCCGCGCCGCAGCATGCGCTTGCCGCGGCCGCGGAGCCGGCCCAGCACCTCATCGCCGTGCCGCTGCGCATACGCACCACGCTCGGCGAGCTGTCGTTCTACAGCACGACCACCGTATTCGGAACGCCTGTCGACATCACGTTATCCGAACTCGCAATCGAAGCGTTTTTTCCCGCCGATACGCAAACCGCACAAACGTTGCGCACGCAAACAGTTTGACGTGCCGCGCGCAATGCTCATCGCGGTAATCCGGAAAAAGAGCGCTGCGCGAATCGTATTCCCGCCATATTATTCAAGACCATAAAAAAACGGTCGCTTAATCGAATCGGCACGATTCCGCATAGCCTGCGAATCCATCCGATATTCCCATCAAAATATAACGAAAATGATTTCTAACGTCCCCGATCGACCGGACAACGGCCAACCAGAAAACATATGAATTTCCCCTCGGGCACAATGACATCGAGGGGTTGGCGATTATTAAATCCAGATTGCATAGGCCGCGAGTAAAAAAGCGCTGATTCCGGAATTTATTTCGTATATTGACTTTACTTCTTCACGATCTTCCCCTTAAATCATTTCTGTCCCCCAAAACAGCAAGTAGTCTGGAGATGCCATGAGTCATTTTCTGGATCGTCTGCGTTACTTCACGACCGCCAGAGCGGAATTCGCGGACGGCCACGGCGCCGTCACGGACGAAGACCGAAAATGGGAGGACGCCTACCGCACGCGCTGGGCGCACGACAAGATCGTCCGCTCCACCCACGGCGTCAATTGCACCGGCTCCTGCTCGTGGAAGATCTATGTGAAGGGCGGCATTGTCGCGTGGGAAACGCAGCAAACCGACTACCCGCGCACGCGCCCCGACATGCCCAACCACGAGCCGCGCGGCTGCTCGCGCGGCGCTTCGTACTCGTGGTACCTCTATAGCGCGAACCGCCTGAAGTATCCGCTCGTGCGCAGCGCGCTGGTGAAGCTGTGGCGCGAAAAGCGCCGCACGCTCGCGCCCGTGGACGCGTGGGCCGCGATCGTCGACGACGACGAGGCGCGCAAGAGTTATCAATCGCGGCGCGGCCTGGGCGGCTTCGTGCGCGCCGACTGGAGCGAGGTAACCGAGATCGTCGCCGCGGCCAACGTGCATACGATCAAGCGCCACGGCCCCGACCGCGTGATTGGCTTCTCGCCCATTCCCGCGATGTCGATGGTCTCGTATGCGTCGGGCTCGCGCTATCTCTCGCTCATCGGCGGCGTGTGCCTGTCGTTCTACGACTGGTATTGCGACCTGCCGCCCGCCTCGCCGCAAACATGGGGCGAGCAGACCGACGTGCCGGAGTCCGCCGACTGGTACAACTCCTCGTTCATCATGCTGTGGGGGTCGAACGTGCCGCAAACGCGCACGCCCGACGCGCACTTCATGGTGGAGGCGCGCTATCGCGGCGCGAAGATCGTGTCGATCTTCCCCGATTACGCCGAAGGCGCGAAGTTCGGCGACATCTGGCTGCATCCGAAGCAAGGCACCGACGCCGCGCTCGCGCTCGCGATGGGCCACGTGATCCTCAAGGAATATCACCTCGCGGGCAAGAGCGCGTATTTCGCCGATTACTGCCGCCGTTTCACCGACATGTCGTGCCTCGTCACGCTCACCGAGCGCGACGGCCAGTATGTGCCCGAGCGCTACCTGCGCGCCTCCGACTTCGCCGACGCGCTGGGCCAGACCAATAATCCCGACTGGAAGACCGTCGTGATCGATTCCGCGAACGGCGCCTTCGCGGTGCCCGCGGGCTCGGCGGGCTTCCGCTGGGGCCAGCAGGAAGGCGGCGATCTCGGCAAGTGGAATCTGCGCGAGGAAAGCGCGCAAGGCGCGCCGCTCACGCCGGCGCTCTCGCTCGTCGCGGCCCACGACGAGGTGGTGGACGTGGCGTTCCCGTACTTCGGCAATGTCGCGCATGCTCACTACACGCACACCGAGCACCAGTCGGTGCTGAGCCGCCGCATCGGCGTGCGCCGCGTGGCCACGCGCGACGGCGAGCGGCTCGTGGCCACCGTCTACGATCTCTTCATCGCGAACTATGGGCTCGATCAGGGTCTGGGCGGCAAGGACGTCGCGCACGGCTACGACGACGACGTGCCCTATACGCCCGCCTGGCAGGAAGCCATCACGGGCGTGAAGCGCGCCGATGTCATCAACGTCGCGCGCCAGTTCGCGGAGAACGCGGACAAGACCCAGGGCAAGTCGATGGTGATCATCGGCGCGGGCATCAATCACTGGTACCACATGGACATGGCGTACCGCGCCATCATCAACATGCTGGTGATGTGCGGGTGCATAGGCCAGTCGGGCGGCGGCTGGTCGCATTACGTCGGGCAGGAGAAGCTGCGTCCGCAAACGGGCTGGACCGCGCTTGCGTTCGCGCTCGACTGGAGCCGGCCGCCGCGCCAGATGAACGCGACGTCGTTCTTCTACGCGCACACGAACCAGTGGCGCTACGACCCGATGAACCCCACCGACCTGCTCTCGCCGCTCGCGGACAAAGCGGCGTATCACGGCACGCCCATCGACTACAACGTGCGCGCCGAACGCATGGGCTGGCTGCCCTCGGCGCCGCAGCTCGCGTGCAATCCGCTCGAACTCGGGCGCACGCTCGGCGATGCCGCGCAGGCGGGCGCAGCCATAGCGGGCAAGCTCAAGGACGGCAGCCTCAAGCTCGCCTGCGAGGATCCCGACAACCCCGCCGTGTTCCCGCGCAATCTGTTCGTGTGGCGCTCGAACCTGCTCGGCTCGTCGGGCAAGGGGCACGAGTATTTCCTCAAGCATTTGCTCGGCACCACTAATGGTGTGCAGGGCGAGGAAGTCGCCAAGCAAGGCGCGCCGCGTCCCGAAGAAGTCGTCTGGCACGAAGAGGCGCCGCGCGGCAAGCTCGACCTGCTCTGCACGCTGGACTTCCGCATGTCCACCACCTGCATGTACTCGGACGTCGTGCTGCCCACGGCCACGTGGTACGAGAAGGACGACATGAATACGTCCGACATGCATCCGTTCATTCACCCGCTCTCGGCCGCGGTCGACCCGGCGTGGCAGGCGAAGAGCGACTGGGAGATTTTCAAGGGCATCGCCAAACGCTTTTCGGAGCTGAGCGTGGGGCACCTGGGCAAGGAGCGCGACGTGGTGCTCTCGCCCATCGCGCACGACGCGCCGGGCGAGCTCGCGCAGCCCTTCGGCGTGGCCGACTGGAAGCGCGGCGAGTGCGAGCCGGTGCCGGGCAAGACCATGCCGACGGTGGCCGTGCTCGAGCGCAATTATCCCGAGACGTACCACCGCTTCACCTCGTTGGGCCCGCTGATGGACAAGCTCGGCAACGGCGGCAAGGGCATCAGCTGGAACACCGAGGCCGAAGTGAAGGAGCTGGGCGCGCTGAACTATCGTCACGCGAACGAGCCGCGCTTCGGCGACGCCGCGGGCCGCCCGCGCATCGAGACCGCGCTCGACGCCGCCGAAACGATCCTCTCGCTCGCGCCCGAGACCAACGGCGAAGTGGCGGTCAAGGCATGGGAGGCGCTCGGCAAGATCACCGGCATCGACCACGAGCATCTGGCCGAAGCGCGCGCCGACGAAAAGATCCGCTTCCGCGACATCCAGGCCCAGCCGCGCAAGATCATTTCGTCGCCCACGTGGAGCGGCATCGAATCCGAGCACGTCTCGTACAACGCGGGCTACACCAACGTGCACGAACTGATCCCGTGGCGCACGCTGAGCGGCAGGCAGCAGCTTTATCAGGACCACGAATGGATGCGCGCGTTCGGCGAGGCGCTGTGCGTCTACAAGCCGCCCATCGACACCGGCAGCTACGCGCACATGGAAGGCACGCGCTCGAACGGCAATCCCGAGATCGCGCTCAACTTCATCACGCCGCACCAGAAGTGGGGCATTCACAGCACCTACACGGACAATCTGCTCATGCTCACGCTCTCGCGCGGCGGGCCGATCGTCTGGATCTCGGAGCAGGACGCCGCGCAGATCGGCGTGGTGGACAACGACTGGATCGAGTGCTTCAACTCGAACGGCGCGCTATGCGCGCGCGCCGTGGTGAGTCAGCGCATTCCGCGCGGCATGGTGATGATGTACCACGCCCAGGAGAAGATCGTGAACACGCCGGGCTCCGAAATCACGGGCACGCGCGGCGGCATTCACAACTCGGTCACGCGCATCTCGCTCAAGCCCACCCACATGATCGGCGGCTATGTGCAGCTCGCTTACGGCTTCAATTACTACGGCACGGTCGGCTCGAACCGCGATGAGTTCCTGCTCGTGCGCAAGATGAAAAAAGTCGACTGGCTCGATAGCGAAGAAACGCCCGTTGGCCCCCTGCCCTCCCCAGTCAACGCGGCGGCCCGCGAAGGAGAAACGTCATGAAGGTGCGCGCACAGATTGCCATGGTGTTGAACCTCGACAAGTGCATCGGCTGCCACACGTGCTCGGTCACCTGCAAGAACGTCTGGACGAGCCGCGAGGGCATGGAGTACGCGTGGTTCAACAATGTCGAAACGAAGCCGGGCATCGGCTATCCGAAGGAATGGGAGAATCAGGAGAAGTGGCGCGGCGGCTGGGTACGCAAGGCCGACGGCAAGATCGAGCCGCGCCAGGGCAGCAAGTGGCGCCTGCTCGCGAAGATCTTCGCCAATCCGCATCTGCCCGAGATCGACGACTACTACGAGCCTTTCACCTTCGATTACGCGCATCTGCAGGAGGCGGGCAACACGAAAGCGATGCCGGTCGCGCGGCCGCGCTCGCTCGTGAGCGGCGAGCGCATGGAAAAGATCGAATGGGGGCCGAATTGGGAGGAGATTCTGGGCGGCGAGTTCGAGAAGCGCTCGAAGGACTACAACTTCGAGAATGTGCAGAAGGACATCTACGGTCAGTTCGAAAACACCTTCATGATGTATCTGCCGCGCCTGTGCGAGCACTGCCTCAACCCCGCGTGCGTGGCCTCGTGCCCGTCCGGCTCGATCTACAAGCGCGAGGAAGACGGCATCGTGCTCATCGATCAGGACAAGTGCCGCGGCTGGCGCATGTGCGTCTCCGGCTGCCCGTACAAGAAGATCTATTTCAACTGGCATAGTGGCAAGGCCGAGAAGTGCATCTTCTGCTATCCGCGTATCGAGGCCGGGCAGCCCACGGTGTGCTCGGAAACCTGCGTGGGCCGCATCCGCTATCTGGGCGTGCTGCTCTACGACGCGGACGGCATCGAGAAAGCCGCCAGCGTGGCCGACGAAAAAGACCTCTACCAGGCGCAACTCGACGTGTTCCTCGACCCGTTCGATCCCGAAGTGATCGAGCAGGCCGCGCGCGACGGCGTTCCGCAGGCATGGATCGACGGCGCGCAGCGCTCGCCCGTCTACAAGATGGCGATCGACTGGCGCATTGCGTTTCCGCTGCACCCCGAATACCGCACGCTGCCGATGGTCTGGTACGTGCCGCCGCTCTCGCCCATCAACTCGGCCGCGAACAGCGGGGACCTGGGCATGAACGGCTATCTGCCCGACGTGCAATCGCTGCGCATTCCGCTGCGCTATCTGGCGAATCTGCTCACCGCCGGCGACGAGCAACCCGTGAAAGTGGCGCTGGAACGCATGCTCGCGATGCGCGCGTTCATGCGCGCGCGTCACGTGGACCGCGTGGACGCCACCCAGGTGCTCGACCAGGCCGGCCTCTCGCTGCATCAAGTCGAGGAGATGTACCGCTATCTCGCGATCGCGAATTACGAAGACCGCTTCGTGATTCCCACGACCCACCGCGAATATGCGGAAGACGCCTTCGATCTGCGCTCCGCGTGCGGCTTCACCTTCGGCAACGGCTGCTCGGACGGCCGCAGCGAAGCGAGCCTGTTCGCGCCGAAGAGCGGCCACCGCCAGATTCCGATTCAGGAGATCTGAATGTTTGCGCCCCGCCCCAATAGCCTCACGTTCCGGCTGCTCGCCGCGTGCCTCGAATATCCGGGCGACGCGCTGATCGAGTCGCTCGGCGAAGCGCGCGCACTCGTGCAGGGCGAGCGCGCGCTGCGCGGCGAAACGCGCGAGCGTCTGCTGCGCTTTCTCGACTATCTCGGCTCGCGCGATCTGCTCGCGCTGCAGGAGAACTACGTCGCGCTGTTCGATCGCGGCCGCGCGACCTCGCTGCATCTGTTCGAGCATGTGCACGGCGAGTCGCGCGAGCGCGGCCAGGCCATGATCGACCTGAAGCAGATGTACGAGCGCCACGGCTTGCTGCTCGGCCCCGAGCAATTGCCCGACTATCTGCCGGTGTTCCTCGAATATCTCTCGATACTCGAAACGAACGAGGCGCGTACGCTGCTCGGCGAGACCCAGGCGATCCTGCAGTCGATCACCGCGGAGCTTAGCCGACGCAACAGCCACTACGCGTACGTGACGGGCGCGGTGCTCGCGCTCGCGGGCAACGCCGCGAGCGACATCGAAGCGACGCTGCCCGACGAGGCCCACGACGACGACGCCAACGCTCCGCACGACCGCCAGGGCCTCGATGCGCTCGACGCCGCCTGGAGCGAAGAGCCGGTGCGCTTCATGGGCAACGCGCAACCGGCGGTGGCGCCCGTGGAGTTCCATGCGCGCCGCCCACCGCGTTGAACGCGCGCGATAGTACGCAACGCACACTGCGCCGTACCCGGCACATTCAGCAAGCAAGGAGCAGTCATGGGCCAATATTTCCATCAGTTCCTGTTCGGCATCTACCCGTACATCTGTCTCGCGGTGCTGCTGTTCGGTTCGCTCGTGCGGTTCGACCGCGAGCAATACACATGGAAGAGCGACTCGTCGCAACTGCTGCGGCGCGGCACGCTACGCATCGGCAGCAACCTCTTTCACTGGGGCATCCTGGTCGTGGTGATGGGGCACTTCGTGGGCTTTCTCGCGCCGCACTGGCTGGTGGCGCCGTTCATCTCGGCGTCCATG
>Ga0164242_10001551_pt1 | contig 27238 bp, 29 predicted proteins | sample OricomgcompostMG_FD_108783 | JGI IMG/M metagenome (GOLD analysis project Ga0164242, IMG submission 108783) | Miracle-Growth compost microbial communities from Emeryville, California, USA - Original compost - Miracle growth compost (MG) ...
TCAAACTGCATAATCCTTGTTTTCAGCTATGTATAACCTGATGAATATTTAGTTTTCGCTATCGTAATAATAGCATATTTTCAACAACCTTTTTCCACAATTGTCAATAATGTGGAAAAATTGAAAGATGTTGAAAAGTCAACCTTTCACTCCTCCTAACCTCCCCAAAGGGAGGAACTTTTATTTTGAAGTTATTTAATCAACTTCTCCTCCCCTTTGGGGAGGCCGGGAGGGGTTTTTATTTTAAAAAGTCCTCGTCCTTAATATCGTCCTTAATAAATTTCTTTCCCGTTTCCAGCAGCTTACCAAATAAGCCAAACTTCTTTTCGTCGGCATATTTTGGTTTTTCGGGCTTCAATTCGGCGCTTGGCGAATGCGATTGCAGCTCGTATTCCATCCGCTGGATACCTTTGATCAGCAAACCGATACCCGTTGCGAACATCGGGCTTTGTAATTCCTCATAAGTAGGTTTCGGCAGCACCTCGTTTTTAGACAAATGCTCGTTAGGATAACCCACGCGGCAATCCAGCCCGGTTACATATTCCACCAGTTGCGGCAGGTGTTTCAGTTGCGCGCCGCCACCGGTGATCACAATACCCGCTATCAGTTTCTTTTCGTAGCCTGATGATTTGATCTCGTAATAGATATGCTCCACAATCTCCTCCATGCGCGCCTGTATTACATAGGCCAGGTTTTTCACCGAGATCTCTTTCGGCTCGCGGCCACGCAGCCCCGGAACGCAAACTATCTCGTTCTCCTTATTTTCATCGGCCAGGGCCGAACCGAAACGTAGTTTCAATTGCTCGGCTATGTTACGCATTACGGAGCAGCCCTCGCGGATATCCTCGGTTACGCTGTTACCGCCAAACGGTATAACGGCGGTATGGCGAATGATCCCTTCGTGAAAAATAGCCACATCGGTTGTACCGCCGCCAATATCTACCAGCACTACACCGGCTTCCTTTTCCTCATCGCTCAGCACCGATTCGGACGAGGCCAGCGGCTCCAGTATCAGCTCCTGGCTGTCCAGCTGGGCCTTGTTTACACATTTTACAATATTTTTAATAGCGGTTACCTGTCCGGATATGATATGGAAATTCGCCTCCAGACGCACGCCGGCCATCCCAACCGGATCTTTAATGCCTGGCTCGTTATCTACTGTAAATTCCTGCGGCAGCACATGGATAATCTCCTCTCCCGGCGACATCACCAGGTTGTACATATCTTCCACCAGTTTCTCAATATCCTTGCGGCTGATCTCGGTATTCAGGTCGCGGCGGGTAATCAATCCGCGGTGCTGCAAGCTTTTAATATGCTGACCGGCGATACCCACATTCACTACCTTGATCTCCACATTGGATTGCGTGCCGGCAATCTCCACCGCCTGAATAATACCCTGCACGGTTTTATCGATATTGGAAACCATACCGCGGGTAACACCCGCCGATTCGGCCTTGCCAATGCCTAACACTTCAATTTTGCCGTTCTTACTGCGACGGCCAACAATAGCGCAAATTTTAGTGGTACCAATATCCAATCCAACCGCAATTGGCGCACTTTTTTCCTGAGTTGAGCTTTTGTCCATATCCTTACTGTTTTATTTGAGATGTATCTTTAACCGCGTTCAGCGAGTCGTTTTTAATAATCGTTGGTGTATTTTTTTTCATGTGATCATTCTTTATCCCGATCACCTGGTTACTGTATTTAATATTAATGGCCTTGTAGGCGTCCCAGCCTACCTGCGGCAGCGCCTGCTTGTAAAACGCCAGCAGATTTTTAAACTTCACCTCCAGCGAATCGGCATTGCCCAGCAAAATGCGCTGGTTGCCTACACGTGGTATCAGCTCCATTTCGTGCTGCTCGTTCACATAGATCTGCCCTATCTGCGCCGTCCAAAGCGAATCCTTACGGATAAAGTCGGCTGTTTTAAAAACATCCTGCGCTATGGCGGTGTGCAGCGTATCTACCTTATTCAAAAACGCCTCGTCAATAAAGCCGTTGGCTACCACTACCCTGGCTGTAAAATTGTCTGAAACCGGTATTTTCAAACCATGCTCATCAACATAAAAATTCTGCCCGTTCAGGTTAATCATCCGCATCATAGGCTGGCGCTGACTGATCTCGACCACTATTACCCCATCCATATCCGCATATACCTTTGCCGACTCTATAAACGGGTTGGCTTTTAAGCTTTTTTCCAACCCATGCAGGTTAATGTTTTCCAACCGCCTGCCAATAAGCGAATTGTTGTTCAGCCCCAGTATGTCGTCCACCTCCTGCCTATCAATAAAATACTGATTGCCCGGTATCAGCACCTGTACCTTTTTACAAGTCATGGTCGATTTTTTTATACCGATAAAACTCATCAGCACAACCAGGCCGGCCAGGCTTATTACCCAGATGACGCTAAACAGCACATATCGCCATATCCTTTTTTTAAACATGCTCCAGGATATTTTTTAATGGTTGAACCAATTGATCAATATCTCCTGCACCAACAGTTAAAAGTAGTTCAGGTTTCTCAAAGCGCACAATATCAAGGCTTTCTTGTTTTCCACATTTGCGTTTATTCCACAATTTCATGCGGTTTAATATCATATCCGCGTTTACTCCTTCAATTGGCAGCTCGCGGGCGGGGTAAATATCCAGCAGCAGCAGCTCATCGCAGCTATCCAGCGCCTCGGCAAAGCCATCGGCAAAATCGCGGGTGCGGGTATATAAATGCGGCTGGAAAATAACCGTCAGCTTTTTATCCGGGTATAGTTTTTTTACCGAGCCGATAGCCGCTTTCAGTTCTTCGGGATGATGCGCGTAATCATCAATATAAATATGCGCCTCATTTTTTATTATATATTCAAACCGGCGCTTTACCCCGGCGAAAGTACCCAGCGCGTTTTTAATGGCATCGCCATCAATATGCAGCAATAAGGCTGCCTGTATGGCCGCGGTAGCATTTTCAATATTATGCATACCGGCTATCCCCATTTTTATATTCTTTATCTGTACCTCGTTGTTTGTAAAATCAAAATAAAAATCGCCGTTCTCAATCCTGATGTTCTCCGCTCTTGTATCAGCTTCGGCGCCTGCCGCGTAGGTGATGCCCGTATGCTGTACCGGCAGCCCTTTTTTATAGATCAGCGTGCCGCCATTCTTTATCTGCGAGGCAAACAGCTGGAACGATTCCGTTAACTGCTTATGGTCGCCATAAATATCCAGATGATCGGCATCCATGGAGGTAATAATAGCTATACTTGGGTGCAGCGTAAGGAAGGAACGATCATATTCATCAGCCTCCACTACTACTACATCATTTTTACCGTACAATACATTAGTTTGATAATTGGCCGCGATACCGCCCAAAAAGGCGGAGCAATCATTCCCCGACGATTTCAGGATATGCGCTACCATACACGATGTGGTAGTTTTGCCGTGTGTACCGGCCACAGCAATAGTGAACATACACTTACTGATTAACCCTAATACCTGCGAGCGTTTATACAATTCAAAACCCTTGCTTTTAAAGAAATTCAGGATAGCCGAACCCTTAGGCATAGCCGGGGTATAAATAATAAGCGTATCCGCGCAGGGCTGCTGAAAACTCATCGGGATAAAATCCGCCCGGTCATCATAAATAATCCGGATCCCTTCGTTCTGCAGCTCGGTGGTTAAATCGGTCGCTGTTTTATCATAGCCGCAAACAATACAACCCAAACGGGCAAAGTAACGGGCAAGGCCGCTCATGCCTATCCCCCCTATGCCTGCCAGGTAAACCCGTTGTATGTTGCGTAATTCCATTTTCTTGTAACGTTAAACTTGTATGTCATTTCGACGAGGAACGAGGAGAAATCTTATACGGTTTGTGTTGCTCTTCGTATAAGATTTCTCTTCACACTTCCCCTTGCCCCGCGCTGTTCATCGAAATGACACACTTTTTAATTTTTTACTTAAACCTCCATTTAACTAATCTCCAGAAGAAAAAAGGCCCTCCCCTTGGGAGAAAGAGGGCCTGTACCTAATTGTTGATCGTTATTTGGGTAACTTCCTTTGCAATTACATCATCGGCATTGGGCATAGCCAGTTTGCCAATGTTGCTGCTTAATGTTTTTTGTTTGTCTTTATCTTTTAATAATCCTATAACTGTATCTACCAGTTTAGCCTCGGCATCACGATCGGCCACAAAAACGGTGGCGTTTTCCTGTACCAGGGCCAGCGCGTTCTTGGTCTGATGATCCTCGGCCACATTTGGCGAAGGCACCAGGATCACCGGTTTTTTCACCATACAAAGCTCGGCTATGGTTCCCGCCCCCGCGCGCGAGATGATTACATCGGCCGCGGCATAGGCCAGGTCCATCCGGTTTAAAAATTCCATGATCCGGATATTGGGATGATAGTTTTCGCCCAACTGCCCGATAATACCCTTATAATAAAATTTGCCCGTTTGCCATATTATCTGCACATCGGCTTTAATTAATTTATCCAGTCCGCCCATTAGGCTGTTGTTCAGCGTACGCGCTCCCAAACTTCCGCCGGTTACCAGCACCGTTTTTTTATCAGACGATAGCTTTAACAACTCGGTAGCCTGCATCCGCTTATGGGCAATATCAACCGATTCCTTGCGAATAGGATTACCTGTTTTGATGATCTTATCAGCCGGAAAAAACTGCTCCATTCCATCAAAAGCCACACATATTTTTTGGGCCTTTTTAGCCAGCCATTTATTGGTGATACCCGCGTAGGAGTTTTGCTCCTGTATTAAATAAGGTACGCCTTTTAACGATGCCGCGTACAGCAGCGGACCGGAAGCATAGCCCCCGACGCCTACCGCGGCATCGGGTTTAAAATCTTTTATAATTTTGATGGACTTTCGCACGCTGCCCAGTAGCTTAACCGGGAACATCACATTTTTCCACACCGAACTACGCTGGATGCCCTGTATATCCAACCCTATAATTTTATAACCTGCCGCAGGTACTTTTTCCATCTCCATACGGCCATTAGCGCCCACAAACAGTATTTCGGTAGCAGGATCAAGCCGTTTTAAAGCATTAGCAATAGCAATAGCCGGGAAGATGTGCCCCCCAGTTCCGCCGCCACTGATGATGACACGTAACCCCCTGGCCCCCTGAAGGGGGAGTTGATTTGCGGATGTATTTTTGTTATTGCTCATTTCCAGTTATACGAATTCCGTTCTACTATTATTTCATCTGCACATCTGCATATTCACGCATTTGCACATCCTCCTCCTTTAGGGGGCCGTGGGGCTTACGCCACCGTTAAATCACCCACCACTACTTTTCCTTCATTTTTCAATGCCTCGTTCTCATCAATATGCCTGCTTACCGACAGGATAATGCCGAAGGCCAGGCTTGTAAACAGGATGGACGTGCCACCCATACTCACCAGCGGTAACGGCACCCCCGTAACCGGCCCCAACCCTACCGCTACCGCCATATTGGCAAAAGCCTGTATGGTTAAGGTAAAACTTAAACCCGCCGCCAGCAACGCGCCGAACGCCTTGGGGGCCTTGGTTACTATTTTTACGCACCGGTAAAGCAGGAACAAATAAATACCTACCACCAAAAAGCCGCCTACCAGGCCATATTCCTCCACAATGATGGCATAGATCTCATCAGAGAATGCCTCGGGCAAATAGTTGCGCTCCTTGCTGTTACCCGGCCCCCGGCCAAATAAGCCGCCTGTAGCTATCGCGATTTTGGCATGGTTGGATTGATACAGCTGATCCGCATCGGCCAGTTCGGGATGCAGGAATATTTTCATTCTCGAACTGTGCGTGCCCTTCCGGTGGCCAAACGTCAGCATCCCGGCCAGGAGCACTAACCCCATAGCGCATACAATGGCAATTTGCTTAACGCTTATGCGCCCTATTATTAATAACAGCACACTCACCCCAAACAGCATTAACCCGGTTGATAAATTAGCCGGGCCAATAAGCACAAATACCACGCATACCGCGCCCATAATGGGTATAAATGATTCCTTAACATCCTTAATATTTTCCTGCTTGCGCGATAGCATGCGCGCCAGGTAGGTAATAAGCGCCAGTTTGGCCAGATCCGATGTCTGGAAACTGAACCCGGTGCCCGGAATAGCTATCCAGCGGCTGGCCCCGTTAATGGTGGAACCAAAAAACAGCGTATACAACAGCAATGGAATGGTGATAACCATTAACAACTTGGAGATACCGGCGTAATACCGGTAATCCAGCTTGTGCGAAATATACATCAGCGCTATGCCGCCGAATATCATCAGCATGTGTTTAAACAGGATAATTTCAATTGATTTCCCCTGTTTATAAGCCAGCGTGCCCGACGAGCTGTAAACGGCCAGCATGGAGATCAAAGACAATAAAATAACGATCAGCCATATCCAGCGGTCGCCTTTGGTGTTGTCGAGTATAGCCCCCCAGCCCCCTGAAGGGGGAGTTTTTGTGTGGGATATTTTGTCGTCTTGCTGCATTAGTTAAAATATTTTAATATTATCTAAAACTCCCCCTTCAGGGAACTGGGGGTAGGGTTATAACTGCCTCACCGCGTCTTTAAACTGCTGCCCCCGGTCTTCGTAATTTTTGAAAAGGTCGAAACTGGCACAGGCTGGCGACAGCAATACGGTGTCGCCCTTTTTGGCCATGTGGAAAGCAATCTGCGCCGCTTCCGATGCCGACGAGGTATTCACAATAATGTCCACGTCATCTTCAAAGGCGTCGTGTATGCGCTTATTATCTTTGCCCAGGCAAACAATCCCGCTTACTTTTTGCTTCACCAATTCTTTCAACATACTGTAATCGTTACCCTTGTCAACACCGCCTAAAATCAATATCACATCGGTGCTCATGCTTTCCAGCGCGTACCAGGTAGAGTTAACATTGGTGGCCTTGGAATCATTAATAAATGAGATCCCCGAAATTTTAGCCACAAACTCTAAACGGTGCTCAATGTTACGGAAGTCGCTCATGCTCTCCCTTATCGTCTGGTTGCGCAGTTCTAAAACCTTAGCTACAATGCCCGATGCCATTGAGTTGTAAATATTGTGCTTGCCCTGCAGGGCCAGTTCTGTGATTGACATTTGAAAATGTTCCTGGGTTATGTTGATGACAATATTGTCGTTATCGAGATATGCCCCCGATTCAATGGTTCTTTCAATAGAAAATGGCAGCTGCTTAGCCTCAAAATGGCGACTTTGCATGCCTTTTATGGTTTCCGTATCATCGGCGCAATAAATAAAATAATCGGCCGCTGTCTGGTTCTGTGTTATCCTGAATTTGGAAGCCGCGTAGTTTTCCAGCTTATAATCATAGCGGTCCAGGTGATCGGGGGTTATGTTCAGCAATACAGCTATATCTGCCTTAAACCGATACATATCATCCAGCATAAAACTGCTGATCTCCAATACATAGGTATCATACTTTTCGGTAGCCACCTGGTAAGCGAAGCTTTTGCCTATGTTACCTGCCAGTCCCACATTCAATCCGGCTTTTTTAAGGATATGGTAGGTTAAACTGGTAGTAGTAGTTTTACCGTTCGAGCCGGTAATACAGATCATCTTCGCGTTAGTATACCTGCCCGCAAATTCAATCTCTGAAATAACAGGCACTCCTTTTTCACGCAGTTTTTTAATCAGCGGCGCTTTTTCGGGGATCCCCGGACTTTTAACTACTTCAGCCGCCCGGAATATCTCGGCCTCGGTATGCTGATTTTCCTCAAAACGGATCCCCCAGCCTTCCAGCTGTTCTTTATATTTTGCGGCTATGCTGCCAAAATCCGAAACAAAAACATCATACCCCTGCTGCTGGGCCAGGTATGCCGCGCCAACGCCGCTTTCGCCCGCGCCGAGGATGCATAACCTCTCCCCGGCCCTCTCCAAAGGAGAGGGAGATTGAGTTGGTATGTTTTTGTTTTCGTTCATATTTTTAATCCTAATCCGTCATGCCGAACTTGTTTCGGGCATCCCACTTGCAAAGTTTCTCTTCTCGTGGGTTCCCGAAACAAGTTCGGGATGACATATATTTTATTTTAATTTTCACTGCTCCTCCCCTTCGGGGGGGGGCCGGGAGGGGTTACCTCAATTTTAAAGTCACTATCGTCAAAATGGCCAGCAGGATGCAAATGATCCAGAAGCGGGTTACGATCTTCGCTTCATGAAAGCCTTTCTTTTGATAATGATGATGCAGCGGGGCCATTAAAAATACCCGGCGGCCCTCGCCCGATTTTTTTTTGGTGTATTTAAACCAGGATACCTGTATAATTACCGACATGTTTTCGATAACGAAAATGCCGCACAGTACAGGCAGCAAGAGTTCCTTCCGGATCATGATAGCGAATACCGCTATAATACCCCCGATGGCCAAACTGCCGGTATCGCCCATAAAAACCTGCGCGGGGTACGAGTTATACCACAGGAAACCTACACACGCGCCCACAAAGGCACCGGCGAAGATCACCAGTTCGCTCGATTCGGGGATGTACATAATGTTCAGATAGTCGGACATCACCATGTTACCCGATACATAGGCCAGTATAGCCAGGGTAATACCTATAATGGCCGAGGTACCTGTCGCCAGGCCGTCGATACCGTCGGTAATATTGGCCCCGTTTGATATAAAGGTGATAATGATAATAACAAATAACAGGAATACCAGCAGCGTATAACGCTCATAACCATGCCCCAAAAACTTCATCACCTTTGAATAATCGAATTCATTATTTTTATAAAAAGGCATGGTGGTTTTGGGCGATTTAATATCCTGCGTATAAACAGGCTTATTACCTTTTAAATGAAAACTAACCGGCGCGTCATACTGTACCGGTGGCTTAACTTCCTGACGGATGGTAATATGGTTATTGAAATACATGGTCCACCCGATAATGAGCGCCAAACCTACCTGCCCGATGATCTTGAACTTGCCGGCCAGCCCTTCCTTGTTCTTTTTAAATACTTTAATATAATCGTCCAGGAAACCGATAGCGCCCAGCCAAACAGTGGTGATCAGGATCAGGATAATATAAACATTGCTCAGCTTAGCGAAAAGTAAGGTTGGCACCAGTATCCCCAGCAGGATGATCAATCCGCCCATAGTTGGGGTACCCGCTTTTTGCATCTGGCCTTCCAAACCCAGGTTACGCACCGTTTCGCCTACTTGTTTAAAGCGCAGGTAATCAATTAAGCGGCGGCCATATACCGTTGTTATCAATAACGATACAATAACTGCCATAGCCGTACGGAATGTGATGTACTGAAACACCCCCGCCCCGGGAATATTGTAATTTTTATTCAGATAGCTAAACAGGTAATATAGCATGGGCTTTATTGAATGTGCAGATGTGCAGATGTGCGGATATGCAGATTTTCTATCCACATATTATACATATGTTCAAATGCTTGTTACACTTTTAATCTTTAACTGGTTTATTATTTCCTGGTTGATGAAATTATTTTACCTAATATTTTTATAATTGACTGAATACTATCAAGCATATCTTGTTCAAATGGATAGTTCTTGGCATGTTTACAAATCATCAACCAATACTCTGTTTCCTCTGCTTCCTTATATGCTACTTTACATTTATGCCTGAAATCATCTTTGCTCTCCGCTCCTTGCGCTTCTCTTACATTTGCACCTACCGAAGTGCCGCTTCTAAATAGTTGATTCGCCATATTGAACTTTTTTCTTGCTTCCAGTTCTTCAGTAAACGCTACTATTTTTAGTGAGAATGAAAACGTCAGATCAACTATCAGATTCGGCTTATCAGTCATTATAATCATTATATATTCCCATCCGCATATTTTCACATTTCCTCATTTGCATATCCGCATATTTGCACATCTGCATATCCGCACATCTATAAACTCATTAATTTAAACTGCTCCATCAATTCTTCCCTATCATCGAAATGATTTCTCACTCCCTTTATTTCCTGGTATTTCTCGTGGCCTTTGCCTGCTAACAGGATAATATCGCCTGGTTTAGCTAAGTGGCAGGCTGTTTTTATAGCCTCGCGCCTGTCAGCAATACTGATGGTTTTCTTTTTGTCGGCGGGGGTTACGCCTGCCTCCATTTCCTTGATAATCGCGGCCGGGTCTTCCGAGCGCGGGTTGTCCGATGTCAGGATCACCTTGTCGCTCCACTCGCAGGCCATAGCCGCCATTACCGGGCGCTTGGCGCGGTCCCTGTCGCCGCCGCAGCCTATTATGGTAATTACCTGCCCGGTTCCTTTGCGCAGATCGTGAATGGTGGTTAGTACGTTCTGCACCGCGTCTGGCGTGTGGGCATAGTCCACAATACCCACTATTTTATTGGGCGATACGATGGAATCGAACCGGCCCTCGGCCCCGCTCAGTTTGCTCAGGCTTACCAATACCTTGGCTTTGTCCTGTTCCAGCAGCATGGCGGCGGCATATACCGCCAGCAGGTTATAAGCGTTAAAGCTCCCTACCAGTTTAAACCATACCTCTTCATTATCAATATTCAGCAGCAGGCCGTTAAACCCATTTTCAATAATCTTTACCTTATAATCGGCCATATTTTTAAGGCCGTAGGTTTTTTTATGAGCCTGCGTATTCTGCAGCATTACACTGCCGTTCTTATCATCAATATTGGTTAAGGCGAATGCCGGTTTGGGCAGATGGTCAAAAAATGTCTTCTTCGCTTTCAAATAGGCATCAAAGGTTTTATGATAGTCCAGGTGATCGTGGGTAAGGTTGGAAAATATGCCGCCCGAAAACTTCAGCCCATGAATACGGTGCTGTGCTACCGCGTGCGAGCTTACTTCCATAAAGCAATAATCGCAGCCTTGCTCCACCATATCATGCAGTAAGCTATTGAGCGCCACCGGGTCGGGTGTGGTATGGGTAGCCGGGATCACTTTTCCGTTCACCTGGTTCTCCACAGTTGACAATAACCCGCATTTATACCCCAGGTCTCTGAATAATTTATAAAGCAGGGTGGCAATAGTGGTTTTCCCGTTGGTGCCGGTTACCCCAACCAGCTTCAGTTTATCCGATGGCTGCCCGTAAAAATTAGCGGCCACTATGCCCAGCGCTTCAGCCGAGTTATGTACCATTAAAAAATCGACCTCGCCGGTGACATGGGCCGGTAATTCTTCGCAAATAACTGCCGCCGCCCCGTCTTTTATAGCCTGTTCAATAAAATCATGCCCATCTACGGCGGTGCCTTTTACTGCTACAAACAGGCAGCCCGGTGCCACCCGGCGCGAATCAAACACAACGCCGCTAATCTCTACATCCGCGCTGCCTTGCAGCTCGGTAAATGGTAACCCCTCCAGTAATTCGCTCAGATATTTCATTCCAGCTCAATTGTTATAGTTGATCCTTTGGGCATTACATCCCCAACTGCTGCCGATTGCCTGGTTACCACGCCGCTGCCCCTGGCGCTTACTTTATAACCGGCGTTACCTAACGCGTATACCGCGTCGCTTAAACTCATACCGGTAACCGCGGGCACAACGCCCTTGCGGTATTTAGCTTCGTTAAACACAATGCCGCTGCTGGTATCAACCCCACCAGCCTGCGCGTTTACCGACGCGTAAAGTGGTTTTACACCCAGTTTATTATATACCTGCTTAACCGCCTTGTAATCGCCACCTTTAACCTTTGGCATTTGCGTGTTGCCTACTAAGTGCCGCGGAGCGCTGTGGTTCATGCTCATATCGCTGGCGTAAACACGGTCGGCAATTTTGCGGAACACCGGGCCGGCCACCCACGCGGCCAGGTGCGAACCTACACGCGGGTTACTGATCACCACGATCATGGAATATTTTGGCTTATCTGCCGGGAAATAACCGCAGAACGATGCCTGGTGCGAATCCTTAGCGCCATAACCTTTGTTGCCGTTAGCTATTTGCGCGGTACCTGTTTTGCCCGCTACGCTGTATAAATCATTTTTAATAATCAAATGCCCGGTACCTTCCAGCACCACGCCTTCCAGCATACCCCTAACTTTAGCCAGGGTTTCGTCCGAGCATACTTTGGGATTGATTACCCTGGCCTGGAAACGCTCCACCGTATTACCCAGGCGGCGAATTTCGCGCACAAAGATGGGCTGGATCAGCTTGCCATTGTTAGCCACCGAATTATAAAAGGTAAGCATTTGCAAAGGCGACAGGTTTATCTCGTAACCATAGGCCATTTGCGCCAGCGTTTGTAGCTTGTTCCAGCTTTTTGATTTTGGATTTTTAATGAGCGGCCTGCCTTCGCCCGGAATTTGCAGCCCGTTTTTTTCATTCAGATGATAGCTATACAGCTTATCCGTAAATTCCTGCGGGTTATCGCGGTAAGCGTTGGTCACAAACTTTACCGCGGCTACGTTCGACGATTCCTCAAAAGCACGCTTGGCGCTCATAATTCTGCCGCCGTCTTCCGCGTCGTGTATCCTTAATACCACTCTATTGTTTCGCGGATTGATCATGTTATAACGCCCGTTCTCAATATCTACTGTCGAGCTGGTATCAATTTTATGCTGATCGAGCAAGGTCATGTACGTTGCCAGCTTAAAGGTTGACCCCGGTTCGGCCTCGCCGGCTATGGCATAGTTAAACCGCTCTTTATATTGCCCGTCTTCGGTACGGGTAAAATTGGCAATGGCCCTAACTTCGCCGGTTGCTACTTCCATTAAAACCACCGTTCCAAAGTCGGCTTGTATGCTGTCCAGTTGTTTAAGCAGTACTTTCTGCGCCACATCCTGAAAATTCACATCAATGGTTGATATGATATCCGCCCCGTCCTTTGCCGCCACTTCATCATCCTCGTCAACAGGCATCCATATACCGCCTGCAATGCGCTGCATTAATCGCTTGCCGCTTTCGCCGTCAATGTAACCGGCAAAAGCGCCTTCAAGCCCTACGCCGTTTTTTACATTTTCATTTTTATAGCCAATGGTACGCTTGGCCAGCGAACGGAAAGGCAGGATCCGTTTGTTTTTTTGGATCACAATTAACCCGCCTTTGTATTTACCCAGACTGAAAACCGGGAACTTACGGATCTCCTTTAATTGCCGATAGGTTACCTTACGGCGAATTAACTGATAGCGTGAACTATCCTTACGGGCATCGCGCAATAAACGGGTATAATCGCGGGTGGAATGATCGCCAAAATAGGACGAGAGTTTCATGGCCAGCGAATCTATCTGCAAATTAAAATCCTTATCGGAAGCTATACCGGGGGCAAACATATCCATGTGCAGCTCGTATTCGGGCACCGAAGTGGCCAGCAAGCTGCCATCAACAGCCAATATGTTACCCCTTGCCGCCTCTACGTTCATGTAACGGGTGGAAAGACTATCGGACATGGCGCGCCATTTTTTGCCCTGCACAAACTGCACCCTGCATAACTGTATCACTACAGCCAGCGCGAAGAGCAGTATCAGGCCAAAGGCCAGGTAAACGCGTAATAATATGTTAGCCCTGATATTCATTGAACATCCTCCTTCACTACAATTTTTTGCGGGGGCGCTACCGGCTCCTTAAGCCCCAGTGTGTCGGCACGTTTTATTACTTCAGATAACGTACTTTTAAAGGCCAGGTCGGCTTTTGAACTTTTATAATCCCAACCCAGTTCCTTTACATCCTTACTCAGCTTATCTATCTCGCGTATATTATTTTCGGCCATGTGCATATTGCCGATATAAACCATCGCCAAAAAAGACAGGAACACGATAAACGGCATTGCTTCGGTTGCCGCATCGGTACTGATCACGCCCTTCTTAAAAAAAGAGGTCAGAAAATTATCAGGAATATCTTTTTTAGGGACATCCTTAATCTCCGCCACTTCCTTTAGCTCCTCTTCTTCCTCCTGAATTTCTGTTCGTAAACGATTGGTCATTTCTTTACAGCTATTCTTAATTTAGCGCTCCGCGCCCGGTTATTTAACTTTATCTCTTCCTCTGATGCCGTAATGGCGCCGCGGCTAACCGCTTCAAAAGGTTTCTGATCATTTCCGTACAGATCCTTTTCCACCTCGCCGCTGAATTTTCCTTTGGCGATGAAGTTTTTCACCAGTCTGTCCTCCAGCGAATGATAGGACATTACCACCAGCCTGCCGCCCGATACCAGCACCTCTGCCGATTGCATTAAAAAATCCTTCAATGCCTCCAGCTCCTGGTTCACCTCAATGCGCAGCGCCTGGAAAACCTGCGCCAGGTATTTATTTTCCTTACCACGGGGTATCAGTCCCTGTATGGCATTTTTCAGATCGGCAACGGTATTAATGGGGGCATTCAGCCTTGCGGTTGCTACCGTACGGGCCAGCGATTTAGCATTTTGTATCTCACCGTAAATGCCAAAAATCCGGTGCAATTCGGCTTCGGTATAATTATTTACTACTTCTTTGGCGCTCAGTTCCGATGCCTGGTTCATGCGCATATCCAGCTCGGCGTCAAAACGAATAGAGAAGCCCCGCTCGGCCTGGTCAAACTGGAACGAGGATACTCCCAGATCGGCCAGTATGCCATCAACCGGAACCGCATCATGCAAACGGCAGAAATTTTTGAGGTAACGGAAATTCTGATCCACAAAAACAAAACGATCATCCGCGATCATATTGGCCCGCGCGTCGGCGTCCTGGTCAAAGGCCAGCAGCCTGCCGTCAGCGCCCAAATGCTTCATGATTTCGCGGGAGTGACCGCCACCACCAAAGGTGACATCCACATAGGTACCTTCCGGGCGGATAGCCAGCGCGTCAATACATTCCTGCAGCATTACCGGGGTGTGATAATTACTCATCGCGCCTCCTTCCTGCTCCGCCCATTACTTTCTCGGCCAGGGCGGCGAAATCAACGGGTTCATTATCCAGCATAGCATCGTACGCTGATTTTTCCCAAACTTCAATACGATTGATCTGGCAGCTGATCATCACCTCGTTGGCCGAGTTGGCATCAATACCGGCATAATCACATAACAACCTGGGCAACAACACCCTGCCGTTACCATCGGGTACCATCTCGGTGGCCCCACGGGTAAAGTGACGAATGAATTGCAGGTTTTCGCGCTCGTACTGGTTCAGCTTACTTAGCTCGTCAATTTTATTGTCCCACTCCTGCTTAGTGTATATTACCAGGTATTTTTCAAAGCCGCGACTGATCACAAGCGGCTCGGCCCCCTTACCGGGAAGCTGCTGCTTGAGCGCAGAAGGGATAGTAAGGCGTGCCTTATTATCCAGCTTGCAATAAAAATCACCTAAAAAATGGGCCATGTATACACTTCTCCTATAATGGTAATGTAAAAGTAAATACTATTTCCACTTTATACCACAATCACCCACCAAAAGTTTTCAACAATTAAAAAAAAGATGAAAATAGCGGTGAAAGGCGAAAGCTTAAAGGCTAGAAACTCGTGTGTTGAATGATGGAAGAAAGGAAAACCAGAAAAGGGAATTTAAGGTGATAAATGGTGGGAAAAATGAAGCCTTTGTTATTGCGAGGAAGGACGAACTCGTAGTTGTATTGACTATCGACGAGATTGCCACGCTACGCTCGCAATGACAGTTACACACATCATTCCAAGGAGCTAAGCAATGACAAATTTAATATACTTTCAGTTGCTGCTGCAATCCGTTTATCCAGTTATTGAATAAGCCGGTTTCAATATCAACAGCTACATTGGCGTGGCGCTGCCAATCGGGCGAGAAATGCCTGAGTTGATTGATCATTTCTTCCAGGTGCCCTTCTTCTTCCAGGATGATTGATTTTACATTTATTTTGCTTTTTAAGCCGTCAAGTACCTCCTGGTAAACCGGGTAAAGCTCGTCGGCACGTACCTCAATGGCATAGGTAACCAACAGATAGGCGGCAAAGCGCAATTCGGCGCCCGATAGGTGCAGGGTGGTTTTCAGATACCGGCATACCTGTACATCTAACTGATTCAAATAATATTTACTGTAGGCCGGGGCCAGCAGGTATTCGCCCGCGTAGGTTGGGCAGCTTGCCTTAGGGAATTTCTCGATCTGCTTTTTAAGGTAAAACGCGTGGCGGTGCTCCTCGGCGGCATGTTTCAAAATAATATAGGTAACCGTAAGCGGGTCCTCGCTGGCCGATATTTTACGCGCGCCGGTATTTTCCATCAGCGAAAGCGTATTCAACCAGCGGGCATGCAGGGCATCATCAGCAACAATTTTATTTAGTAATGGTTTCAGTTCAGTATTCATTATTCGTTTGAATAAATTTTGTCATTTCGAACGTAGTGAGAAATCTTATACAACTTGATTATCGCTTTGATAAGATTTCGGCATTTATATACAAAGGTAACCTATCGTAATTGGCTTTTAATTTTATCAAATTTAGCATTCTCATTTTAATAAAAATCTTAATTATATTTACCTGATTATTTAGCGAACTCGTTTCAGATCACCGAACTGTCGAAAAATTCAACATCTGAACACTTAACGAGGAAATGTATTCGTATGCCGTATGGCGTGGGGTTATTTCTTTCGTTTTGTACGCTCTCGACAGGCGTGGTGATCGGAGAGGCCCCACGCTTATTTGTTTAACCGCCAGGCAGGGGCTAATGGCTTAATTAGATTTATGCCAGCCTTTATCAAAGCCCTGAAGTATATCGGCTATTACGTGCTGATAGCCCTGTATTATTTGATTGTATTTTCTATACTGCTCTTTACATTCGAGTCGCCATATAGCCACGAGGGCGTTAACGCTATAGGGTTGTTTATCTCATTGTGCTGTATCTGCTCCCCATTTTTTATGGTAAAGTTAATCATAAATAAGCTATATCCAGGCTCAAATAAAAGACAACATGCAGTTGTTTTATTAGTAGCTTGCATAACGTTATTGATATTACACGCCACTGGTGTAAATAATAGAAATGGTTTAAGTATAAAGATATTACCATACTATATTTTTGATGTTTTCTTATTCACCTCACTATATATATACAAACCTAAAGGATATGTGGCCAAAATAAATAAAAGCGTAGACACAAAAGAGCCGATTAAAGAAACCGCACAGCCGGAATTGGTTTATGAACATCGTAAACTATTAACCAAAGCTGCCAAAAATAAAATTTATATAGCATTGGCGATTCTTTTATTACTACTTATTATTACCAATCCATCAGTTAGTACATTTAGAGAGCATCAGGGCTTGAGTTCTTATAAAGGATTAAGCAGGGAATACAATCTTTTTATTTGTTCTATCTATGAAGATTATAATTCATACCAACGATACATTGGGATTTGTGGTAATTTTTTTGAGATTTAATTGTGCCCGCTTACATATGTAAAAAAAACCAACCTTATGATTGCTGAAATTTTATTTGAAGAACGAAAATATTTTTTTATTGACAATGATTTTATTGAATCAAAACTCGGCATTGAGGACGATTATGATTATACCAATAAGGCTGAAATAAACATCAGAGAAGGGTCTGATTGTGGCATACCAATTTCTTTGAAATGGATTATAAAATGTAAATTAAAAAACAGAACCCAGCCAATAATAGATTACATGTTTGAAACCATTTTTATCGTAATATCTACGGGATCTATGGATGAAAATATTGAATATGTTAATTTAATGGTTGACAAAAGCTATAAAAATATGACAATAGATGTCGAGTCTAAGATTAGCTTATCTGAATTTCCAATGGCAGACATTAATCAGACTTCTGTTCGGATTTTGGAATCCTTAATCGACTTAGATCACCTCTAACTGTAATCGTTTTTTCAAAAACAACTGTCGGCCCAGTATTGGCACCTGATTTTAATTTAGCTGGCGTTTCAGCCTTTTTTTTTCTTTTCATATCTCATAAATAAAAAAGCCGCTCTATTAGAAGCGGCTATGACTATTTAGCTGGTGCCTGGTATGGCGGCTTTTTTAATAGCCGGTCAATGGCATCATCAAATTTCTTATCACCGCTGGATTGCTTTGTGACCTGCGGTTGATGCACAGCTGGCGCAACAACAGGTTTTTTATCTGTCCTTTTCATGTCCGGTATAAATTTTCGTTCGTTCAATACAAAGCTATATTAATACCTGGTAAATATCAAGCGGCTATTAAATCTTTATATTTTAATCTGCATTGCATTTGCCGGATAACACCGTCTATTTGCTGCTGCACCCCGGCTTCACGATGATTAAATCGAAACGTAAACTCTTGAACGTATTTATTCAGGTGCTTAGGCGTAACGTGGATATATGTGCCGTGTAAGCCTCGTTTGAGGTGTGACCAAAAATTCTCTACCCGATTGGTGGTAATGTCACCATCCGCATATATCCATTTGCTATGCCCTATGGAATAGCGTTGGTAAATTTTATCAATGCCTCTATATCCATACCAATCATCGGTCATTAGGGTGGAACTAAAGTTAATGTTATAAGTAATTTGCCTATTGATGTGCTTTAGCTGATCTCTGGATATGGCATAAGCTCTTACTTTGCCGGTATCGCGATTATACATGCCGAATACTGGTGTTTTATCTGGGTAGGCTCGTCCAGTCTCTTCCTTGTATTTAACTCGTTTGCTGTAATGCCGATTCTTATTTTTACCGCCTACAAATGTTTCATCAATTTCAATGGTGCCTTCAAGACTCTGCTTATCCATTTCATTACTGAATGCATGCCGGATACGCTGCAGGATAAACCAGGCTGTTTTTTGTGTGACCGATATATCCTTGGCCAGTTGTACGCTGCTGATACCCTTTTTATGTAAAACCATATACAGGGAAACAAACCATTTGATGGTAGGTATTTTGCTGGCTTCCATAAAGGTGCCTGTTTTAGCCGTATAGATCCGCTTACATGATTTGCATTTGTAACGGATGCCATCTTTAAACACATAAGCCGTATCATGCCCGCAACCTTCGTGCGGACAAATCATTATGCCATCGGACCATCGACGGCCGGCCAGGTATTGATGACAGGCCCTTTCGGTAGGAAAGCGATGGACCACATCCATGATGCTTTTAAATTCAGTACTGTTTAACATGGGGTAAGGTGTTAGTCGATTGTATTTCTGTTTTTTTAGTTATAAATTAACCGTTTAATGCGTTATGAATTTATGAATTTTAAACAAGCATCTAAAGTGCGCGATGATTATGCGTACTTAGAAGGAACATTATTTAAAGGAAAACAAATAACTATTATTGAAGTAGTCCCAAATACACCCGATGGCGTTGGCTTAATAGGGCAAGCTTTATATTTTGACAAGCCAGTAAAGCCAATTCAAGCACTATATGATGATTTTGTGGTAATTGCCTATCTTGATTTGGATGAATTTGGTATTAGTGGGGTCATGAATTGGCAGTTTCTTCAAAAGATTCTTGATTCACAATAAGCCCAAATCCGATATATTTCCCGCGCATCTGCGTCCATTTAAGAAGATCAATCCCGGAAACGATCATTAAGTCCCAACCATTGGGAAGGAATTTTTTTTCTTCCTCAATCAGTACATCTATTTTAGCGGCCAGTTCTGTTAATCTTTTCTTTGTCTCTTCCATGATCTTCAATTTTGTGTACTCTGCATTTACACGGGCTTGTAACCGTCATGGGCTGCATTACACTCAGGGACGGGTAATAACATACCGGGCGCATCAAGCAAGCCGTTCTTTGTTATATCCGCTAATCGATCACTGCTATTTGCAGATCACCCTGGTACACGTTTGCCAGGTCGTTTTAGGAGCTATGCCTAAGACGTATCATTCCGATACGTTTCGCCTCTTAAGGCTCGTCAGTTAGGCTTTATGAAATGGTTATGTTTGTATGTAAATGCCTAAGATTTCTCTCTCCGTTCGAAATGACATTATCTTAAATTTCCTCCAGCGCGGCCTCAATTTTGCGGTAAATATAACGCAGCTGCTCATCAGTAATGCAATAAGGAGGTAAAATATAAATCACGTTACCCAGCGGGCGCATGATAATACCCGCGTTAAGGAAGTACTGATACAGCTTATCGCGCAGCGAACTAAAATAAGATGTGCCCTGCTCCGTTTGCCATTCCATAGCCAATATGGTACCCGTTTGCCGGATGTTTTTTATTTTAGGATGATCCTTTATTTTGGCAGCAAACTGCTGATTTGCTTCTACTATCCGCGCGATATTGATTGCCGTTTCCGGCGCTAAAAACAAATCCATACTGGCCAGTCCTGCCGCGCAGGCTACCGGGTTGGCCGTATAGGAATGCCCGTGAAACAGGGTTTTCATCCGGTCCTCCGATAAAAACGCGTCGTAAATTTGCAGGGTACAAGTGGTTAAGCCAAAAGCCATAGTGCCGCCTGTAAGCCCTTTTGAAAAGCACATGATATCGGGCTGCTCGCTTACATGGTTGCAGGCAAAAGGCTTGCCCGTACGGCCAAAGCCGGTAAATACCTCATCATCTATCAGTAAAATACCTTCCTGGCGGCAATGCGCCATCAGCTCGTTTAAATAGCCGGCCTCGTACATAAGCATCCCCGCCGAACCTTGCACCAGCGGCTCAAAAATAAAACAGGCCAACTCGGAGCGCAGGTAGGAAATGCGTGATTTTAACTGCTTTATATTTTCTGCGTTGGGCAGCTCGATAAATTCCACCTCGAACAGCAAGCTGTCAAACGCGGCGGTAAACGCGCTGCGCCCGCTTACGGACATGGCGCCAAAGGTATCGCCATGATAGGCATTTTTAAAGGCCAGGATCTTGGTTTTTTTAACGCCCTGGTTATGCCAGTATTGCAGGCACATTTTTATAGCCACCTCAACCGCGGTTGAGCCGTTATCTGAGTAAAACGCCTTGGCCTGGTTAACAGGCAATATGGCCAGCAGCCGTTCGGCCAGTTCAATAGCGGGCTTATGCGTAAAACCCGCGAATATCACATGCTCCAGCTGGGTAAGCTGTTCGGCCACTTTTTGGGCAATATAGGGGTGCGCGTGCCCATGAATATTTGTCCACCAGGACGATACGGCGTCGATATAGCTTTTGCCGTTCTCATCAAACAGCAAAGCGCCATCGCCTTTTACTATAGGTATAGGCGGCAAGGCAGTTTGCATTTGCGTATAGGGGTGCCATATTACTTTTAAATCGCGTTCAGTTAAAGTCATCTCACCCCTCCTTTATCCTCTCCCAAGGTGAGGACTTTTAAATGTTGGTTTTTCATAGTTTCCTATATTAAAGCCCTTTCCCCCCCGGGGAGGGTTTGGGCGGGCTTGTTAAAAGTTTCACCACATGCTGGTCTGTCGGGAAGGTTACATCGGTTTCCTGCAATTCATCCAGCTTTACCCAGCGGAAGGCTTGCAGCGTATCGCCCTCGCAATCAAAATCGTAAGGTTTCAGTTTAGTGGAAAGATTGAGCGGATTCAGGTTCCTCACCAAATAATATACGCTGATGATCTGCGAATCGTTAAACGCCGATTTTACAAAGAAGTCCGTCGTATAAAAATGACGTACCACTTCCACTTCCGCGTAACACTCTTCCAAAAACTCCCGCTTCAGCGCTTCAATCAATCCTTCACCATATTCCAGCCCGCCGCCGGGGAATTTAATAAACTGAAAACCATGTTCCTGCTCATCGCTTAGCAAAACCTCGTTACGCTCATTAATCAGCAGGCCGTAAACCCTTACATTAAACCGGTACATTATTCAAAGTGTTTTTTATTGCGGGTTAAGTTTTCCATGGTCCAAACAATATCTATCCGTTTAGGTTCGCTCCGGATAGGGCAATTAGGCATACTGCAATAGTGGCAGCAATAAGGCAAACAGGGATCGGTATGGATAAAAAATTCCGTTTTAATATTGGCTTCGGTATTAATCAGTTTATCTACCAGCGCCACTTCCTCATGCACCCGGTTAAGGTCGAAGTAGTTTGGAAGCGTAAGGTGACAATCAATATGCAGTTCCGACCCGTATTTTTGCGCGCGCAGGTTATGGATGTCTATCCATTCTTCCTTGCGTTTATCATTCAGCACCCTGATAATATCATTCATTACATCAAAATCGGCTTCATCCATTAAACCGCCCACCGATCTACGGATCAGTTTGTAACCGTTGTAAACAATATAAAAACCTACGGCTATGGATAGCACACTATCCAGCCATAGCAATCTGGTAAAATTAATCAGCAACAAACCGGCCACTAATCCGCCGCTGGTCACCATATCGGCCAGCAGATGCCGACCGTCGGCATCCAGCGTAATGGAGCGCAGACTTTTACCTTTGTTTATCATAAAATAGCCCAGTGCGCCATTTATAGCACCGGTTATGCCGATGATAACCGCACCTAACACGAGTTGATGAATTTCGTTAGGATAAAAAATACTATAGGTCGACTTGATTAGTATAGCTACGCCTGCCAGCGTAATCAGCGTGCCTTCAATAAAAACCGAAAAAAATTCGACCTTACCGTGCCCATATGGATGGTTAATATCCCGCGGCTGCGATGTAAGGTAGATACTGTAAAAGGCGAACGAGCTGGCAATAACATTCACAATGCTTTCGGCTGCATCCGTAAGCACAAAGTTGGACGACGTGATAAAATAAGCCGTAAACTTTGCCGCCATAAGCACAATGCTTACAATAAGGGCTATAAGGATGATATTTTTTTTGTCGTTCAAACGTTTTGCAGATATGCGCCAAAGTTAGGGTTTATTGGGTGAAAGGTGAAGGATAAAGGTGAAAGGTATGGCGAATGTTTTACAATAAACCTGTCATTGCAGCGCAGCGTGGCAATCTCATCGCTTTGCTTTTCAGCCGACGGGATTGCCACGCCTCCTTTGTCGGCTCGCTATGACAATTCTACTAAAGCTTTGTGCTTTCGCCTTTCACCTTTCGCCTCCAAACCCTATCTTTGCCGCAAGCATATAAAATTCAACATGAGTACATTAAGTAACAGGATAAATAACCTTTCGGAATCGGCGACCATTAAAATGGCCAAATTAGGTCGTGAGCTGGCTGCAAAAGGTGTGGATGTAATTAGTTTAAGTTTCGGCGAGCCCGATTTCCATACGCCAGAGCATGTAAAAGATGCCGCTAAAAAAGCGATGGACGATAATTTTACCTATTATACCCCCGTAGCCGGGTATCCCGACCTGCGCAAGGCTATTGTTGCCAAGCTGAAAAACGAGAACGGCCTGGATTATGATATGAGCGAGATTGTAGTGTCAACCGGCGCTAAACAAGCTATTGCCAACGCGGTGCTTTGCCTGGTAAACCCTGGCGAGGAAGTAATTATCCCCACCCCTTACTGGGTATCCTACTCGGAAGTTGTTAAGCTGGCCGAAGGCAAAAGCGTGTTTATTGAAAGTACGGTTGAACAAAACTTTAAAATTACACCCGAGCAATTGGAAGCGGCTATAACGCCCAACTCCAAATTGTTCATGTTCTCGTCGCCTTGTAACCCTACCGGCAGCGTTTACAGCAAGGCCGAGCTGGAAGGCTTGGCTAAGGTATTTGAAAAATACCCGCATGTTTATATCCTGTCCGACGAGATATACGAGCACATTAACTTTATAGGCGGGCACGAATCCATAGCACAGTTCCCCGCTATTAAGGACCGGGTGATCATTATCAATGGTTTTTCCAAAGGCTACGCCATGACCGGCTGGCGCATTGGTTATACCGCGTCTACCAGGGAATTAGCCTCGGCGTTTGATAAGCTGCAGGGTCAGATCACTTCGGGCACTTGCTCCATTACGCAGCGTGCGGGTACCGCCGCTTATGAAGGCGGACTGGAAACTGTAATTGCCATGCGCGACGAGTTTAAAAAACGCCGCGACATTGTTTACAACCTGTTAAAAGATATTGACGGCATAAAAGTAAACCTGCCCGAAGGCGCGTTCTACTTTTTCCCGAATGTAACCTCTTTCTTCGGTAAAAGCTATGAAGGCAGATTAATTAAGGATTCGGACGACCTGAGCCTGTTCCTGCTGGAAGAGGGCCATGTAGCCACCGTAGGCGGCGATTCCTTTGGCGACCCTAAATCTATCCGCTTATCCTACGCCGCTGCGGAGGATAAATTGATTGAAGCCTGCCGCAGAATTAAGGAAGCGCTGGGAAAGTTAGTCTGAACCGGTATTTTTTAGGATTTAAGAATTATTGGATGGAAAAGAGCGGTGTGATTGCATCGCTCTTTTCTTTTATGGATAATGTCATTGAGAGAGAAATCTTTCCTTGTCATTGCGAGGAGGAACGACGTGGCAAATCTCATAGTTTGATTAATTTTCGACGGGATTGCCGCGCTACGCTCGCAATAACAAAATGGAGAAATAACCAATCATCAATCTCTCCATCAACCCATCACTAAAAAGAAAAGCCCCGCGGATAGCGAGGCTTTTCTTTTTAGTTATCCTAAGTACGATTTCAGGATCTTGCTTCGGCTGGTATGCCTTAAGCGTTGCAGGGCCTTGTCTTTAATCTGGCGCACACGTTCGCGGGTCAGGTTAAACTTCTCGCCAATTTCCTCTAACGAAAGCGGGTGATTAGTGCTTAAGCCAAAAAACAATACAATAATTTCGCGCTCACGCTCGGTAAGGGTTGAAAGAGAACGTTTAATCTCCTCTGACAATGATTCATTGATCAGGATGGAGTCGGTATTGGGTTCTTTGTTTTCCAGTACATCCAGCAGCGTATTTTCCTCGCCCTGTACAAACGGCGCGTCCATAGATACGTGCCGACCGGAGTTGCTCAGCGTATCCGATATTTTATCAACGGTAGTTTCCAGCATATCCGCCAGTTCTTCGGGAGATGGCTCGCGCTCATACTCCTGCTCTAATTTAGAGAAGGCCTTGCTGATCTTACTTAACGAACCTACCTGGTTCAATGGTAAACGCACAATACGCGATTGCTCGGCGATAGCCTGCAATATAGACTGGCGGATCCACCAAACAGCGTACGAAATAAATTTGAAGCCCTTGGTTTCGTCAAAACGTTTGGCCGCTTTAATTAAACCTAAGTTGCCTTCGTTTATTAAGTCGCCAAGGGTAAGACCCTGATTTTGATATTGTTTGGCTACTGATACTACGAAACGTAAGTTGGTTTTTGTTAAACGTTCCAGCGCGGCCTGGTCGCCTTCGCGGATCTTTTGGGCTAAAATTACTTCTTCTTCAGCAGTAATCAGGTCAACCTTACCAATCTCGTGCAGATATTTGTCTAACGACTGCGACTCACGGTTGGTAATGGATTGGGTTATTTTGAGTTGTCTCATCTATTGAATATACCTCGATTCTTTGATTTAGAATAGAACGTGCAAAGGTAAGCATTTGTTACGAAAAATAGTAACTGGTTTTGATTTGTACAAGCGTTTTTACATTTACTTTATAAACAATATGATCGATGCTTCATAAATTTATTGTTTTACAATAAATTTATTTTGATTAATGATAAATATTACTTTGATTTGTTTTTATCAAATGATTGCAATGTGTATGCATCGTTATAGATGATCCGCCTTTTAAGTTTACCAATTAAACCATTTACTTTATCAAATTATTATATGAAGCACATTCTTTTCCCAATGATACTTGCAATTGTTTTTCCATTTATTTTCTATTATTTCAGAAGGAGAAACACATCGCAGAACAGTATTGAAAACGAAGGAACGCCACCTGCTAAAAAGAAACCAAAACTTTGGATATATGTAGCATTAGTTACCTTCCTGTTATCACTGACAATTTTTGAGGCAAATATGGGCCTACGACATGGCGTATTACTGCAAGTACAGAAGTCTACAATAGGACATTCTAATTACCATAGCTTTAACCTACCAAATCATAATTATTTTACTCCAGAGGAAGGTGGTAAACTATATTGGTATCCTAAAAATTTACTACAGGCATTACTGTTAGATACTACCATTAAACATGCTGCATTAGATATTTTCGAGATTATACTGTTATACATTACTGTTGCTATATTTTATTTCATGACTTTAGGTTCCGGCAAAAAATCTGTTTTCTCTGTAAATTTGCTTGGTGGATATTTGCTCATATTTTTTCTGATAGCGATATCAGGCATATTAAAAAGTTTTGAGTATTCCTGGATGAGTATTTTGTTAAGAAAATAACAAACGGACAGTTTATACTGCAACCTTTAAATATATCATTTATGCTTTATACTATATGGGGACAAATGCTATTTTTCATGCTGCGTTTCGCGCAACAGGCCCTTGATATGCAAAGGGAACAGGAGTTAACTATATAACATGAACAATATTTATAAATTTTTAGATCAAAAGTTTGAAAAAAAGTCACAGCCCAAGGTTTGGCGCTTCTTTGTACTTGTTACGCTGATGTTAGGCTACACATTGTACTTAACAAATTCCAACCTGAAGAACGGCTTGCATTTGAACGCATCGTATAGGAACGCTGACTATTCATGTGCTAAGTCTTATCCGCTTGCAGGTGATGATTATTTTAGCACCGACAATGGCGGTAAGTTATACCGGCATCCTAAAAGTTTTATGGAAGCGTTATTGTTGGGCACAGTTGCGGGGCAACAAAGTTTTAATATCATTCACGTTTTAATGTTATATATCCTCGTCGGTATTTTGTTTTTTACCATGAAAGGGGCTAATCATAAAAAAACCTTCTCTGAAAACTTATACCCGGGATTTACAATGATCGTTATGTTCATTATGTTGGCTCCGTCGTTAATTAGTTACGGACAAGGTTTGGTGGTGAATTATTTTAGGGATTTAACAGGGGGGCAATTTTACTTTAAACCGTCAAATAATTTAGCAAGCTTTTATTGCATACTTGGGGCTATGCTCTTTTTTCTGACACAATTCCCCCAACAGGCCCTTGATATGCAAAAGGAACAGGAGTTAACCATATAACCATGCCCATAATTGTTAACTTGGATGTAATGATGGCGCGGCGCAAAATGTCGCTGAACGAGCTGAGCGCGCGGGTGGGCATTACGCTATCCAACCTGTCTATCCTGAAAACGGGCAAAGCCAAAGCTATCCGCTTTGAAACCCTCGAAGCTATTTGCGCTGCGCTGGATTGCCAGCCGGGGGATATACTGGAGTTTGTGGGAGAGAATGAGTGATTAAAAAAATGTCATTTTGACTGGGAGAAGTCCATGTCAGAGATTAGTTAATTACCTATTTGCGGGTTAAAACATGCTCCGGCCGACGCAAAATGCCGGTAGTAAAAATCAAAGAAAATCAGCATGCCTATGGTCAATGTCATTAAGTTAAGCAAGTAATAAAAAAAGGATTGCAGTAAGTAGTTTTGAATCGACTAAAACACAAAACACTACTACAATCCTAATGGCCACGATAAAAATAGGAATAAA
>Ga0164242_10001552_pt1 | contig 27235 bp, 31 predicted proteins | sample OricomgcompostMG_FD_108783 | JGI IMG/M metagenome (GOLD analysis project Ga0164242, IMG submission 108783) | Miracle-Growth compost microbial communities from Emeryville, California, USA - Original compost - Miracle growth compost (MG) ...
CATGACCGAGGCGAACGACCCGCAGGCCCACATCAAGACCAACGCCGCGAAGATCAACGAGCTCAACGAGACCCTCCGCTACACCATGTGGTCGGTCTTCGCGCTCGACGACCTCTACGAGGACGCCGAGGCCGACGAGCGCACCGCAGAGATCGCCGAGCTCGAGCAGCTCCTGGCCGACCTGGCCGCGGACGACATCGTCCTGCGAGGCCTGTACGACGTGGCCGGGCTGCGTGCCGACGCCGACCTGATGTTCTGGCTGCACGCCAACTCGTCCGACAAGCTGCAGCGTGCCTACCACCGCATCCGTCGTACCGCCTTCGGCCAGCGCCTCACCCCGGTCTGGTCGCAGATGGCGCTGCACCGCCCGGCGGAGTTCAACCGCTCCCACCTGCCGGCCTTCCTCGCCGACGAGCGCACCCACGACTACGTTGCGGTCTACCCGTTCATTCGCTCCTACGAGTGGTATCTCCTCGAAGAGGGCGAGCGCCGCCGTCTCCTCGCCGAGCACGGCCAGATGGCGCGGGACTACCCCGATGTCCGCGCGAACACGGTGCCGTCCTTCGCGCTCGGCGACTATGAATGGATGCTGGCCTTCGAGGCCGACGACCTCTCCCGCATCGTCGATCTCATGCGGCACCTGCGCGGCTCGGAGACCCGCCGGCACGTGCGCGAGGAGGTGCCGTTCTACACCGGCCGGCGGGTGGATGTGAGCGAGCTGCTCCAGCAGCTGCCCTGACACGCAGCGGCCCGCCGCTCTCCGAGCGTGAGAACAGCCACCCGCCGAACGGCTTGGAAACGCCCGCCGCCGGACGATCACTCCCACGGTTGATGCATCTAATCCGTTGGAGGAACCCATGGCCACCCTGGCCTTCGAGCGCGAGGTCGAGCACCCGACCGCACCCCTGCCCGAGTCCGTGTCCGATGGCCAGCCCGGTCGAGGTGTCGATGGCCGCGGGGGGAGGCGGGCCGGAGGTCTGATGCGCCGGGTGACGATCAAGCAGCGGCTGTGGGCGCTGGTCGCGATCGCCCTGGTGGTCTTCGTGCTCATGACCGTCATCGGCGTGCTCCGCGTCGGGCCGTCGATCAGTGCGAACAACCAGAACGCAGTCGCGGCCCAGTCGATCGCAGAGATGAATGCGGCGCACGCCTCCTGGATCTCTAGCGACGACATGATGGAGTCCGCGCTCAACTCCGGACCAGTCGAGGCTGGGTCGCCGGGCATCACCGGCAAGAGCGTCGGGTACGTCGAGGACGACTTCAACGCCACCCTGGAGCACCTCGACGGCGCCATCTCCGCGATTGTCGGGGTCCGGGGCTCCGACGCTGCGATTGATGCGCTTAAGGGCCTGGAGAAGCTGGTCATCGCCTACCACCAGGACATCCAGGTCAAGGCGATCAAGCAGATGCGGTCCGGCGATCAGGTCGGGGCGTCGCGGACAGCGGTCGTCAAGGCCTATGACCCGTACATGAAGATCGATGCCGGCTTCGGCCAGCTCACCAAGCTGGCGGGTCAGGCCACCAGCGACCGCACCGGCGCTACGAACGGCACGCTGAGCTCGTTGCGGCTTACCTTGGTGATCGTCGCCGTGGTCGGTGCGATCTGCTTCATCGGTGTGGCGCTGCTGATCATCCGCTCGGTCTCCCGGCCGCTGCAGAAGGTAGTGGAGGCACTGCGGGCGATCGCCGGTGGCGCCCGTGACGGGACCGCGCGGGTGGACCACCGCAACGCGGACGAGATCGGAGAGATCGCGGCGTCGATCGACCAGGTCGTGGACTCTCTGAACGTCGCCGACCGGGCTTCGGCCGTGGCACAGAGGGAGCGGGAGGCGGCTGCCGCTGCGGAGCAGCGGGCGGCGATCGAGAAGGCGGAGCTCGAGGCTCGTCAGGTCGAGGAGCGGGCAGCGCTGGAGGCGAAGGCCGCCGACGAGCGTGCCGCTGCCGAGGCGGAGCGCCGTGACCGCGAGGCGCAGATGGAGCGCGAGCAGCGGGCGGCCCAGGAGCGGGCCCGTGAGGCGGAGCGGCAGCGTGAGCAGGCCGCCGCTGACGAGGAGCGCCTCCGAGCCGTCGATGTGGCGGCCCGCGCCGAGGAGGACGCGCGCCGGGTGGCCGTGATGCTGACCTACGCCCGGGCGCTGGCAGCGGGTGACCTGACCGCGACCCTCGACGTACAGGGGGAGGACAGCCTCGGGCAGGTGGCCGACGCGCTGCGCCGCCTCGCCGGTGCGCTGCGCACCAGCATCTCCCAGATCGGCGACACCGCCACTGCGATGAGCTCGGCCTCCGACCAGCTTGCCGGCGTCAGCGAGGACATGACCCGGAGCAGTGCGCAGGCCTCCGACCTGGCCGGCAACGTCTCGGCGGCTGCCGAGGAGGTCTCGGTCAACATCGCCACCGTCGCGACCGCTGCCGAACAGATGTCCTCCTCGATCCGTGAGATCGCCCGTAACGCGGCCGACGCCTCGGGAGTGGCCGCCAACGCGGTCCGGGCAGCCGAGCAGGTGCGTGGCGCGGTCAACTCGCTCGACGCGTCCTCGACGGAGATCTCACAGGTGATCAAGCTGATCACCTCGATCGCTCAGCAGACCAACCTGCTCGCCCTCAATGCGACCATCGAGGCTGCTCGGGCCGGGGACGCGGGCAAGGGCTTCGCGGTGGTCGCCAACGAGGTCAAGGAACTCGCCGGAGAGACCGCCAAGGCGACCGAGGAGATCGGCCGCCGGATCGAGGCGATCCAGGGCGACACCACCAACGCCGTCGAGGCGATCACCCACATCACCTCGGTGATCGGGCAGATCAACGACATCACCGGCACCATCGCCTCGGCGGTGGAGGAGCAGACCGCCACCACCAACGAGATCGCCCGCTCGGTGACCGAGGTGGCGACCGGCGCCAACGGCATCGCAGCCGACATCACCCAGGTCGCCAGCGCTACCGCGGCGACGCAGCAGGGCGCCAGCGGTACGGCGTCCTCGGCCAGCGAGCTGGCCCATATGGCCGGGGCGTTGGACAAACTGGTGGGTGCGTTCCACTACTGACTTCGACTGACTTCGATCGGTTCGTGTCAGCGCGACCGCAGCCGCACGATTCCCGTCATCCCGTGGAACACCACCACTGCAGCGACCGTGCCGAGCGCGATGCCGGTGAAGGTCAGGCTGCCGATGCTGATGGTGAGGTTGCCGATGCCGATGACCAGCGCGGCCGCGGCGGTGAACTGATTGATCGGCTGGGAGAAGTCGACCTTGTTGTCCAGCCAGATCCGGATGCCGATCAAGCCGATCAAGCCGTAGAGAGCGACGGTCACGCCGCCGAGTACGCCGGTCGGCACGGTGTTGAGCAGGGCGCCGACCTTGGGGCACAGGCTGAGCAGCAGGGTGACGATGCCGGCCACCCAGTACGCCGCGGTGGAGAAGACACGGGTCGCCGTCATCACGCCGATGTTCTCGCCGTAGGTCGTGGTCGCGGAGCCGCCGCCGAAGCCGGCGAGCGTGGTGGAGAGGCCGTCGGCGAGCAGCGCGCGACCGGTCTCCTTGGTGATCCGCGGCGCGCCGGCGAGGTGGGCGACCGAGCGGACATGGCCGACGTTCTCAGCGACCAGGACGAGCACGACCGGCAGGAACATCGGCACCACGGACCAGCGCGCGTCCGGATGGGAGAAGTGGGGGAGACCGATCCAGTCCGCGCTGCGCACTGCGCTGAAGTCGAGTTCGCCGGCGATCCAGGCGGCGACGTACCCCACGACGACGCCGATCAGGATGGAGAGCCGCGCGGCCATGCCGCGGAAGACGACCGCGGTCAGCAGCACCGCCACCAAGGTCACGGTGGCGAGCCACGGCTTGCTCTGGAAGTTGCCGGTCGCCGTCGGCGCCAGGTTGAAGCCGATCAGCGCGACGATCGCACCGGTCACGACCGGCGGCATCAGGGCATCGATCCAGCCGGTGCCGGTGATCACGACGATGACCCCGACCGCTGCCAGCAGCACGCCGGTGACCAGGACGCCGAAGAGTGCGCCGCCGACGCCCTGGCTCGGGTCAGCCTCGGCCGCGAGGATCGGGGCGATGAAGGCGAACGACGAGCCGAGGTAGCTGGGCAGGCGGTTGCGGGTCAGCAGTAGGAACAACAGCGTGCCCAGCCCTGAGAAGAACAGGGTCGTGCTCGGCGGGAAGTGAGTCAGCCGCGGCACCAGGAAGGTGGCGCCGAACATCGCGATGATGTGCTGGGCGCCGAAGCCGATCGTGCGCGGCCAGCTCAGCCGCTCCCAAGGGGCGACGATCTCGCCCTCGCCGATCGTCCGCCCGTCGCCGTGCAGGTCCCAACCCAGTCGCATCGCGTGCCTTTCTTCGCCGTGAGCCCCGCACAGGATGGCGGAAGGCGAAGGTACGGCGCCAATGGGCCGCAGAACCGGGGTCCTGCTGCGTCAGCGGCTCACGCGCCGTCGACGGGCTCCAGCGTGATCGAGATGCTGTTGATGCAGTACCGGTCACCCGTGGGGGTGCCGTAGCCGTCGGGGAAGACGTGGCCGAGGTGGGAGCCGCAGTTGGCGCAGCGCACCTCGACGCGCTTCATGCCGTAGGAGCTGTCCTCGATGTACTCGATGGTGTCGGTCACCGGCTGGTAGAACGACGGCCAGCCGCACCCGGAGTGGAACTTGGTGTCGGACTCGAAGAGCTTCGCCTGGCAAGCCTTGCAGCGGTAGACGCCCTTGGTCTCGGTGTCGGTGTACTCCCCGGTGAACGCCTGCTCGGTGCCCGCCTCCCGAAGCACGTGATACTCCTCGGGGCTCAGCTGCTCACGCCACTCGGCGTCGGACTTCTCCACGTTGTAGGCCACGGGTAAATCGTAGGCGCCTCGACAAGCTCGGCCTGCGTCGGCCACAGGCGCGCCGTGCGTAGGCTGCCTCCATGGCGAAGGACGCACACGTCGCTGCCGGCGACCGCGAGGTCCGCATCTCGAGCCCGGACCGCGTGATCTACGAGGCGACCGAGCGGACCCCGGAGATCACCAAGCTCCAGGTGTGCGAGTACTTCGCCGCCGTCGGCGTACCGCTGATGCGAGCGTTGGGTGAGCGGCCGACCGCCCTGGAGCGTTGGCCCTCGGGCGTCCGGGAGGGATTCCGGCTGGCGACCAGCACCACCCAGAAGGACGCCGACGCGTTCTACCAGAAGCGTGTGCCCAAGGGCGCACCCGACTATCTCGAGACGGTGACGGTCACCTTCCCGAGTGGACGCACCGCCGATGAGGTCTGCCCGACCGAGCCGGCGGTGCCGGTGTGGTGCGCACAGATGGGCACGCTCACCTTCCACCCCTGGCCGGTACGTCGGGGCGAGGTGGATCTGCCCGATGAGCTCCGGATCGACCTCGACCCGCAGCCTGGTACGGCGTTCGCGGACGCGAGGCGGGTGGCCGACGTCGCCCGGGAGTTGCTCGGGGAGCTCGGCCTCACCGGCTATCCGAAGACCAGTGGCAACCGTGGCATCCACATCTATGTCCGGATCCGGCCGGAGTGGTCCTTCGAGGATGTGCGTCACGCGGCGATCGGCTTCGGGCGCGAGCTCGAGCGGCGTGACGGCGGCGTTACCACGGCTTGGTGGAAGGAGCAGCGGGGCGAGCGCATCTTCATCGACTACAACCAGAACAACCGCGACCGGACCATCGCCAGCGCCTACAGCCTGCGACCCAAGCCGGGGGCGCCGGTCTCCACGCCGCTGACCTGGGCGGAGCTCGCCGAGATCGGCGACCCGCGCGAGCTCAACATCCTGAGCGTGCCCGAGTTGCTCGCCGATCGGGAGGACGCGTGGGCGGACATGGACGACGTACACCACGATCTGACGCCGCTGCTCCGCCTCTGGGAGGAGCTCCCGGGTGGGGAGCTCAACTTCCCGCCTGACTATCCCAAGATGCCCGGGGAGCCGCCGCGGGTGCAGCCGAGCAAGAAGGTCGCCGCGCACTGGGATGATGCGGGCAATCGGATCGAGAAGTAGGTCCACGGGAGCGGGCGCGGAGAGAGAAGGCCCGTCACGCTGATCCCCCGATCGCGTGACGGGCCCCTACCAAGACACACCTGCGGTCAGTCCCCCGACCTACCGCCTGGACGACGTCCGTGGTGCCTCGACGTCCCCTCTCGAGCACGTGCCCACCATCAATCCCCCGGACTGGCGGGCACAGGAGAACACTATGGAGCGCACAGTGTCTCCTCATCCACAACCGATCTGACCTCGGTAACAGACGATCAACAGATCCGCGTGCTCGCTGGACAAGCGGTCAGAAATCCGGCATGAGCCCTCAGAAGACCTGGATGCCCTCGCCCTCGCCGCCCTGCTCGTCGAAGTTCTCGTGCTCGAGGAGATGCAGCACCGGTACGCCGAGCTTGCGGCGCGCCTGTGCCGTCCAGTCGACGTGGAAGAACTCGGCTACGACGTGGGGCCGGGTCAGGATGATCACCTCGCGGCCATCGACCTCCTTGACCTTCGCGGCCAGAGCGCGCATCGGATCCTCGACCAGGTCGCCGGTCGCCTGCGCTCCGGCACCGGTAAGGGCCTCGAGCGTGCTGGTCAGCGCCTGCTGGGCGCGGTCCCGGGCGTCGTCCTCGACAGCGGCGAGATCCACCCCGTCGGCCAGTACGCCGGAGGAGCCGATCAGCTCGCTGCTCGGCAAGGAGCCCATCGACGCCTCGACCCGGGCGGCAGCGTCGTCCACGGGGAGCAGCACGTGGTAGGTCACCGGGTCCTCGAGTGCTTCGTGCAAGGAGCGAATTCTCGTGGCATCGGCGGCGCTGAGCGCCTGCTCGACAAGGAGAACGACGTCGTATTCAGCCATGACGGGAGCCTAGCGGTCCGTCGGGCAGGACTCAGCCGCTGAGGACAGAGCCCAGGTCATAGGAGACCGGCTCGTCGAGCTGGTCGTAGCCGCAGGACTCCGGATCGCGGTCTGGACGCCAGCGCTTGAACTGCGCGGTGTGCCGGAACCGGCGGCCCTCCATGTGGTCATAGCCCACCTCGAGCACGCGGTCGGGACGCAGGGGGACGAAGGAGAGGTCCTTGCCCTGCGACCAGCGGGACTGGGTGCCGGGGACGCGGTCGGGGTTGGCGGTCAGGAACTCCTGCCAGCGGCCCCACGGGTGCTCCTCGATCGGGACGATCAGCGGGGCCAGCTCGTCGATCAGCTCCGCTCGACGCTTCGCGGTGAAAGAGGCGGCCACCCCGACGTGCTGGAGCTCCCCGCCGGCGTAGAGCCCCAGCAGCAGGCTGCCGAGCAGCGGCGTCTCCGCGGTCGAGGTCTTGTGCAGCCGGTAGCCCGCGACGACCACGTCGGCGGTGCGGGCGTGCTTGATCTTCAGCATGGTGCGCTGGTTGGGCGTGTAGACACCGTCGAGCGGCTTGGCGACCACTCCGTCCAGCCCGGCTCCCTCGAACCTGGTGAACCACTCCTGTGCCACGCCCGGGTCGGTGGTGGTCCGGGCGAGGTGACACGGCCCGTCCTCACCAAGCCCGGCCAGGGACTGCTCGAGGGCGGCACGGCGCTCAGCGAACGGCCGATCCACATACGAATCGCCCTCCAAGGCGAGGAGGTCGAAGGCGACGTACGACGCCGGCGTCCGCTCGGCGAGCAGGTTGATCCGGGACGCGGCCGGGTGGATCCGCTCCTGCAGCACCTCGAACTCGAGTCGGTCCACGCCGTCGGTGGAGCGCTGCGCAACGAACAGCTCGCCGTCCAGCACGCATCTCGCCGGCAGCTGGTCACGCATCGCCGCCACCACCTCTGGAAAGTATCGAGTCAGCGGCTTGGTGTTGCGCGAGGCGAGCTCGATCTCGTCACCGTCCTTGAAGACCAGACAGCGGAAGCCGTCGAACTTGGGTTCGAAGCTGAAGTCGCCAGTGGTGGGAATCGTGCTGACGGATTTGGCGAGCATCGGCAGGATCGGCGGCGTCACAGGAAGTGCCATGCGCCGATAGTGTCACTGCATGGATGCTGCCGCCGCCGACTGGATGGACGCCTTGATGGCAGAGCGGGCCGACCGGCCGTTCGGGGACACTGATCTGGTCAGTGGCAGGGCCCTGCAACCGTTCAGCATGGCCGGGCAGGCGGCGGCGAACAATCTGCTTGCGAAGGCTCTGCGGGCGCTAGCTCAGGGCGATGAGGTGAGGGCGCGAGCGTACGTCGACCGTGCGTGTCGGTTGCCGTTCGATCGGCACGAGGAAACCCATCCAGCGGCGGCCGAGGTGTCGATGGTTCTCTTCCTGGCGATCACGGACGAGCTCGAGGACTGCGACGCGGACGACGACTCGTGGCTCGCTGCGGCCCGCGCCGCGGCCGACGTCGTCGACGTCGTGGGACGTCAGGAGCTCTGGGTCCTGTTGAGAGTCATCGACCAGGACTACGACCTGTCGAAGGCCGACCGCAGTGCTCTGCGTACGGCGATCGAGGAGCTGCCGCCGGGTGCTGAGCTGCGTGATCAGACGCTCAGCTCCGACGAGTTGAGCGACTCGGTGATGTCGGTCCTCAAGGTGGTCCGGGCCTACGAGGAGGCGCTCGACGCTTTGGCCTAGACAGATCGGAGCGTCATGGAGCGATGGTGTCGTTGCGGGGACGCTCGTGGCACGGAATGCACGGAGCGCTTGGAAGGGGGATCCCGAGTTCCGTACAATCGCCGTACACTCCTGAGGAGGTTGTAGAGATGACTGCGACAACGAAGGCCCGCTCGGCGACGAAGTCTGAGCGGATCGAGGCGCGGGCGACCGCCGACGAGGCCGCAGTCATCATGCGTGCGGCCGAACTGACCAAATCGACTGTCTCTTCGTTTGTTGTCGGGGCGGCCGTCGCCAAGGCGGAAACCGTGGTGGCCCGTGCGGAGCACACCCTGATGCCCGCGGCGCAATTCGATGCGATGATCGCTGCCCTTGACGAGGACACGCCTGTGCCGGAGGTCGTTGAGTTGGCGTCGCGCCCGCGGCGGATCGCGCGCCGTTGAGCCTGCCTGAGCCGGAGTTCGTCACCGAGTTGCTCGCACCGGCGCACCTGTTGGATGCGTTCGACAGTGGTGAGCAGGAGACCGATCTATGGCTGCGCAACAACGCACTACGCACGCAGCGACAGGGGAGCGCGCGGACCCGAGTGCTGCGGCGCTCAGGCGACATGCGAGTGCTGGGGTTCTACGCCGTTACCCCGCATGACACCTTTCGCGATGGTCTGCCGGGATCGGCTGCTGGTGGTCTCTCCGTCGTGCCTGGCTATCTGATCGCGCAACTTGCTGTCGACCGCAGCCTCCAGGGACAAGGCATGGGCGCGGAGTTGCTGCGGGACGCCTTGGAAACCGTTGTCGTCGCGGCAGGGGCAGCCGGTGGTCGCCTGGTGGTGGTTGATGCCATTCATGAGCGGGCGTTGCGGTTCTACGAGCGGTTCGGCTTCGTCCGGATCGGACAGACGCTGCGGCTGTACATGAAGATCTCGCGCCTCCAGGGCTCGCTCGCGACCTGACAGTCAGTAACGACGGAAGCCGTCGAACTTGGGTTCGAAGCTGAAGTCGCCAGTGGTGGGAATCGTGCTGACGGATTTGGCGAGCATCGGCAGGACCGGCGGCATCACCGCGAGCGGCATCATGAGTCTCCTGAGTCGAGGCCTCCGGCAACGATCCGAAGTTGATCGATCAAGGTCGGGATCGAATCCCGTGCCGCCTTGTGGAGGATGCCAAGGTCGACGTCCCAGTATCCGTGCACGATCCTGTTCCGCATTCGAGTAGGTGACGACCATGCGACCTCCGGGTACGCGGCCTTCAGCGATGCGCTGATCTGGTTCGCGGCTTCTCCCAGGACGGTGAAGTTCTAGAGTGCGGCATCGCGCGCCGTCTCATCCGCCGCGAAACCGGCGAGATCTCTATCGCCGACGAGCCGGACGATTCGCTCCCCGGCACTGATCATCTCCAGGATGACGACGAAGTCACGCCGCATAGAGAGGCCGAGCGTCGTGGACGATCTGGGTTCGGAGGTGGCGGTTGATGTAGTGACGGGAGACGAGGTCGACCGGGCGCCCGAACAGGTCCGCAAGCGCGTCCTCTAGGTCGAAGATCTCGAATCCCAACTGTGTGTCTGGCTTGAGAACGTACAACAGGTCGATGTCGCTCTCGGCGGTGTCTTCTCCTCGACTCACGGAGCCGAAGACCTCGAGGCTCGCTACGCCGTACTGCTCGCAGATGCGCCTGAGGCGACCCGTGTCGACAGCGGCGAGGTCCATGAAACTCATCGTAGGCGCTGAGGTCTTCCTCTGCATCGGGGTCTATCAGGGCGAGGAGCTGGGCATGACCAACGTGCCCTTCGACGACATCGCCGACTTCCGTGACATCGAGTCGCTGCGCTACTACGCCGACGCCGTGGGCATGCGCCACCAGGAGCCGGAGACGGTACTCGCCACCCTGCGGCGGACCAGTCGTGACAACGCCCGAACGCCGATGCAGTGGACGGCTGGACCGAGCGCCGGCTTCACCGCGGGCACGCCATGGATCCCGGTGCATCCAACCATGTCTGGCTCAATGCCGCCGAGCAGCGAGATGACCCAGGCTCGGTCTTCCGCCATTACCGGGCGCTGATCGCGCTGCGCCACGAGCACCCGGTGATCGTCGAGGGCGAGTTCGCCGTTATCGAGACCGGTCGCGAGCAGGGGCACCCGCGCCGGGCCGGCAGCGAAGCAGAGGCGGTGCGCGATGGAATCGCGGCACGGGGCACGAGCGTGATCTCCTTCGTCTGGACGCCCTGGCAACGCCTGCCGGCCGGCACCGGCGGCTCGGAGAACTACACCGTCGGTCAGGTCCGTGAGCTCAACCGGCGCGGCGTCGCAGCTCAGGTCGTCACCGTCGGCCTCGGCACCGCCGACGGGCGCGAGGAGTTCAGCGACATCCCATTCCGCTCGCTCGCCGACGTCAGCGACGTGGGCGACCTGGCCGGCACCGTCGTCTTCGCGACCGACTTCCCGGCGGTGACGACCCGCCGTCCGCCGTACCAGATGCTCCACGTGCCCCCGCCGCTGCGTGAGCCAGAGCGCAGCGAGGTGATCGCCCGCACGCGCGACCGCGTGCTGGTCGCCACCAGCCGGTTCGGGGCGTCGCTGTGGGCTGCCTTCCTCGACGTCGACGTCGCCACGATCGCAGTGGTCTACCCGTTCGCCGAGCCATGCTTCGCGGCGACGCGGCGCTCGCTGCCGTCCTCGGGTGCCGTGCGCGTCCTGTACGCCGGCCGGCTGAGCCCTGAGAAGGGGATCTACACACTCCTGGCGATGCTGCACAGCGATCTGGTCGCTCACGCGGCGCTACTGTCGTTCACCGCTACCACCGCGGGCGAGGACAAGCCACAGGGCGCGATCATCAGCAGCCTGGTGGAGGCGCACCCGGGCATCAAGCTGGTCTCCGCGCGGCGCACGCCGGAGGCGATGGCGTTGCTCATGGCTGACCACGACGTCGTCGTGATGCCCTCCAACGGCCAGTACTGGCACGAGACCTTCGGTATCGTCTCGATCGAGGCGCAGCACGCCGGCTGTCGTGTCGTCGCATCCGACGATGGCGGCCTTCCGGAGACGGACTGCGGTGCGGTGACGCTGGTAGCGCCCGATGACGCCGACGCTCTGGCGCGGGGCATCTGGCGAGCCGTGGGCCTCGGACCCGTCGATGCTGCTCAGAGGCAAGCATCGGCAGCAAGGTTCAGCGTGGCTCAGTCGGTCGATGAGCTGTTGGCGGTGATCGGCCGGCCCGCGTCGCCGACCCCGGCCGCCGTACTGCGCGAGCTGGAAGCGCTGGCGCTGCTGACTCCGCCTTCGGCGCTGCCGGCGCAGGGCGAGCCGGTCGCCTGAATCTGACCCAGCACGATCGGCGGGTCCGCGGAAGCCCCAGGGCTTGCTCTGCGGACCTGCCGACGTGCGGATGATCAGTCGCGAAGAAGGGGGAGGAGCTGCTCGCCCTGGCGGTTGATCTCGCGCAGGTACGGCGTGTCGGAGATGACGAAGTGCGTGACCCCGAGGTCCTCGTACTTGCGCAGTGACTTCGCGACGTCCTCGGCGGAGCCGACCAGCCAGGTCGTCCCGGCGCCGCCACCGACACCACGCGCGCCAGGAGCGGTGTAGAGGTTGTCGTCGAGCACCTCGCCTCGGGCGGCCAGGTCGAGCAGTCGCTGCTGGCCGACGGCCTTGCGTGAGCCGTGCCGCGGCTGCTGCCCGCCGGACTTCGCGACCAGCTCCTCGACCTTCGCCTCGGCGTCGGCCCAGGCCTGCTCGGTCGTGTCGCGAACGAACGTCGTCACGCGCAGTCCATACTCGAGCGGCGCGTGCTCGCGGCCGAGTTCCTCCTGGAGGCCCTTGAGTCGTTCGATGCGCTCGGCGACGCCGTCCAGCGGCTCACCCCAGAAGAGCTGCACGTCGGCCTCGGCGGCGGCGACCCGCTCAGCGGCCGCAGAGGCGCCGCCGAAGTAGAGCTTCGGGTGCGCTCGGCCCTCGCGGGCGACGATGCGCGGCAGCACGGTCGAGTCCTTGACCTGGTAGTGCTCGCCCTCGAAGGTGACGTTCTCCTCGGTCCACAGGCGGCGGACCAGCTGCATGAACTCCTTGGTCCGGCCGTACCGCGCCGCCTGGTCGGTGGCGAAGGTGGCCAGGTCGCCGTACTGCTCGAGGCCATCCTGTCCGGAGACGATGTTGATCCGGACACGGCCACCGCTGAGGTGGTCGAGCGTCGCCGCGGCGGACGCGAAGTGGGCCGGCTGCCAGTAGCCGGGGCGGATTGCGATCAACGGGTTGAACGTCGTGGTCCGCGCGGCGAGCGATGCGGCCACGGTGAAGGTGTCCGGGCGACCCCAGCTGGTGCCCAGCAGGGCACCGGCCCAGCCATGCTCCTCGAGCGCGTGGGCGTGCGAGGTGAGGGTGTCGAGGCTGTTGTGATCCTCGACGGTGTCGTCGCCCCGGTGACCTGGATTGACCTGGTTGGGGATGTACCAGAGGAACTCGCTGCTCATCGTTGCTCTCTCCTGTGCTTCCTGGGACTGGGGCCGGATGGCGCGGACGGGATCGCGGACGGGATGAAGCTCCGCGCTTGCCCGATTATCTAGTGTAAACGCAGAAAGACTATGAAGTTAGTCAAGTTATGGGATGGCTGATCTGAGCGTGGGAACCGCGGCGCGATGGTGTCGGCGAACCGTCGTGCCGGTGAACGACGACGCCCCGGAACTCGCCGGGAAGTCAGCGTCGAGGAGCCGATTGGGTACTCTGGCCCGCATGAGCAAGGTCGTCGGATACGTGCCCGGCGTGTTCGATCTCTTCCACGTAGGGCACCTCAACGCGTTGCGGCAGGCGCGCGCCATGTGCGACGTACTCGTCGCCGGCGTCGTCTCCGACGAGGTGTGCGAGGCCACCAAGGGGATCGTCCCCACGGTGCCGCTGATCGAGCGCCTGGAGATCGTCAAGGCGATCGGGATCGTCGACGACGCCTACGTCGAGGTCACGACCGACAAGCGGGACGCGTGGCGTGACGTGGGCTTCCACAAGATCTTCAAGGGCGACGACTGGAAGGGGACTGCCAAGGGCGAGCGCCTCGAGCAGCACATGGCCGAGGTCGGTGTCGAGGTCGTCTACTTCCCGTACACCATGCACACCTCCAGCACCGCGCTGCGTCGTCACCTCGATCGAGGGGACGAGCGCGTCTCGTGACCGAACCTGTCGCGGGGTCCGTCCCCGCAGCCGCCGCGACGCCTGCGCCGGCCGGTGGCGTCAGCGTCGATGACCGTGGCGTCCATGTCTCCGCCTCCGACACCGGTCCGCTGGTGCTCTCCGTCGAGGGTCGTTACGTCTGGTCCTTGACCCCCGAGCGCGACGGTACGGCGGAGGGCGGCGGCTGGCTGATCCGCTGGCCCCATGTGCTGGACCGTTTTCTCGACGGCGTCGGGCGGATCACCGTCAGCGACGTCACTGGTGAGACCGTCTACCTTGACGCCGACATCCCGCTGGGCTCGGGCGAGGGTGTGCTGGAGATCGTCGACGGTGATGGCAATCCGCTCTCGGTCGACAAGGTCGGCCACCTGACTCGGTCCTTCGCTGCGACCGATGAGGGCATCCGCAATGAGATCCTCGAGGGCACCCAGCGGGCGCTGCGTGATCTGCGCGAGACCTGCGGCGTCGAGGCCTATCTCAACTACGGCGCGCTGCTCGGCGCGATCCGCGACGGCGCGATGATCGCGCACGACTCCGACACCGACGTCTGCTATCTGTCCAAGCACGAGACGCCGGCCGACATCATCCTGGAGTCGTACCAGATCGAGCGAACCATGCGGGACCTCGGCTGGAACCTTCTGCGTATGTCGGGCGGCGACATCAAGCTCCTGCTGCCGCTCAGCGACGGCCGCAACTGCCACATCGACATCTTCGTAGCGTTCTACGTCCGCGGCACGTTCTACCAGCTCGGCAACCGCAGCGGGCAGGTCCCGCGTGACGTGATCGTGCCGGTCTCGCAGATCGAGCTGCACGGCTACACCTTCCCGGCGCCCGCCAAGCCGGAGAAGATGCTGGCGTTCCTCTACGGCCCGTCGTGGCGCGTTCCCGACCCGTCGTTCAAGTACGCCGACCCGCCCGCGGGCGTCCGTCGTCTCGATGGCTGGCTGCGCGGCTTCCGCACCACGATGGGCTCATGGACCGAGTTCTGGACGAGCGCGGCCTCCGACGAGGTGCCGCGGCGGAGCTCGACGTTCGGCCGTTGGGTCCTGGGTCAGCTCAGTCCCGAGAGCTCGGTGATGGACGTCGGGTCCGGCAACGGCCGGGACGCCGTCTACCTCGCCCGCCGCGGTCACAGGGTGTGGGCGGTCGACTTCTCCCGCGGCGCGGTCCGACTCACCGGCCGTCGTGCCCGCCGGCACGACATCGACGTACGTCCCGAGCAACTGATCCTCGGGGAGCTGCGTCACGTGCTCACCTTCGGCGCCCGTCTGGCTCGAGACCCCCACCACATCGCCGCCCGCCAGCTGCTGGGTGTGATCGATGCGCAGGCGCGCGAGCAGTTCTGGCGGATGTGCTCGATGGCGCTGCGCGATGACCGCAAGTTGTTCCTGGAGTTCCCCGCCATCGGCCCCGACGTACCGGATCCTGCTCCGCGGGGCTTGCAGCAGCGGCTCGACGCCGAGCAGATCGCCGGGGAGATCCGCGCTCGTGGCGGTGTCATCGAGCATCTCGAGGTCGGCCCTGGCGACGACCTCTTCGATCAGCCTGATCCGTGCGTCTGCCGGATCCGGGCGAGTTGGCCAGTGCCGAAGGGAGACCGTGCATGAGCGGCAAGGACAAGATCCGCAGCAACGTCGAGAAGTGGCGTGCGGAGCGCGCCAGCGGTCGCACCGTTCGCGCGCGGCTGACCGCACTCGAGGACGAGGTCCAGGAGCTGCGCCAGCTCAACCGCCGGCTCGCCGAGCTGACAGACGTGGTCGCCGAGCTGCTGGTGCCGATCCAGGATCGTGACGAGGACAAGGTGCAGGAGGTGCTGGCGCGCTACCGCGCTCGTATCTGAGAGGCTGTGCCTCGCAATCCCCGGTTGGTCTGCCGGCAGGGCCCGCCTGACTTTGAATCAGGACTAGCGACGGTGGTTCGACTCCACCCCGGGGAGCCATCCAGCGCATCAGCGCTGCCACAGCACTGATGTGCTGGCTCTTTTGCGTTCTGACCTGCGTCCGGACGCGTGCGTTCACGCCGTTCCTCGGCGCGCGTCGTGGCCTGTCCTGCCGCCCCCGTCCTGCCGCCCCGACCCGCCGCCCGGGCGCCTCGGTGCGCACCGGGCCGGTAGGCCCCTCTGGTCGCTCCTTTCGGACACGAGGTTGACGTAGGTCACATCCCGACGGCACAATGGTTAGACCATTGTGAGGAGGATGTTTTGCCGAAGGTTGTCTATGTCAGCGCCGAGGGCGATGAGCGCGTCATCGATGCTCAGCCCGGAGAGTCAGTGATGGCTGCCGCTGTCCGCAACGGTGTTCCCGGCATCGTCGGCGAGTGTGGCGGACAGCTCTCCTGCGCCACCTGCCACGTCTGGGTCCGTGAGCCGTATCGCGAGCTCGTCGGAGACCCGGGTGAGCTGGAGGCCGACATGTTGGACCTCGGCGTCAGCGACTACACCGAGGCGAGCCGCCTCGGCTGCCAGATCCACCTCACCGACGAGCTGGACGGCATCGTCGTCGAGCCGCGCCCCGAGTCGTGGCACTGAGCGCCCCAAGAGCACTGAGAGAAGCGAGAGGAACTAGGCAATGCTGCGTCCCGACATCAATGACCTGCTGACCCAGACCGGCCCCGGCACCCCGATGGGTGCGCTGTTCCGCCGCTACTGGCAGCCGGTGCTGCACACCGAGGAGCTCCCCGAGGACGGCTGCCCGCCAGTGCGAGTGAAGATCCTCTCCGAGCGTCTCATCGCGGTGCGCACCCCCGAGGGCGAGTACGGCCTGATGGACGAGTTCTGCGCTCACCGCGGCATCTCGTTGTTCTTCGGCCGCGTGGAGGACGGTGGCCTCCGCTGCCCGTACCACGGCTGGAAGTACGACGCGACGGGGCAGGCCATCGACGTCCCGAGCGAGCTGAACAACTCCGAGTTCTGCAAGAACGTCAAGCTCCGCTCCTACCCGCTGGTCAAGGTCGGCGACATCCTGTGGGCCTACCTCGGCGACCCTGCAAAGCAGCCCCCGCTCCCGAGCTGGGAGTTCGCGACCGTGCCGGAGAAGCAGACCTTCACCTCCAAGCGCTTCCAGGAGTGCAACTGGCTGCAGGCCCTCGAGGGCGGCATCGACTCCAGCCATGTCACCTGGCTGCACGGCGGCGGCCCGAGCGGCGCCGGTCTCGAGGCAGACCCGCTGTTCAAGGGCTCGAAGGGCAACGAGTACAACAAGAGCGATCTCAAGCCGTTCTTCGAGGTCGTCGAGAACGAGGGCGGCCTGCTGATCGGCGCCCGCCGCAACGCGGAGGACGGGCAGTACTACTGGCGTGTGACGCCGTGGGTGCTCCCCAACTTCACCATGGTCCCGCCGCGCGGCGACCACCCGATGCACGGTCACTTCTGGGTGCCGATCGACGACGAGAACTGCTGGGCGTGGAGCTTTGACTATCACCCCGCTCGCGAGCTGACTGACGCCGAGGTCGACGCGATGAAGGCCGGTGCCGGTGTCCACAGCGAGAACATCCCCGGCACGTACCGTCCGGTCGCGAACAAGGACAACGACTACTTGATCGACCGTGAGAAGCAGAAGACCGGCGAGCTCTTCTCCGGTGTCAAGGGCATCGCTATCCAGGACTCCTCGCTGCAGGAGAGCATGGGCCCGATCGTCGACCGCACCAAAGAGCGGCTCGTCGCCACCGACGCCGGCATCATCAAGGCGCGCCAGAAGCTGCGTCGCGCCGCCGAGGCGTTGCGCGACAACGGCACCGAGCCGGTCGGCAACGTCCCCGAGCACCAGCAGATTCGCTCGGTCGCCATCGTCCTCCCGGCCGACCAGCCGTTCGTCGAGGGGATCGGCGAGGCGTTCGTCGCTCGTCCCGGCGTCGCGCAGACCACGGTCTGAGCCATGGCCGATCCCATCTCGGTGAGTAGCTGCGCGCGCGCCACCACGGCGGAGGAGGCGGCGTACCGCATCGACTATCCGCTGGCCTACGCGCGCTCCACGCGTGTCATCGCCTTCGACGCCGGCGCGGCCGAGGTCGTGCGGGCGGTGTCCGACCGGCCGTGGGGGCAGGCGCAGTTCTACACCGCGTCAGACTCCGCGACCGATCTGGTGACGCTGACCGGTGAGCACCGGCTGATCGAGGCCGAGGTCGAGCACTCCGATTCGGTCATCATGGTGGCCACCGACGGCATCAACGCTGCCGGGGTGGCTGCCGTGGGCGCTGCCTGCCGGGAGCGCTCGATCATGACGGCCGGCCTGCTGCTGACCGGCGACGGGACGCTGAGCGGCGAGACCTTGGCTGCGATCCGCCCGCATGCACGGATCCTGCTGGTCCCCGCCGACCAGGACGACTTGCTCGAGCTGCTCACGGCGATCCGCGCATGAGCGCCGGTATGAGCACTGGGAAGGTCACCATCCCGTCGCTGCAGGCAATGAAGCCGGCCGGCGAGAAGAGCGTCTGCTTCGTCGCCTGGGACTACCAGATGGCCCAGCTGGCGGATCGTGCCGGCGCCGAGATCGTCTCCGTCGGCGACACCGTCGGGGTCAACCTGTGGGGCCAGCCGCATCCGCTGGAGATCACGATGGACGAGATGCTCGTCGTCGCCAAGGCGGTACGACGGGGCGTGAAGCGAGCGCTGCTCAGCGTGGACTTCCCGTTCGGGCCGCTCCAGAAGGGATCCGCCAGTGCGGTGAAGGCAGCGATCCGGCTGGTCAAGGAGGCCGGTGTCGACCTGGTGAAGCTCGACGGTGCCTCGGATTATCCGGAGGCCGTCGAGGCGATCACCCGTGCCGGCATTCCGGTCTTTCCCCAGTTCGGCGTCACGCCTCAGACATCGCTGAAGTACGGAATCGACTACACGGCCGCCGAGGGCGTACACGTGCCCGACGAGATGGTGGACGAGCTGATCGCTGAGGCCAAGCGTCTCGAGTCGGCGGGTGCCATCGCGCTCAACTTCACCAACTCGGGCCCTGTGGTCGGGCCCGCCGTGGTCGAGGCGGTGGGCATCCCGGTGCTCGGTGGCTTCGGTGGCGGCCCGTGGCTCGATGGCCGGATCCGGATGATCACGGCCGCGATCGGCTACAACGCCGGCAACGTCGACAAGGAGCCCGACACCTACGCGAATGTCGCGAAGGTGGCCTATGACGCGCTCGTGGAGTGCGCCTCCGATATCCGCGGCGCCCGGAAGCTCCGCGGTCAGAAGTAGGACTGACGCAGGTGTTGGTCTCCCCGGCCAGCCGGGGAGACCAACACCGCCAGCCAGAAGGAGCAACCGTGCCCATCGTCGACCTCGACGGCATCCCCACCCGCTACGAGACGGTCGGCGAGGGGCCGGCGCTCCTCATGTTCAGCCCCGGGGGCTTCGACTCCACACTGGAGAACTGGACGACCTTCGGCCGCTATCGCGATCTGGGCTTCGTGGACGCCTTCGCCTCGGCGTACACGTGCGTGGTCTTCGACCGGCGCGAGTCCGGTCGCTCCGGCGGCCGCATCGAGCGGCTCACCTGGGACCGGTACGTCGCCCAGGCCGTCGGCCTGATCGACCACCTCGGTCTCGACCGGGTGCACACCATGGGTGGCTGCGTCGGCTGCTCGACAGCCGCGGCCCTGGCTGTCGCAGCCCCTGAGCGGGTGCGCAGCATGGTGCTCTTCTCTCCGGCGGGCGGTCCGCAGTACCGGATCGGGCAGCACCGACGCTTCACCCAACACGTGGCCTTCGTGGCCGAGCATGGCATGCAGGCCGTCGTCGACCTGGCTCGCAGTACGACGGCCGGCTTCAGCAAGGACCCGCGTGTCGGGCCGTGGGCCGCGCCGCTGCGTACCGACGAGGCCTTCGCGAAGACCTTCGCGGCGACCGATCCGGCGCGCTACGAGCACGTCGTGACGGGAACCGTTCGCGGCCTCTTCGACCGTGACACCGTGCCTGGTGTCGAGCCGGAGGACCTCATGGTCCTGGACGTGCCGGCGCTGATCGTCCCGGGCCAGGACAGCTCGCACGCCCCTTCGGCGGCGCGCTATCTCGAGGAGTGCCTGCCCGTCCATGACTATTGGGACGTGCCGGTCGTCGAGCAGACGCCGGAGACGGCGCCCGCACGGATCTTGTCCTTCCTCCAGGAGCACTGAGATGGGCCGTCTTGTCCTCCTGCGCCACGGCGAGAGCACGGCGAACGCCGCCGACATCTTCGCAGGATGGCTCGACCTGCCTCTTACCGAGCAGGGGATGCGGGAAGCGTCCGAGGCCGGACGCAGCCTCGCGGGGATCCGGCCCGAGGTCATCCACTCGTCGGTGCTGGGCCGCTCGATCAACACCGCCCACCTCGCGTCCGAGGCCGCCGGATGGGATGTCGCACTGCGGCGAGACTGGCGACTGAACGAGCGCCACTACGGCGCACTCCAGGGCCTGGCCAAGGAGGCTGCGCGGCATCGCTTCGGACGCGATCGGGTGGAGACGTGGCGCCGCTCCATCACGGTGGCGCCGCCGCCGGCCAGCGCCTTCGCGCTCGCCGAGCAGCTCTCCGACCGGCGGTACGCTGCGACGCCTGCTGCGCGGCTGATCCGCTCGGAGAGCCTTGCTGACGTCGCGGTCCGGATGACGCCGTACTGGCGCGACGTGCTGGCCCCAGAGCTGGCCGCCGGCCGGACCGTGCTGGTGGTCTCACACGGGAACGCGTTGCGGGTGCTGCTCCACCTCGCCACGGGTGCGCCGCTTGAGGAGACGGCTCACGCGCAGGTGCCGACGGCGATGCCGATCATGCCTCGCGTGGCGCTTCCAGTGACCTGATCTGATCGATCCGACGCTGGTGCTCGGCCCCCTTGAACGGTGTGGCGAGCCAGAGCTCCACGAGCTCCAGGGCCTCTTCGTCGGAGACGACCTTGGTGCCGAGAACCATCACGTTGGCGTCGTTGTTGCCGCGCGAGATCTCGACCGCGAACCGGCTGTAGGCCACCCCGGCCCGGATGCCGCGGATCTTGTTGCAGGCGATCACCTCGCCCTGGCCGCTGCCGCCGATCACGATCGCGAGGTCCGCCTCGCCGCCGACCACCTGGCGCGAGACCACCGCGCACAGCGGCGGGTAGTCGACGACGCCGTCGCTCTCGTGGCTGCCGGCGTCGAGGACGGCGTGCCCCTGCCCGGCAAACAGATCGGCCAGCCGGGTCTTGAGCGCGACGCCGTTGTGGTCGGCGGCTAGCGCGATCCGCATCAGCCGACCAGGTCGAGGGTCTCGGGAGTGAAGACGTCCTCGAGGGCGACGGGCTTGGTGAGGATGCGCTGGGCGACGGCGTTCTCCATCAGCTTCTCGAGCACGGCCCGGTTGGGCTCGACGCCGTAGGGGAGCGGGTCGGCGCCGCCGGTGATCTCCATCGCCTTGCGCAGGAGGCGGTCCTGCCTGGTCTCGCCGCCGCCGTTGCGGAGCTGGTCGAGGTAGGGACGCTTGGCTTCGGTGAAGGCGCGGAACACGGCGGCGGCCAGGCCGGGGTTGGCGCCGATGAGCTCGTCGCGGATCACCACGAGGTGGTTGACCGGGACGAAGCCGGTCTCGCGGAGCGAGTCCCAGGTGGAGTTGTCGGGCAGCAGCGGGACGACGTCGTCGTTCTTGACGTCGGCGTTGATCACCGCGTCGACCTCGCCCCCGAGCAGGAGCTCCTCGAGCGTGCGGCCCTCGGGTGCGGAGACGACGTTCGCAGGCGGCGCGTAGGTGGCGACGTGCTCGTCGCCGGAGAGCACCCATGTCACGGACGAGAGGTCGAGGCCGGCGTCGGCGAGCGCCGCGCGAGCCCAGACGCCGGCGGTCACCGTGTAGCCGCGGTTGACGCCCACGCGCTTGCCGGCCAGGTCGGCGGCGGTCTTGATCGGCCCGTCCTTGAGGACCTGGGTCTTGCCGTGGTGGAAATCGCGCACGATGAAGATCGGCAGCGCGGTGAACGTCGCGCCGTGCTCCTTGGCGGTCAGGTACGTCGTGACGGCCAGCTCGGCGAGGTCGTACTCGTTGTTCCTGACCATCTTGCGGAAGCCCTTGACCAGGACCGGCTCGTCGGCGAAGCGCAGGGTCCAACCCTCGGGGGCGACCGTGTGGTCGATCAGCGCCTGGTTGGCGCCCTGGGCGCGGGTGAGGGTGAACAGCTCGGGCATCGCAGGCTCCTGGGCTCGTCGGAATTCGTCTCGTCCGGGTGGTGACCCACCTCACGCTGCATAGTATGTTGGTAAGACCATTCTGCCAATGAAGGAGCGTCGATGACTCAGAAGGTGCTGGCGGCCGTCCGGACCGCCCCGGGGACGACGGAGATGCGAGAGTTCGATCGGCCCGAGATCGACGCCGACTCCGCGCTGCTCAAGGTTGAGGTTGCGGGAATCTGCGGCACCGATGTGAAGCTCTACAGCAACCCGCCGACCAGCCCCGCCACCCAGGGCCCGGTGATCATGGGCCACGAGAACGTCGGCGTCATCGCCGATGCGGGGGAGAAGTTCCTCAAGCGTCACAACGTCGCGATCGGCGACCGGATCTTCCTGGAGCACTACGTCGGCTGCTTCAACTGTGAGTGGTGCCGGATCGGCGAGTACCGCCACTGCGAGGCGACCGACTGGCGCACCAACCCCGACGCGCGCCGCTTCGGCTACACCTCGGCAGACTTCCAGGGCACGCTCTGGGGCGGCTTCTCGCAGTACATGTACCTGCCGTGGAACGCGGTGATGCACAAGATCCCCGACACCATCACCGCCGAGCAGGCCGGCCTGGTCATGCCGCTCTCGAACGGCATCGAGTGGGCCCTGCTCACCGCCGGCATCGGCTACAACGACACCGTCCTCATCCAGGGCCCCGGCCAGCAGGGACTCTCCCAGCTGGTCGCCGCCAAGCAGGCGGGCGCCTCGAAGGTGATCATGTCGGGTACGACGCGGGACAAGCGCCGCTTCGACCTCGCCAAGGAGCTCGGCGCCGATGAGGTGATCGACGTGCTGACCGAGGACCCACGCGAGAAGATCATGGACCTCACCGACGGTCGCGGCCTGGACTACGTGCTCGACTGCACCTCGCGTGCCGGCACGGCGCCGGTGCTGCTGGGCATCGATGTGCTGAAGCGGCGCGAGGGCACCCTGCTCATCCAGGGCGAGCTGGCCGCCTTCCCTGACTTCCCGGTCAAGCAGGTCACCGAGAAGGCGATCACCATCAAGTCGGCGCGCGGCCACTCGTTCAAGGCCTGTGAGCTCGCTGTCGCTCAGCTCGCCTCAGGTCGCTACCCGCTGGAGCAGCTCGCCACCCACCGTTACGGCATCGATCAGGTCGACCACGCGATCCGCGTGCTTGCCGGTGAGACGGACGAGGACGCGATCCACATCTCGATGATGCCCGACCTGATCGGTCAGGCCGGGGGTGCTGTTCGATGAGCATCGTCGTCACCAACCCGCCGCGCGCGGAGCGGGAGCTGGTGGACGCGCTGGGCGAGTACGGCGTAGCGACGATCCACGAGGCCCAGGGCCGCACCGGGCTGCTCGGCTCGCACATCAATCCGATCCAGTCGGGGATCCGCATCTCCGGGAGCGCTGTCACGGTGACGGTGGCACCGGGGGACAACACCACGATCGGTGTCGCCGTCGAGCAGTGCTCGGAGGGCGACGTCCTCGTCGTGGTGCCGACGGCTCCGTGCGACATGGGCTACTTCGGTGACTTGCTGGCCACCTCGCTCAAGGCCCGCGGTGTGCGCGGCCTGGTGATCGAGGCGGGCGTGCGCGACGTCGCCGACCTCAACGAGATGGGCTTCCCGGTCTGGTCGAAGGCGGTGTCGGCCGAGGGCACCGTCAAGGGGACGCTCGGAGACGTCAACGTTCCGATCAGCATCGCCGGGCGGGCCGTCGCGCCGGGCGACGTGGTCGTCGCCGATGACGACGGTGTCGTCGTCGTACCCCGCCTGAGGGCGGCAGCCGTGCTTGCCGCGTCCAAGGCACGCGAGGAGAAGGAGGCCGTCTCACGAGCGCGGTACGCCGCTGGCGAGATCGCGCTCGACGTCAACAACATGCGTCCGCTGGTCGAGAAGGCCGGCACGCGCTACGTCGACTACGACACCTGGATCAAGGAGCAGCAGGCGTGATCATCGACATCCACGGGCACTACACGACCGCACCCGGGGAGCTGCAGGCCTTCCGCGACGCCCAGCTGGCCCACCTCGAGGACCCTGCCCGCGTCACCGCGACCCTGGCTGCCATCAGCGACGACCAGGTCCGCGACAGCGTCGCGAACAACCAGCTCAAGGTACTCTCCGAGCGCGGCGGCGACGTCATGGTCTTCTCGCCCAAGGCCTCGGGCATGGAGCACCACGTGCCGGACCCGGCCACCGCAGAGGCGTGGGCCCGGGCCTCCAATGACCTCGTCCACCGGGTCGGCGAGCTCTTCCCGGAGCACTTCGCGCCAGCGGCGCAGCTGCCCCAGACCCCCGGCGGGGAGCTGGGTGGCGTGATCGCGGAGGTACGACGCACGGTCTCCGAGCTCGGTTTCGTCGGCGTCAACGTCAACCCCGACCCGTCGGGGACCTGGGCCGGCAAGCCGATCACCGACGAGTCGTGGTTCCCGCTCTGGGAGGTGATCGAGGAGCTCGACGTACCGGCGATGGTGCACGTCTCCACCGCCTGCAACCCCAACTTCCACACCCTCGGTGCGCACTACCTCAACGCCGACACCAGCGTCTTCGTGCAGCTGTTGCAGTCCGACCTCTTCGCGCGCTTCCCGCGGCTTCGGCTCGTGCTTCCGCACGGCGGCGGCGCGGTGCCCTACCACTGGGGCCGCTACCGAGGACTCTCGATGCGCAACGGGTGGCAGGATCCGAGCGAGCTGCTGCGCAACGTCTTCCTCGACACCTGCGTGTACCACCAGCCCGGTATCGACCTGCTCACCGAGGTGATTCCGGCGGAGAACCTCCTGTTCGCCTCCGAGATGCTCGGTGCGGTGCGCGGGGCCGACCCGGAGACGGGCATCGGCTGGGACGACACCCTGCAGTACGTCGACGGTGCCGGGCTCTCCGAGGCCGATTACGCGGCGGTGACCGCCGGCAATGCCCGTCGGGTCTATCCGGCGCTCGACCGCCGCCTCGCGGCGCAGGGTCGGTGACGGCCGTGGGCAAGCTCCAGCTCACCTTCGCCTGCGGGGACTACGACCGCACCCGGGCGGTCGAAGACGGCAGCGTCCAGGTCGACGGAGTCGACCTGACCTACCTGCGGCTGCCGGTCGAGGAGACGTTCTTCCGGATGCTGCGACACCGGGAGTTCGATGTCGCCGAGATGTCGCTGTCGACGTACACCGCGACGCTCAATGCGCTCGACGAGGGTGAGGAGCCGCCGTTTGTGGCGTTGCCGATCTACACCTCGCGCCAGTTCCGACACGGCGGCATGTTCGTCAACGCTGCAGCAGGTGTGGAGAAGCCGGCCGATCTGGCGGGCAAGCGGATCGGTATGCCGGAGGTGCAGCTGACCGCGTGCGTGTGGCAGCGCGGCATCCTGGCCGACGAGTACGACCTGCCGATCGACGCCTCGACGTTCCACACCGGTGGTCAGGAGAAGCCGGGTCGGGTCGAGAAGGGCAAGGTCGACGTGCCCTACTCGGTCTCGCCGATCGGCCCCGAACAGACGCTGGCACAGATGCTGGGAGACGGCGAGATCGACGCCTTCTTCGGGCCGCGCATCCCCAGCAGCTTCTCCGACGGCTCGGGCCGCGTACATCGGCTCTTCCCCGAGACGGTGGCTGCGGAGAAGTCCTACTACGAGTCGACCGGGATCTTCCCGATCATGCACGTGGTGGCGCTGCGCCGTGACGTCTACGAGAAGCACCGCTGGGTGGCCCAGTCGCTGACCAAGGCTTTGGTCGAGGCGAAGGCGCAGGCCTATGCCCGGATCTACGACGCCTCCGCGCTGCGCTTCATGGAGCCGTGGCTGATGGTGCACCTGGAGGAGGCCCGGGCACTACTCGGGCAGGACTTCTGGTCCTACGGTCTCGGTGACGCCGACCGGCGGGTGCTGGAGACGTTCCTGCGCTACCACCACGAGCAGGGTCTCTCCCGGAGCCTGCGGACCCCGGAGCAGCTGTTCGCGCCGGAGTCGCTCGAGTCATTCGTCATCTGATGGGGGAGTACGACGAGCCGGGGCTGCTCGAGCTTCGCCGGACCGTCGCCCTCGGCTGCCGCATCCTGGCGGTCACCGGGGCCACGACGCCGATCCTCGGGCACGTCAGCGTGCGCCTGCCCGCCGACCCGGGCCGGATCCTGGTGCGCTGCCGCGGCCCGCGCGAGCGAGGCCTCCTCTTCACCGAGGTCGACGACATCCGTGTCGTCGGGCTCGACGACAGCGGCGATGTGGGCGACGGCTATCGCTTGCCCAATGAGTATCCGATCCACGCAGAGATCCTGCGTGCTCGTCCCGACGTCGACTCGGTGGTGCACGCCCACCCCGTGAACGCCGTCGTCGCAGCCCTGGCCGACCGGCCGCTGCGCCCGATCGTCGGGGCGTTCAACATCCCGGCCTACCGGATGGCCGCCGACGGCATTCCGGTCTGGCCGCATCGCGGCCTGGTCCGCACCGCCGAGGCCGGTCGCTCCCTTGCCGCCGCGCTCGGCGACGGCGTGGCCTGTCTCCTCCTCGGCCACGGCCTGGTCACTGTCGGGAACAACCCCGTGCAGGCGGTGCTGCGTGCGCTCGACATCGACGAGCTCGCGCGGGTGACGGTCGGGGTCGCCGCGTTGGGCGGTCGACCCGACGTCGTACCGGAGGAGGACCGGGCGGACCTGCCCGACCTCGGCTCGGCATTCAACGAGCAGGTCGTGTGGCACTACCACGTCGGGATGCTCGCCCTACGAGGGCTCGGCGACGTCGGCTGAGGCCGCCGAAGGCACTGCATGGCGACGAAGAGGGCGCCGGTCGGATCATCGATCCGGCCGGCGCCCTTCGTCGTACTCAGATGAGGTCGGCGAGCCGGTTGAGCAGCGGGAGGACCGACTCGAGCCGGCGGATCTCGCCGGAGGAGTAGTACTCGCCGAGGACGTCGACCATGGCCTCCAGAGCTGCCTGGTCGTGGCTGCGGACCGCTGCCCGCCCGGCACGCGTGATCGTGACGAGGGTACGGCGACCGTCGGTGCTGTGGGCATCGCGCGTGACGAGGCCAGCAGCCTCGAGGTTGCGCACCACGGCGGCGATCGCCTGCGAAGTGACCTGCTCGTGGCGCGCGATGTCGCTTGGGGACGAGGGGCCCTCGCGGGCAAGCCGGACCAGGACGAGCAGCTCGTTGAACTTGATCGAGCCGGGCGCGTCCTCCTCAGCCGAGATGCGTCGCAGCCTGCGGGCTACGCGGCCAACGGCGACGCGGAGCTCCTGGGCCAGCAGGGACGTGTCCTGGTCGGGCATGGCTGAAACGTACCCCGCTCTCGCTCGGGCGTTGAAACGACCTGGGATCGCTCACTCCGCTTACGTAACTGGACTTTCGCATCATGTCACGAAATATGCATGTGGAAATGTTTTGAAAAATGTAGGGGCAATGGATTGACCATTGTGATCTGCGCCACTAGCGTCGCCGGATGTGGACGGGATCGCACCGCCACCGAACGACAAGTCGAGGCA
>Ga0164242_10001553_pt1 | contig 27225 bp, 22 predicted proteins | sample OricomgcompostMG_FD_108783 | JGI IMG/M metagenome (GOLD analysis project Ga0164242, IMG submission 108783) | Miracle-Growth compost microbial communities from Emeryville, California, USA - Original compost - Miracle growth compost (MG) ...
CGGCTGGCGCCGGAAGAGCGCGCCGCCTTCCTGCTGCGCCAGGTGTTCGACCATGACTACGCCGACGTCGCCCGCATCCTCGGCAAGAGCGAAGCGGCCTGCCGCCAGCTGGTGCACCGGGCGCGCGAGCGCGTGCGGCACGAGCGCCGCCGCTACGCGGTCACGCCGCAGACGCATCGCGCGCAACTGGAGAAATTCATTCTCGCCGCGCAGTCCGGCGACTATCACCGGATCATGGCGCTGCTGAGCGACGACGTGCAGAACGCCGGCGACGGCGGCGGCAAGATGCCGGCCACTTTCCATCCGCTGGTCGGCGCCGCGCGCGTCGCCCGCCTCTACTATGCGATCGCGCGCCGCAACGGCGACCGGCTTTCGTACCGCATTGCACGGATCAACGGCGAACCCGGCCTGCTGCGCTATCTCGACGGACGGCTGGAAGCCGCGCTGTCCTTCGTGATGGACGGCGACGGCATCGCCGCCATCTACACCGTGCGCAATCCCGACAAGCTGCGGCACATCGCGCAGGCGCATCCCGCCTGAAAAAAACGGCGTCGGTCCGGTTCCCGTCGCAGATTCCCGTCACGACGCGACGCCTCCGGCCGTCTTATGGAAGACAGGAACGTCGCCACGACGCCTGTTTTGCCGCCCCATCAACGTTTCCAAGGAGTCCATCATGTCCGGCCCGCGCCTTTCCTATTCCACTCTCGCCCCGAAAGCCTACAAGGCCATGCTCGACCTGAACGGCGCGCTGTCCGGGTCGTCGCTCGGCAAGCGCCTGATCGACCTGGTGTTCCAGCGCGTGTCGCTGATGAACGGCTGCGCCTATTGCGTCGACTTGCACTGGCACGATCTGCTGCAGGGCGGCGAGGATCCGCAGCGCATCAACAGCCTCTCCACCTGGCGCGAGACGACGTTCTACACGCCGCGCGAACAGGCCGCGCTGGGGTGGGCGGAAAGCGTCACCGACCTGCACCGCACGCATGTGAGCGACGAGGAGTTCGCCGCGCTCAAGACGCTTTTCACCGATGCCGAGATCGCCGACCTGACCTTCGCCGTCGCCACGATGAACGCCTGGAACCGGCTGGCGATCGCCTTCCGCAACCCGGTGGGACGCAGGCAGTGAGCGGACAGCCGGCACCACGCCGGCGTGGGACATCCTGGCCCCTCTTCTCCGCGGCCGGCGCGGCACTTCGCGGCAACGCGCGCGAGGGCGGTGTCCCGCGCGCGGGGCAGCATTGCCAGCCGCCGTCCAGTCGCGGCCGCGTCCATCTCCTCGCTCCCCTCGCGCGGGTGTGTGCGTTGTCCTACAAGTTTGCACCGGCCGCCGCGACACATTGCCGCAGTTCGCCAGTTAACAAATCTTCTCCACTCTGTTGCAAACGCGCCGTATTCCATGGACTGAACGACATGCGAAGAAAAAATAGTCTTGCCACACCCATACAACTCTGCAATTCCGGACCGGATCAACGCTACTATTGAGGCTACGAAATCTTTCGCGTCGCTTCCCATGATCCGGTACTTTCTTTTCGCGCTGCTTGCCGTATTCGCCTCCGTCGCTTCCGCCATGTCCCTCGGCTCCAAGCACGCCATCCTGATCGACGAGGACACCGGGCGCGTCCTGTTCGAGAAAAACGCCACCGACATCGTCCCCATCGCATCGCTGACCAAGCTGATGACGGCGATGGTGGTGCTCGACGCGCATCCGGACATGGACGAACCGATCACGATCACCGAGGACGACGTCGACACCCTCAAGTTCAGTTCCTCGCGCGTGCCGGTCGGTGCCACCTTCCCGCGCCGCACGCTGCTCGAACTGGCGCTGATGTCGTCCGACAACCGCGCCGCCCACGCGCTGGCGCGCACCTATCCGGGCGGCATGGGCCGCTTCCTGATCGCCGTGCGCAACAAGGCGCTCGCCCTGCAGCTGCGCCGCACCAACATCGAGGAACCGACCGGCCTGTCGCCGCACAACACCTCCACCGCCAGCGACCTGGCCAAGATCGCCATGGCCGCCTCCAGGTATCCGGAAATCGAGCAGATCACGACGGTGCCCAACGACGTCATCGACGTGGAAGGCCGGGAGCGCGCCTACCACAACACCAACCGCCTGGTCGGCAACAAGAACTGGCACATCCTGCTGTCCAAGACCGGCTTCACCAACGAGGCCGGCCGCTGCATCATCATGCGCGTGCGCGCCGCCGGACGGAACGCGATCATGGTGCTGCTGAACGCCCGCCAGACCTTCAACCGCACCGTCGACGCAACCCGCCTGTACCGGCTGGCGGCGGAGGACAGCCATCCGCAGATGGTGGCCAGCCTCGGCGCGCGGCCGCGGTAAAGCCGGTCCAGTCATCGCGGCGCCGGTCGCATCCGACGCCGGCAGTGGGCAATCCTCGTTACGCAGCCTCAATCCGCAACGCAATCCTCATCCGCGACCGGCAAGCATGCCGGTCGTTTGCTTTTCGGGCGCCGGCCGCGTTCCCGCCCCGCCGCCCGTGGTGCGGGAGGAAATTTGTCCGGGCGGAACCGGCCTGCGATAATGCGCCAGGCGCCCATGCGTCCATAAAAAGACAACAACGACAACGATGAACGCTTCCCTGCCCCACGTTCCGCGCGATCCTCACGTCCCCGAAACCGCGTTCGGCAAATGGTTTCTGCAAACGGAAACCTGGACTGTCCACGTGCTCGAACGCGCGATCGCCGATCTGCTGCGCCTGATCCCGCGGCGCGAAAGCAGCTATCCGGTGGTGGCCGACGTCGGCTGCGGTTTCGGCCGCTCGCTGCCGCGGCTGCACGCGCACTTCCGGCCGCAGCGGCTGATCGGCATGGACATCGATCCCGACATGCTGGACCATGCTGCGCGCGAAGCGACCGCGGCCGGTCTGCGGGCGGAACTGATCAACTGTTCCAGTTCGCGCATCGCGCTGCCCAACGACAGCGTCGACCTGCTGTTCTGCCATCAAACCTTCCATCATCTGGTCGAGCAGGAACGGGCCATCGCCGAATTCTTCCGCGTGCTCAAGCCGGGCGGCACGCTGCTGTTCGCCGAATCGACACGGCGCTACATCCATTCCTGGCTCATCCGTCTGCTGTTCCGCCACCCGATGGAAGTGCAGAAGACGGCCGGCGAATACCTGGCGCTGATCCGCGGCGCCGGTTTCCGGGTCGAGGACGACGCGATTTCCTATCCCTTCCTGTGGTGGAGTCGCGAGGACCTCGGCATCCTGGAACGCTGGTTCGGCATCCGCCCGCCGGCCGAACGGGAAGAAACCCTGATCAACCTGGTGGCAGTCAAGCCCGGTCGCTGACGCGCCTGTCGGGCGGTGCAGCGTTGCATCATCAAGGCGAGATGGCGTTTATCGCGCTGCGCGGGAGCGGCGAACGATAAACAATATCGGACACATTCGTCTTCCAACGGAAGATAGATGCATGTACAGGCCAACCACCGTAACTCATCCATGTCATTCCGCGCAGGCCTGGCCGGTCGCACGGAATCCAGAACGAGCATATGCGCGAGCGCCTTCCTGGTTTCCGCATAGACAGGAACGAACGACGCGAGGCGAACTTTGGTCCATTTGACCATACAGCGGCTGGCATTGCGGCGAGATTGCATCTGTTGCCGACATTCTGGATTCCCGCCTGCGCGGGAATGACAAGCGTCATGCAGGCGCCGATGAGTGCGCAAGCGGGCATCAAGAAGGGCACAGGTCGTACTCTCTGCTTGCGCCGTCCTTGTGTCGACAATCGAATGCGCCTGGCGACACCCTTCAGGATTCCAGCCTCGCGCTCAGCGTGATCTCCGTATTGCCCTTGAAGAGCTTGGAAACCGGGCACCCGACCTTGGCGTCGTTGGCGATCTTCTCGAAACCCGCCTGATCGGTGCCCGGCACCTTGCCGACCAGGTCGAGATGGATCTTCGTGATGGCGAAGCCGCCGGGCGCCTTGTCCAGCGTGACGGTGGCTTCAGGCTGTCCGCCGTCAGCCCCGCGCGTCCCAGTTCGCCCGACAGCGCCATCGTGAAGCAGCCGGCATGCGCCGCGCCGATCAGCTCCTCCGGATTGGTGCCGGGTCCATCCTCGAAGCGCGCCTTGAAGCCGTAAGGCGTGTCCTTCAACACGCCGCTCTGCACCGACAGGCTGCCGCCGCCGTCCTTGATGCCGCCCTTCCATGCCGCCGATCCCGTGTGGTCCATCGCATTTCTCCTTGTCAAGGTGAACGAAAAAGCCTTGATAGGAGCGCGTCCGCCATCGCCGGTTCCCGCGCATTTCAATGCGCGTCGGCGTGGACGCCGGCCACCCACTCGACAAACACCCGTACGCGCGGCGCAAACTGCAATTGATGCGGATACGACCCGGACACCGGCAGCGGCGGCGGCCGGAAATCGGCCAGGACCTCCACCGGCCGGCCTGCAGCGCCGCTGGGGAGTGCTCGCCTTTCTGTCAGCGACGTGCCAGGGGTGGATCCATGGCCAGACCCTTGCGCCCGAATGGCGGGTTGGTTTGATTTGCACTGCGAGAATCCTTATAAACAAAATGAGAAATATTCTTTAACCATCTGTTTTAACTTAACTTTAAAAGTTAAAGTGTTTTCTCATCAGATGCCCGGGAACAAGCAAACGCTTCTTGTCGCGCCCGTCGTTCCCGGGCAAGTGGGAACCCAGGAGCGCCAAAAGGCATCGCTCGGTGCTCGATCAAGCGTCATAGAATCATGATCACAAACCTGCCATTCAGCGAAAGGCGAAAGATGATCGGATGGTCGAAATATCTCATCTGCATCGGCGCGGCATGTTTGGTCTTCACACAGGCTCTCGCTCAGGGCCACAGTTGTGTCACGGACCAATACGGCAAAACCAGATGTTTCCCACCGGATTCAAGCTGTGCAACCGATAGACGTGGAGAAGTTGTTCGCACTGCGCCCGGAGGCGGAATGATGAACGATCAGTCCGGCGCACTGCTCTGTGGCCCGGGGTACTGCGTATCGGATCAACATGGACGCGTCTTATGTTCCAGCCAGGTGCGCGGAGCAGCAGCCCTTGATCAATCCGGCAAGGCCGTTTGCTCTGGCGGCTGCATTCCCGGAAAGGCGGAATTCTGCGTTCGCCCTTCTCCCAATTAAATATGAAAACTCAGGAGGGATTTGCCCAATCTTGCGGAGAAATTGACCGGCATAACGTCCAGTCATGAGTCGCATGGCAATTTCTGGAACGGCGACGCCATGACCTGCAGCGCAAGCGCCACAAGCTACTGCGCGTAAAGATCGATGCAGGACCGGTCCTGCTGAAGCAAGGGCGAAAAAAGACGGCACGCGCCGCCTTTTTTGCTTCGATGTCCGCTTACGCTTCTGGACTTTCCCTGTTTACTTTACCGCGCCGAACACCTTGCTCAGAATCGCGCTGCCGGTTCCCACCGGATCCTTGCGGATCGCCTTTTCCTCGTCGCCGATCACCGTGTACAGGCCGTCCAGCGCGCGCTGCGTGACGTAGGCTTCCACCGTGCGCTGATCTTCCGGGACGCGGCTGGTACCAATCTTCGCCATGATCGCGTTGTACTTGCCGGACAGGCCGTTGCGGTCGGTGATGCTCTTCACGATGGGCAGGAACTGCTTGCCCAGCGGCGCCGCCGTCTTGTCGCGGAAGAAATCGGTGACCGAGGTATCGCCGCCGGTCAGGATGTTCTTGGCATCGGTGACCGACATGTTCTTCACCGCGTTCAGCAGCAACGGCTCGGCCTTGGCCACTGCTGATTCGGCTGCATGATTCATCGCCACCTGCAGGTCGTCGAGCTTCTTGCCCTGGCCGGTCAGGCGCAGCAACGGCATGGCTTTGTCGAGCACGCTGGGCAGCTGGATCTTCACCTTGTCGTTGTCCAGAAAGCCGTTCTGCTTACCGAGCTGCGCAACGGCCACCGACGCGCCCTTCTCCAGCGCGGTGCGCACGCCGGCCGTGGCGTCGGCGTTGCTCAAGTTGGCCAACGACAGGGCAAAGGCCGCGGATGCCATCGCCATCGATGCGGCAGCCACCAGAATCCGGGAGAAACGAATCGTTGCCATACAGAAGCTCCTTGCAATCGAAAAGGGAATCGAAAAGAAACGCTGCAACCAGCACATTCTATTGCACCGTCATATCCATATCTTCGCGCACGCGCAGGAACGTGGCGAAACGCGGAATGCCGCTGTCGTTCAGGCCGCGAAAGCGGTACGTGACCCAGGCGCCGATCGCTGGCGGATCGGCGCGCTGCGCGTCGCTCAGTCCGGCACCGAGGCGGAAGCGCCGTCCATCCGCGGCCTGCACCAGCAAGGCACCGACGCGTCCGGCGTATTTGCCCTTGCCGGGCGTATAGCCGATCACCTTCGCTTCGGCATCGTCGTAGGGTTTGAGCTTCAGCAGGTCGTCGTTGCGTTCGGCGCGGTACAGCGAGGCGCCGCGATGCAGCATCAGGCCCTCGCCGCCTTCCTTCACCGTCTTGCGCATCAGCGCCTGCAGCGTGCGGTCGTCCGGCACCTTGATCTGCTGCACCGCCACCACCCACGGCAGGCCAAGGCGGGACACCGTCGACCGCAGCACCGGCAGGCGCTGGTCGAAGGTGCCGGGCTGCGCCGGCAGGTCGAACACCATGAAGCGCATGGCGTGCCAGGCGGCATCGTCCGGCGTCTCGCGCCTCACGGTGGAGACGGCTTCGGCGAATCTGCCGCGCCCCGCCCACAATTCGCCGTCCATCGGCGTAGCCGGCCAGCCGGCGGTAAACCAGGCCGGCGCGGCGATCGGTTCATTATTGCGGGTCCGCAACCGCTTGCCGTCCCAATAGCCGCGCACGCCGTCATACTTTTCGCTGACCCAGTAAGCGGACAGATCGACGCCCCGATGGTAGACGTTTGCCAGCATGACCGGCGCAGAGGACTTGTCCGCCGCAGAAGCAAACGCGGCCAGGAACAGCAGGATGGCCGTCAATACAGCCTGCATTCGCCTGCCAGCGGGAATGGAATCGGTCGCCATGTGTTCTCCTCCTTCTTTCTTGTTGTTATGAATACACTGCCGTTGTGCATGATACATGCCGCCCGGCATTCTTTGACCCAGGGAAACCACATGCCCTCGCGCAAAGAATCGCGACTGTTCTGACAGCGGCTTTCGGTCTTGTCCTACAGACGATCCGTTTTCAGCGTTGCATGATAGCCATGTCTTTCTTTTCGAGGCATGCATCATGGCGACCAGCAGCAGACGGGTGTTGTGGAAGGGAGCGATCTCCTTCGGCCTGGTGCACATCCCGATCGCGCTGCATGCGGCGACGGCGGAGAGCGGCCTCAATTTCGACTGGCTCGACAAGCGCACGATGGACCCGGTCGGCTACAAGCGCATCAACAAGAAGACCGGCAAGGAAATCGACAGGGACGACATCGTCAAGGGCTACGAGTACGAGCACGGCAACTACGTGATCCTCGCACCGGAAGAAATCGCCGCCGCCTATCCGAAAACGACGCAGACGATCGAGATCGAATCCTTCGTCGCGGTCGACGCCATCCCGTTCATGTATCTGGAGCGCCCGTATTACGTCTCGCCGATCAACCGCGGCGAGAAGGTCTACGCGCTGCTGCGCGAAATCCTGCGCCAGACCGGCAAGGCCGGCATCGCCAAGGTCGTCATCCAGACCAAGCAGCATCTCGCGCTGCTGTTCACGTCCGGCCCCGCGCTGGTGCTGAACCTGCTGCGCTGGGGCGACGAAGTGCGGACCTGGGAAGACCTGAACCTGCCGCAGGAAGGCGCCAAGGCCGCTGGCCTGACAGACAAGGAAATGAAGATGGGCGAACAACTGGTCGACGACATGAGCGGCGAATGGGATCCGGCCGCCTTCACCGATTCGTTCAAGGAACAGATCCTGCATCTGGTCGAAGAGAAGATCAAGACCGGCGAAACCGCCGCCGTCACCCAACTGGAAGAAGCCGAACCCGGGGAAACCGCGCGCATCTACGATCTCACCGAACTGCTGCAGCGCAGCCTGAAAGGCAGCAAGCCGCAGCGCGAGGCCACAGCGTCGAACGATGACAGCGGCGACGACGAACAGGCGGCGCCAGCGAAAAGGACATCCCGCACGCGCACGGCGGCCGCGCGCAGCACCGGCACCGCGAAAAGCGCATTGCGCCCGGCAGCCAGTGCTGCAAGCGAGAAGAAAACCCCCGCCAGGAGCAGCGAGAAAAGCGGCACGAGAAGTGCCGCGAAAAGTACTGGGAAAGTTACTGCGAAGAGCGCTGCAAAAAGCATCGGGAAAAGCGTTGGAAAAAGTACGCCGAAAGGCAAGGCGGCCGCCAGCGGAGATACGGATACCCGCCACACGGCGCCGAAACGCAAGTCCGCCTGAGCCATGGCCTACGATTCCCTCAAGACCTACAAGGCCAAGCGCAACTTCGATGTCACATCGGAACCCGAAGAAGGCGGCACGCCGAATGAAACCGCGCGCTCCTTCGTGATCCAGAAGCACTGGGCCACGCGCCTGCACTACGACTTCCGGCTGGAACTGGACGGCGCGATGAAAAGCTGGGCCGTGCCCAAGGGGCCGAGCTTCGATCCGCGCGACAAGCGCATGGCGATGCACGTCGAGGACCATCCAATCTCGTACAACAGCTTCGAAGGCACCATCCCCGAACACCAGTACGGCGCCGGCAAGGTCATCATCTGGGACAAGGGCACGTGGACGCCGCTCGGCGACGCGCGCGAAGGCTACCGCAAGGGCAATCTCAAGTTCGAACTGCACGGCCACAAGTTGCGCGGCAAATGGGTGCTGGTGCGCATGAAAGGCGGCCGCTACGCCAGCGGCAAGCAGGAACCCTGGCTGCTGATCAAGGAAAAGGACGACTACGTGCGGCCGGCGACCGAATTCAGCGTGGTCGACGAAATGCCGGACAGCGTCGCCCGCCTCGGCATGCCGGACGATGCCCAACCGGCAGCAACGAAAAAGGTATCCCCCCCATCCGCCGACGGCATACCGAAAGGCGCGGTCAAGGCCGCGCTGCCCGACACGCTGACGCCGCAGCTCGCCACGCTGGTCGACACGCCGCCGGACAACGACGAGGAATGGCTGTACGAAATCAAGTTCGACGGCTACCGCATCGTCGCCCGCATCGACGGCAAGGACATCCGCCTGATCACGCGCAACGGCAACGACTGGAGCCACCGGCTGCCCAACCTGGTCGCCGAACTGCGGAAGATGAAGCTGCCGCCGTGCTGGCTGGACGGCGAAATCGTGGTCGCCGACGACAAGGGCGTGCCGGACTTCCAGGCGCTGCAAAATGCCTTCGAAAGCAGCCGCACCAGGGACATCGTCTACTACATATTCGACCTGCCCTACTGCAGCGGCTACGACCTGCGCCGCGTGCCGCTGGTCGAACGCCGCGCGCGGCTGCAGGCGCTGCTGACGAAAACGCCGTCCGATCACGTGCACTACAGCGAAACCTTCCCGGTCAGCGGCCGCGACCTGGTGGCGTCCGCCTGCCACATCGGGCTGGAAGGCGTGATCGGCAAGCGCAAGAGTTCGGGCTACGTGTCGCGCCGCTCGAACGACTGGATCAAGCTCAAGTGCGGCCACCGGCAGGAATTCGTGATCGGCGGCTACACCGATCCGCAAGGCTCGCGCCAAGGCGTCGGCTCGCTGCTGCTGGGCGTGTACGAGGACGGCAAGCTGCGCTATGCGGGCAACGTCGGCAGCGGCTTCAGCGAGCGAACGCTGCACGACATCAGGAAGCAGCTGGACGCGTTGGCCACCGACCGGCGTCCGTTCGCCGCCTCCACCGGCATCGACCGCAAGGCGCACTGGGTCCGGCCGGTGCTGCTGGCCGAAGTCTCGTTCAGCGAATGGACCGATGGCGGCCACGTGCGCCAGGGCGTGTTCCACGGCCTGCGCGCCGACAAGAAGGCCGACGCGGTCGTGCGCGAAGAACCGCTTGCCACCAAGACCGTCGTCTCGAAACGCAAGCCCGCTGCATCGAAGAAGAGCGCAAGGCAGAGCTCGGCCGCCGCGGAGGCCGAACCCGCCTCCGCAACCGGTGACGTGCCGGCCCTGCACAGCCGCGTCCCGGCCGGCATGAAGGTCAGCCATCCGGACCGCGTGGTCGATCCTTCCACGGGTCTCACCAAGATCGACGTGATCCGCTACTACGCGCTGGTCGCGCCGCTGATGATGCCGCACCTGAAAGGCCGGCCGGTGTCGCTGGTGCGTGCGCCGAACGGCATCACGAGCCAGTTATTCTTCCAGAAGCACATGGAAGAGCCGTTCGAGGGCATCAATGCGCTCGATCCGTCGCTCGATCCCGATCATCCGTCGCTGATGGAAATCGCCAAGCCGCTCGGCCTGCTGACCGCCGCGCAGCTGAACGTGATCGAGTTCCATACCTGGAACGGCATGAAGACGGCGATCGACAAGCCGGACCGCATGACCTTCGATCTCGATCCCGGCGAAGGCGTCGCGTGGCCGGTCATGCAGGAATCGGCGCTGCTGATGCGCGCCTTCCTCGAACAGCTGGGACTGCGCTCCTTCTGCAAGACCAGCGGCGGCAAGGGGCTGCACGTGGTGGTGCCGCTGCGGCGGCGCTACGACTGGGACACCATCAAGGATTTTTCCAAGGCCGTCGTCGAACACATGGCGAAGACGCTGCCGATGCGCTTCGTCGCCAAGAGCGGGCCGAAGAACCGTGTCGGCAGGATCTTCATCGACTACCTGCGCAACGGCTTCGGCGCCACCACCGTCTGCGCGTGGTCGGTGCGCGCGCGGCCCGGCCTCGGCGTGTCGGTGCCCGTCGAGTGGGACGAAGTCAACAAGCTGCATGCCAGCGCGCAGTGGAACGTGTCCAACATCCATACGCGGCTCGACCAGGGCAACACGCCATGGGCCGACTACGACACCTCTGCGCAAAGCGTCGGCGAAGCGATGAAGCGGCTCGGCTTCGTCCCGCCCAAGGCCGCAAAGGCATAGCGGGACGCGATGCCGGAAGGCCCTTCCCTCGTCCTGCTGCAGGAAGCCGCAGCCGGTTTCGCCGGCAAGACCATCGTGCGCGCGCACGGCCTGGCGAAGATCGACATGGCGCGCCTGACCGGCAAGCGCATCGTCGCGCTGCGCACCTGGGGCAAACATTTCCTGATCCAGCTGCCCGACGTGACGGTGCGCGTGCATCTGCTGCTGTTCGGCAGCTACCGCATCAACGGCCACAAGGACACGCGCCCTACGCTGGGCCTGACGTTCGATGACGGCGAACTCAACTTCTACACCGGTTCGGTGCGCCTGATCGAAGGCATGCTCGACGACACGTACGACTGGCGCGCCGACGTGCTGTCCGACCAATGGGATCCCGCCGCCGCGCGCCGCAAGCTGCGCACCCATCCCGACATGCTGGTGTGCGACGCGCTGCTGGACCAGACCGTGTTCGCCGGCGTCGGCAACATCATCAAGAACGAAGTGCTGTTCCGCATCCGCGTCCATCCGCTGTCGGCCGTCGGCGCCCTGCCCGAACGCAAGCTGCGCGAACTGGTGGAACAGGCGCGCGCCTACAGTTTCGATTTCCTCGCATGGAAAAGGCATGACGAGCTGAAGCAGCATTGGCTGGCGCATACGAAGCAGGTCTGCCCGCGCTGCCACATCCCGTTCAGGAAAGGACTGCTGGGCAAGACCAAGCGGCGCAGCTTCTATTGCGAACGCTGCCAGAAGAAATACGTGCAGCAGTCGCAGCCGGATCTCTGGACGGATCAAGCCTGAGCACCGCTAAGCGGCGGCTAAGTGACGGTGCCTAAGCTCGCGAAACTTTATTCGATGAGCAGTACCGGCCTATGCACAGAAAAATCGCCACCACGCTGTCTCTGAACTCGCTTCCCGAGGCAGAAGCGGCCACTGCCGTCTGTAGCGGCGGTCGTACGGCAGGCGTCGAAAAGGTCATCTTCGTGCTCCGCAGCGTGACCGCCGGCGGCGCCGAAAACCATCTGCTGCAGTTGATGACCGGCCTGCGCGCCCACGGTGTGGTCTGCATCTACGCAGGGCCGGCAGACGGATGGCTGGGGCGGCAAGCGCAGGCGGCAGGCTTCCAATGTGAAGACATCGCCTTTCGCGGCCTGTGGGACCTTGCCTCGATGATCAGGCTGATCCGCCTCGTTCGCCGCGAACAGCCGGACATCGTGCATGGCCATCTCACGCGCGGCGCGTATTACAGCGGACTGGCTTCGATGCTGACGGGCATACCGAACGTCGCCACCGCGCACTCCACCAATGCCGGCAAGCGCTTCGGCCTGGCGCAGCGGATCATCGCGGTCTCCGAAGCCGTCCACGGCTTTCTCGTGGAGCGCGGCTATTCGCGGCAGGTACTGCGCACGATCCTGCACGGCGTGCCGGACGGTTCCGCTCTGCAGCACATTTCCCCCGACACGATGCGAAAGGAGCTGCAGCTCGACGGCAGTCCGATGCTTGCCATGCTGGCCCGCTTCACGCCTGACAAGGGGCAGGACGTCGCGCTGCGCGCGCTGGCCGGCCTGCGACATCTTCCATGGACGCTGGTGCTCGCCGGTTCGCTGGAGACGGCTTACGCCGGCGAGATGCAATTGCTGGCCGGCGAACTCGGCATCGCCGACCGCGTGCGATTCGTCGGACATCGCGACGACGTCGCCAGCCTCTACCGCTGCGCCGACATCGTGCTCGCGCCTTCGCGCAGGGAAGCCTTGTCGCTGACGCTGCTGGAAGCCGCCGCCTTCGGCGTGCCGGTCATCGCCAGCAAGGTCGGCGGCATCGGAGAAGCGGTGATCGACGGCGAGACCGGCCTGCTGATCCCGTCCGGCGACGTCGTGGCGCTTGCCGATGCCCTCCAACGGCTGCTGGCCGATCGCGCGCTGCAGCGCAGATTGGGACAAGCGGCAAACCGGCGCTACCGCCGGCATTTCACGCTGGAGGCGATGGTTGCGGAAACGCTGGAGCTCTATCGGGAGCTGGCGGCGAGGAGCGCGTTTTGAACGGCATCCAGATTCTGATGTACCACCAGGTCGGCGCCTTCCCGCCCATGCGGTCGCACCGCGCAACCTACTGCGATCATCGCCGCTTCGCCACGCAGATGCGCTGGCTCAAGCTGGGCGGCTATACGGTACTGAACATGCACGATGCAATGCAATGCCTGCGCGGACAGCGACCGGTTCCGCGCCGGGCAGTCGTGCTGACCTTCGACGATGCCTATGAAAACTTCTACGACTACGCGCTGCCGCACCTGCAGTCGCACGGTTTCCCGGCGGTCGTCTACGCGATCTCGGGCATGCTGGGTCGATCGGCACAGTGGCTTGCGCAGGACGGCCACCATCCGGCGCCGCTGATGAGCGCGGCCCGGCTGCGGGAATTGCCTTCATATGGAATCGAAATCGGCTCGCATGCGGCGAGCCATGTGCGCTTGGCCGGCTTGCCGCCGGCGCTCCTGCGCAACGAAGTGACGGATTCGAAACGGATGCTGGAAGACGTGCTCGGCAGGCCTGTCGCGCACTTCTGCTATCCCTACGGCAGCCACGATCTGGCTGCCGTCCTGGCCGTCGCGGATGCCGGCTACCTGACCGCCGTTACCTGCGAACGCGCCACCACGACCATCGCCGACGATCTTCTGACCTTGCCGCGCAAGGCCGTGGCCTGGGGCGACACGCTGGCGGGCGTCTGGTGGAAGATGCACGCCAAGCACGCCCCGAAGCGGCCGCCGCTGCGGCGCTGAATCAAGGCATTAGAGCACCAGCGCGCCGATCAAGCCGCTGACGATTCCCACCGCCATGGTCAGCAGCGCCACCACGACCAGCACCCTGGCGTTGAAACTTTCACGCAGCATCAGCAGCGACGGCAGGCTCACGCTGGGCAGCGTCATCAGCAGCGCGACGGCGGGGGCGGTGCCGAGTCCGAACGACATCATGGTCTGCACGATGGGAATTTCGGCCGCGGTCGGAATCACGAACAGCGTGCCGGCGATCGCCATCGGCACCAGCCATAGCATGCTGTTCGAGGTCGCGCCCGCAATGTGCGGGAACAACCACACGCGCGCCGCGCCCACCACGAAGACGGCGATGATGTAAATCGGGATGGTGCTCCAGAACAGTTGCCACAGCCTCTGTCCCCAGCGCGTCAGGAACGGCTGCACCTCGGGCGCGCTGGCCTCCGCCACCGCTTCCAGCGCCGGTTCCGGCATTTCCTCCGGTCCGGACACGCGCTGCGCAATCAGCGACACGCCGAGCACCAGCGCGATGCCGGCAACCAGGCGCAGCGCGGCAAAACCCCAGCCGAGCACGAAACCCATGAACACCAGCGTGGCCGGATTCAGCACCGGGTTCGCGATCCAGAACGCCAGCGCGGCGCCCACCGACACCTGCTGCCGGCGCATGCCCACCGCCACCGGCGCGGCGCAGCAGGTGCACATCATACCGGGCAATGCGAACAGGCCGCCGCGCAGCGTCGAGGCGAATCCCGCCCGTCCGAACATGCGCAGCAGCCAGTCCTGCGGCACCAGCACCTGGATCAGCGAACCGAGGATCACCGCCAGCACGGCCGCCTTCCAGATTGCCAGGAAGTACACCTTGGCATAGGCCAGCGCAGCAACGAACGGCTGGCTTTGGTGATCATTGATGATCGAAGCCCCGATGCTGTGGTGCTCCGCCGCCACGAAGGCCTTCAGATAATACGGCGACCATTTGACGTAGTAGAGACCGGCTGCCGCCACGATGACGAACAGCAGCGGTTTCCACCAGGACGACGCGCCGCGCGCGGACGGAAGGGTGTTGTACATGGCAATTCCGGAAAGAGAAGTGGGAAATAACGGGCGCATGATACTCCAGCGCAGGGCGCTTGTCGCATGCCGCCGCAACCGGTTCAGGCGCGGCGTCCGGTGCGGCGGCGCGAGGCGATCGCCACCCAGAAACCGGCCTGTCCGCACAGCGCCGCCGCCGTCATCACGCCGGCCGAGGCAAGCGCGGGATTGCCGCCCAGACCGGCCAGGAAGGTGCACAGCGCGCCCACCGCCATCTGCAGGCAGCCATACAGCCCGGCCGCCGATCCGACCAGACCGGCTTCGACGTCGAGCGACCGGCTCAAGGCGGCAGGACTGCAGGTACCGGCACCCAACGCATACAGGAACATGAGGCCGATCGTCCCCGCCACGTCGAGGCGGCCGAACAGCGCCATGGCCAGCAGCGCGGCGGCGCTGAGCACGCTGAGCGCATTCCCGAACAGCAGCAGCCGTTCCACCCGGACCACCAGCACCAGTCGCCGCGTCAACGCGTTGCCGATCGACATGCCGACGATCAGCAGGGCGAGATCGATGCCGACCTCGTGCAGCGGGCGATGCAGCTGCGCAGTGACGATGAACGGCGCCGCCGCGATGAAGGCGTAAATGGAGGTGGTGGCGCAACCGCCGCCGAGGGCGAACCCGAGGTAGGACGGGGAGCGCAGCAGCGCGCCATAGTCGCGCGCCAATGCCGCCACGCTGATCCTGCCGCTCGGCTTGCCGGTTTCGGGAATCAGCCGCCAGGTGAAAAACAGCGTCACCGCTCCCATCGCGGCCAGCAGCACGAAGACCGTGCGCCAGCCGGACAGCGCGACCAGCCCCGATCCCAGCAGCGGCGCCAGTCCGGGACCGATCATCATCATCAGGTTCAGCAGCGCCAGCGCCCTCACCGCTTCGTCGGGCGGCGCCGTGTCGCGCACGATGGCCCGTCCCAGCGCGAGGCCGGCGCAGCCGCCCAGCGCCTGGAACAGGCGCGCAGCCACCAGCGCGTGGATGCCGGACACCAGCATCGCCGCGGTTCCCCCCACGGTGTACAGCAGCAGCCCGGTCAGCAGCATCGGACGGCGTCCCAGCGCGTCGGACAGCGGACCGTAGACGAGCTGGCCGCCCGCCAGTCCCAGGATGTAGACGCTGATCGTCATCTGCATCGCCGCGCTGCTCACGCCGAGCGCGCGCGCCGCATCGGGCAGCGCGGGAACGAACATGTGCATCGCCAGCGTGCCGCTGATGGTGATCAGGACCAGCAGCCAGATCGGCGGCCGCGCTCTGCCGGCGCCGTTCATGACGGCGCGCCCGGTTTAGCGCGAGGCGCGGCCTGCGTCGGCAGCGTGAAGGAAGTGTCGTATTGCATGGTGGCAGGCGATGGCGAGCGGAAGGAATCCGCATGCCGGACTCATTCGGACGAGCCCGGCATTATAGGCAATCCGAGCGGCATTCAGCATACGCGCCCGCGGCTCAGCCCGCGGCGTTGCGCTTCCGCGGCGCCCGCGCCCGCAGAACGGGCTTGACACGCTCCGTATCCGCCAACATACACTGTGCCCTTCGCCTGGCGCATCGGCCAGGCGCGTACGCACCGTTCAGGAGGTTCACCGATGAAAACGGCCATCCGGCTACTCGCAATCCTCGTGGCAGGCGCAGCCTTGCTCGCCGCGATCCATTACTGGCAGATGCAGCACGCGCAGGCGCCCGCGCCCGAAACGGTGGCGCCGCCACCGGTAGCCAGCGCGCCGGCGCCGCAGCCGGCCCCGGCGCTCGAGCTCAACACGCCGCCGCCGATCCAGCATCCGATCGCGACCGAACCGCCGGCACAACCCTTGCCCTCGATCGACAACAGCGACGCGCCGATGGCGGACGCGGTCTCCGGCCTGGTCGGCAAGGATCGCTGGCATGCGCTGTTCGTGCCGGACCAGATCGTGCGCCACATCGTCGCCACCGTCGACAACCTGCCGCGCAGCGAAGCGCCGACCACCACCTGGCCGGTGCAGCCGGCGCCTTCCTGGATGAAGACCGAAGGCAGCGGCGACCAGATGCACATCGCGCCGGCCAATGCCGCGCGCTACGCGCCCTACGTCGCGCTGGTGCAGGCGATCGACGTGGACAAGCTGGTGGACGTCTATCGCCGCTTCTACCCGCTGTTCCAGCAAGCCTACGTGAATCTCGGTTATCCGGGCGCCTATTTCAACGACAGGCTGGTGGTCGCCATCGACAACCTGCTGGCCGCGCCCGAACCGGCGCAACCGCCGCTGCTGGTGCAGAAGAAGGTGCTGTACCAGTACGCGGACCCCGATCTCGAAAGCCGTTCCGCCGGCCAGAAGATCATGATACGCATCGGCGTCCAGAACGAACGCATCGTGAAGGCGAAGCTGCGCCAGCTGCGCGCAGCGATCACCCGTCAGCCGCCGGCCGGTCACGCCCAGTGACGCTGAATACGATGCTGGCCGCGCGGTAACGCGCCGGCATCGCAGCGCCGCCTAGGAGCGCCCGCCGGCCGGCGCCGCGGTCGTCTGCGGCTGCGATGCCCAGCCGCCGCCCAGCGCGCGGATCAGGCCGACCGAGGCCACCGCGCGCAAACCCTCGCTCTCGATCAGCGCGCGCTGCGCGGCGAGATCGGCGCGCTGCGCGTCGATCACCTCGTAATAGCTGGCCGAGCCGTAGCGGTAGCGCGCATCGGCCAGTTGCGCCGCCAGCCGCGCCGAAGCGGTCGCCTCCTTCTCGAACGCGATCTGCCGATCCAGCGTGCGCAAGGCGCTCAGGTTGTCCTCGACATCCTGGAAGCCGACCAGCACCTGCTTCCTGTAGCTGGCGACCAGTCCCTCGTATTCGGCATTCGCGCGCGCCAGGTTGGCGCGGTTGCGGCCGCCGTCGAGTATCGGCAGGTTGAAGATCGTGCCCGTCACCGGACCGAACATCCAGCTGCGGCTGGACCACTTGAACAGGTCGCGCAGTTCGTCCGACGCGTAGCCGGCATAGCCGGTCAGCACCAGCGACGGGAAGAACGCCGCCTTGGCCGCGCCGATGCGCGCGCTGCCGGCGGCCAGCTCGCGCGCGGCCTGGGCGATGTCGGGACGGCGTTCCAGCAGGTCGGACGGCAGGCCCGCAGGTACCGTGACGATCGCCGCATGCAGCGGCGCGACCGGTAGACTGAACTGCGCCGGCGCCTTGCCGAGCAGCACCGCCAGCGCATGGTCGCGTTGCGCGCGCCCGCGCCGCACGCCTTCCAGCTCGGCGCCGGTCGTGGCCCATTCGGTCCTGGCCTGCGCCAGGTCCAGTTCGCTGACGTCGCCGGCATCCAGGCGCTGCCGCGCCAGGTCCACCTCGTCCTTGCGCAGCGCCACGGTCTTCTCCAGCACGCCGATCTCGGCATCGAGCGCGCGGATCGCGAAATACTGCTGCGCGACGTCCGCCTGCAGCGCCAGCAGCACCGAGCGGTAGGCGGCCTCCTGCGCCTGCGCGTCCAGCTGCGCCGCGCGGCTCGCGTCCGACAGACGGCCGAACAGGTCCACCTCGTACTGGAAGGACAGCGGCGCCTGCCATAGCGTGGAGATGTTGTGCGCGTCGCCGGTACGGGTCGGGCCAAAACCGGCATTCAGCTGGAAGCCGCGATCGGCGTCGACCACGCCGGCAATGGCGCGCGCAGCCTTCACGTGGGCCAAGGCGACGGCAAGATCCGGATTCGATTGCGCCGCCTGCCGGATCAGCGCGGTCAGCTCAGGGTCATCGAATACCGTCCACCATGCGCCGCGGTCGGCCGCGTCGGCAGGCTGCGCCAGCTGCCAGCGGCCCTGCTGCGCGGCGTCGGCCGGCGCCGTCTTTTCACGGTAATGATCCGGCAGGTCCAGCTTGACCTGCTCGGGCGGCCGCGAGGTTGCGCAGCCGGCGAGCAGCACGGCCGCAGTCATGGCTGCAGTCATGGCGATTGTCAAATTCTTTTTCTTCATGTTTCAAACCTCGAAATTGTGCGCGGCTTCCGGCGGCACGGGCGGCACATGCGGCGGATAGGCTTCTTCCAGCGGATCGCGCTTCGGCGTCAGCCTGACTTCCAGCGTGCGCAGCAGCACGTAGAAGATCGGCGTCAGGAACAGGCCGAAGCCGGTCACGCCGATCATGCCGGAGAACACGGCCACGCCCATCGCGTGGCGCATTTCCGCGCCGGCGCCGGTGGACAGGATCAGCGGCACCACGCCGGCGATGAAGGCGATCGACGTCATCAGGATCGGACGCAGCCGCAATCGCGCCGCCTCGATCGCCGCCTCGTAGATGCTGCGGCCGTGCGTTTCCAGCTCGCGCGCGAACTCGACGATCAGGATCGCGTTCTTGCAGGCGAGGCCGACCAGCACGATCAGGCTGATCTGCGTGAAGATGTTGTTGTCGCCGCGCGTCACCCACACGCCAAAGATCGCCGACAGCAGGCCCATCGGCACGATCAGCAGCACGGCCAGCGGCAGCGTCAGGCTTTCGTACTGCGCGGCCAGCACCAGGAACACCAGCAGCATCGACAGCGGCAGGATGATGAACAGCGTGTCGCCGGCGATCTTGTCCTGGTAGGTGATCTCGGTCCATTCGTAGCCGATGCCGCGCGGCAGCGTCTCGGCCGCGATGCGCTCGATCGCCGCCTGCGCCTGGCCGCTGCTGTAACCCGGCGCCGGGCCGCCGTTGATGTCGGCGGCCGGGAAGCCGTCATAGCGTATCGCCTGGTCGGGACCGTGACTTTGCGTCAGCTTCAGCACCGACGACAGCGGCACCATCTCGCCGGCCGCGTTGCGCGTCTTCAGCAGGCCGATGTCTTCGGGATGGGCGCGGAACGGCGCATCGGCCTGCACGCGCACCTGGAAGGTACGGCCGAACTTGGTGAAGTCGTTCACGTACAGCGAGCCGAGATAGACCTGCAGCGTGTCGAATACCGACGGCACCGATACGCCCAGCTGCTGCGCACGCGTCCTGTCCAGTTCGGCGTGCAGCTGCGGCACGTTGATCTCGTAGCTAGTGAACATGCCCTGCAGTTCCGGCGCGGTGCGCGCCTTGGCCATGAAGGCCTGGACCGCGCTGTTCAGCGCCGCGTTGCCGAGCGCAGCCCGATCCTGTATCTCCAGCTTGAAGCCGCCGATGGTGCCCAGCCCCTGCACCGGCGGCGGTGGGAACATCGCAATGAACGCGCCCTGGATGGCGGCATATTTCTGGTTCAGCTGCTGCGCGATCGCGATGCCGCTCAGATCCTTGCTCCGGCGTTGGTCGAACGGCTTGAGCGTGACGAACACGATGCCGGAATTCGGGCTGTTGACGAAGCCGTTGATCGACAGACCCGGGAAGGCGACCGCCGATTCCACGCCCGGCGTCTTCATCGCGATGTCGGACATCCGGCGGATGATCTTCTCGGTACGGTCCAGCGACGAAGCGTCGGGCAGCTGCGCGAAGCCGACCAGGTACTGTTTGTCCTGCGCCGGCACGAAGCCAGCCGGCACGCGGTGGAACAGGAACATCGCAAAGCCGATCAGCACCGCGTACACGATGAGCGAGGCCGACTTGCGCTTGAGCACGCGCGTGATGCCGCCGCCGTATTCGCCGGAGCCGCGATGGAACACCTTGTTGAAACGCGCGAAAAACCAGCCGAACAGCCGGTCGATGAGCCGCTGGAACCTGTCCTTCGGCGCGCCGTGGTTCTTCAGCAGCAGCGCCGACAGCGCCGGCGACAGCGTCAGCGAGTTGAACGCCGAGATGACGGTCGACATCGCGATGGTCAGCGCGAACTGCTTGAAGAACTGCCCGGTCAGGCCCGACACGAATCCGAGCGGCACGAACACCGCGCACAGCGTGAGCGCGATCGCGACGATCGGCCCGGACACTTCGCGCATCGCCTTGTAGGTCGCCTCGCGCGCGGTCAGGCCGGCCTCGATGTTGCGCTCGACGTTTTCCACCACCACGATGGCGTCATCGACCACGATGCCGATCGCCAGCACCAGGCCGAACAAACTCAGCGCGTTGATCGAGAAGCCGAAGCCCAGCATGATCGCGAAGGTGCCGATCACCGACACCGGCACCGCCAACAGCGGGATGATGGAGGCGCGCCAGGTCTGCAGGAACACGATGACGACGATCACCACCAGCATGATCGCTTCCAGCAGCGTGTGCACCACCGCCTCGATGGACGCGCGCACGAACTGCGTCGGGTCGTACACGATGCGGTAGTCGACGCCTTCCGGCATGTCCTTCTTCAGCCTGGCCATCGTCGCGCGGACGCTGTTCGAAATGTCCAGCGCGTTGGAACCCGGCGCCTGGAAGATCGGAATGGCGACCGCCTGCTTGTTGTTCAGCAGCGAACGCAGCGCGTATTCGCTGGCGCCCAGCTCGATGCGCGCCACGTCGCGCAACCGCGTAATGGCGCCGTCCGGCGAAGTGCGGATCACGATGTCGCCGAATTCGCCCACCGTGCGCAGGCGCCCCTGCGCGCTGATCGAATACTGGTAGTCCACGCCCGGCACGGTAGGAGAGCCGCCGATCACGCCGGCCGCCACGTCCAGGTTCTGGTCGCGGATCGCCTGCACCACGTCGTCGGCCGTCAGGCCGCGCGCGGCGACCTTGCGCGGATCGAGCCAGATGCGCATCGCGTAGTCGCCGGAACCGAACAGCTCGACGTCGCCCACGCCGGGCAGGCGCGCGAGCTGGTCCTTCACGTTCAGTACCGCGTAGTTGCGCAGGTAGGCCATGTCGTAGCGGCCGTTCGGCGACAGCAGGTGCACCACCATCGTCAGGTCGGGCGAGCTCTTGGTGGTGGTCACGCCGAGCCGCTGGACCACGTCCGGCAGGCGCGGCAGGGCCTGGTTGACGCGGTTCTGCACCAGTTGCTGGGCCAGGTCCGGCGACGTGCCGAGCTTGAAGGTGACGGTCAACGTCAGCAGGCCGTCGGAGGTCGCCTGCGAGCGCATGTACAGCATGTTCTCGACGCCGTTGATCTGCTCCTCCAGCGGCGTGGCGACGGTTTCCGCGATGGTCTGCGGGTTGGCGCCGGGATAGTTGGCCTTGACCACAATGGATGGCGGCACCACTTCCGGGTATTCCGAAATCGGCAGGCTGAACATCGCGATCAGCCCGGCCAGCAGGATGATCGACGACAGCACGCCCGCGAAGATCGGACGGTCGATGAAAAATCGGGATATGTTCATGGGCTTTCTTCTTGATTGTTCGACGGCGCCTGCCGGTCACTCGGCGGCGGCTTCGCTCGCCGCCGCATTGGCGACGTGGGCGTCCATCGGCACCATCTGCGGCGCCACCGTGTCGTTGGGGCGTATGCGCTGCAAACCGTCGACGACGATGCGCTCGTCCTTCTTCAGCCCGCTGCGGATGATGCGCAGGCCGTCGACGACGGGGCCGAGCGTGACGGCGCGGTAAACGGCCTTGTTGTCGGCGCCGACCACCATCACGTATTTCTTGTCCTGGTCCGTGCCGATCGCCTTGTCATCCACCAGCAGCGCATCGACCGGCCTGGGCGTGCCGATGCGCACGCGGGCGAACATGCCGGGCGTCAGCATGCCCTTGGCGTTGTCGAACACGGCGCGCACGCGGATCGTGCCGGAGCCGTCATCGACACGGTTGTCGAAGGAGCGGATGCGCCCGTCATGCGGATAGCCGGCCTCGTTGCTCAGGCCCATCTCGACCGGAATGTCCGCCACGCCGCTGTTGCCGGCGGCGCCGCCTTCGGCGTAGCGGATGTAGGTGGGCTCGTCGATTTCGAAATTGACGTACATCGGCGACACCGATTCGATCCGCGTCAGGACCGGCGCGGACGAGCCCGCTTCCACCAGGTTGCCTACCGTGATTTCGGCGCGCGAGATGCGGCCGGCGATCGGCGCCCGGACTTCGGTGTACTGCAGGTCGAGGCGCGCCGTCAGCACGGCGGCGTCCGCCGCTTTCAAGTTGGCGTCCGCTTCCTGCCAGGCGTTCTGGCGCGTATCGAGCTCGCGCTGCGCGACCGCATGCGCCGCGAGCAGCTTACGGGTGCGTTCCAGCTCGGTCTGCGCCAGCGACAGCGCCGCGCGCGCGCCGGCTTGCGCCGCCACGGCGCGCGCCAGTTCCGCCCGATAGGGCCGTGGATCGATGGTGAAGAGCAGCGCGCCCTTCTGCACCAGTTGGCCTTCCTGGAAATGCACGGCGTCGATGGTGCCGGAAATGCGCGGGCGGATGTCCACCTGGTCGACCGCCTCCACGCGGCCGGAAAAATCGCTCCATACGGTGACGGTGCGCGCCAGCACCTTGGCGACCGAGACCGGGGTGGCGGCCGGCGCCGGCGCGGCGGCCGCCCTTTCCGCATGACCGCCGAAAACGGCGACCGCAGCGCCGGCGATCAGCAGCACGCCGAAGGCGATGGCGACGGCGGTGCGGCGATGAAGGAAAATGGCTGTGTTCATTGTTTTTGTTCCTTGCTGAGTAAATGTCGGAGACAATGCCGGGAAAATTCCGGAAAAAGCGCAGCCTTTCCGGGGCGGCAGGCCGCCTCGGAAGCGCTGAAGATCAATGGGAAATGCGGTTACCGGATGACGGCAGTACGAATCGGCACGCCGGCCTGCCCGTCTGCCGAGCCCCTGCCGCTACAGCGTCAGGTGCCGGACCGGGCAGCCGTCACCGCATGGTGCCGGCATGCCGTCCGAAGTCGGCAACCGACGCCGTCGCGCCCGCCCACAGGCCGCCGCCCGTCAGGGCGCTTTCGACGAGGAGATCCTCGACCGGACTGTTTTGCAGGGCGACGGAAAGCGCCAGCGTGCCGGCGACGACAATGGTGGCGCGATAGAGACCGGGTTTCATGATGTTGCCTCCAAGGAAGATGCCGCTTCAAACGCAAGTATAAAAATCCACGATAAAACGATAAATACCGATTTACGCGAATGTCTGTCTTTAGAAACAAGACAATTGCAGGCGCAAATACCATCGCCTGCCTAAAAATCACTGCGTCACATCTCCCGGACGGTCACTCTCTTGATACTATTTTTGAATTAAATAGTGATCGCTATGATTCTTTTGGGAACTTTATCGAGCTTGCCCAGGTCTGTCAAGAAGTTTAATATCGATCGCTATGAAATCTGCGGAACACACCGAAAAGCCACGCAAAAAGACCGGTCGCCCGCTCTCGTTCGACCGCGACGTCGCTCTCGAGCGCGCGATGCTGGTCTTCTGGCGTTACGGCTACGAAGCGGCCTCGCTGCACGAGCTGACCTCGGCGATGGGCATCACGCCGCCCAGCCTGTACGCGGCGTTCGGGGACAAGGAAAAGCTGTTTCTCGAAGCAGTCGAGCGCTATTCGACGCGCAGTTGCGACGCGATGCAGTGCCTGTTTGCCGCAGCGCCGACGGCCCGCGACGCGGTCGAACGGCTGCTGCAAAGCAGCGCGGTGGAGCACACCTGCTCCAGCCATCCGCCCGGCTGCCTGATGGTGACCGCGGCGACCAACTGTTCCGCCTCGGCCGAGCACGTGCAGGATGCGATGGTGAAGCGTCGCAGCGACGTCGAAGCGATGGTGCGGGAACGCATCGAACGCGGCATCCGCGACGGCGAATTGCCGGCCGATACCGATGCGGCGGCGCTGGCCGGCTTCTACGTGACCATCCTGCACGGCATGTCGATCCGCGCACGAGACACCTGCAATCGCGACGATCTGCTGGCGGTCGCATCCTCCGCCATGCGCGCTTGGCCGGCCAAGCGCTGACCAGCACTCCGTTGCGCCCTGTCCGCCCGGCTTCGGCCGGGCTTTTCATTTCCGGATCGGCCGTCCTTGCCGGCCTTGCTTCCGTCCGCGCGACGGCGGTGCAGCGTGCAGTGCCGGATAAATCCCCTAAAATACGATGCACTGTCCCCACGCACTGGATAATCCATGGATCGATTCGACACCATGCTGGCTTTCACCCGGGTAGTGGAACTCAAAAGCTTCACGCAGGCAGCCATTTCGCTGAACCTGCCGAAGGCGACGGTTTCCGCGCAGGTCATCGCGCTGGAAAAGCGCCTGCGCGTCAAGCTGCTCAACCGCACCACGCGCCACGTCAGCGTCACGCCCGACGGCGCCAGCTACTATGAACGCGCGGTGCGCCTGCTCGGCGAACTGGAAGAAACCGAAGCCTCCGTCAGCCATGCCGCGATGGCGCCGAAAGGCCGGCTGCGCGTCGATGTGCCCGGCTCCGTCGGCCGCCGCATCATTGCGCCGGCGCTCGACGACTTCTTCGCGCGCTATCCGGAAATCGAGCTCGAACTGGGCTGCACCGACCGCCCGGTCGATCTGGTGCATGAAGGCATCGACTGCGTTATCCGCGGCGGCGACGTCAACGACGACTCGCTGGTCGCGCGCCAGCTCGGCGCCTTCCGCATGATGACCTATGCCGCGCCCGCCTATCTCGCGCGGCACGGCGTGCCGCACACGCTGGCCGACCTGGAGCGGCACGATTTCATCAACTTCGCTTCGCCGAAAACCGGCAAGGTCTTCCCCTTCGTCTACGAAAACGGGACGGAGCACGGCACCGAGCACGTGGCGGCCCAGGGCCGGCAGCGCGTCGCCATCAACGACTTCGACACCTGCGCCGCCGCCGCCTGCGCCGGCATCGGGTTGATCCAGCTGCCCGCCTTCATGGCGCGCGATTACCTGGCGTCCGGCAAGCTGGTGCCGGTGCTGCCGGACCATCCTTCCGAGCGGGTGCCGATGTGGATGCTGTATCCGCCGAACCGGCATCTGTCGACAAAGGTGCGGGCGTTTGCGGACTGGGCGGTGGAATTGTTCGCGCGAGCCGGCCTGAGCGAGAACGCGGCCTGAACCCGTTCGGCACGACAGTCAGAACGAGGAACCGGGCGTACGCAGGAAGGCTTCCTCTTCCGCGGTGGACTTGCGGCCGAGGATGGCGTTGCGATGCGGGAAGCGCCCGAAGCGGGCGATGATGTCGTGATGCCGGACGGCGAATTTCATAAAGCCGTCGAAGACCGCCTTCTGCGCGTCCGGCACCTCGTCCAGCAGTTGCTGGAACAGGCGCAGCGCCTGCTCCTGGTCCGCGCGGGATTCGGCATGCTCGAACGGAAGGTAGAAGAAGACCCGCTGGACGGGCCGCAATTTCCGGTCCATTCCTTTTGCCAGGCCGTTGCGGCTCCAGCGCAGCGCCTGTGGATCATAGGCGAAGGATTGCGGCGTGCCGCGATAGATGTTGCGCGGGAACTGGTCGGTGAGCAGGATCAGCGCAAGCAGGCCGGACGGCGTCGCGGCCCACGTCTTCAGTTCGCCCGCGGCGACGGCCGTCACCCACGATTCGAAGCGCGCCGCGATCTCGCTGTCGGTCGCCTCGTTCTTGGACCACCACAGGGCGCGCTGCCGCCTTGCGAGCTTGGCGTCGTCCGGTTCGTCTTCACCGAACCAGAAGGTCAGCACCGTTGCGGCATCGGCATGGCGGCGTTGCATGCGACCCAGTCGGCGCTCAGGCTGTCGTATCGACGTTCCTGCCCAGGTAATCGGGAAGGTTGGCCGGCACGCTGGGCGCCTGGCTCACCGCGTCGAGCAGACTGACCGACTGCTTGCCCTGGGCTTCCAGACTCTTCTTCAATGCGGCCAGGCCCGCGGCCTCGTTCTGCCGCTCCTGGATTTCCGCAGGCGAAAGTGGCGAAACGTTATTATTGGTGTCCATCTCCAAGTCTCCCATCCAATGCCCGCAAGAGCAGGCATCCATGTTATCGGCAGCATGCTGCATTTCTTTACCTCCGTGCCGGCAATTTTTACAATCCGCCCACTCCCTGCTTGTGAAGTGTCCACGCCTTTTGGTAAAACATCAACTTTTCCGCCACGCCATTGTCAGACGGAACCCGGGCCTGCACGAATCGGCCCGCCATACCGATTCCAGTCGAAGATGAAGAAAGCGATGCGCCTTCCCTCTTTCCGCCATCTGCAATGCCTGCTGCTGCTCGTCCTGTGCACGACGCTGGCATCCTGCGCCTCGCTGCCGAGTGTGCAGACCCTGAACACCTCGGTCGACGTCGATGCGCCGAAAACGCCGACGATCGAAACCGCCAACGGCGTGCTGTCGCGCAAACAGGCTGCCGCCCTGCTGGCGCAGCGGCTGCGCACGGACCAGATCGACCTGCCCGACATCGCGTCGCTGGAGGAAGCCGCGACCGACAGCCCTCTGATCGCAGGCAACAAGGTCACCTTGCTGAACGACGGGCCGCAGACCATCGCCGCCATGATCGAGGCGATCAAGCAGGCCACCGACAGCATCGACCTGGAGACCTATATCTTCGACGAAGGCATGCTCGGCGACGAATTCTCGGACCTGCTGATCCGCAAGCAGCGCGCCGGCGTGCAGGTCAACATCATCTACGACGGCGTCGGCTGCATCGATACGCCGGCGGCGTTCTTCCAGAAGCTGCGCGCCGCCGGCATCAGTCTGCTGGAATTCCATCCGGTCAATCCGCTCAAGCGCCTGGGCCGCGGCTGGCGCATCAACAACCGCGACC
>Ga0164242_10001554_pt1 | contig 27221 bp, 21 predicted proteins | sample OricomgcompostMG_FD_108783 | JGI IMG/M metagenome (GOLD analysis project Ga0164242, IMG submission 108783) | Miracle-Growth compost microbial communities from Emeryville, California, USA - Original compost - Miracle growth compost (MG) ...
AAGGCCCTCCCGGCGAGAACTCCGACGGAAGTGTGGAGTTCGTGGCGGACCTGTGACCTCGTGCCGGACCGGTGGCGCCTTCCCGGCGGGGACGTGTCGGACCCTCGGCGTCTTCCCTGCATCCCCCTCGCGTCCCGGGCGTCTCGTGGCGGCCACAGCCTGCCCGGGCCGCCACGAGACGCCCGGGACCGACCTCGGACGGCCGCCACGCCGCGAAGCACGTGGCCCGCGCCCCGACCCCACCCCCGCAGCGTCAACCATCCAGCCGCTACTGGTCGTTCTGCATCAGCTGCCAGATCCCCCAGAGGACGCAGCCGATGGCGCCGATGCAGATCGTCGAGTTGACCGCTTCGGCGGTCTCCGGTTCGATCCGCGCGAGGCCGAAGAGGATCAGCACGGCGGCGACGAGGGCCCAGGCCCATTTCCACTCGAACCAATTTCCGACGTTCACATTCGGGATGGTACGCCGATTTCGCGGCGATAGATGTAGCCGAAATGTCACTCTCAGCGGGGCTTAAGGAGGGCTCGGCGCGGCGGTTAACAGGTTGGCAATATCGGCTGCCGATATCGATCTACGATTCGGCCGATGCGCGAGTTCCTCCGGGGGGCGGTCCAGCTCCACATCCTCCACCACGCGGCCGAGGAGGAGATCCACGGCGCCTGGATGTCGCGGGAGCTCGCCAACCACGGCTACGACATCAGCCCCGGCACGCTCTACCCGACCCTGCACCGGCTCGAGTCCGAAGGGCTGCTGCGCTCCCGCCCGGTGGTCGAGGACGGGCACTCGCGGCGCGTCTACAAGATCACCGCCGAGGGACGGAAGGTCCTGCGGCAGACGCGCAAGGCCTTGCGCGAGCTCTCCGACGAGGTGCTCGATGACTGAGCCGACGCCGCCTGCTTCGCCGCCGACCTCGCCTTCCACGGGGGCCCGCGCCGAGGCGCCGCTCGCCACCGTCGCCCGCGAGTGGACGCGGATCGGGGTCACCGGCTTCGGCGGCCCGCCCGCCCACATCGCCCTTCTGCGCAAGCTCGCCGTCGACCGCGAAGGCTGGATGGACCATCACGAATTCGAGGACGCCAACGCCGCCTGCTCGCTGCTGCCCGGCCCGTCCTCGACCCAGCTGGCGATCTTCTGCGCCTACCGGGTCGCCGGCTGGCCGGGGGCGATCGTCGGCGGCCTCGGCTTCATCGTCCCCGCGGTGGTGATGATCCTGGCGCTGTCGCTGATCTTCCTTTCCGGCTCGCCGCCGGACTGGATCCGCGGCGCCGGGGCCGGCGCGGGGGCGGCGGTCGCCGCGGTCGCGGTGCGGGCCGGGGAGGACCTCCTGCGCCCGAGCTTCGCCCGCGCTCGCGCCGAAGGAGGCGCCCTCGTCCGCTGGGCCGCCTACGGCGTCGCGGGCGCGGTCTCGGCGGCGACGATCGGCCCCTGGCTGGTCCTCGTCCTGCTCGGCTGCGGCCTGCTGGAGCTGCTGATCCGGCGGGCGACGGCGGCGGAGGGAGCGGCGCTCTTCGTCCCGCTTCTCGCCTTCAAAGCCGCCGCGCTCCGACCCTCGGCGCTGTTCGCCGGGCTCGACCTGACGGCGCCCCTGGCGGTCGCCGCAACCGGCAGCGTCGCCGACCTCGCCTGGACCGCCTTCAAGGTCGGCGGCCTCGCCTTCGGCGGCGGCTTCGTGATCGTGCCGCTGATGCAGGGGGACGCGGTCCACGCCTACCACTGGATGACCAATACGGAATTCCTCAACGCGGTGGCGCTCGGTCAGGTCACGCCGGGGCCGGTCGTGGCGACGGTCGCCGCGGTCGGCTACGGCGCCTACGGCATCCCCGGCGGCCTGCTCGCCGCCCTCGTCGCCTTCCTGCCCTCGTTCTCCTTCATCCTCCTCGGCGGGGGTCGCTTCGAGCGCCTGCGCGGCAACTCGTCCGCGCGCGCCTTCCTCGCCGGCGCCGGCCCGGCCGCGATCGGCGCGATCCTCGGCTCCGCGATCCCCCTCGCCGGCGCCCTCACCGAGACCTGGCAGTTCCTCGTCCTCGCCGCCGCCGCGGCTGCCCTGCTGCTGGTCCGCCGCGGCGTCGTCGAGATCCTCTTGGCCGCGGGCGCGACCGGTGCCGTGATCGCCCTCGCCGGCGGCCCGCTGCCCTAGTCGTCGCCTCTCATCGGGCGTTAACCGCGCGGCCGTACCTTGCCGCGCCATGGCCGACACCTCCCTCTCCTCCCTGAACCGCTCTCCCGCGCGGGCCTCCGGCACCTGGCTCACCAAGGTCCCCGTGATCATCGCCTTCTTCTGGCTCACCAAGGTCGCGACGACCGCGATGGGAGAGACCACCTCCGACGCGCTCAACGGCCTGCCGACCGGCCCCGCCCTGGCGATCCCGCTGATGCTGATCGGCCTGGTCTGGGCCCTGCGCCGCCAGTTCCGCTCCGACCGCTACGAAGCCTGGACCTACTGGACCGTCGTCGTGATGGTGGCGATCTTCGGCACCTCCGCCGCCGACGCCCTGCACGTCGGCCTCGGAGTCCCCTATCTCGTCTCGACGATCTTCTACGCGATCGTCCTCACGGTCATCTTCGCCGTCTGGCACCGGGTCGAGGGCACGCTCTCGATCCACTCGATCCGCACCCGCCGCCGCGAGGCCTTCTACTGGGCGACCGTCCTCGCCACCTTCGCCCTCGGTACCGCCTGTGGCGACATGACCGCGACCACGCTCCACATCGGCTACCTCGGCTCCGGCTTCATGTTCCTCGGGCTGATCCTGATCCCGTTCCTCGGCCACCGCTACTTCGGCATGAACGAGGTGCTCGCCTTCTGGATCGCCTACGTGCTGACGCGCCCGCTCGGAGCCTCGTTCGCCGACTGGATGGCGGTCGAACCGTCGCGCGGTGGTCTCGGCCTCGGGGCCGGCGGCGCCAGCCTCATCCTCGCCGCGGTCGTCTTCCTCTGCATCCGTCGCCTGGCGACGACGAAGATCGACGTCCGGGTCGAGGACGTCGACCTCGAAGGCGAGGGGTCAGGCGGCGACGGGCTCGGCCGCGGTCGCGCCCTCGGCCTCGACCTTGGGTAGAGCCTCAGGCAGCGTGTAGAAGTGCTCGGTCGCGCCGCGCACCGCGCGCTGGCGCACCAGCACGATCAGGTCCGCTTTCGCCAGCTCGGTGACGTGGTAGTTCGTGTTGCTGAGCGGGATCTGCAGCTCCTGGCTGAGCTCCGAGGGGGAGAGGACGCGGCCGCCGTCGATCCCGAGGATTTCGAGGATCGAGACCCGTAGCGGGTGGGCGGTGGCACGCGCGAGGCGTTCCCAGTTCACCGGGATCGAGGCGTTGCCGTGGCGCTTGCCGTTGCCGTTGCCGTTGCCGTTGCCATTGCTGGTCGCGGTGGTCGAGGTTCCGTTTTCGTTCACGTCGGCGACTCCATTCCCGATCCCGTTGTTCGCATACCCGCTCGCTCCGTTGAAATCGACCATGCTTCCGACTTTACCAAAAAATATTGACTCGGGTACCAAGTTTCGGGTAACGTCGGCCGCGGGATGCTCTTCTGGAGGAGAGATGCGTCGTTCGGCGACGCGTGGATCACCGCTTCCGTGATCTGCGTCGGGATCGCTCTTGCGATTGCGTTCACGCTGCTCCTCATCCCCGCTCGGGCTGCTGCTGACACCTCCTCTGTGATCGAAGCCAGCAATCCGCACGAACCGAAGGTCGAATCGGGGTGGCAGGCGGGGACCTGCGCGGAAGAACCGCCGATCACCGACGCCAACGGGGCCGACTTCTGCAACGCGGGCCCGGAAGGCGCGCCCGGCAACAAAGCGAGCGAATACTTCTTTGAAGAAGCCGCCGCCCACCCGAACTACGGCTTCACCCAGTTCATCGTCCGCCGCGGGCTGCTCGGCAAACCGGCGACGGAATTGGAGTGGGTCAGGGTCGACCTGCCGGTGGGCCTGGCGGTCAACCCGGGGGCGGCGGCGCGCTGCCCGATCGCGACCTTCGAAGCCGGCGCCTCGGGCTGTCCCGAAAACACGGTCGTCGGCGAAAGCGGCGTCACCGCCTGGGCGGTCGTGCCGCTGCCGCCGCTGAACGAAATCACCGGCGTCAAGGTCTACAACCTGGTCCCGCAGCCGGGGCAGCCGGCCCGCTTCGGGCTCGAACTGCTCGGCAACGAAGTCTTCCTCGAAGGCGACATCGACTGGGCGGGCGACTACCACGAGGGCTTCACGATCAAAGTCCCGCGGGCGCTGCCGATCGACCTCGGCCCGCTCGAGGGACTGGTCGAAGGGCTGATCGTCAAAGACCGGCTCGTCTTCGACGGACGCGCCGGCGACGGCACCTTCCTCACCACGCCCAGCACCTGCAACGGCCGCGCCTTCCTCGAATCCGGCAGCCAGTACTCGACCTTCCTCAGGGCGATGAGCTACGCCGAAGCCGCGGCGGGGGCGCAGTTCCCGCGGGACGCCGGCGCCGCGCTCGAGTCGCCGATCCCGCCCGGCACCGCGCCGAAGAACTGCGACACGATCCCGTACGCGCCCTCGATCGAAGTCGCGCCGGGGACCGACGAAACGAACTCGCCTGCCGGCGCCCAGGTCACCGTCGCCGTCCCGCACATCGCCAAGCCGACCGGCCAAGACGACTCGACGACGAAGGAAGCGACGCTGACCCTGCCGTCCGGGATGGGGATCAACCCGTCGGCGGCGGCCGAACCGAACGACCTCGCGACCTGCGAAGACGCCGCCTTCCCGCTCCACTCGACGCTGCCGATCAGTTGTCCCGGCAACTCGCGGATCGGGACCGCGACGATCGCCTCGGCGGCGCTGCCGGAAGGCGAACTGGAAGGCCCCGTCTTCATCGCCAAGCAGCTCAGCTCCGACCCCGCCTCCGGCCAGGAGTACCGGATCTTCATCGACGCCCACTCCGATCGCTACGGGGTCGACGTGCGGCTGGTCGGCCACGTCTTCGCCGATCCGGCGACCGGCCAGTTGACGACGAAGATCGCTGAAGTCCCGCAGGTCCCGTTCACCAGCTTCCGGCTCAACTTCGTCGGCGGAGAGCAGGCGGTGCTGAGCAGCCCGATGACCTGCGGTCCCGCCACCAGCGGCGCCGCGATGACGCCGTGGTCCGGCAACGGTCCCGCGACGCCGACCTCCAACTTCGCCCTCCACGCCACCCCGGGCGGAGGCGGTTGCGCCGCGACGCTCGCCGCGCGCCCCTTCGCCCCCTCCTTCGTCGCTGCCCCGAAGACCAAGGAGGCGGGCTACTACAGCCCGCTCCACATCACGATCGGCCGCGGCAACGGCCAGCAGGAGCTGAAAGCCGCGACGGTCGCCTTGCCGCCGGGGATGATCGGCAAGCTGGCGGGCATCCCGTACTGCTCGGCGGGCGCGATCGCCGCCGCGGCCGGGACGTCGGGCGCCGAGCAGGCGGCGAACCCGAGCTGCCCGGCGAAGAGCGAAGTCGGCGTCGCCACGATCCTGGCGGGCACCGGCCCGACGCCGCTCCGGGTCACCGGCAAGGTCTTCCTCTCGGGCCCCTACCGCGGGGCTCCGCTTTCCCTGGCGGTGATCACCCCCGCCACGGCCGGGCCGTTCGACCTCGGCACGGTCGTGGTGAGGGTGGCGCTGTTCGTCGACCCGGAAACGACCCAGGTGACGGCGGTCTCCGACCCGATCCCGGACGTCTTCGGTGGCGCCCAGCTCTCGATCCGCCAGGTCGAACTGAACCTCAACCGCCGCGAATTCACGCTCAACCCGACCAGCTGCGCGAGGATGCAGACGACCGCGACGCTGAACGGCGGTGGCGGCGACCCGTCCTCCTCGGCGGCGTGGAGCTCGTTCGGCGCCTCGGCTCCCTTCCAGGCCTCCGGCTGCAACGCGCTCGAATTCGAACCGCGGCTGACGATCAGCTTCCTCGGCGGGCGCAAGGCGACCAAGCGCCTCGGTCATCCGAGGCTGCAGGCGACGCTCGAAGCGCGCGGGGGAGACGCCAACATCGCCGCCGCGACGGTGACGCTGCCGATCTCCGAGCAGCTCGACCAGTCCCACATCAAGAACGTCTGCACGCGAGTGGCGCTGGCGGCGAACAACTGCCCGCCGGCCTCGGTCTACGGCTACGCCAGCGCCGAATCGCCGCTGCTGGAAAAGGAACTGTCGGGGCCCGTCTACCTCGTCTCCTCGGACCACACCTTGCCCGACCTGCTGGCCGACCTGCACGGCCAGGTCGACGTCCGCCTCCACGGCGTGATCAAGTCGGTCGGCAAGAAGGCCCGCATCCAGACCAGCTTCGCGCCGATCCCCGATGTTCCGGTGAGCAGGTTCACCCTGACGATGGAAGGCAACAAAAAGGGCCTCTTGGTCAACGCCAAAGACGTCTGCACCAAACGCTTCTTCTCGCGGATCGAATTCGAGGCCCAGAACGGCAAGTCGACCCTCGACAAGCGAGCTCCGCTCAAGGTCGGCTCCTGCAAGGGCGTCAAGAAGCACAAGGCGCACAAGAAGAGGCACCACAAAAAGCGCCACCACAAGAAGCACGCCAGACACGCCCAGAAGGGCAAGAAAAACAGCCACCGATAGCGGCGCTGTTTTTTGATCGACGAGAGGTGGGTAAGGGTTGGCTCCGATGAGGAGGAGTGCACGGAACGTTGTAGCCGTCGTCATGTCGCTGGCGCTGATCGCGCTTGCGACGGCGAGCGCGGCGTCCGCGATCGAAGTCCCCAAGTGGGAAGCGGGGACCTGTGTCGCCGAAGGGTGCACCTACGACGGGCCGGTGGCCGACTTCTACACTCAGGCCGCCGGGCACCCCAACTTCGGCGTCACCGACTTCCAGTTCAAAAACGGTGAAGCCCGCAACATTCGCGTCGACCTGCCGCAGGGTCTGAACGTCAACCCCCAGGCCGTGCCACAGTGCCCGGTCGCGACCTTCGAAAGCTCACCCGCCAAATGTGGCGAAATGGGCAGCGAAATCGGGACTTCCTATGTCACGTCGAGCGTCCTGCCGATCGTCGCGTTGCCCTTCGCCGTCTACAACCTCGAACCAAAACCCGGCGAACCAGCGCTGTTCGGCTTCAACGTCAACGTCCTCTTGGTCAATTTCGACATATACCTCGAAACCGAAATCGAATGGGCGACCGACTACCACGAGGGATTCTCAATCAGGGAAATCCCCAACACCCTTCCGTTGGAAGAGAATCGGCTCGTCTTCTTCGGCAACAGGAACGCGTTCCTGACCCTGCCGAGCCAGTGCAACGGTCCCTCGACCAGCACCCTCGGCGTGGAACCGTATTCGGGCCAATCGGTGAGCGGCGACCAGACGACGCCGCCGGCGCCGATCGCCGACTGCGCCAAAGCTCCCTTCGCACCGACGGTCACCGCAACCGTTTCGGGACCGACGGATTCCTCGGCGCCGGTGTCCGTCTCGCTGAGCGTTCCGCAATACCCAGGCGCCGACGAAATCAACTCCTCGACGGTGAAGACCGCGAACGTGACCTTGCCGGTCGGTACCGGCCTCAATCCGGCGACCGCGCCGGGGCTGAAGTTCTGTCCCGACAGCGCCTTCCCCTTGAAGTCGAAAGCGGCGATCTCCTGCCCGGCGGAATCGCAGGTCGGGACGGTGGCGATCGAAGCGCCGGAGTTGCCGGCCGGGTCGCTCACCGGGCCGGTCTACCTGGCCGAACAGAAGAGCCGCGACCCGCAGTCGGGGCAGGAGTACCGGATCTTCTTCAACGCCGAATCGCCGCGGTACGGGGTGCAGGTGCGCGAGGAAGGGCGGGTGAAGGCGAACCCGACCACCGGCCAGCTGACCGCCGAATTCAGCGAACTGCCACAGGTCGCGTTCAGCTCCGCAACCCTGACCTTCGGGCCACAGGCCAAGCACGCGATCCCGGTGCTGAGCAGCCCGCCGCTCTGCACCAACACCGCGACCTCGAGCGCCGTCCCGTACTCGACCGGCGCGACGACCGCGACGCCGCCGACCGAACTGAAGCTGACCAGCGCACCTGGCGGCGGGCCCTGCGCGAAGACGATGGCCGAACGACCGTTCACCCCCTACTTCCTCGCCAAACCGAACACCTTCAACGCGGACACCTACACGCCTTACCGGTTGACGATCGACCGGGCCGAAGGCCAGCAGGAGATCAAGGGCTTCAACCTCACCCTGCCGCCCGGCGCCACCGCGAAGCTCGCCGGCGTCCCGTACTGCCAGGCGAGGGAATACTCGGCCGCCGAAGGGAAGACCGGCGCGGCGGAGGCGGCGACTCCCAGCTGTGGCAAGGGAAGCCAGATCGGCGTCGCGACGATCCAGTCGGGCACCGGCCCACAGCCGCTGAAGCTGGAAGGCAAGGTCTACCTCTCCGGTCCTTATAAGGGGGCGCCGCTCTCGATCGTCGTCATCACCCCGGCGGTGGCCGGCCCGTTCGACCTCGGCAACGTCGTCGTCCACGCGCCGCTCGACCTCAACCCGGAAACCGGCCAGGTGTCGACCAGCGCCGAAATCCCCGACGTTTTCGGCGGGGTGAAACTCGACATCGGCCAGATCGTCGTCAACCTCAACCGCAGGGAATTCACGCTCAACGGGACCAACTGCAAGCGGTCCTCGGTCGCCGGGGCGATCCAGGGCGGGGGAGGGGACCCGACCAACTCGGCCGCCTGGTCTTCCTACGACGTCTCGACCCCGGCGCAGAGCGAAGGCTGCAGAGGGCTCGCCTTCAAGCCGGGCCTGAAGCTGCGGCTCTTCGGCCAGACGCACCGCGCCCAGCATCCGAAACTGAAGGCGACGCTGACGCCGAAGGAAGGGCAGGCGAACGTGGAAGTCGCCTCGGTGGCGCTGCCGCACTCGATCTTCCTCGACCAGGCGAGCCTGGGGAGCGTCTGCACGCGGCCCCTGTTCGCCGCCGAACGGTGCCCGGCCAAATCGGTGTACGGGCACGCGATCGCCTACTCGCCGCTGCTGGCACAACCGCTCGAAGGGCCGGTCGTCCTGCGCTCCTCGAACAACACCCTGCCGGACATGGTCGCCGACCTGAAAGGCCAGGTGGACGTCGTCCTCGACGGCAAGATCGACAGCTACAAGGGGGGCATCCGCACCACGTTCGAGGGCATCCCCGACTTGCCGGTGAGCAAATTCGTCCTCGTCCTCCCCGGCGGCAAGCACGGCCTGCTGCAGAACTCGACCAACCTCTGCGCGAAGCCGGTGAAGGGCGTCATCAAACTCACCGGCCACAACAGCCGCCGCTCGAACCGCCAGGTGAGGATCCAGACCCCCTGTAAGGCGAAGGGCACGAAGCACGGCAAGAAGTCCATGGGCGCCAAGCACGGCAAGAAGCAGGCGGGCGGGAAGAACGGCGGCGGGCACAAGGGCGGCGCCAAGCAGAAGGCGAAGCGGTAGGACGCCCGTCTACCCGGTAGCGGAACTGGGCGGTACCCGGTTCTGGTTTCCGATCTATTCCTCTCACCCGGTGCACTTGATTCGCCCGCTTAGGCCGCTAATGTCTGGGTCGGGAGATGTGCCAGGGAGAAGCAGTACCGCCACGCAGGGGCGGCGTTATCGCTTTTGGGGAATTGCGTTAACGGAGGAGGAAAAGATGTTCAGGAGTTCGGCGGCACCGGCGCCTCAGCGCCCGGTTGCTCTCCTTGCCATGGCGGCCACTGCCTAGACGGGGTCACGGCGCAGCGGCCCGCCGGCAGCGCGCCCATCCGCATTTCAATTTTCAGGAACGCTGTTTCAGGGTGGCGTTGGGAACGCCACGGAGGAGGATGTGATGAAGGGTTATCGAGGGTTGTTGGCGGCCTTGGCGGTCGTCCTAGCACTGGTGGTCGCGCCCTCGGCGCAGGCCGCGATCCCCTCCATCTTCGGAGGGACGATCGAATGCAAAGTCCAGCCCTCGTTCGGCAACGTCCGACTCTGCGGCGGCTTCGCGGGGAACCCGGCCGACAGCGCCAACAGCTTCACCCTGACCTTCGATCACGAAACGAAAATCGACATCAACGTGATCCTGCCGCCAGAAGGCGGAGCCGAAACGAACTACCCGCTGATCGGTGACTTCCACGGCTGGGGCGGCTCGAAGCAGGGCTTGTCCACGGTTGAACCGGGAACCGGCCTCACCTTCGAACAGAAAGATGCGCGGATTCAGAAATGGGCTGAAGAGGGCTATGCCGTCTTCAGCATGAGCGACCGCGGCTGGGGTCTCTCGTGTGGCAAGTTCGATCCTTCCGAGGAAAACGAAGAAGCGGTCTGTGCCAAGGGCTACAACCATCTGATGGACGACCGCTACGAAGTTCACGACGCCCAGTACCTGATGTCGGTGCTCGCCGCCGAAGGCATCGTCAACCCGAAAAAAATCGGTGCGACGGGCGCCTCCTACGGCGGCGGCATGTCAATGGCGCTGGCTTCGCTGCGCAACCGCGTGATGGAACCGAACGGCGAACTCGTCCCCTGGAAAAGCCCCGCCGGGCAACAGATGGAAATCGCCGCGGCGGTGCCGCAGTGGCCGTGGACCGACCTCGCTTACGCGCTCGCGCCCAATGGTCGCAACCTCGACTACGTCACCAATTCGCCTTACAAAGGACCGAACAGCACGAACCCGATCGGTGTCATGAAATTCAGCTGGGACTTCGGTCTCTACCTCCAGGGCGAAGCTCTCAGCACCTACAGCGAAAGCGACCCCGAAGCTGACATTCCCGGTTGGATCGAACGCCTCTACGGCGGCGATCCGTACACCGACTCGGAAATTGCCAGCATCATCGAACAGCTGACGACCTACCACTCGTCGTTCTACATCGATCACGCCGAGGAGCCGTCGCCGCTGTTGATCCAGAGCGGTTGGAACGACGACCTCTTCCCGGTCGACGAAGCACTGCGCTTTTACCAGCGGACCCGGGCGCAGTATCCCGGTGATCCGGTCTCCCTCTACCTGGCCGACATCGGTCATGCACGGAGTCAGAACAAGGAAGCCGACGAAGCGGCATTCAACGCGCGACTGGAAGCGTGGTTCGCGCATTACCTGAAGGGCGAAGGGTCGTCGCCGAGCTCGAGCGTCGAAGCGACGACGACCATCTGCCCGAAATCGACTCCGTCCGACGGGCCGTTCAGGGCGGCCGATTGGGCTGATCTTCAGCCCGGTGAAATCCGCCTCTCCGCTTCGGGCGCGCAGACGATCGCCCCGCCCAGCTCGGCGGAAAAGAAACAGTTCGAAAAAGAATTCGAGGAAGAAGGAAAATTCCCGGGTAGCCCGTCAGGCAAAGCCTTCGACCCGATTCTCGGGAGCGGGGTCTGCGCGTCGGTCCCTGTGGAAGAAAACCCGAGTGCCGCGTCGTACAGCCTCGGCGCCGCGCCGGCCGGCGGATACAACCTGATGGGGTCGCCGACGATCGTCGCCAGTATCGAATCGCCGAGCCCCAACTCGGAGATCGCGGCCCGCCTCCTCGATGTCTCGCCGAACGGCGAAGAGACGTTGATTGCCCGCGGCGTCTACCGCACCGACAGCGGCAACCAGCAGATCGTGTTCCAGCTGCACCCGCAGGCGTACCACTTTGCCGAGGGTCATGTGGCGAAGCTCGAACTGCTGTCGACCGACATGCCGTACGCCAGGTGGTCCAACCTGCAGTCGAAGGTCACCGTCTCCAACCTCGAACTGCGCATGCCGGTGAGGGAGCAACCTGGATCACTCGGCGGTCTGGTTCAGACCCCAGCACCGAAGGTCGTCCCCGCCGGCTACACGCTGGCGTCCGAATTCGAGTCGAAGTCGAGCGGCGGTGGTAGCGGGGGTGGTGGGAGCGCCGCCAAGCCGAGCAGCCCGCCCGCGGCGACGGTCAAGGTTGGCGTCGGCAACCTCGCCGGCAAGCTGACCAGCGACGGCAAGGCGATCGTCGTGCCGATGTCGTGCAGCGAAGGCAGTTGCTCTGGCAAGGCCTCCTTCTCGATCAAGCAGAAGGGCAAGAAGTCCCGCACCACGATCGCCGGCGGCAGTTACTCGATCGTCGCCGGCAAGACGGTCAAGGTGCGGCTGCCGCTGACCAAGACCGGCCGCAAGGTGGTCAAGGAAACCACCAGCGGCAAGCATCCGAAGAGGAACCTCAACGGTCAGCTCAAGATCGAGGACAAGGGCAGGCCGAAGAGTCAGACCTCGGGGCGCGCGGTGCAACTGCCGCGCGGTAAGTGACATGCACCGGAAATCGACCGCGTTGGTTGAAGGGGGAATGAACATGAAGCGTCTGTTGTTGCTTCTGGTCGCGGTGGGGGTTCTCGGTGCCGCTTTCATGGCGTCGACGGCCAGCGCCGCGGTCGGAGTCCAGCGGTGGGAATCGCTGACTTGCAAATCGAACGAAGACAAACCCGCGCCGCTGCCGGAAAAATTCGGTGAAGTGGGTCAAGAACCTGGGATCGAAAAATCGCTGCTTCCGCCGGCCGGGCAGTGCGATAACTCGACCTTGGAAAAACTCTTCACCCAGGCCGGCGGCCACCCGAACTTCGGGATCACCGACTTCAAGATCGACACGTACCCGTCGCTCTTCCCGGTCAGTGGGTTCCCGACGAGCTTCCTCAAAGACATCGTCGTGGACACGCCCGAAGGCCTCAGCGTCAACCCGGAAGCTCTTCCTCAGTGCGAAGTCTCCCAGCTGGTGCAACAGGCATGTCCACCGTCCTCGTTGGTCGGCGTCAATTACCTGACGGTCGCGGCCGAAACGCCGCAGGCCGAAAAATGCGAAGAAAAAACGCCGGTCGCGGGTGAATGTCTCCAGGTCCGGGTCGCTCTGCCGGTCTACAACCTGGTGCCGATCAAAGGGTCGCCCTCGATGGTGGGCTTCCTGACCAAAGGCGGTCCTACGCTCGTCGTCGGCTCGCTCAGTCCAGTCGATCAGCACGTCACCTTCACGATCAGTGAAATCCATCCGCCGTCAGAAGCGAGTCCGCCGATCATCGAGTCGCGACTCGTCTTCTTCAGCGCCAAGGAAGGCAACCTCAACCCGGCGGCAGATGGGACCTACCTGACGATGCCGAGCAACTGCGCCGGCGGGCAGGTCTCCGAATTGCACCTTGATACGCAGGGGCCGCCATTCGAAGCGGCGCAGTCGACCACCTCGGCCAAATACACGACCCCGCTCGGGGCGACCGGCTGCGCCAACGTGCCGTTCAACCCGGAAATCGCGGTGACGGCCGACGGGCCGAAGGCCGTCGACAGTCCGGAAGCGACGACGGTCGACGTCGGGATCCCCTGGGACCCCAGCGCGCCGATCGCCAACTCCTATCTGAAGGTCGCCAAGGTGACGTTGCCGGAAGGGATGGGGATCAACCCGTCGGCCGGTAACACGATCACCTCGTGCAGCGAGGCGCAGTTCGGGTACCACACCGCCCAGGCGGTGACCTGCCCGGCTGCATCGCAGATCGGCACGGTCAACATCGAAACGCCGTCCCTGCCGAAAGGCTCGATCACCGGCGAGGTCTACGTCGGCGAACCGCTGAAGAACGGGCCGGGCGTCTTTGAATCCGGTGAACAGTTCCGGATCTTCATCTACGCCCACTCGTTCGAACGCGGCGTCAACGTGCGGCTCGAGGGCAAGGTGTTCCCGAACGCGACCACCGGTCAGCTGACCGCGATCGTGCCGGAAAACCCGCAGGCCACCTTCCGCAACTTCCGCCTCCACTTCAGCGGCGGCGACAACGGGGTGCTCACCTCGGCGTCGACCTGCGGGACCAACACGACCACCACCGAATTCACCCCGTGGTCGGAAAACCCGGACAACAACAAGCCGACCACCAACACGGAACTGACCAGCGTCCCCGGCGGCGGCAGCTGCCCGAAGAACCTCGGCGAACGGAAGTACACGCCGGGCTACACCGCCGCGACGGAATCGACCAAGGCGGCGCAGTACAGCCCGTTCAAGATCCACATCGGCCGCAATGACGGGGAAGGGGAGATCAAAGCCGTCGACGTGACCCTGCCGAAGGGCCTCGTCGGCCGGCTCGCCGGGATCCCCTACTGTGGGGAAGCCGAACTGGCGGCCGCGGCGGCCAGCGGCGGCAAAGCGGAGATGGCGAAAGCCAGCTGCTCCTCGGAAAGCGCGATCGGCACCGCGGTCACCACCGCCGGCACCGGCAACAAGCCGCTCAGCCTCAACGGCACCGTCTACCTGACCGGCCCGTACAAAGGCGCGCCGCTCGGCCTGGCGGTCGTCACCCCGGCGGTGGCCGGCCCGTTCGACCTCGGCACCGTCGTCGTCCGCGCGGCGCTGAACGTCAACCCGGCGACCGCCCAGGTCAACGCGGTCTCCGACCCGATCCCGAACGTGTTCGGCGGCGTCAAACTCGACGTCCGCTCGATCGACCTGAACATGAACCGCCACAAGTTCATGCTCAACCCGACCAACTGCGCCAAAGGCGCCACGGCCGGGACGTTGAGCGGCGGCGGCTCCAACCCGGCCAACGCGGCCAACTGGACCAGCTACGCGGTCTCCGCCGCCTTCCAGGCGACCGGCTGCAAGGAGCTGGCGTTCAAGCCGACGCTGCACGCGCGGATTTCCGGCCCGACCACGCGGGCGAAGAACCCGCAGATCCGGGTCATCGTCCAGGCCAAGCAGGGCCAGGCGAACATCGCCCGCACGGCGCTCAACCTGCCGCACTCGCTGTTCCTCGATCAGAGTCACATCAAGACCATCTGCACGAGGGTCAAGCTGGCGGCGGGTGAATGCCCGCAGAACTCGATCTACGGACACGCCGAAGCGAGCTCCCCGCTGCTCAAGCAGAAGTTGAAGGGCCCGGTCTACCTGGTCTCCTCGAAGCACAAGCTTCCGGACCTCCTGGCGGACCTCAAAGGCCAGATCAACATCCAGCTCGACGGCGTGATCAGCTCCAGCCACGGCGGGCTGAAGACCGTGTTCAACGAAACGCCGGACGTGCCGTTGAAGACGTTCGTGCTCAACATGAAGGGCGGCAAGAAGAGCCTCCTGCAGAACTCGGAAAACCTCTGCAAGAAGCAGCAGCGCGCCATCCTCAACATGAAGGGCCAGAACGGCAAGACGGTCAAGAGCAACAAGCTCCGGCTGAACATCGCATCTTGCGGGAGCAAGAAGAAGTAGCCCTGGGGAGGGCTTGGAAGCGCACCGGCGCGGCGGGCGACTAGCCTCCGCGCCGGTGCGTCCTTCCGTCTCCGTCCTGATCGTCGCCTGGAACAGCTCGCGGGAGCTGCGCCGCACGATCCCGCCGCTGCTCGCCGAGCTGCGCGAGGGCGACGAGCTGATCGTCGTCGACAACGCCTCGCCGGACGACTCGGCCGCGGTCGTCGCCGAGCTGGCGCCGGCGGCGAAGGTGGTGACGATGGGGCGCAACGTCGGCTTCGCCGGCGGGGTCAACGTCGGTGCGCGGTCGGCGGGCGGTGACCTGCTCGTGATCCTCAACCCGGACGCGATGCCGCTGCCGGGATGGGGCGAGGCGATCCGCCGGCCGTGGCTCGAGGGCCGCGGCTGGTCCGCCTGGCAGGGCCTCGTCGCGGGTCAGAACGGGACCACGATCAACGCCGCCTACAACCCTTGTCACTTCACCTGCCTCGTCTGGTCCGGCATGTACGGCGAGCCGATCGCGGCGGCGCGGCCGGGCGTCGTGACCTCGCTGTCGGGCGCGTGCCTGGCGGTCCCACTCGAGGTCTGGCACAGGTTCGGCGGCTTCGCGCCGAAGTTCTTCATGTACCACGAGGACGTCGACCTCGCCCTGCGTCTGCGGCTGATGGGGGAGACGGCGGGGATCGAGCCGACCGCGATCGTCGCCCACGACTACGAGTTCGGCGCCTCGGCGGGGAAGAAGTGGCGCTGGCTCGAGCGCAACCGCCTCGCGACCCTGGTCCGCCTCTGGCCGACCGCGCTGCTGGTCCTGCTGGCGCCGGCGCTGCTGGCGACCGAGGCGGCGCTGCTCGTCGCCGCGCTCGCCGGCGGCTGGGCCGGCCAGAAGCTCCGCTCCTACGTCGAAGTGATCGCCTGGCTGCCGCGCCTGCTGCGCGAGCGCCGCCAGATCCAGCGCGACCGCCGCGTCTCCGCCGCCGACTTCGCCGCCGCCCTGACCCCGGACCTCGACTCGCCCTTCATCCCCGAGGTCGCCCGCTCGCTTCCCGCCCGGCTCGCCCTCCGCACCTACTGGCGCGCCGTCCGCGCCCTCCTGCGCTAGCCCCGCTGGGCGGTGGGGCGGATCAGGATCTCGTTGATCTCGACCCGCGGTGGCACGGTCAGCGCGTGCAGGACCTCGGTGGCGATGTCCTCGTCGTGCAGCGCCCAGTCGGCCGGCTTGTCGTCGAAGAACTCGGTGTCGGTGATCCCCGGCTCGACCAGGGTCACCTTGATCTTGTCGTTCTCACGCACCTGCCGCAGCTCCTGGCGCAGGGCTTCGCCGATGTTCGTCGCCGCGTACTTGGTCGCCGAGTAGAGCGAGCCGGGGAGGGGGCGGCGGCCGGCGACAGAGCTGGTGATCAGGTAGTGCCCGTCGCCGCGCTCCAACATATGGGGGAGGGTGGCCCGGATCGTCAACGCCGGCCCCAGGACGTTGGTCAGCACCATCGCGCGCCAGTGCTCGGGCGTCTGCTCGAGGAAGCCGCGGGTGGCGCCGAAGCCGGCGTTGGCGAAGACCGCGTCGATCCGCCCGAACGCCTCCAGCCCGCGCGCCGCCAGCGCCTCGACCTGGTCCCACTCGCTGACGTCGCAGGCGACCGCGATCGCCGCCGCGCCACCGCCGAGCTCGGCCGCCAGCTCCTCCAGCGGCTCGCGCCGTCGCGCCGCGAGTATCAGCCGGTACCGATCGGCAGCCATACGTGCCGTCGCGGCCCCGATGCCACTACTGGCCCCGGTGATCAGCAAAACTGGTTTATCGGACGCGGAATTTGGCTCCTCAAGCGACATGGCCGCATTTTTAGCAGTCCTTGATGTAGCGACCGCCCGGGCTTGCGATACTTGGGGACGCAGTGGATCCGTCACGCAAGCGAAAGATTCGGTTGGGAGTTGCCCTGTCCGTGGCAGTGCTCCTCGCCGTCGCGCTGATCTACGTCAGCTTCAACGCCTCCAGCAACACGGCGGAACCGTCGGAAATCCTCAGCGCCTCGGCGGGCCAGAACTTCGAGATGAACGCGACGGTCGTCCCTGGGTCGATCAAGCACCACGGGGAAACGATCGATTTCGAAGTCAAGGACCGCAAGGGCAGCGCCGAGACGATGCCGGTCAGCTACACCGGCGTCGTCCCCGACCCGTTCCGCGGTGGCCGCGAGATCATCCTCACCGGCAAGCGCGAATCGAGTGGCACCTTCGTCGGCGAACCGGAATCGCTGATCACCAAGTGCCCGTCGAAGTTCACGACGAACGCCAGCGAAACCGCCAGCAGCAGCGAATCCTCAAGCAGTAATGGCTGACGTCGCCGGCAGTAATGGCTGACGTCGGCAAAGTCCTTCTGGCGCTCGCCTTCTTCGCCGCCGCGTCCTCGGCGATAACGGCCGTCGTCTGGCGTCACGACGACGCCCGCGTCACGCTCGCCCGCCGCGGCGTCTACGCCGTCTTCGGCCTGCTCCTCGCCTGCATCGTCATCATCGAGGTCAGCTTCGCGACCAACGACTTCTCGCTCAACATCGTCGCCGAACACTCGTCGAACGAGACGCCGATGTTCTACAAGCTGGCGGCGATGTGGTCGAGCCAGGAAGGCTCGTTGCTGCTGTGGGCGTTCGTGCTCTCGGTCTGCGCCTCGCTCGCCCTCTACGCGACCCGCCACAAGCTGCGCGAGATCGTCCCGTGGGCGACGGCGGTGATGATGGCGATGGGCTCCTTCTTCGTCGGGCTGATGCTCTTCGCGCCCGACGTCAACCCGTTCAAAACGCTGAACCCGGCGCCGCTGGACGGGATCGGGCTGAACCCTCTGCTCCAGCACCCGAGCATGATGATCCACCCGCCGATGCTCTACTCGGGGTACGTTGCCTGGACCGTCCCCTTCGCCTTCGCGATCGGCGCTCTGATCACCCGCAAGGTCGACTCCGAATGGCTGCGCGCGACCCGCCGCTTCGCCCTGATCGCCTGGACCTTCCTCGGCTTCGGCCTGCTGCTCGGGGCCCGCTGGTCCTACAGCGAGCTCGGCTGGGGCGGCTACTGGGCCTGGGACCCGGTCGAGAACGCGGCGCTGATGCCGTGGCTGCTCGGCACTGCCTTCCTGCACTCGATCATGGTCCAGGAAAAACGGAACATGCTGAAGGTCTGGAACGCGGCGCTGATCGTCGCCACCTTCGCGATGTGCCTGCTCGGCACGTTCCTGGTCCGCTCCGGTGTGCTCGAGTCGATCCACGCCTTCGGCAACGACACCGTCGGCCCATACCTGCTGGTGGTGATCGGGATCGTCGTCATCGGTTCGACCGTGCTCTTGGTCTCCCGTCTCGACGACCTGAAGACGGAGAAGCGAATCGACTCCCTGGCGTCACGAGAGTCGATCTTCCTGATCAACAACTTGTTGCTGGTCGGGATGACGATCGTGATCGCGTGGGGGACCTTCTTCCCGCTGATCTCCGAACTCTTCACCGGCCACAAGAGCTCGCTTGCGGCGCCCTGGTTCAACAAGTACACGACGCCGCTGGCGATCCTCCTGGTGCTCTTCACCGGGATCGGCCCGTTGCTGGCCTGGCGTCGCGTCACCTGGGCCTCGGCCAGACGCGTCTTCCGCGTCCCGATCGCGATCGCCCTGGTGGTCCTGGTCGTGCTCTGGGCCTTCACCGACGCCGCCAGTCATCCCTGGGCGCTGGCGCTCTTCACCTTCGCCGCGTTCGCGATCGCGGGCGTCCTGCAGGAGTTCTACAACGGCGCCCACGCGCGGCAGAAAATCTCCGGCGGTTCGTTTGCCGGCGCCCTCGCCGCGGTCACCGCGCGCAACCGGCGCCGTTACGGCGGCTACATCGCCCACATCGGCCTCGCCACGCTGCTGATCGGGATCGCCGCCTCCTCGAGCTTCCAGACCAACGAAAACGTGGTGATGAAGCCGGGCGAAACGCGCACCGTCGACGGCCGTCAATTCACCTACAAACGTCCCTACGTCCAGGTCGACAGCGAGAAGTTCACCTTCGGTGCCGAAGTCGAAGTCAAGCAAGACGGCAAGTTCCTGACGGATCTGCGCACCAGTCGTCGCTTCTTCCGCGCGACCGGCGCCGCCGCGACCGGCCAGATCTCCGACTACTTCAGTGGCGAGGCGACCACCGAGGTCGGCCTGAAGACCGGTCCGCTGCGTGACATCTGGGTCACCGTGGCGCCCAACGTGACGCCGGTGCAGGATCAGATGGCGCGCGCCGACAAAGGCTTCCAGAAATGCGTCGAAGCCGGCCCCGGGACGCCGCCCCAGTGCAAAGACCTGAACGCGCTGATGAACTTCGCCGCGACCCATCCCGAAGCTCGCGCCCGCGCCTCGCACGAAATCGAAACGCTGCAGCTTCAGGCGGGCGAACAGATCGCCAAGCAGTACCTCAAAGACGGCAACGCCGCGACCTTCAAGGTGATCATCAACCCGCTGGTGATGTGGATGTGGATCGGCGGGATCATCGCCTTGATCGGTGCCCTGATCGCCGTCTGGCCCAGCCGCAGCCGCCGCAAGGGCGCGATGGTGCGGACCGAGGCCGACGAGCTGAAGGAAGCGAAATACCGCGAAATCCGCGATGCCGAGCTCGACCACGCCTCCGGCAAGCTCTCCGACGAGGACTACGCGATCCTCGACGCCGAGCTTCGCAAGGAAGCGGTGGAGATTCTCGACACCGTCGGAGTCGGCGCCGGTGGCACCGAGACCCGCCCGGCCCGGGTCGGCCGCGCCGGCCTGCCGAGCGAGTGGGTCGGCGGCGAGCACGTCGGCAACGGCAACGGCCATGCGAACGGCAACGGCAACGGCCATGCGAACGGCAACGGCAACGGCCATGCGAACGGCAACGGCAACGTCGAGTCGAACGGCGGCGGCACCGCGACCAAGGCGCCGACCAATGGCAACGGGAACGGCAATGGCAACGGCCATCGCCCCGAGGCCAACGGCAACGGGAACGGCAACGGCCACCATCCGGGCGTCGACGCGGCCGGCAATGGCAACGGCAACGGCGCCTCCGACGAGGCAGGCGACCGCGACTAGCGGTCGAACCCTCTACACTCAGCGACCGTGTACACGATCCTCGGCGTCATTCAGGTGATCATCGCTGTCGTCCTCGTCTTCTTGGTGCTCCTGCACTCGGGCAAAGACGCGGGCCTCTCCGGTGCCTTCGGCATCGGCGGCGGTGGCAGCTCGATCGGCGGCGGCTCGATGGTCGAGCGCAACCTCGACCGTGCCACCGTCTTCTTCGCGATCCTGTTCGTCGTGAACACGATCGTGATCCTCAAGATCCAGTAGCGCGCCCGCTGCGCCCGGGGCACGGTGCGCGGCCATTGTCGGTAGCTGCGTCCAGCCGCTCCGGGCGTGCTTCGCGGGTGTGGCGGCCGTCCGAGATGGGGCGTGCTTCGCGGCCGTGGCGCCCGTCCGAGGTCGGTCCCGGGCGTCTCGTGGCGGCCCGGGCAGGCTGTGGCCGCCACGAGACGCCCGGGACGTGCGAGGGATTACGGGAAGTCGCCGAGAGTTCTCCACGAACTCCCATGTCCCGTCACAGGTTCGGCACCTTCGTCACGCCTCCGTGCGCACGTCCCGACGACTGTCGGCTTGAGCCGCCCATGACCGGCACAACCCGACAGTCGTCGGGACCATCGCGACGACCGGTCACCCAGGCACACCAGGGTGTGCCCAAATGACCGGTCGTCCGGGTCCCTGCGACGGAAGGCGCCCGGAAGCGTGACGTCCCTCGCCGAACCCTCACGAACGTCACGAACCCGTGACCTCCCCCCGCACCCCCGGCCGTCTCGGCCACGGCCACAGCCTGCCAGGGCCGTGGACGAGACGGCCGCGTCCCTTGTCCGTCCCCTTCTGAGCCCTCCGAGCGCCGGCTTCTCCTACTGAAGTCAGAGATCCACGCTCTGTAATCGAAATTGACAAATCCGGTATATTTGTCAACCATCCAGACTTCCAGTACGCGTTTGACAAGGAGGGGAAAGTGCAGGCGCATTTAGAGGGGGCGCATCACCATCACCACGACGTCGAGGTGAATCCGGCGGCATGGAGCGATGGGAAGCGGTACGCGTGGTTGCTCGGGATCCTGGTGCCGTTGGCACCGTTCATGGCCTGGGGATTGGTCGAGGCGACCGGGTTCGGCGGGTTCTGGTTCCTCGGGCCGGCGCTGGTCTTCGGCGTCTTCCCGCTGCTCGACCTGGCGATCGGGATGGACGCGACGAATCCGCCCGACTCGGTGCTCAAGTGGCTGGAGCAGGATCACTACTACCGCTGGTGCACCTATCTCTTCATCCCGATCCAGTACGCCGGGCTGATCTTCGCCTGCTGGAAGTGGGGGGACGGCGGACTCAGCGCGGTCGAAAGCATCGGCCTCGCATGCACGATGGGCGTCGTCGGCGGGATCGGCATCAACACCGCACACGAGCTCGGCCACAAGCGCGACGACCTGGAGAAGTGGCTCAGCCGCGTCGCCCTCGCGCAGACCGGCTACGGCCACTTCTTCATCGAGCACAACCGCGGCCACCACGTCCGCGTCGCGACCCCGGAGGACCCGGCGAGCTCACGACTCGGCGAGAGCTTCTGGGAATTCCTGCCGCGCACCGTGTCCGGCAGCCTGACCTCCGCCTGGCACCTCGAGGCGGCGCGCCTCGACCGCCTCGGCAAGTCCCACCGGACCCTTCGCAACGACATCCTCGGCGCCTGGGCGATGACCGTGGTGCTGTTCGCCGCGCTCGCCGTCGCCTTCGGCCCGATCGTCCTCCCGTACCTGGCCCTGCAGGCGATCATCGGCTTCTCCCTGCTGGAGGTCGTCAACTACCTCGAGCACTACGGCCTGTTGCGGCAGAAGAAGGAGGACGGCCGTTATCAGCGCTGCCTGCCGCGCCATAGCTGGAACAGCAACAACGTCGCCTCCAACGTGCTCCTCTACCACCTGCAGCGCCACTCCGACCACCACGCCAACCCGACCCGCCGCTATCAGGCGCTCCGCCACGTCGACGAGGCGCCGCAGCTGCCGACCGGCTACGCGGGGATGATCGTCCTCGCCTGGTTCCCGCCGGTCTGGCGCCGGGTGATGGACCCGCGCCTCGTCGACCACTTCGACGGCGATGTCACCCAGGCGAACATCCAACCGCGCAAGCGGGCGAAGATCCTGGCGCGCTACGGCGACGGGACCGGCAGTGGGGCGGCCGGGACCGGTGGCACGCCGGCAGGAGCGGCCGCGTGAGCGCCTTTCGCTGTCCCGGCTGCGGCTACGTCTACGACGAGGCCGAGGGACACCCGCGCGAGGGCTTCCCGCCCGGCACCGCCTGGTCCGACGTGCCCGACGACTGGGCGTGCCCCGACTGCGGCGTCCGCGACAAGGTCGACTTCGAGCCGGTCGGGGCGAGCGCCTGACCGCTCCCACTGCGACGATAGGGAGGATGGCGAGCCGCACCCCCTATCCCGAGGCCGCGCGCGAACTCCTCCGGGAGACGCTCTTCGACGCCGCCCGCCACCACCTGGAGGAGCGCCGCTGGTCGGAAGTGACGATGGGCGACATCGCGGCCACCGCCGGGGTCAGCCGCCAGACGCTCTACAAGGAGTTCGGCAACAAGAGCGAGTTCGCGGTCAACCTGACGATCCGCGAGGGGGAGCGCTTCCTCAGCGCGGTCGAGGACGCGGTCCGCGCCCACACCGACAACCCCCGCGACGCGATCCGCGCCGCCCTCGAGCTCTTCCTCCGCACCGCCGCCGAAGACCCGCTGCTCCGCATGGTCGTCACCGACGACGGCTCCGGCGGCCTGCTGCCGTTCGTCACCACCCAGGGCCTGCCACTCACCGTCTGGGCGACGGCGCGCCTCTCGGCGGTGATCGAAGAGGGCTGGCCGGGGGCGCCGAAGGACGACGTGAAGCTGCTCGCCGAGGCCCTGGTCCGCCTCGCGATCTCCTACATCACCAACCCCACCGGCACCCCCGAATCGACCGCCGCCTCGGTCGCCGACCTGCTCGGCCCCTTCATCGACCGCGCCCTCGGCACCGCTTGATGCCTTCGAGCAGGTCTGGCCCTGAGGGCTGGTCAGTCCTCGTCGGCGACAAGGTTGTGCTGGTAGGCGTAGGCGACGGCCTGGGCGCGGTCGCGGGCGCCGATCTTGGCGAAGAGGTGGTTGACGTGGCTCTTTACGGTCGCGCCGCTGACCACGAGGCGGTCGGCGATCTCGCCGTTGGAGAGGCCCGCCGCGATCAGGGTCAGGACCTCGGCCTCGCGCGGGGTCAGGCCGTCGGGAAGCTCGTCGCCGTCGGGGCAGGGGGGAGGCGCGGTATCGCCGCGTTGGACGGCGGCGATCAGCTGGCGCTGGACGGCCGGGTCGATCGCCGCCTCGCCCGCCGCGACTCGCTCGACCGCGCCGCGGATCTGCTCGGCGCCGGCGTCCTTGGTCAGGTAGCCGCGGGCACCCGCCTGCAGGGCCTGGACGACGGTCTCGTCGTCGGCGTAGGTGGTCAGGGCGACGACGCCGATCCCCGGATGCGTCTCCGCCAGCCTGCGGGTAGCTTCGATCCCGTCGAGGCGTGGCATCCGCAGGTCCATCAGGACGACGTCGGGGCGCTCGGCGGCGATCATCGCCAGCGCCTCCTCGCCGTCGGCGGCGGCGCCGACCGGCTCGATCCCGTCGATCAGTCCCAGCATCAGCGTCAGGCCCTCGCGGACGACCCGCTGATCGTCGGCGACGATCACCCGCAGCGGCTCGCGCGCCGCGCCGGCGCCCGCGTCCGCCGCGCGCGCCGCACCTGCCGGGGGGTGGCCCGCGCCCGCCGCGGCGCCGCCCGCGTCCGGGCTCGTCCCGCCGCCCTCGGCCGCGCTCACGCGGGCACCCAGAGCTCGACCCGGAAGCCGTCCTCGGTCGGCCCGGCGAGCAGCCGCCCGCCGATCAGCTCGGCCCGCTCGCGCATCCCGCTGACCCCGTAGCCGGAGCCCGCCCCGGCCAGCGCCGCCGGCTGCGGCACCCGCGGCTCGGCCCCGTCGCCGGCCGAGTCGGTGACGATCAGCTGCACACCGTCGGGGTCGTACTCGAGCCGGATCTCCACTCGCTCGGCCTCCTCGGCGTGCTTGCGCACGTTGGTCAGCGCCTCCTGGGCGGTGCGGAAGACGGCGAGCGCCGCTTCCGAGGGCAGCCGGCGCGCCTCGCCGGTGATCTCGAGCGTGCAGTCGATGCCGCTCGCCCGCATGTCCTCGAGCAGCTCCTCCAGCTTGTCGGGCCCCGGCACCATGTCGCCGCGCAGCGCTTTGATCGCCGCCCGCGCCTCGTCGAGCCCCGACGCCGCGTGCCGGTGCGCCCGCCCGATCGCCGCGATCACGTCGGCGTCGACGTCGCGGTCGAGCGCCAGCAGGCGCGCCCCCTCGAGCTCCACCGACAGCGCCGAGAGCGAGTGGGCGAGCACGTCGTGTAGCTCTCGCGCGATCCGCCCGCGCTCCTCCAGCGCCGCCGCCGCGTTGCGCGCCCGCCGCGTCCGCTCCTCCTCGTCGAGCAGATCCTGCGCCTGGATCTGGTGGTTCTCGCTCAGCCGCACCAGGCTGCCGATGACGAACATGAAGATGTAGGCGATCGCGGTCCAGGAGAAGATCAGGAAGCGTTCGCTCGAGGTCGCCAGGACGCCGATCTCGACGATAGCGATGATCGGGATGATCACGCCGAGCGCCAGTCGTTTCGGCAGCCTCATCACCGCCGAGGCGACCGCGGCGTAGGTGCCGAGCACCGCCGTCCCCGAGGGCTGCACCGTCATCAGCGCGATCGAGGCGTAGCCGATCAGGCTGATGAAGACGAACTCGAGCTTGTCGTCCTGCGGGTCCCAGATCAACTCGATCGCGATCAGCGCGACCAGCGTGCCGCCGCCGAGCAGGGTCACCAGGCCATCGCCGTGGAGCGCCGGAGCGGGCGTGCCGATCAGCCCCGAGAGCAGGATCAGGAACATCGAGAGGACCGGCCAGACCCGCATCCGGATCGGCATCTTGCCGTCCTGCGGGCGCAGCCGGTTGCGCAGCAGCATGATCCCGTGCGGGCGGTCCGGTTCGTTGTCGGGCCGGAAGATCTGCATGCACACAGGTTAGGAGCCAGGCGCGCCGCTGTCATGGGCGCCGGGGTTGAGCCGCCGCCGATCGCCTCCACCCAGGGGTTGAGCCGCGATTTCGGCGCCCGAGCCGATGCGCGGCGCCGCCCGGCTACGTAGCTTGCGAGCCATGGACATGGCGATACGAGTCAGCGGTTTGCGGCGCTCCTTCGGCGAGGTCGAGGCGGTGGCCGGGGTGGACCTGGAGGTCCGCCACGGCGAGATCTTCGCCTTCCTCGGGCCGAACGGAGCGGGAAAGACGACGACGATCGAGATCCTCGAGGGGTTCGGCGAGCGTGACGCGGGAGAGGTCGAGGTGCTCGGTGTCGATCCCGCCCACGCGACCTCGGAATGGCGCCAGAACGTCGGGATCGTGATGCAGGAGTCGCGCGGGGAGCAGGAGCTCACCGTGCGCGAGGTGATGGAACTGTACGCGGGGCTCTACCGGCGCCCGCGCGGGGTCGAGGAGACGCTCGACCTGGTCGGGCTCGACGACGAGGCGGCGGCGAAGATCGCCACGCTCCTCTCCGGTGGGCAGCGGCGGCGGCTCGACGTCGCCCTGGCGTTGATCGGCGACCCCGACCTGATCTTCCTCGACGAGCCGACCACCGGCTTCGACCCGGCGGCGCGCCGCGACGCCTGGGCGATGCTCGACGGCCTGCGGGACCTCGGCAAGACGATCTTCCTCACCACCCATTACATGGAGGAGGCGGAGCGGCTGGCCGATCGGATCGCGGTGATCGCGGGTGGGCGGATCATCGACGAGGGGACGCCGGCGACGATCGGCCACCGCGACCTCGCCGCCTCGGAGATCATCTTCACCCTGCCCGCCGGGTTCGGCGACGCCGACCTGCCCGAGGACCTGCGGGCGCTGCTGCAGCCACCGCGCCGCGACGGGCGGATCGAACTGCACAGCGCCGCTCCCCTGGCCGACCTCGGCCGGCTCGGCTCCTGGGCCGACGGACGCGGGGTGGAGGTCGGCGAGCTCGAGGTGCATCGCCCGACGCTCGAGGACGTCTACCTGCGACTCACCGCCGAGGCGGCCGGGGTCGCGCCCGACTACCGCGCGCCGGCCCCCGCACCCGATCCGACGAAGAAAGAAGAGGTCGCCTGATGGACCTGGTCCTGCACGTCACCAAATTTCAGCTGCGTGCCTTCCTGCGCAACAAACGGGCGCGGATGTTCACGCTGGTCATCCCGCTGATCCTGCTCTGCCTGCTGGCGGGCGTCTTCCACGGCGGCGAAACGACGGTCAGCGGGGTGAAGATCGACTACCGCCAGTTCTTCGTCCCCAGCGTGATCGTCTTCGCCCTCACCCTCTCGACCCTGGCGATGCTGGTCGGCTCGATCGTCCAGCAGCGGGAGCTCGGGATCCTCAAGCGCCGCCGGGCGACGCCGATGCCCGCCTGGGCGATCATCCTCAGCCAGTCGCTGACCGTGGTGCTGATGGCGATCGGGACGGTGCTGCTGCTCCTGATCGTCGGCGCGATCGCCTTCGGGGTCCACTTCCCGGCCAAGGGGGTACCCGCGCTGGTGCTGGGGGTGCTCTGCGGCTCGGCCGCCTTCTGTGGCCTCGGCTACGCGCTCAGCACCTTCGCCGACACCGCCGACTCGGCTCAGCCGATGATCCAGCTGGTCATGTTCCCGCTCTTCTTCATCTCGGGAATCTGGATACCGCTCTCCGAACTGCCCTCGTGGCTGGCGACGATCGCCCGCATCTTCCCGGTCGAGCACGTCGCCGACCTGATCCACCGCGCCTACGTCGGCGCCGTCCCCTTCGGCCCGGTCCTGGTCGACGTCGCCGTCCTGCTCGGCTGGGCGGTGGTGGGAGCGACCGTCGCCGCCCGCCGCTTCGTCTGGCTGCCGCCCCGGCGGGGCTAGATGACTGATTCCACGAGGGGCAAGGAGCCGGCCTTGGCTGACTGAAGCTGGCGCCTGCCCGGAGCCGCAAGGGACGGAAGGGGGTGCGAGGGACGGGCAAGGGACGCGGCCATCTCGACCACGACCCTGGCAGGCTGTGGTCGTGGTCGAGATGGCCGGGGGTGCGGGGAGCGGGTCACGGGGTCCGGCGCGTCACAGGTCCGGCACGAAGCCGCCCCGG
>Ga0164242_10001555_pt1 | contig 27204 bp, 29 predicted proteins | sample OricomgcompostMG_FD_108783 | JGI IMG/M metagenome (GOLD analysis project Ga0164242, IMG submission 108783) | Miracle-Growth compost microbial communities from Emeryville, California, USA - Original compost - Miracle growth compost (MG) ...
CACTGGGTCGGCCACCTCACCGTGCTCAAGCGCATCCAGGACACGGCACTCGAGCACGGCAACGCCCGGTTCACCGAGTTCGTACCCCTGCCGTTCGTGCACACCAGCTCGCCGATCTACCTCGCCGGTGCGGCACGGCCGGGGCCGACGCTGCGCGACAACCTCGCCGTGCACGCGATGGCACGGATCATGCTGCACGGGCGCATCGACAACATCCAGACCTCGTGGGTCAAGCTCGGCACCGAAGGAACTCGCGCCATGCTCAACGCCGGGGCCAACGACCTCGGCGGCACCTTGATGGAGGAGACGATCTCGCGGATGGCGGGCTCGGAGTACGGCTCGGCCAAGACCGTCGCCGAGCTCACCGAGATCGCCTCCGGCATCGACCGTCCGGTCCACGAACGCACCACGCTGTACGGCCCGCGCTGATGCCAACGATGGCCGGCCGCCTCGCGCTGATCATCCCGGCCAAGTCCCTCGATCTCGCCAAGTCTCGGCTCGGCATGCCCGCCGAGATCCGCCGAACGATCGCGCTCCACCTCCTGGACCACACCGTGCGCGCAGCACTGCTGTGCGCGTCCGTGGCCGACATAGCCGTCGTCACGGCGGACCCGGAGATTGCCGCGTACTCCCGCGCCCTCGGCGCCGCCGTCGTCGACGAAGGCAGGGCCGGAAACCTGAACCGCGCACTCCGCTTGGGCCGGGAACGCGCACGATCCCTCCCGGGAATCGAGGCGATCGGCTACCTCATGGCAGACCTACCCCTGGTGACCCACGGTGACATCACCGCGGTCTTCGACGACTATCGGCACGCCGGGGTCCCGGTCATCGTGCGCGATGCGGCCGGCACCGGCACCACGATGTTGATCCACGAGCGGAACAGACGTCCCCCACTCCACTTCGGCCAGCGGTCCGCGTCGGCACACGGCCGGGCCGGCTACGTGGTCGTCGCCGAACATGTGTCGGCCATCCGGTCAGACATGGACACGATGGAGGACGCATTGATGCTCCTTGCCGAGACTGGTGTACTCCATCACGATAATCGTTGTATTAGTTAACCCATTAGCTTAGCCTGGCTCCATGTCGGTAGAAGTCGCCCACCCCGCCACCGCGATCATCGACACGATCGGGATCGAGCAGGTCGGCCCGCTGCGGTTCCGTGGCCGTACCCACCCCGGACGAGCACGCCGCACCTTCGGCGGCGAGGTCGCCGGCCAGGCGGTGCTCGCCGCCGGCGCCACCGTCGCGGCAGACCGGCATCTTCACAGCATCCACTCATACTTCCTCCTGCCTGGCGACACGAGTGTCCCGACCGAGTTCGAGGTCTCCGATGTCCGCGACGGCGGCTCATTCACGACTCGGCGCGTCGAGGCCCTCGAGGCCGGTCGGGTGATCTTCACGATGCTGGCCTCGTTCCAGGTGGCGGAGACCGGGCTCTCCCACCAGCTCGCAACCCTGACCGCACCCGAGCCGGAGGACGCTCCCAGTCTCGAGGAGACGTTCGAGCACGATCCCGAGGGCTTGACGTGGGCACGGCAGCTGATCAGCAGGGCCGGCGTCGAGGCACGATTCCCCGTCCTACCCGCTCGGGCACACGCCATCCGGGGAGAGCCGGGTGAGCCCCGGCAGAGTGCCTGGCTGCGCGCTCAGGGCCGGGTGCCCGACGACCCGCTCGAGCAGGCGGCGTGCCTGGCCTATCTCACCGACATGCTCTTGCTCTCCTGTGCCCTAGGACCGCACCAGCGCACCCTGCAGGACGAGAGCATGCAGTTCGCCACCATCAACCACTCGGTCTGGTTCCACGCACCGCTGCGGGTCGACGACTGGTTCCTCTACGACCAGGAGAGCCGCTGGGCGGGCGGGGCCCGAGCCATCGCCCACGGCGAGATCCTCGATCGAACCGGGCGCCTCTGCGCCACCACCATGCAAGAAGGGCTGCTGCGACTCCGATGACACTCATCGAACACCTGCTCGCGAGCGCGGACGAGTTCGGGGACAGCGAGATCTCGTTCTTCGACGGCCAGGTCACCACCGCCACCACGGTCTCCGCGGTCCATACGCGTGCCGTGAAGGTGGCTGCGGCACTCCAGGAGCGCGGCATCGGACCGGGCGATGTCGTCGCCGTACAGCTGCCGAACCGCTTCGAGACAGCCGTGGCCTACCAAGCGGTGCTGCTCACTGGCGCGACCCTGCTGCCGATCGTGCACATCTACGGACCGCGCGAAGTGGAGTTCGTCCTCCACGAGTCCGGTGCCCGGATGCTGGTGATGCAAGACGCGTGGCGCGGCATCGACTACGCGGGCCGGATCCCCGGCCTCGTACGCCCGGGTCTGGAGATCGTCCTGCTCGGCGCACCGACCGCCGGGACGACACCGTGGAGCTCTCTGAAAGGCGATCGTCCACGGGCCCTGCTCGAGGCCGCCCCGCACTACGTACCGCCGAAGCTCGACAGCACCGATATCGCGATTCTGAGCTACACCTCGGGCACGACCTCCTCTCCGAAGGGCGCCCAGCACAGTGGCGCCGGGATGCTGGCGGAGGTGACCAGCCAAGTGGGCATGATCGGGTACGGCACCAAGGCCGTGCAGCTCGCATCGTTCCCGTTCGGCCACATCGCCGGACTGCTCTCGCTCCTGCGTCCGCTTCTCCTCGGGACGCCCACCGTCGTCATGGACGGCTGGGATCCGGCAATCGCCCTGGAACTCATTCCCCGCTACGGCGTCACCTCGACCTCCGGCACGCCGCTCCACCTGGCGACTCTGCTCGACGCGCTCGAAGCCGGCGCGCCGCTCGGGACACTCCGCGACTACCTCGTCGGCGCGGCGACCGTGCCCACGGCGCTGATCGCTCGGGCCGATGCCCTCGGCATCCATGCCTTCCGTTGCTATGGGTCGACAGAGCATCCCACGATCAGTAGCGGCACGCCGCAAGATCCCCTGGAGAAGCGCCAGTTCACGGATGGCCGGCCCACTCCGGGCACACGGATCCGGGTGGTCGACAGTGACGGGCAGGACCTGCCCTGTGGTGTCGACGGTGAGATCCTCTGTCGGGGGCCGGAGACGTTCCTCGGCTATCGCGATCCCGCCCTCGACGGCGAGACCTGGCTCCGTGACGATGCGGGCGAGACCTGGCTGCGCACCGGCGACATCGGCAACCTCGACGCGGAGGGTTACCTGACCGTCACCGACCGGGCGAAGGACGTGATCATCCGGGCCGGCGAGACCATCTCCTCACGCGAGGTCGAGGACGTCCTGCTCACCTGCCCCGGTGTCGCCGACGCTGCGGTGATCGCGGTGCCGGACGACTACTACGGCGAGAAGGTGGGTGCCGTGATCGTGCCGACCCCGGGGGCGGTTCCAACGCTCGAGTCGGTCCGCGAGCACTTCGCGGGCTGTGGGCTGGCGAAGCAGAAGACACCCGAGTACGTCGAGCTGCGCAGCGAGCTCCCCCGCACCCCGATCGGGAAGGTCCGCAAGGCCGACCTCCGTGCCGAGCTCCGCGCGGCACTGGTCTGACCTCGGCAGCTCTGGTCTCAGGCCGGCCGCGGCCTGAGACCGGGGCGAGGCCCGGCGTAGCGCTCGAGAACGTCGCGCGTCTTCTCCTCGATGCGCCATGCCTTGTGGTCCTCGCGACTGAGGAAGACGGTCTCGGCCTCAGCCACCACGCAGGCCTCTGTCGCATCGCCATCGAAGATCTCAGCAGCCATCGTGCAGCTGCTGGAGCCGATCCGCGGGAACCACAGCCGCACGGTCAGCTGCTGCGCACGCCAGAAGACCTCGCTCCGATACTCGATGGACTGCTGCGCGACGATGTACTGAGCGCTGTTCTCGAGCACCTCGAAGATGCCTCCTACATAGCTGTCTCCGCCGGGCAACGTGACACCGAACAGTTGGTGTCTGGCCTCGTCGATCAGTCGCAGGTAGGCGACGTTCGAGACGTGGCCCGACTGGCCGCCAAGATCGTCGGCACGTAGCTGCAGCGCCACCTCGAGGCTGCTCATGACATCCGCTCGACGGGGAGCCGGAGCAGGCCCTCCTGCATCGTCGTCGCGAGGAGATTGCCCTGCTGGTCGTACATCCTGCCCTGGCACAACGCACGCGAGCCGCCCGCCCACGACGACTCCTCGTCGTACAAGAACCACGCGTCGGCCCGCGCCTGACGATGGAACCAGATGGTGTGGTTGAGCGTCGCGAACTTCATTCCCGGCGTCTCGTACGTCACCCGGTGGGGCCCGAGGGCCACGGCCAGAAGGAAGAGGTCGGAGGCGTAGGTCAGCGCCGCCGCGTGGACCAGCGGCTCCGGGCTCAGGGCCTCGGGCGAGCGATACCAGGTCTGATGCCGTGCCGGCACCGCCTCGCCGCGCATGCCTGCGACACGCACGGGCGGCTCGCGGAAGGTGACGTCGAGACCGCGGAGACGTTCGACCTCGGCGTGCCAACTCACGAAGCTGGCGTCGCCCACGTACTCCTCGCCCGGCGCCGGTGGGACGAACGTCTTCAGGTCAACGGGCGGGGCCTCGTGTGAGAACGCACCGACTTCCGGCTCATGGAACGAGACCGAGGCGGTGAGCAGGAGCTCATCGCCCTGCCACGCCTGCACCGCGCGGCTGCTGAAGCTACCGCCATCACGCAGGCGCTCGACCCGGTACGAGGTGCGGCGCGTGCCGTCGCCAGCTCGCAGGTACTGGAAGCTGGCCGAGTGCACCGGCCTGCCGACGTCGACCGTGAGGCCGGCGGCACGGAGGGCATGCGCCGCCACCTCACCGCCGAAGAACGGGCGGTGATGGAGAGAGGGGTGTACGGAGCCGAAGACGTCGTCCGTCTCGCGCTCGAGGTCCAGGATCTGGGTAAGGGTCCGGTCCATGACTCAGGCCGACCTCAGCACCGCGGCGGGGTCCTTGATCATGCTGCGGCTGATCACCACACGCTGGATCTGGTTGGTGCCCTCGAAGATCTGCATGACCTTCGCGTCCCGCATGTGGCGCTCGACCGGGAAGTCACGGGTGTACCCGTACCCGCCGAGCACCTGGACGGCATCGGTCGTGACCCTCATGGCGTTGTCGGTGGCGATGAGCTTGGCGACGCTGGCCTCCCGGGTGAACGGCAGACCAGCGTCCTTGAGCCGGGCAGCAGCCAGATACGTCGCCCGCGCGGACTGGACGGATGCCTCCATGTCGGCCAGCAGGAAAGCTAGCCCCTGATGCTCGACGATCGGCACACCGAAGGTCTCTCGCTGCCTCGCGTACTGGAGGGCCACGTCAAGGGCGGCTTGAGCCGTGCCGACGGCGACCGCGGCGATGCCGAGGCGTCCGGCGTCGAGCGAGGCCAGCGCGATCCCCAGTCCGTCACCTTCTTCCCCGATCCGGCGCGAGGCCGGCACTCGGACGTCGTCGAACCGCATGGTGGCTGTGGACGAGCCGTGAAGACCCATCTTCCGCTCGGGGGCATCAGCCGACAATCCCGCCGAGCCGCCGTCGACGATGAAGCAGGAGATGCCGTTGCGCTCCTCGGAGGTCCGGGCCATCACGGTGTAGTAGTCCGCGTTGCCCCCGCTCGTCGTCCACGCCTTCGCGCCGCGGATGACGTAGTCATCGCCGTCGCGGGTGGCGCGTGTGGTCATCGCCGCCGGGTCGGACCCGGCGTGCGGTTCGGAGAGGCAATAGGCGCCCAGCAGCTCGCCCCCGAGGATCCCCGGCATCAGCATGGCGCGCTGCTCCTCGGTGCCGAACTCCGCGAGCCCGAAGGCGCTCAGGGTGTGCACGCTCGCAGCGACCCCGACGCTCGGCCAGCCCGAGGCGATCTCCTCGAGCGCTTGGAGGTAGACCTCGTACGGCTGGGCACCGCCGCCGTACGCCTCCGAGTAGGGCAGGCCGAGCAGACCGGCCCGCCCCAAGGTCTTGAATGACTCGCGTGGGAACTCCCCGCTCTCCTCATAAGCCGACACGACCGGGGCGATCTGGTCGGCCACGATCTCGCGGGTGAGAGCAATCAGGTCGATCGCTTCCTCCGTCGGGAGCAGTCGAGCTGCAGGCACGGACTCGCCTTTCGTACGTCGATCAGGTCTCGGTGGAGCAGGGGTCACTTCGGGAAGAGCGGCGCACGTGTCAGCTCGTGGCGTCCGAGGGTCACCAGGTGCACCTCGTCGGGGCCGTCGAAGATCCGCATGGCGCGGTGCCAGCCGTAGAGCATCGCGAGTGGAGTGGCGTCGGAGATCCCGGCCCCGCCGTGGACCTGGATGGCCCGGTCGATCACGTTGAGTACGGCCCGCGGGACCGCCACCTTGGCCGCGGAGATGAGGTGTCGCGCACCGCGGTTGCCCTCGGTGTCCACGGCGTACGCGGCGCGGTGACATAGGGCGCGAGCCTGCTCCAGTTCGATCCGAGACTCCGCGATGCGCTCGCGCACCGCGCTCTGGTCGGCCAGGAGCTTCCCGAACGCGGTCCGCTCCTGCACCCGGGCGACCATCATCGCCAGCGCCCGCTCCCCCGCCCCCAGAGCGCGCATCACGTGGTGGATGCGCCCGGGTCCCAGGCGCATCTGGGCCGCCGCGAAGCCGCCGCCCTCTTCGCCCAGGATGTTCTCCACGGGTACCCGGACATCGGTGAAGGAGACCATGCAGTGGCCGTGTTGGTCCTGCCGGCCGAACACCGGGTACGAGCGCTCGACCGCGACGCCCGGCGTGTCGACAGGAACGATCAGCATGCTCTGCTGGCGATGCGGCGCTGCTTCCGGATCCGTCTTGCCCATCACGATGAGCACACGGCAGCGCGGATCCGCAGCCCCGCTGGTCCACCACTTGCGCCCGTTGACGACATAGTGGTCGCCGTCGCGCTCGATGCGGGTCTCGATGTTCGTGGCATCCGAGGAGGCGACGGCCGGCTCGGTCATCGCGAAGGCGCTGCGGATGGTGCCGTCGAGGAGCGGACGCAGCCATTGCTGCTTCTGGGCCTCGGTACCGACCAGGTGCAGCAGCTCCATGTTGCCGGTGTCGGGGGCCTGACAGTTGAGCGCCTCGGGCGCGATCTCGGTCGACCAGCCGGTGAGCTCGGCGAGGGTGGCGTACTCCAGCTGCGTCAGCCCGGACTCGGCAGGCAGGAAGAGGTTCCAGAGCCCGCGCCCGCGGGCCTTGCTCTTCAGCTCCTCCACCACCGGCGGAACCGTGTGGTCATCGGGGCCCGCTGCCGTCCGGTACGCGTCGTAGGCGGCCTCGGCCGGGAACACCTCGGCCTGCATGAAGTCCAGGAGCTCAGCATGCAAGGCACGAGCGCGCTCGGACGGCGCCGGATAGCTCGGGTACATGGCGGAGCCGAGCATCAGATATCGGTGACCCGGATGCCGGCGTGGGCCTTGTAGCGACGATTCATGCTGATCAGGTTGGCGGTGAACGCCTCGACCTGGTGGGCGTTGAACTGCTTGCCCGCGTAGACCCCACGGACACCCGGGATGGTGCCGGCGAGATCTTGGACCAGGTCGGTTGCCTCGCGTACGTCACCGACGACGAGGACGTCGGTCTCGACCCGCTCGTGGGTGGGATCGTTGAGGAGCACGGCACTGATCGTGTTGAAGGCACCGACCACGACCGAGTCGGGAAGCAGCATCTGGGCCTGCTCCACCGCCGAACCCTCCTCGACCAGGATCGGGGAGCAACCGTGCTTGCCGAAGGACAGTGGGTTGACACAGTCGACGACGATCTTCCCGGCAAGCTCGACCGAGAGCTCCTTGACCATCCGCGCGTGTCCATCCCACGGCACCACCAGCAGGACGACGTCGCCCCAGCCGGCAGCCGCGGCGTTGCTGGCTCCGATGACGGTCCGTCCGGTCTCGGTGCTCAGCTCGCTTGCCATCTCGACGGCGCGGTCGGCGTCCCTGCTGCCGAGCGCGACCTCGAGGCCGGCGATCACGAACCGTCGAGCCAGGCCACGGCCCTGCGGGCCGGTACCACCGAGCACGGCGATGCGCTTGCCGGCCAGGCTCTCGGGAACCGTCGCCGAGCGGGCGTCCAGGCTCTCGCCGAAGATGGTCATGTTCACGACACGTACTCCTTCAGCCGGGCGATGTCCTCGCGCCGGCGCTCATGGGTCGAAGCAATGGGGTTCGCGTTGAGCGTGGTGACGCCGGCCTCGGCGAAGGCGGCCACTCGCTCGGCGACGTGCCCGGGCGAGCCAACGAGCGCGACACCGTGCAGGAGCGACTCCGGGATCGCGGCGGCGGCTTCCTGCTTGCGACCGGACAGGTAGAGGTCCTGGATCTCCGCTGCTGCCTCCGCGTACCCGTAGCGGCCCGCGAGCTCGTTGTAGAAGTTCTTCCCACGCGCGCCCATGCCACCGATATAGAGCGCCAGATGCGCCCGTACGGCGGCGATCCCCGCGGCGAGCTCGTCGGCGTCCTCGGTGATGATCACCTGGGTGTCGACCGAGATCGTCAGCGGTGCCAGATCCTCGGCGCGCTTCGCCTTGCCTGCCGCGAGCGACTCGCCGAAGGCGTCGGCAGCGCGTTCGGGCAGGTAGAAGATCGGCTCCCAGCCGTCGCAGAACTCGGCGGCCTGCTCGACGTTCTTCGGGCCGAGGGCCGCCAGGACGATCGGGATGCGATCGCGGACCGGGTGGTTGATGATCTTCAGCGCCTTGCCCAGGCCGCTGCCTCCGCGCTCAGGAGTGAGCGGAAGGTCGTAGTACCGACCGTGGTGCTCGACCGGCTCACGCCGCCAGACGCTGCGACAGATGTCGACGACTTCGCGAGTCCGGCCGAGCTGGCCGTCGTACTTCAGGCCGTGGAATCCCTCGACGACCTGCGGACCTGAGGCCCCGATGCCGAGGATGAACCGGCCACCGGAGATGTAGTCGATGCCGGCCGCCGTCATGGCGAGGAGGGTCGGCGTCCGCGAGTAGATGTTGAGGATGCTGGTCGCGATCTCGACCCGGCCGGTCCGTGCGGCGATGAAGCCGATCTGACTCACCGAGTCGAACGAGTAGGCCTCAGGCAGGAGCACCACGTCGAGGCCGACGTCCTCGTACTCGCGCAGCCGCTCGACGGTCTCAGTGAACCCTCCGGCGTAGTTCAGGGGCATGCCGATCTTCATGCTGCATACGCTAAATCAGTTAACTGATTATGTCTATGGTTGACCGGGTTTCAACTCGACGAACAACGCATCCGACTCGGCGCAGAGGGTTTCGCCGTGGTGCAAGGTGGCGCGCAGGAACCGTTTGCGACCCTCCTCGCGCTCGAACCAGGCTCGGACGGCCAAGCGGGGTCCGATCGGCGTGATCGACCGGAAGTCGGTCTTGAGATACGCCGTACGACACGGCGTGCGCCCGCCGGTCTGAGCCAGCCGGCCGAGGATCTCGTCGAAGAGGAGTGGGATGGTGCCACCATGCGCGGCCATGTTTCCGCCGAGGAAGAAGTCGCCGAAGACGACCGTACCCGTCACGTGGTGATCATCGGCCTCGGTGACGACCAGCTGCGGAACGGTGACCTGCCCACGTCCGTCAAGCTCGTGACGGCGCCCGTAGACACGTTCCCGCTCGTCCACCCTGGCCGGCTCGAGCAGCGCGGAGAGCGCAGCGAGCTCACTGCGGACCTGCTCGATGGCCGCGACGTCGGGCTGCGCTGCGGCGACGTTGTCGAGGAAGCCGCGGAGCTCGTCGATCATCCGCCCGTATGCGGCGCCATACGCGGGACCGCCCCCGGGGGACACTGTCCTCCAGGGGCGATCTGTGTGGGGCTCGAACGCGCTCAAGCCGGGATGCTTCCGGTGTGGATGCGCGCGGCGTGCAGGCCCTCTTCGGTCGTACGCGCCTCGATCCGCCAGTTGCCGCACGAGCACCAGCAGTCGTAGTGGTCGCCGTCAGCGGTCGGGATGATCGCCTGACCGTCGCACCAGCCACCGGTGTTGGCGATGCTCTGCAGGAACTCCAGCGGCTTCTCGTGGAGGCTGTTGTCCTCGTCGTGATCGCTCATGCCACTCCTTCTTCGATGTCTCAATCGGCCTTGCGGAAGACCGGCAGCTGCCAGCCGTCGGCGATGGGATGGAAGTCGACGCTGAGCTGCATCCCGATCGTCACGTCAGCAGGGTCGATGTCGATGACGTTACTGACCAGGCGGGCGCCCGGCGCGTCCGGCAGGTCGACGACGACCGGGACCAGCGTGATGTCGGGCAACCCTGGGAACCCGTGCACGACAGCGAAGCTGTAGACCTCGGCACGGCCGGAGAGCTCGACCCACTCGACGTCGCGCGACTGGCACTCCGGGCAGTACGGGGTCGGCGGCAGCCGGAAGTGCCCGCATGCGGCGCACCGCGGGGCGACCAGCCGCCCCTCCTTGGCCGCTTGCCAGAACGGCTCGGTGATCGGGTCGGTCGTGATGCGGATCTGCTCCGAGGGGAGCGCTGTTGCGAGCACCATCAGTCCTCGCTCCTTCCCAGGATGAGGCCGGAGACCGGCAGGCTCGCCGGGCCTCCGGTGACGAGCGCGTGCTGGGCATCGGTGACTTGATTGATAGCGGTGCCGCGCATCTGCTCGACGCCCTCCAAGATGTGGGTCATGCCGATGATGTAGGCCTCCGAGAGCTGGCCGCCATGGGTGTTGACCGGGATCTGGCCCGGCTTCGGGTCCGCGGAGTAGCGGATGTTGCCCCCGAGGACGAAGTCATTGCCCTCGCCCCGGCCGCAGAAGCCGTAGTCCTCCAGCTGCATCAGCACCATCGGGCTGAAGTGGTCGTAGAGGAGCGCCACGTCAATATCGTCAGGCGTGAGGCCGGCCTGCTTGTAGAGCCGGTCGGCGATCGGCTTGTTGCCGGCCGAGGCGAAGTACTCGTCCGGCATGCCCATCCAGGCGAAGGCTCGGCCCCACTCACGTCGGCCGCCGTGTGCCACGGCCACCACCGGGACCGGCTTCTGCCGCATGTCCCGAGCACGGTCCATGCTGGTCGTGATGACCGCGACCGCGCCGTCGGTCTCCTGGCAGAAGTCGTAAAGACACAACGGCTCGGCGATCATCCGGGCGTTGAAGTAGTCCTCCCGCGTCAGCGGTGTCCCTCGGAACCGCGCCTTGGGCCGTGTCTGGGCGTTCTCCCGCTCGGTGAGCGCGATCTCGCAGAACGCATCCCGGGTGGTGCCGTAGAGGTGCATGTGACGCCGGGCGAGCACGGACATGAGGTGCCCTGGACCGGCGAGTCCGCTGGGCTGGAGGAACGAGTTGGTCGGGTTGGGCGCGACGGCGGAGAAGACCGTGCCCAGCCGCTGCTTGGCCTGCTGCAGCGCCATCACCGTGACGACGACGGTGGCGTCGCCCGCGACGATCGCCGCGCGGGCCAGGCCGATCGAGCCGGCTGCGCCACCGCCGCCGGAGGTCAGCGCGGCAGTGAAGGTGACCTCGTCGATGCCGAGCGTCTCCATGAAGTCGGCCGTGTCCATCTTGTCGCCATAGCCGGCGCCGGCGCCGGAGTAGTAGGCGAAGCCGTCGATGTCCTTGACCGAGATACCGGCGTCGGCGCAGGCGTTGAGGATCGCCTCGCAGGCCAGGTCGGTCGTCGTGCGGGGCCAGGAGGCGCCGCGCTTGAAGTAGTCCGTCGCCCCGACGCCGACGATGGCGACGTCGCGCAGGCCGTTGGTCACCATCGACTCAGGCCTGGATGCAGTCGGTGCTCTGCGGCACCGGCGGCACGTGCGGGAAGAGCTCGTAGAACGCGCCCTGAGTGATCCGCAGGGTGGTCTCGGGCTTGGCGTTGGCGAAGAGGCCCTCGAGGGTCTTCTGGGTGTGCCCGAAGGTGCCCTCCATGTGCGGGTAATCCGAGCCGAACATGACGTTCTTGTAGCCCATCGCCTCGTTGGCCGCTACCGCCGTCTCGTCGTGCTGGAAGGAGGCGTAGACCTGACTCATCAGGATCTCCTTCGGGTCACGCGAGAGCTTGGGGCGCACCGCCATGTGGTGCTGGCGGTAGCCCTCGAGGAGGCGGTCACCGAGGAACGGGATCCAGGTCGCGCCACCCTCGGAGATGAGGATCTTCAGGTCCGGGTGGCGATCGAGCGCACCGGAGGCGACGAGCTTCATCGCTGCGCGCTGACCGGAGAAGGTCGTCTCGGTGTAGTTCATCACCGCACCGCCCGGACCGCGATACACCTGGCCGGCGCCGCCGCTGGTCATGTCGACCGGGTCGGTGCCGATGTGGAACGCGGGGATGATCCCGGCCTTCTCGCAGACCTCCCAGAAGGGCTCCCAGTCGTCACGGTGCCAGTCCGGAGCGCTCGGGTGCGGCGTGGTGGGCAGGAAGATCGTCTTGAAGCCGTTCTCTGCGAGCCACTCGGTCTCAGCGACCGCGTCCTCAACGCTGAGGGTCGAGATCTGGCCGGTCACGACGTAGCGGTCCGAGACCGGGACGAGCTCCTCGAGCGCGTACATGTTGCTCGCGTGCATGCATGCCTTGAGCAGCTCCGGCGTACGGAACGTCGAGGCCCACATGCCGAGGCTCGGGAAGATGACCTCGCCCCACACGCCCTCCTTGTCCAGGTCCTTGAGCCGGGCGTGCGGGTCGCGGACGCCCTGCGGCCGGTGACTCTCCTCGACGAACTTCACCGCCGCCGAGCTGGGCAGCTTGCGCCGGAACGTCTGGCCGTCGACGGAGACGGTCTCCCACTCGCCGTCGGGGTCCTTGTCGGACTTCGGAGTGAGGTCGGCGAGCGCCTTGGGAAGGCGCGCGGTCCACACGTCCTCGGGCTCGATGAAGTGCGAGTCGCCCGAGTTGGTCCACATCTTTGCCATGTCATGCTCCCAGCGAGGAAGAAAAGTCTGAATGAGTGAGATGTTGCCAGTCGGCGGCAGGTCCAGCAAGACTTTTTAAGACATTGTCATTAAGTTTTTTTCTGTGAGGATGGCCCGGTGACCGAGGAAGCCCCGACCGCGACGAAGCGGCGCCATGCCAGCGGCGCGGCGACGCGCGTCCTCCTGCTCGAGACCGCCGAGAGGCTCTTCGCGCAGCGCGGCATCGGCAGCGTGACCATGCGCGATATCCAGGTCGCCGCGGGCCAGGCGAACGCCTCGGTCGTCAGCTACCACTTCGGCTCGACGACCGGTCTGGTCCAGGCACTCATCGCCTATCGCCGACCTGTCCTCGAGGCCGAACGCCAGACCGCCATCGCCGCCCTGGAGGCGGCGGTGGCCGAACGACCGTCAGGCCAGGCGACGGCGTTCGAGCTGGTCGAGCTCGTCGTGGCACCGATGGTCTCGAGCATCGAGCGCGGGGAGATGTACGTACCCTTCCTCGCCCGCCTCAACGAGGACCCCAAGTCGCGGGCGACATACTGGCCGACCGATGTCGGGAGCGATCTCGGCTCAGAGGTGACTGAGCAGCTCGTCGAGGTGCTCCTGCGGAACCTGCCCGTGCGCGCGCGGCGAGCACGCGCGCACCAGTTCTTCACCTCGGTCCTGCACGTACTCGCCGATCATGGTCGTAACGGCGCTCGGCTCAGCAGCGCTCGCTTGGCGTCCTACGTCGACGGCTGGGCCGGGATGCTGACCGCGCCGGCCAGCCCCCGGACTCAGGCACTGCTGGAGGAGTGACCGGCGCGGTCGCGATGTCTCCGTTCAGACGGACTCGATGACCACGGCGCCACCCTGGCCGCCCGCCGCGCACATCGACGCGACCGCGATGCCCCCGCCGCGGCGACGCAGCTCGTGGGCGAGGGTGGTGAGCATGCGCGCACCCGACGCTGCGATCGGGTGACCCAGCGAGCAGCCGGAGCCGTGGATGTTGACCTTGTCCTCATCGATACCGAGCACCTTGCAGGCCGCCACCGGCACCGGGGCGAACGCCTCGTTGATCTCCCACAGGTCGACGTCGGCGACGCTCAGACCGGCACGGGCGAGCACCAACGGGATGGCCTCCACGCCGGCCATGCCCGTGCGGTGCGGCTGGACGCCGACGGCGCCCCACGCTCGGACCCGCGCGAGCGGCTCGAGGCTGTGCTGGGCGGCGATCTCGGACGAGACGACGACCAGCGCGGCCGCGGCGTCGTTCATCCCCGAGGCGTTCCCAGCGGTGATCGAGAAACCCTCGATCTCCGGGTGCAGCGGTGCGAGCGAGCTCAGCTTCTCCAGGGTGGAGCCGCGGCGTGGGTGCTCGTCGATCGCGAACTCGATCACCGAGCCGTCGGCCTGCGTGACCTTGACCGGGATGATCTCGTCGTCGAACGTGCCGGCATCGATCGCGGCGACCGCACGCTGGTGCGAGCGCAGCGCCCAGCGGTCGAGCTCGTCACGGGTGAGGCCCTGCTCCAGGCAGGTGTTCCACCCGACCGAGACGGTGACATCGTCGTTCCCGCCCTCGTAATAGGGGAAGGTGGGCGCGATGCCGGTGCGCGGCTCGTCGCTGCCCGGGACACGCCAGACCTGCTTGGGCGCCATCGAGAAGGAATGCGCCCCGCCAGCGATGACGGCGCGCTCCATGCCAGACCGGATGCCCGCCGCGGCATTGCCCACAGCGGTCAGCGAGCCGGCGCAGTGCCGGTTGACGGCCTGGCCGGGGACGTGCGTGAGACCGGCGGCCACGGCTGCGAAGCGGGCCATGTCGCCGCCGCCGTACTGGCTCTCAGCCAGGATCACGTCGTCGATGAGGTCGGGGCTCAGGCCGGAACGCTGCAGCGCTTCGGCGACCACCACGGTCGCGAGGGTCTCGGCGGGGGTGTCGCGGAGGGTGCCCTTGAAAGCGGTGGCGATGGGGGTGCGGACCGCGGAGACGATCAGCGCGTCAGTCATGGCTGGCCTTTCGGAGCTGTTGGGTGAGGTGAGGGACGTCGGCGAGCGCGCGGAGCGCGTCGTTGAGGTGGGTGCAGCCGGCCACGCCGGCGAGCCGTTCGAGGACGACCGCGCGCAGGTCTTCGAGGCGGACGCCGATGACCTGCCCGATGTTCTGCACCGCGAGTGGACACTCGGCGTACGGGAGGACACGCGGCGTCGCGTCCACGGCGAGCAGCTCCGCGGTACTCGCATCTGCTACAGCCGTCAGCGAGTACTCATGGACGGCGTCGCGGCCACCATCGGGGGTCGTCGAGGAGTCCTGGAACATCGCATCGACGTGGATCTCGCCGCCCTCCTGCCAGACGTCGATCCGGCGCAGGCGACGCATCGCCATGCCGTCGGGCTCTCCGATCTCATGCCAGGCCCAGGGGTCGGGATCGTCCGCGAGACGGCGTACAGCGCGGGTGCGGTGGTTCCAGCGCGACGTGCCGTCGGGCGCCAGTCCGCTCGATCCCGGCTGGAAGCCGGTGCAGATGCCCTCCATCCGCCGCACGTGGCCGCTCGCGCGGGCACTCTCGACGAGTAGCGGAAGAGGATGCCAACGGCTCGCTGCGAAGCCGCTGATCAGCGTTGCGCCCGGCACGTCGTCCATCAACAGGGAGGAGGGGCGTCTCGCCTCCATCATCTGGGGCACGCGTTCAGCCACACTCGCCCGGAAGCCACCCATCGCACCGATCCCGATGAGTTCAGAGATCTCACACTGCTCGCCCTCAGCATGCTCGGCGAGGAGCAGCTGCTCGATCCGCCGCTCAGGGCTGACCCGGACGACCAGACGCTCGTCGGCGAGCACCGCCGGCTGGCCGTCGGCCTGCGTGGCGAGATCGCGGCCGCGGCCGGAGAGCGTCAGCGGGGTCCCGATGCCGTCATCCCACGTCATGTCGATGGAGGTGGTGCGGCGTACCGAGCCCGCACGCCGAGCCGGCGTCGCGTCGACGGGCCCGGACGGAACGAGCTCTGGCGGCGTCTCGATGGCCATCAGACCGCCCTAGCAGCGGTCTGATCACGTCTGAAGCCGAGCAGCAGACCCGCGGCTGCCGCAGCGCCACCGGCGGCGGCCCCAACGGCCCACCACGTCCCGGACAGGTCGATCCCGAACGCATGATCGAGGGACCACTTCCCCGGACCGATGGCCGCCACGCCGACGGCGACCATGGCGACCAGAAGGACGTACTCGCTGCCACCCTTGAAGACGAAGTAGCCCTTGCCCCGATGATCGGTCGCAGCAGCGACCAGCATCAGCCCGACGAAGGCGAGCGCGTCGAGGCCGGTGAGAAGCCCGAGCGCGAGCAGCGCGCCGGCTCCGATCTCGGTGAAAGCGGCGAGTCGGGCGTGGAGCCAGCCGGGTCGCAGGCCGAGGCTCTCGAACCAGCCCGCGGTGCCGGCGAGCCCGCCACCGCCGAAGACCTTGTTCCAACCGTGAAGCACGAGCATCGGCCCGAGCGCGAGGCGGATGATAAGCAGGCCGAGTGCGGCGTCCACAGTGACTCCTTGACTTCGAAGAGTTCAATCATATTACTGTTCACTGTCAGAAAGAGCAACGCGCTCACTCCGTGGACGACGCCGCGCGCCGACGCATCCGCGCTGCTGCCGGTCGACCGAATAGGATGAGTGATATGAGCGAACTGGTTGAGACGACCACCCCCCGGATTGGCACCGTGATGCGCGCGCCCAAGACGGCCGAGCTGATCGCAACGCACCTGCGGCGCCAGATCGTCCGGGGCGAGCTCAAAGCGGGCGAGACGCTCCCGCCGGAGATGAACCTGATGGAGCAGTTCGGCGTCTCACGCCCGACGCTGCGCGAGGCTTTCCGCATCCTTGAGGCCGAATCCTTGATCGGCGTGCGCCGCGGCTCCCGCGGAGGCGCCCAGGTGCTCGAGCCCGACCCCCGTGTCGCCGCGCGTCACGTCGGGCTCCTCCTTCAGCTGCAGGGCACGACCCTCGAGGACGTCTACGAGGCGCGCACCGCTACGGAGCCGATCTGTGCCGGCATGCTGGCCAAGCGCCGGACCGAGGAGGACCTCGCCGCACTGCGGGCCATCCTTGCGGACCTCGAGCAACTCTTGGCTGCGAGCCGCGAGAGCACTCCGGATGCCTCTCAGTGGTCACACCAGACGTACCGCTTCCATGAGGCGATCATGCAGCGCTGCGGGAACAAGACCCTCGCCGTACAGGGCGCAGTGCTCGCCGACATCGTCGATGCGCACCTGCAGCAGTCGATCGCCAAGGGCATCGGGCAGCACGACTTCCTGGCCGAGCGCTTCCAGACGACACTCAAGTCGTACGCCCGCGCCATCAGCTTCATCGAGAAGAAGGATGCCGAGGGCGCGGAGAAGCACTGGCGCAAGCACATGGACGTCGCGGCGCACTACGTGTTCCTCTACGACCCCCAGAGCACCCCGGTCGTCGACCTGTTCGGCTGAGCCGGGGCGCCTTCAGCGGTACGTCGCGGCGTACCGTTCGAGGCCTTCCACCGCCGCCTCAATGGAGTCGCATCGGACGCTGAGGACCACCGAGTCCACCCCCGCCTCGGCCAGCCGGCCCAGGACGTCACGATGCTCTTCGACCGAGATGTCGGCTCGTCGCATCACGTCGGTGTGCAGCCCTTGGGTCTGGATCATGACACTGGCGCCGGCGCCCTGTTCGTCGACAGCGCGGGTACGCACCTCGGCGATGTGCCGGGGCAGGTCCTCGAGCGTCAGGGCGGCGGTCCGGGAGGTCCGAGCCACGGCCTCCGGGACCAGCAGCGGGCTCCAGCCCTGATTGTTCGCCGCCCGCCTGCGGGCGCGCGCCGAGTTGCCACCGATCAGGACGGGCGGGCCGCCGATCTGGACAGGGCCGGGCGCATGAGCGACACCGATGCCAGTGAAGAAGCGGCCCTCGAAGCTGGTCGGCTCCTCCCCCGCGCACCACAGTGCCCTCATCACCTCGAGGGCCTCGTCGAAGCGCTCGTTGCGGGTCTCGAAGTCGATCCCGAGAGCGAGGAACTCCGAGCGCAGGTACCCGGTGCCGGCTACGACTGTGAGACGACCGTCGGAGAGTAGATCGACGGTGGTCAACGCCTTCGCCGCCGCGAACGGATTGTGGTACGGCAGCACGAGCAGGTGCGTCATGAGCCGGATCCGCGCGGTGACCGCGGCACAGAACGCCAGCGCCGAGGTCAGGTCCAGCGTGTCGTGGCCGCCGTTGTGGCGCCACTTGTGCGACGGGGCCGGATGCTCGGTGAAGGCGATCGCGTCGAAGCCGAGCCGATCGGCCGTGGCGGCCACGGCCGCGACCCCAGCCCGAGAGATCAGGCTGGGGTCGTGGTCCGGGCCACTCACCGGGTAGTCGATGGTGACCTTCATGGCCTTAGCGGGGCGCCATCCGGATGGCACCGTCGAGGCGGATGACCTCGCCGTTGAGCATCGGGTTCTCGACGATGTGGTTGACCAGGTTGGCGTACTCACTCGGGTCGCCGAGGCGCGTCGGGTGAGGCACTTGGGCGCCGAGCGACTCGATCGCGGCCTCGGGGAGCTTGGCGAACAGCGGGGTCATGAACAGGCCCGGCGCGATCGTGTTGACCCGGATCTTGTGCAGGGCGAGGTCACGTGCGATCGGCAGCGTCATGCCGACGATGCCACCCTTGGAGGCGGAGTAGGCGCACTGACCGATCTGGCCCTCGTACGCCGCGACACTGGCGGTGTTGACGATGACGCCGCGCTCCTCGCCGTCGACGGGGGTGTTCGCGATCATCGCCGCGGCAGCGAGCCGGATCACGTTGAAGCTGCCGATCAGGTTGACCTGCACGACCCGCGAGAAGGCGTCGAGCGCGTACGGCACGCCGTCCTTGCTCACGACTCGGCCCGCGTTGCCGATGCCGGCGCAGTTGATCACGACCGCGAGCGGGCCGGCCGACACGGCGGCGTCCACCGCGGCCTGCACCTCGCCCTCGTTGGAGACGTCGGCCGGGGCGAAGGTCGCGCGCTCCCCCAGGTCGTCGGCGATCCGCTTGCCGTCGCTGGACGGCAGGTCGATGATCACGACGTGCGCGCCGGCGGCATGCAGGCGCTTGGCGGTGGCGAGGCCCAGGCCCGAGGCGCCGCCGGTGACGATGGCGGACTTACCGCTGATGTCCATCTGTTTCGTTCCTTCTCTGTTCCGGCTCTCAGAGCCGCTCGATGATGGTGGCGTTGGCCATGCCGTTGCCCTCGCACATGGTCTGCAGCCCGTACCGGCCGCCGGTCGCCTCGAGGTGGTTGAGCAGGGTGCTCAGCAGGCGCGTCCCGGACCCGCCGAGCGGGTGACCGAGGGCGATGGCGCCCCCGCGGGGGTTGAGCTTGGCGGGGTCGGCGTTGAACTCCTGGGCCCACGCGAGCGGCACCGGCGCGAACGCCTCGTTGACCTCGTAGGCGTCGATGTCCTCGATCGTGAGGCCGGACTTCGCGAGGATCTTGTGCGTCGCCGGGATCGGGCCGGTGAGCATGATCTCCGGATCGGATCCGACGACCGCGAAGGAGTGGAACCGGGCGCGCGGCTTGAGGCCGAGCTCTGCGGCCTTCTCCTCGCTCATGATGAGCGCTGCGGACGCGCCGTCGGTCAGCGGCGAGGAGTTGCCCGGGGTGATGCTCCAGCTGATCTCGGGATACTTCTGCGCCATCTCGTCGGTGGCGAAGCTCGGCTTGAGGCCGGCCAGGCCGTCGGCGGTGGTGCTCGCGCGTACGGTCTCGTCGACGGTGTGGACACTGCCGTCGGGCAGGGCCACCGGAACGATCTCGTTCGCGAAGTCGCCAGCGGCTCCCGCGGCCGCGGCACGACGGTGCGACTCGGCGGAGTAGGCGTCCAGCGTCTCGCGGTCGAGCTTCCAGCGAGCGGCGATGAGCTCGGCGCCGATGCCCTGGTTAGGCAGGCTCGGGAAGCGGGCCGCCAACGGAGCATGCGCGTCGCTGCCCTCGAGGCGGGAGGCGCCCATCGGGACCCGGCTCATCGACTCCACTCCGCAGGCGATCGCGATGTCGTACGCGCCGGCGATCACGCCCTGGGCGGCGAAATGCGCGGCCTGCTGGCTGGAGCCGCACTGGCGGTCGATGGTGGTGCCGGGGACGCTCTCCGGGAAGCCCGCGACGAGGAGCGCTGTGCGGCCGATGTTGAGGCCCTGGTCGCCGACCTGGCCGACGCACCCGGCGATGACGTCGTCGACCTGCGCCGGGTCGAGACCGTTGCGCTCGACGAGGGCGCGCAGCACGGTGGCGAGCAGATCGGCGGGGTGTACGGACGACAGCGCACCGCCCGGCTTCCCCTTGCCCGACGCGGTCCGGACGATGTCGACGATCACTGCGTTGGTCATGGAGCTCTCTTCCATCAGGGCTATCAGTTAGATGATTTACCCGTTACGATAGGCCGACTAGCCCGAGCACGCAAGGAGTGAGCATGGAACGCGGCCTCTACACCGACGACCACGAGCAGTACCGCGCGGTGGTCCAGGAGTTCATCGCCCGCGAGGTGACCCCCCACCTCGAGGAGTGGGACGAGCAGCAGCGCACGGGGCGCGAGGTGTGGCTGTCCGCCGGCAAGCAGGGCCTCGTCGGGCTGACCGCTCCGGAGGAGTACGGCGGCCCCGGCCTCGACGACTGGCGCTACCGCAATGTCGTGTACGAGGAGCTCATGCACGCCGGCGCCGCATCCCTTGCCTCGAGCTTCAGCCTCCAGGACGACATCCTGATCCCGTACGTCTCCGCGATGGGCAACGACGAGCAGAAGCAGCGCTGGCTCCCAGGCATGGCTGCCGGCGAGCTGATCATGGCGGTGGCCATGACCGAGCCGGGGACCGGTAGTGACCTGAAGGGCGTCACGACGCGCGCCGAGAAGGTGCCCGGCGGCTGGAGGCTCAACGGCGCCAAGACCTTCATCTCCAGTGGGCAGCAGGCGGACCTCGTGTGTGTCGTGACCAAGACCGATCCGGCAGGAGGCACGGACGCCTTCTCGCTGCTGGTCGTCGAGGCCGGCATGGACGGATTCGAGCGTGGCCGCAACCTCAAGAAGGTCGGCCTCTGGGCCCAGGACACCTCCGAGCTGGCCTTCACCGACGTCTTCGTCCCCGACGCCAACCTGCTCGGTGTCGAGGGCGCCGGGTTCCGCCAGCTGATGCAGCACCTGCCCCTCGAGCGCCTCGCGATCGCTGCAGGGGCGGTCGCGGCATCGGCCGCAGCCTTGGACTGGACCGTCACCTATGTGAAGGAGCGACACGCGTTCGGCCAGCCGATCGCGGGCTTCCAGAACACCCAGTTCGCGCTCGCCGACATGGCCGTCGAGATCGAGGCGGCGCGATCGCTGCTGGACCGCTGCATCCTGGCCTACAACGCCGGCACCCTCACCACGGTCGATGCCTCGACGGCGAAGCTCTTCACCACCGAGGTCCAGGCCCGGGTGGTCGACAAGTGCGTGCAGCTGCACGGCGGTTACGGCTACATGCTCGAGTACCCGATCGCACGTGCGTACCTCGACGCCCGCGTCCAGCGCATCTACGGCGGCACCAACGAGGTCCAGCGCCAGATCATCGGCCGTTCCCTCACGGGGATCCGCTGAGCGTGATCGCTCCCCAACGGCGCGGCCGCTCGATCGCGATGTCGCCGGAGGAGCGCGCCGCGTTCCTCCGGCGCGAGCGGGTGTGCCGGGTCGCCACGATCGGCCCGCACGGCGAACCCCACGTCGCCCCGCTGTGGTTCGTGTGGCACGAGGACGCCCTGTGGCTCTACTCGCTCGTGCTCAGTCAGCGGTGGGCGGATCTCGAGCGCGATCCGCGCGTCTCGGTGGTGGTCGACGCCGGCGAGACGTACGACGAGCTGATCGGATGCCAGCTCAGCGGACATGCCGAGCCGGTCGGCCCGGTCCCGCGCCTGGCTGGTCCGGCGCATCCGGAGCTCGACGCGGTCGAGGCGATCTTCGCTGCCAAGTACGGCGCTGGTGATGACTTCACCGCCGACGGCAAGCACGCCTGGCTGAGGATCGCACCGCGCAAGTTCGTGTCCTGGAGATTCGCGAACCGATGACCATCGCGTGGCACCGGGAGTCGCGCGCGTGTTCGCTACGTGGCGAGGTCGAGATCCTCCTGCGGGGCGACCACATTTCCGCCAATCGGGCGGCATCGCGGTTCGGACGGGTCGAGACCGGGCTGGTGGCAGAGGTCCGCGTCCAGGACGAGCGACAGTTCGCGGTTCACGTCCATCGAGCAGGGGACCTGATCGGCGAGGGCGTCGTTCTCGGCGAGCCAGCGCTCATGGCGGGCAGCCATCTCGAGGCGCTGCTCCCCTCTCGGGTCCGTTGGCACGACGGCCCCATGGAGCCGGATCCGACCCTCACCGCACTGGCGCTCGGCGTGCTCGCCGCCCGCACCCGTCACCAGCACGACATGGCGACTCGCCGACGGCTGCAGAGCCGGCCGCAACAGGTCGCCGACTGGCTGCTCGAGCTCCAGGACTGCACGGCGTGGGGACTGCCGGAGGACGCCCTGTCCCACCTCACCAGGCAGGGTCTCGGCACCCTGGTCGGCAGCACCCGCTCATCGGTGAGCGCGATTCTGGGCCGCTTCGAGCAACTCGGCTGGATCAGTCGGGCGGAAGGCGGCCTGCTGATCACCGACGAGCTCGCCCTGGCCACCTACGCCGGCAACTCCGCAGCCGCCCGGCATCAGATCGCGGGGCAGCTGCGGCGCAGCCAGGACGCACTGGCGGCGTATGCCGGCCTCCTCCCGCCTCAGGCACCGACAGCGATCGAGGACGACGGCGCCTGGTGACCGACGGAGTGCCTACAGGCCCTCGATGACGGCCGGTGCGGGCGCGAAGCGAGGCGCACGCTTCTCCGCACGCGCCGCCAGCCCCTCCGCGAGCTCGGTCCCGTGGAAGGAGCGCTCCATCAGCCACCGCGCCCGGAAGAGCGCCGACGACAGATCGCCCGACGCATCGGTGAGCACCTGGGCCTTGATCGTGGCCATCGCGTACGGCGAGCAGTTCTCCGCCAGATCGGTCGCGTACGCCACCGCCGCCTCGACGACCTCAGCCGCCGGGTGCACGTGCTCGACCAACCCCATCTCGTACGCCTCGGCGCCAGTGAGCGTCCGCGCCGACAGCAGCAGATCCATCGCACGACCGGCTCCGACCAAGCGCGGCAACAGCCACGAAAGGCCGTACTCGGCAACGAGACCGAGGCGCGCGAAGCTGGTGCTGATCTTGGCCTCCGCGGCGCAGAACCGGACATCGCCACCGAGCATGTACGCGAACCCGATCCCGGCCACCGGCCCGTTGATGGCGACGATCACGGGGGTACGCAGCCGCTGGCCCAGGGCCGGGAGGTCCTCCAGAGTCGGCACGAGCTCACTGATCGCCTCAGCACCCGCGGAGATGACGGCCAGGTCCGCCCCCGCACAGAACGCGCGCCCACTCCCGGTCACCACGATGGCGCGTACCGCATCGTCGCCGTCGAGCTCGCGCAGGATTCGCGCGTAGCCTCTCGACATCTCAGCGGTGAACGCGTTGAGCTGGTCGGGCCGGTTGAAGCGCACGAGCGCCACGGCGCCGATGCGCTCCACCAGCAGGGTCGGGTCGGTGTCGGTCATCTCTTCTCCTCAGGTGCGACTACAGCGGTGAGCACAGCGAAGGCGGGGGCGTCGTCGACCCATCGGCTCAGCGGGCGCGTCGGGCCGCAGCACTCAGTTCGACGTGGCGCTCCCACATGGCCCCCGACTTACGGACGAGGTCGGCCGGCGGCGCCAGCAGCATCGCCTGACCGTTGGTCCGGCTGGGCAACGAGATCGTCACGTCGGCGAACGCGGTCTCGACGTCGCGCTGGTTGGTCATCTTCATGGTGACGTCAACGACGGTCAGACCGTTTTCCTCGCGTTTCGCGGTGACCTCGCCCGAGAGGAACTGCACGTCGCCGTGGTAGTTGAACTTCCGGATCGAGTCGCTCTGCTTGAGCACGAACGCATCGTCGCCGGCCCAGTCGGTGGCGTAGTGGTGGAACCACGTCTCACGCATCACCCCGTAGTCGTACGCCATCGGGTTGCCGATCGCCTGCGCCCACGACGAGTCCCAGTGGAGCCGCTGCGCGACATCGGGCACGCCCTGCTCGTTCTTGACGAAGAAGGGTGCGATCCGCTTCCGGTTCTTGTACGCCAGGCGCGAGGACTTCAGCCCGTACGGCACGAAGCCGTAGCCACCGGCGTGGAAGGCGACGACCTCGGTCGTGGTCAGCGGACCCTTGACCATCGCCGGGAGCTGCTCGCCGACCTCGACGTCCTCCCAGTAACGAGGCTCGGCTCCTCGCCGCTGCTCGGCGGCATAGATCTCGTCGATCTTCTCGATGTCCGCATCGGTGTACTGCGTCGGTTCGATCTCGCTGTACTTGCCACGTTCGCGGGCGGCTTTGCGCTCGGTGAGAACACGCAGCACGCGGTGGACGTAGACGACCTCGCCGCGCTGGTTCACCTTGACCTCGCGGCTGACCTGGATGACGGACTGGCCGGCGAACTCCGACTCCTTGACCTCGAGCGTCTCCTCGCCGCCGAAGGCATAGAGCCGGTCACCGGGGTAGATGGGGCGATACCACTCGGTGGAGCCGCCCGAGACGAAGACGTGGATGCCCCGGAACAGGCCCTTGGTCTGCTCCTTGATCTCGGCCGGCACCGGGTCGCCGAGCATCGGCGCACCGATGATCTGCGCCATGCTGTTCGGCGCGATCTGCGACCCCCACCGGGTGCCCTCACCGTAGAACTCGTCGCAGTAGAGCGGGTTGTCGTCGCCCACGCCCCAGGTGAAGTTGCGGATCGAGTCGAACGAGGCCGTGCTGATGTGCTCGAGCTGCTTCTTGGCGGTGTCGACACCCAGCAGCAGCTTGGCCCGCTCGATGTCGTGCTCGTCGAACGTGTAGTTCGTCGCGTTCTCGAATTCCTTGTCGATGTCGACCATCGGTGACTTCCGTTCTGTTCGGTCCTGCCGTGTTCCACGGATGGGACGAGGTGCGTCGTGCTCAGCGGCCCCAAGCCGCAAGGAGGGTGCGGAGGCTCGCGATCAAGGCGAGCGGACGATCCAGCATCGGGTGGTGGCCCATCTCCGGCAGCTCGATCACGTGCGCCTGCTCACCAGCGAGCGCGACCAGGTCGGTGGCGACTTCGGGAGGCACGATGCCGTGCTCGCAGCGGAAGAGCGCCACCGGACAGGCGAGCGGCGTGACGTACGGCGTCAACGCCGCCACGCTGCCGAAGGCGCTCGGATCGAAGTTCCAGCTCCAGCCGCCCTCGACGCGGGTCAGCGACAGCTCGGCGACGTGGGCACGCACGTAGGGCAGCACCTGGTCCTGCGCCGGCAGCGTGACGAAGCGATCCATGGCTTCGCGCAGCGTCGGGTAGACCCTTTTCGGGGTGGTACGGCGCCGTGAGATCAGGTCGGGGTCGAAGTCGAGGTCGAGCATCGGCGAGTCGATCATCGCGAGCGCGCTGATACTCCCCCGATGCTGGGCAGCCGCGACCAGACTGATCCGGCCGCCCATGCTGTGACCGACCACGGCCGCGGGCCGGCCGGCACCGGCCAACTCAGCCGCGGCGGCGACCTCGGCGCCCCAGATCTCCGGCCCGTAGGAGTCCCGGTGATCGCTGCTGCCGTGGCCGCTGAGATCGAGTGCCACCACGTGGCGCCCGGTCGCCAGGTGGGGGCCGATGTGGTCCCACCAGCCGGCGTGCGCCATCCCGCCGTGGACCAGCACGAGGCCGGGGTCGCCTGGGCGACCCCAGATGCGCAGGACGATGTTCGCCCCCGCTACCTCGAGCGTGCGGATCCGCGGCCGCTGCTGCATGGCCGTGGAGAACCAGGCCGGGACCATAGCGGGAGGGTTCTCGGCCAGCGCGGTACTCAGAGCAGCTCCAGGATGGTCGCGTTGGCCATGCCGCCGGCCTCACACATGGTCTGGAGGCCGAACCGGATGTCGTTGTCGCGCATGTGGTGCACCAGGCGCGTCATCAGGACTGCTCCCGAGCCGCCGAGCGGGTGGCCGACCGAGATCGCGCCGCCGACCGGGTTGAGCACGTCGTCCCCGACTCCGAACTCGGCCTGCCAGGCCAGTGGGACCGGCGCGAAGGCCTCGTTCACCTCGAAAGCCCCGATCTCGCGCACCCCTAGGCCGGACTTCTTCAGCGCCTTGGCGGTGGCGGCGATCGGCGCGGTCAGCATCATCACCGGGTCGTCCCCGGCGAGGACCGCGGTGTGCACGCGCGCGATCGGACCCCAGCCGTTCGCCGCGGCGATCTCACTGGTGGTGATCAGCAGCGCGCCGGCGCCATCGGAGATCTGGGAGGAGTTGCCGGCATGGATGACGCCGTCCTCACGGAAGGCGGGCCGGAGGCCAGCCAGGCTCTCCGCGGAGGTGCCTCGGCGCAGGCCCTCGTCGTGGGCAAGGCCGGCGAGCGGTGCGATCTGAGCCTCGAAGGCGCCTGCATCGGCCGCAGCAGCCGTCCGGTGGTGGGATCGGGCGGCGTACTCGTCGAGGCGGCTGCGCGACAGGCCCCACTTGGTCGCGACCATCTCGGCAGCGAGGCCCTGGTTCATCTCCTCCACGCCATAACGCTGCAGGACCGAGTCGGAGTACGGCGCCCCATCGGCGCGGGCACTGCCCATCGGGACACGAGTCATCGACTCGGCACCACCGGCGATCGCGATGTCGTACTGGCCCGCGACGACCAGGCCCGCGGCGAAGTGAACGGACTGCTGGCTCGATCCGCACCGTCGGTCGACGGTCGTGGCCGGCACCGACTCGGGCCAACCGGCCGCCAGCACACTGACGCGGCCGAGGCTCCCAGCCTGATCACCGACCTGGCTGACACACCCCCACACCACGTCGTCGACGTCTACGGGGTCGAACCCGACCCGCTGCTGGAGCGCCGCAAGGACGTGAGCGCCCAGGTCGGCGGGATGTACCTGGGCGAGCGAGCCGTTGCGCTTACCGATCGGGGTGCGGACGGCGTCGACGATCACGGCATCGCGCATGACTGGCTCCTTCGGACGGGATACGTGCCTCGCAAGGAAACCATGTATTTAGTATACTAATCAAGATCATTCCCACTCCAGTCCCGCGGAGGATGCCGTGCGCCGTACCGTCTTCACCGAGGATCACGAGGCCTTCCGGGCCTCAGCCCAGGCTTTCTTCGCCAAGGAGGTCAGCCCGCACTATGCGGAATGGGCCGAAGCCGGTCGGGTCGATCGCAGCATCTACACGAAGGCCGTCCAAGCGGGCCTGACGTGTCTCTCCATCCCCGACGAGTACGGCGGCGCGGGTGAGCCGAGCTTCACCTACAGCGCGGTCTTCATCGAGGAGAGCATCTTCGCCGACTGCAACCTCGGCGCCCTGCGCGTACACGCCGAGCTGTGCCTGCCCTACCTCCACGCCTACGCCAA
>Ga0164242_10001556_pt1 | contig 27203 bp, 19 predicted proteins | sample OricomgcompostMG_FD_108783 | JGI IMG/M metagenome (GOLD analysis project Ga0164242, IMG submission 108783) | Miracle-Growth compost microbial communities from Emeryville, California, USA - Original compost - Miracle growth compost (MG) ...
GAACGGCGAGGTGTTGGGGCGCCAGCGATTCCGGGTGCTGCGCTTCAGGCCGGCCGGCTGATGGCGGCCCGTCTGGCTCCGGCGATCACCGCAGACACCGAATTCTTCTGGAACGGGTTGCGGGAGAACAAACTCCTGATCCAGCGCTGCAGCGGCTGCGGGAAGCTGCGTCACCCACCCCGGCCGATGTGCCCGCACTGCCGGTCGCTGGACTGGCAGGCCGTCGGGTCGTCGGGGCGCGGCACCGTGTACAGCTACGTGATGCCGCACGAGCCGAAGTTTCCGTTCTTCGAGTACCCCTACATCGTCGTGCTGGTGGAACTCGAGGAGGGGGTGCGGCTGGTGTCCAACCTGACCGGCATCGACCCGGCCGAGGTGACGCCCGGACTGCCGGTCGAGGTCTATTACCAAACCTTCGACGGCTCGCAAGAGCTGGTGCTGCACCAGTTCCGGCCGAGCGCATAGGCCCGTCATGGACTTCTCGTTCACCGAAGAGCAGGAGACGATCGGCAAGCTGGCCCGCGATCTGTTCGAGCGCCGCGCCACCCCGGAACGGCTGACCGAGTTGGAGGCCGGCGACACCCGCCACGACGCCGCGCTCTGGGAAGAGCTGGCCGCCGCCGACCTGCTGGGTGCCGCGCTGCCGGAGGCGGTCGGCGGCTCATGTGCTTCAGGCGGCGGCTTCGTGGAGCTCGGGGTGCTGCTGGCGGAGGTGGGCTACGGCGTCGCGCCGGTGCCCGCCTACGCCACGCTGGTGTTGGGCGCCGACTCGATCGCCCGGCACGGCAGCTCAGAACAGCAGCAGCGGGTCTTGCCGGGCGTGATCGCCGGATCGCGCATCCTGACAGCGGGTTTGGCCGAACCCGGCCGTTCGGATCCGGCCCGCCCGGCCACCACCGCGCGTCGCGACGGCCCGAACTGGCGCCTCGACGGCGCCAAGGAGTTGGTGCCGGCCGCCCAACTCGCCGACACGATGCTGATTCCCGCCGCCCTGGACGGCGGCGACGTGGGCCTGTTCCTGCTGGCCGCCGACGCCGCTGGCGTCGAGATCCGCCCGGTGCCCACCACGAATCGCGAACCGCACGCGGACGTATTCTTAGACGGCGCACGTGTTTCCGAGGCGGACCGGATCGCCGGCATGGGACTGGTCGAGTCACTGCTCACCCGGGCGCTGGTGGCGCTGTGCGCGATCCAGCTCGGCGTCGTCGAGCGGGCGTTGCGCATCGCGGCCGAATACACCACGGGCCGTGAGCAATTCGGCCGCCCGATCGGCAGCTTCCAGGCGGTGCAGCAGCGGATGGCCGACGCCTTCATCGACGTCGAGGCGATCCGGTGGACCACCTGGCAGGCGGCCTGGCTGGTCGCCCACGGCCGGCCCGCCGACCGGGCGGCGCGCATCGCGAAGTTCTGGGCCGCCGAGGCCGGCGCTCGGGTGGCCGCCACCGCCCAGCACGTCCACGGCGGCATCGGCATCGACGTCACCTATCCCCTGCACCGCTATTTCCTGTGGGCCAAGCACAACGAGCTCACCCTCGGTCCGGCTTCGGCGCAGCTGGCCCACCTCGGCGCAACCTATTCGGAAGGACACGCATGACGAGGACCGCCAACCGCACGTTGCGATGGCAGGACATTTCGGTCGGCGAGGAGGTCACGCCGCTGGAAATCCCGATCACCACGACGATGATCGTCGCCGGCGCGATCGCCACCCGCGACTTCATGCCGGTGCACCACGACCGCGACTACGCCAAGAAGCAGGGTTCGCCCAACCTGTTCATGAACATCCTGACCACCAACGGCTACTGCGTGCGGTTCCTCACCGACTGGGCCGGGCCCGAGGCGATGGTCAAGAAGCTGTCGATTCGCCTTGGCGTGCCGTGCTTTCCGGACGACCCGCTGCGGTTCACCGGCAGCGTCACCGGCAAGACTCGTGGCCCAGCAGGGCCACCGCCGGCTGAGAACTTCGTCGAGGTGACCTTCAAGGCGTCCAACAGCCTCGGCGATCACGTCTCCGGCACCGCGGTGCTCAGCCTGCTCGACGGTGCGGGCTCATGAGCAGCATCTTGCCCGGCGCCGCGGCCATCGTCGGGATCGGCCAGACGGAGTTCTCCAAGGAATCCGGGCGCAGCGAACTGCAATTGGCGTGCGAGGCGGTCAGCGCCGCGCTGGACGACGCCGGTCTGACGCCCGCCGACGTCGACGGCATGGTCACCTTCACCATGGATTCCAGCGACGAGATCGACATCGCGCGCAACGTGGGCATCGGCGACCTGAGCTTCTTCTCCCGCGTGCACCACGGCGGCGGCGCGGCGGCCGGCACCGTGGTGCACGCCGCGATGGCCGTGGCGACGGGGGTCGCCGACGTGGTGGTGTGCTGGCGCGCCTTCAACGAACGCTCCGGCTTCCGGTTCGGCGGCAGTGGCCGCAACATGGCCGAAACCCCATTGTTCATGGCGCATTACGCGCCGTTCGGGCTGCTCACCCCGGCGGCGTGGGTCGCGCTGCATGCCCAGCGCTACATGTCGACCTATGGGGTGACCAACGAGGACTTCGGCCGGATCGCGGTGGTGGACCGCAAGCACGCGGCAACCAATCCCGACGCGTGGTTCTACCAGCGACCGATCACCCTGGAAGACCACCAGAATTCGCGCTGGATCGTCGAACCGGTGCTGCGCCTGCTGGATTGCTGTCAGGAAAGCGACGGCGGGGTGGCGCTGGTCGTCACCAGCGTCGAACGCGCCCGCGACCTGCGCCGGCCGCCGGCCGTCATCGCCGCGGCCGCCCAGGGCGCGGCGGCCGACGGCGAGATGATGACCAGCTACTACCGCGACGACATCACCGGGCTTCCCGAGATGGGGGTGGTCGCGCGGCAGTTGTGGCGGGATTCGGGGTGCAAGCCGCAGGACATCCAAACCGCCTTCATCTACGACCATTTCACCCCGTTCGTGTTCGTCCAGCTCGAAGAACTCGGCTTCTGCGGCCGCGGTGAGGCCAAGGATTTCGCCACCGTCGAGCGGTTGTCTCTGGGCGGCGAGTTCCCGATCAACACCAACGGCGGGCTGCTCGGTGAGGCCTACATCCACGGCATGAACGGCATCACCGAGGCGGTGCGGCAGGTGCGCGGCACCTCCCACAACCAGGTCGCCGATGTCGAGCACGTGCTGGTCACCTCGGGAACCGGCGTGCCCACGAGTGGTCTGATCCTCGCGCCGGCCGGCTGAGGGAAAGGCGCGCTGATTCCATGTCGACCGACGTGTCCCCGGCGACCGACACCCGCGAGCTGATCGTCGCGGCCGCGTTCACGTGTTTCGGCAGGCAGGGATTGCAGAAGGCCACCATCGTCGACATCGCCAAGCAGGCCGGCGTGTCGAGAAGCACTATCTACGAATACTTTTCCGACAAGGCCGCGATCGTCGAGGCCTGCGCCGAACACGCCTCCGAGCGTTTCTACCGCGAGATGGCCAAGGCCATGGACCGCGGCGGCACGCTCGAGGAGAGGCTCTGCGCGGCGGCGGTGTTCGTCACCCAGGCCCGCCGAGTCATCGCTTCGGAGAAGTACTTTGACGAGGACGCGATCAGCCTGCTGCTGACCAAGGACGCCGCCGTGCTGCTGCGCGAATGCGTGGAGTTCTTCGCCCCGTATCTGGCCGCCGCCCGGCTCACCGGTGAGGTGCGCAAGGACCTCGACGTCGAGGCGGCCGGTGAATGGTTCGCGCGCATCCTGTTCTCGTTGTTCAGCACACCGTCGCCGACGCTGAACCTGGACGATCCCGACGTGACGGCGGAATTCGTACGCGCGCATGTGGTACGCGGGTTCGCCAGCGAGCGCCCGCGGCGGCGTTGAGTGTGCATCCTCGGCGTTGAGTGTGTAGCGGCGGCGGACGTCGTCGGCGTGTCGTCGACCTGATGCAACTCCGCAAGCCCCGGACCGCACACTCAATGCCGACGCGCGGCCAGCGCGCGCAGAAAGAATGTCAGGTTGGCGGGGCGTTCGGCGAGCCGGCGCATGAAGTAGCCGTACCACTGGGTGCCGAAGGGTACGTAGACCCGGACGGTGTGGCCGGCCTCGGCCAGCCGCCGCTGCTCGTCGTCGCGGATGCCGTACAGCATCTGGTATTCGAATTCACCGGTGCCACGCCCTGATTCGCGGGCCAGCGACGGCGCTGCCTCGATGATCGCCGGATCGTGGGAGGCCACCATCGGATAGCCCGAACCGGCCATCAACACCCGCAGGCAGCGCAGGTAGGAATCGGTGACCGCGGCGGGATCGCGGTAGGCCAGCGAGGCGGGCTCGTCGTAGGCGCCCTTGCACAGCCGCACCCGCGCGCCGGCGGCGGCGAACTCCTCGCAGTCGCCGAGCGTGCGCCGCAGGTAGGCCTGCAATGCCACGCCCAGCCAATCGAATTCGCGCCGCAGGTCGCGCACGATGCGCAGGGTCGAATCGGTCGCGGTGTGGCCCTCGGCGTCCACCGTCACCCACACGCCGGCCCGCTGCGCGGCCGCGCAGATCGCCCACGCGTTCTCCCGGGCGATCTTCTCACCGTCGCGATCCAGCGACTGGCCCAGCGCGGACAGTTTCAGCGACACCTCGAGCGGTCGGACGGCCGCCCCATCGCCGAGGCAGCCCAGGCGGTCGACGAGCTCCAGATACACCCGCACCGCCGCATCGGCGTCGTCGGCGTCCGACACGTCCTCGCCCAGATGGTCGACGCTGACGCAGCGTCCCGAATCACGAAGGGCCGTCACGCTGTCCAGCGCGGAATCGATCGTCTCCCCGGCGATGAACCGGTGCACCACCCGGCGGGTCACCGGCAGCGCTTCGGCGGCCCGGCGCAACCCCGGTCGCCGGCCCGCGGCCAGGATCGCCGGACGCAGGGTGTGGGCGAACAGCCCGGCCATCAGTCGGCCCCCATGTGCGGATAGGTGTGGTCGGTGGCCGGGACGAACGTCTCCTTGATGGTGCGGGCCGACGTCCAGCGCAGCAGGTTCAACGGAGAGCCGGCCTTGTCGTTGGTTCCCGAGCCGCGCGAACCGCCGAACGGCTGGCGCCCCACCACCGCCCCGGTCGGCTTGTCGTTGACGTAGAAGTTCCCGGCGGCAAAGGGCAGCCGGTCCTGCGCGGCCAGCACCGCCGCCCGGTCGTCGGCGATGACCGCACCGGTCAGCGCGTACCGCGATCCGGTGTCGACCACGTCGAGGATTCGCTGGTAGTCGTCGTCGGGATACACGTGCACCGACAGCAGCGGGCCGAAGTATTCGGTCGCGAACGACTCGTCCGCCGGGTCGTCGGACAGCAACACCGTCGGCCGCACGAAATAGCCTTCGCTGTCGTCGTATTCGCCGCCCACCGCGAGGGTGACGTGCGGCGCGCCCTTCGCGCGTTCGATGGCGTCGACGTTCTTGACGAAGGCCCGCCGGTCGATCAGCGCGCCGCCGAAGTTGGTCAGATCGGTGACGTCGCCGTAGCGCAATGCGGCGGTCTCGGCCAGAAACTCGTCGCCCATCCGCCGCCAGACCGACTGCGCGATGAACGCCCGCGACGCCGCCGAGCACTTCTGACCCTGGTAGTCGAAGGCCCCGCGAATCAGCGCGGTGCGCAACACATCCGGGCGTGCGGAGGCGTGCGCGACGATGAAGTCCTTGCCGCCGGTCTCGCCCACCAGCCGCGGATAGCAGTGGTAGTGACCGATATTGGTGCCCACCTGGTACCACAGCCGCTGGAAGGTCGCCGTCGACCCGGTGAAGTGAATGCCCGCCAGCCGCCGATCCGCCAGTGCCACATCGGAAACCGCGAACCCGTCGCCGGTCACCAGGTTGATCACCCCGGGCGGCAACCCGGCCGCCTCGAGTAACTGCATGGTCAGGTACGCCGACAGGGTCTGGGTGATCGACGGCTTCCACACCACGGTGTTTCCCATCAGCGCCGGCGCGGTCGGCAGGTTGCCGGCAATGGAGGTGAAATTGAACGGCGTGATCGCGTAGACAAAGCCGTCCAGCGGGCGGTAGTCGCTGCGATTCCACTCCCCCGGCCCGCTGATCGGCTGCTGCGCCAGGATCTGCCGGGCAAACGCCACGTTGAACCGCCAGAAGTCGATCTGCTCGCAGGGCGAGTCGATCTCGGCCTGGTAGGCCGACTTGGATTGGCCCAGCATCGTCGCGGCGGCGATCTTCTCCCGCCACGGCCCGGCCAGCAGATCGGCGGCCCGCAAAAACACCGCCGCCCGCTCATCGAAAGGCATTGCCGCCCAATCGCTTTTCGCGGCCATCGCGGCGTCGACGGCCGCGGTCGCGTCGGCGTGCACGGCGTTGGTCAGGGTGCCCAGCTTGGCGGCGTGCCGGTGCGGCTGGACGACGTCGATGCGTTCACCGTCGCCCATCCGGTGGCGGCCGCCGATGACGTGCGGCAGGTCGATCGGGTGGCCGGCCAGCGCGGCCAACTCGGCGCGTAACCGGGCGCGCTCCGCGGAGTGCGGCGCGTAATCGTGGACCGGCTCGTTGGCCGGCACCGGCACCTCGGAAATTCCAGTGATCGCATCCATGCTGCCCAGGATCCTCGCGGCGGCCACGCCGCGATTTAGCCGATCCGACAAGATAGGCCGGGCATCGTAGTAAGATCGGACAATATGGCCGGTGTCGGGCTGGGTCAGCTGCTGCTCGCGCTGGACGCGACCATGGTCAGCCTGGTCGACGCCCCGCGTGGGCTGGACCAACCGGTCGCGTCGGCGGCGCTGATCGACTCCGACGATGTGCGGCTCGGGCTGGCCGCGGCGGCGGGCTCCGCCGACGTGTTCTTCCTGCTGGGCGTCGGCGACGACGAGGCGCTGCGCTGGATCGACACCCAGGCCCGCGACCGGGTACCGGTGGCCGTCTTCGTCAAGGAGCCGTCCGACGCCCTGGTCGGCACGGCCGTCGCGGCGGGATCGGCGGTGGTGGCCGTCGATCCGCGGGCCCGCTGGGAACGGCTGTACCAGTTGGTCAATCACGTGCTGGAACATCACGGCGACCGCGCCGACGCGGCGGACGACTCGGGCACCGACCTGTTCGGGTTGGCGCAGTCACTGGCCGAGCGCATCCACGGCATGGTCAGCATCGAAAACGCCCAATCCCAGGTGCTGGCCTATTCGGCCTCCAACGACGAGGCCGACGAGCTGCGCCGGCTGTCCATCCTGGGCCGGGCCGGCCCGCCCGAGCATCTCGAGTGGATCGGCCAGTGGGGCATCTTCGACGCGCTGCGGTCGGGCACCCAGGTGGTGCGCGTCGCCGAGCGGCCGGAGCTGGGGCTGCGACCCCGGCTGGCGGTCGGCATCCACCAGCCCGACCCGGATGCCCGGCGACCGCCGGTGTTCGCCGGGACCATCTGGGTGCAGCAGGGCGCGCAGCCGCTGGCCGACGACGCCGAACAGATACTGCGCGGCGCCGCGGTGCTGGCCGCCCGGATCATGGCGCGGCTGGCGGCCCGCCCGTCCACCCAGGCGCGGCGGCTGCAGCAGCTGCTCGGTGTGACCGACTCGGAAACCCTTGCGCCCGTGGACCTCACCGCGATCGCCGCCGAGCTCGGTCTGGCCGCGGACGGCTGCGCGGCCCTGGTCGGTTGGGCGGCGGCCGAGGGTGCGTCCCGCCACACCCGCCTGACCGACGTGATCGCGCTGAGCGCCAGCGCTTTCCGGCACGACGCCCACGTCGCCGGTCACGGCTCGCGGACCTACGTACTGCTGCCCCAGCCGCCGAACCGGTCGGTCAGCTCGTGGGTGCGCGGCACCATCGCCGCGCTGCGCGCCGAGCTCGGGGTGCAGCTGCGGGCGGTCATCGCCGCGCCGGTCCCGGGCCTTTCCGGGGTCGCCGCGGCGCGCGCCGAGGTGGACCGCGTGCTGGACAGCGCTGAGCGCCATCCCCTTTCGTTCGGGCAGGTGACGTCGCTGGCCGAAGCGCGCACCACGGTCCTGCTCGACGAGATCGTCACCCTGGTCGGCCGCGACGAGCGGTTGGTCGATCCGCGGATCGTGGCGCTGCACGACCGGGAACCGGTGCTGGCCCAGACGCTGCGAACCTACCTGGACGCCTTCGGCGACATCGCCGCGGCCGCGCACGCGTTGCGCGTGCACCCCAATACGGTTCGCTACCGGGTGCGGCGGATCGAGAAGCTGCTGTCGGTGTCGCTGGCCGACCCCGAGGTGCGGCTGCTGTTCGCGCTGGCGTTGCGGGCTGCCGAACGCTGACACAAACGCCCGATTCGCCGACGTGTCCGCCGGGGCGGATGCAAGAATGTCACCCGTAAGGTGATGACGATGCAGGAAGCCGGTGCGAATCCGGCGCGGTCCCGCCACTGTCATCGGGGAGCGACCCTCAACGGCCACGGCTGACAAGCTGGAAGGCGAGGCGAGCGGCGATCCGAGAGCCAGGACACTCGCGTCATCGCGTCCTGCGACCCGGGGCGGATGTACCCCGAGAGAGCTGTCACCGCCATGTCCCGTCCGGCATGGGTGGCCGTCGTCGACGCTGCCACCGTTTCGGCGCCCCAACGGCGCGCCCGTTTCGTCCATACCCCCGCTGCGGCAAGGGTTTTGCGGGGGTGCGGTCGATGACCGCCCCCATCTGGATGGCCTCACCCCCGGAGGTGCATTCGTCGCTGCTGAGCGCGGGGCCGGGGCCCGGGCCGTTGCTCGCCGCCGCGGCGGCGTGGAGCTCGCTGAGCGTGCAGTACGCCGAGTCGGCCGACGAGCTGGTCACGCTGCTGGGCGCCGTGCGGGCCGGCGACTGGGACGGCCCGACGGCCGGCGCCTACCTGGCCGCGCACGCCCCCTATCTGGCCTGGCTGGTGCGGGCGAGCACCGACAGCGCGGCCGTGGCCGCCCAGCAGGAAGTCGCCGCCGCCGCCTACACCGCGGCGCTGGCGGCCATGCCGACGCTGCCCGAGCTGGCCGCCAACCACGCCGCACACGCCGTGTTGACCGCGACGAATTTCTTTGGCGTCAACACCATTCCGATCGCGGTGAACGAGGCCGACTATGCCCGGATGTGGGTCCAGGCGGCCACCGTGATGGGCACCTACCAGGACGTGGCGGCCGCCGCGCTGGCGGCCACGCCGCACACCGAACCGGCGCCGCGTGTGATGGCGGCCGCCGCGCCGGCGGCCACGGCCGCGCAGTCGTCGTCGTATCCGCCCGACACGCAGGACCAGTGGCTGGACTGGCTGGAGAAGACCGGGTTCGTCGACTTCTACAACCGCTACATCCAGCCGCTGATCGACCAGTTGATGAACAACCCGTTCTTCCAGTCGCTGTTCTCCGGCTTCGACCCGTGGCTGCCGTCGCTGGGCAATCCGCTGAGCTTCCTCAACCCGTTCAACATCGCGTTCGCCCTCGGCTACCCGATGGATTTCGGTTCGTACTTCGGCTATTTGGCGCAGATGTTCAGCTTCGTCGCGGCGGATCTGGCCGCCGCGTTCGCGTCGGGCAATCCCGCGACCATCGCGTGGACCCTGCTGTTCACCACCATCGAGGTGATCGGCACCGTCATCACCGACACCATCGCGTTGATCAAGACGTTGCTCGAGCAGATGATCGTGCTGATCCCGGCGATTCTGCCGCTGCTGACCGTCTCGGTGGTCCCGTTGGTCGTGCCCACCCTGGTGGGTGGTTTGGCGGGCTTGACGGGTTTGGCTGGGCTGCATGCTATTCCGGTGCCCCCGTTCGTCCCGGCGCCGACGCTCGTCCCGGTGGCGCTGGCACCGAGTCCGCCGCCCGCGCCGGCACCGGCCCCGTCCCCCGCGCCGGCGCCGGCCCCGACGTCCGCGGCGGCGCCCGCCGCGGCCGCACCCGGCGCGCCGCCGCCCACCCCGTCGGGGCCGCCGGTGGCCACCCTGCACAGCCTCGCCTACCTGGTCGGCGGCCTGACCGCGGACGCGCGGCGGGCCGCGAACGCCGGCGTCCGCAGACGCGAGGCGGCCGCGCCCGAAAACGTCGAGGCCCCCGCGGTGGCGCAGCCGGAGGAAGAGTCGACGCAGCGGCGCCGCCACCGGGCCGCGGCCAAACAGCTCGGCCGCGGCTACGAGTATCTGGATCCCGAGCCGTCGACGACCGCCTCGCAGCTGGGTGCGCCGACGCTGGGGTTCGCCGGAACCGCGGCCAACCGCGCGGCCGCCGCACCGGCGGGACTGAGCGCGCCGGTGCTCGACGAGTTCGCCGACGCCCCGCGCGCGCCGATGATGCCGGCCACCTGGGACGGATCGAAACAGTAACGTGCACAACGCTATTGGCGTGCACCAGTCTAAGGTGTCCCGGTCCGCACGCCCGCCCCGCACGGCGGCGGGCCGGCGCGAAAACCCCGGAGCGGTAACCTAGCCCGCATGCACGGTTCGTCGGTGGTGTCCCTGTTGCGGGAACGTGCCGGCCTGCAACCCGACGATGTGGCGTTCCGCTACACCGATTACGAGCAGGACTGGGCGGGCGTCGCCGAGACGCTGACCTGGGCCCAGCTCTATCAGCGGACGTCGAACCTTGCCCGCGAGGTCGCGCGGCACGGCGACACCGGCGACCGGGCGGTCATTCTCGCGCCCCAGGGCCTGTCCTACATCGTGGCGTTCCTGGCCGCGATCCAGGCCGGGCTGATCGCGGTTCCGCTGTCGGTGCCCCAGCCCGGTTCGCACGACGAACGCGTCAGCGCCGTGCTGGCCGACACCGGCCCCGCCGTGGTGCTGACCACCGCCGCGGCCGCCGCGACCGTCACCGAATACCTGCGTCGGCCGGACACCGGGCCCGCCCCGGCCGTCGTCGAAATCGACTCGCTGGACCTGGATGAACCGAATTCGGCGAGCATCCGGATCAGCGGGGCCCCGGACATCGCCTACCTGCAGTACACCTCGGGCTCCACCCGCCTGCCGGCCGGCGTCATGGTCTCGCACCGCAACCTGCAGGTGAACTTCCAGCAGCTGATGGCCGCGTTCTTCCCCGACGTCGACGGGGTGGCCCCGCGCGATACGGTCTGCGTGTCGTGGCTGCCGTTCTACCACGACATGGGGCTGGTCCAGGGCGTCATCGCGCCGATCCTGGGCGGCTACCCCGCCGACCTCACCAGCCCGGTCGCGTTCCTGCAGCGCCCCGCGCGCTGGATCCAGGCGATGTCGCGGGCGGATCCGGTCTTCTCCGCGGCGCCCAACTTCGCCTTCGAGCTGGCCGTGCGCAAGACAACCGACGCCGACCTGGCCGGCGTCAACCTGGGCAACATCATCAGCATCGTCAGCGGCGCCGAGCGCATCCACCCGGCAACGCTGCGTCGGTTCTGTAAACGCTTCGCGCCGTACAACTTTCGCGAGCACATGATGCAGCCCTCCTACGGCCTGGCCGAGGCGACGGTCTACGTCGCCAGCCGCGCCGAGGCCGGCGCACCCGAGGTCGTTCACTTCGAGCCGGAAAAGCTGTCGGCCGGCAGCGCGCAGCGGTGCCCGGCGCAGACCGGGTCGCCGCTGCTGAGCTACGGCGCGCCGACGTCGCCGACGGTGCGGATCGTCGACCCGGACACCAACACCGAACGCGCGGACGGAACGGTCGGGGAAATCTGGGTCAACGGCGAGAACGTGGCGCAGGGGTATTGGCGCAAACCGGAGGAAACCCGACGCACCTTCGGCGGCGTGCTGGTCAACCCGTCGCCGGGCACCCCGCGGCAGCCGTGGCTGCGCACCGGCGACCTCGGCTTCATCTCCGCCGGGGAGTTGTTCATCGTCGGCCGGATGAAAGATTTGCTGATCGTCTACGGCCGCAACCACTATCCCGAGGACATCGAGTCGACGGTGCAGGCCGTCACCGGCGGCCGGGTCGCGGCCATCTCGGTGCCGGCGGACGAGACCGAGAAATTGGTCACCATCATCGAGCTGAAGCGGCGCGGCGATTCCGACGAGGACGCGCGGCGCAAGCTCGACGCGGTCAAAAACGAAGTCACCGCGGCGATCTCGATTGCGCACGGGCTCAACGTCGCGGATCTGGTGCCGGTGGCCCCGGGATCGATTCCCACCACGACCAGCGGCAAGATCCGGCGGGCGGCCTGCGTCGAGCGCTACCTCCGGGGTGCCTTCATCCGGTTGGACGGCTGAGCGTCCGGCGCTACGCCGGCTCGGTCTCCTCCAGGAAACGGCCCATCACGTCGGGGCCGGTGGAATGCATCGCGATCGACAGCTCCAACAGCCGGTCCTTGGCCTGCTTGGGCAGCAGCTCGATGGACCGGGTGGTGGACGAGTCATACTTCGCCCCCGGAAACCGTTGCAGAACAATGTTTTTCTGCTCTTCGGTGGTGTGGATCTCCAGCAGCTTCATGCCCGCGAACGCCTCGTTGGCCAGCTCGGCCATCCCCGCGTTGGCCAGCGCCTCCAGCCTCTCCTCGTTGATCCAGACGTTGATCTTGATCGCCTTGCCGTTGTTGTCGTGGTCGCTGCTCATGAGCCCTCCAGCTGGTTGAGTGTGAAGACCGGAAGCCTGTTGGCCAGATACTCCTCGGTGACGAACGGCGAACCCTGACCGTGCTTGGCGGCGCACTCCATCACGACCTCGAACACCTCGTGGCGCATCACCTTCTGCGTCGGCTTGACTTCGTCGGTCAGGATGCTGCGGATCAGGCTGCCGCTGAAGCTCTGCGCCTGCGCCTCGTGGCCGCACAGGGCCGAGTTGGTGACCTCCAAACACACCGGGCAGTACCAGTTTTCCCGCAGGAACACCGGCTTGATGCCCAGCTGGTTGCGGTATTGCTTGAGGATGTTCTGCGAGTCGTACGGATGGTAGAAGTCGCCAACGCCGGCGTGGTCGCGACCGAACATGTGGTGCGTGCAGCCCAGGTTCGTGCGCAGGATGGCGTGGAAGATCGCCTCGCGCGGCCCCGCATACCGCATGTCCCAGAGGGTGAACGACACCATGTGGACGTTCTCGCGGAAGTATCCGCTGGTTCGCAAGGCGTTCTGCGCCAACAGGATTGCCTCGTCGATGTAGTCGCCGACGCGCTTTTGGCCGATGATCGCGTTCACCAGCACGCCGGTGTCGAGGCTGTCGACGGGCTGGTCCTCGTTGGCGGCCAGCCAGGCCTGCTTCATCAACGCCTCGTGGCCGGTGTGCGGAACGTTGCGGGTCTGATGGGCGACGACCCGGTGCCAGTGCTTGGCCGCCAACGCGTCCTGGTGCTGCCTGGGGGTGAGCCAGAAGCTCTTGAACGGCTCGTTGAAGACCGGTTCGTTGATCAGGGTGATGTCGCCGCCGATGAAGCGATTGTGGTAGCCCAACGTTTTCTTGACGCCCGGGTGCCTGGGGTCGGTTGTGCCGTAGGTCTTTTCGGCCATCCGCTCCAGGTCGTACTCGTAGATTTCGGTGACGTCCAGGATGGCCATGGGCACCCCGAGATAGTCGAGAACGACGCTGGCGCCCTCCTTGACGTCGCGTTCGGCGATGTCGTCGGCCGACATGTCGAAGACGATCGGAATGCTCCACAACGTCGAGTCCGGCAGCGCGAACTCGTCCAGGGTCGCGTCGACCTCGCGCCGGCCCATGAACCCGGTCAGCGGGGTGAAGAAGCCGTAGGACAGGCTGATGACCTCGTGCGCGGTGGCTTTCGAGATCGGCACCCGCGGCAGGCCCTCGATGCGGGCCGCCGCGTTCTCGGTCGACACCCGCTCCACCAGCGGCTTGCCGTTGTGGCCGGTGTAGTTCATGCGGTCACCTCGTCGCGTCCCCGGGTGTGCGCAAGACCGTCGGTGGCGATCACGCCGACCCGCTCCAGGTGGGCGATCACCTCCTCGGCCAGGGTCTCGGCGTCCTTGGCGGCGCCGTCGAGCCGCAATTCGGGCCGCGGCGGGGCCTCGTAGGGGTCGTCGATCCCGGTGAATCCCTTGATCTCACCGGCCCGCGCCTTCTTGTAAAGCCCTTTGGGATCCCGCTTTTCGCAGATCTCGATCGGGGTGTCGATGAAGATCTCCTGGAAATCGCCGTCGTCGAGGGTGGCCCGAATCGCGTCCCGGTCGCGGACGTAGGGGCTGATGAAGGCCGTCAGCGCGATGATGCCGGCCTCGCAGAACAACTTCGCCACCGCGCCGATCCGGCGGATGTTCTCCTCGCGGTCCTGGGCAGAGAATCCCAGTCCGAACCGCTGGGCGAACTCGGGTCCGTGCCGCTCCTCGAGCAGATCCGGGCCGGCGTTGAGCCCGTAGCGGACGTTGTCGCCGTCCAGCAGGTAGCTGCGGATGCCCCGCTCGTAGAGCTTCTGCTCGACCACGTTGGCGACCGTGCTCTTGCCGCTGCCGCTGAGCCCGGTGAACCAGATGACGCAGCCCTTGTGGCCGTTGAGTTGCTCGCGTTCGCCGCGGCTGATCTTGTGTTCGTGCCAGGTGATGTTGTTCGACATTTCCGACTCCTGTATTCCCAGACGGCAGCGAAACCCCAACGGCCGCTTACCACCTGTGCGTCACCGGATGCCGCGCCCGCTCCGGGTGGAGCCTGGCCTGCCGGCACCGGCGCGCGGCGCGGCGCGGCAACCTCGCCGCACCGGTCACACGCTTCACCATATTGTCTAGCAATCAAACCGGGTAAGAACCAGCCCACAAGTAAAGATGGCCGATTTACGGGTGTTTTATTCCGCGGGCCGGCAGCGCTCCGGCAGCCCCGAACTCGGGCTCGCCAGCAAACACGTTCCCGTCGGTGGTGGCGAACGGCGCCGGCCACACCGGCCGCCCGTTGTTCGCTGCGGTTCACAGCCGTCCGGCCGGGGCTTTGCCGATCGGCCGGCGCCGATCGGGGCCTTTAGCACAATCACGGCCGGGTGCGGGCACTTCGGCAGCGCCGTGGGTGTTTGGATCGCCGGCGGCGTTAGCTGTTAATCTTCTGTACATCCGCGGTTCAGGGGTTGTCGGGCGGGCGCCGGTGGGTTTGACTCAGGCGGAGCGCAACGGTGCCGTCGCGTCCGCTGCGGTGCGCTGACGGCCCGGCGCGCAGGGGTGGGACTCGTCGTCGCTGCGCGCGGCGATCGATCGGCGGCTCTCGGGTGAAGCGAGTCGGCAGCCGCCCGGCAAACGCGCGGCAGGCGATGTGATGCGGGAGGACATCAACCACCGAAGCCATTGACTCGGTTGCCGGTGCCGGCCAGGCGCGGCCCGGACACGCCGCAGTGAATCGCTCGCGGCGGGTGCGGCAATCGCTCGACCAAGAGGGGAACACGCATGCTGGACTACGGGGCCCTGCCGCCGGAGATCAATTCGACCAGAATGTATGCCGGGCCCGGCTCGGCACCGCTGATCGCCGCGGCCGCGGCGTGGGACGTCCTGGCCAACGCGCTGGAGACCGCGGCGCGCGGCTACTCGGCGGTGATCACCCGCCTGCACGGCGAAAGTTGGTCCGGCAGTGCCTCGGTCGCGATGGCCGGCGCCGCTGCCCCGTATTTCGCCTGGCTGGCCGAGGCCGGGACACAAGCCGAGGAGGCGGCCGGTCAGGCCCGCGCCGCGGCGGCCGCCTACGAGGCGGCATTCGGCGCCACGGTGCCGCCGGCGGTGGTGACCGCCAACCGCGCCCTGTTCGCGCAACTGGTCGCGAGCAACATCCTGGGCCAGAACACCGCGGCCATCGGTGAGGCCGAGGGCGCCTACGCCGAAATGTGGGCCCAAGACGCCGCCGCCATGTACGGCTACGCCGCCGCCTCGTCGGGGGCGACCAGGTTGCGGCCGTTCGACGAGCCGCCGCGCACCACCAACGCCGACGGGCCCGGCGCCCAGGCCGCCGCGGTGGCCCGGTCCGCCACCGGCTCGGCGGCCAACCAGTCGCACGCCTCGCTGTCCCGGGCCATGTCCGCGGTCCCGCATCAGCTGCAAACCCTTTCCGGCGCAGGGTCTTCCGGCTCCTCCTCGTCGTCGTCGGGGTCGTCGGCGCTGAGTGCGGTCGACAATTTCAACACCCTGACCGCACCGGTGAACCTCGGCGACGGCATCAGCCGCACCGTCACGTCCGGCGGAACCTTCGGCACCGGGCTGTTCCGCTCGAACCTGCAGTCGGCGGGCGAAGCCTTCAAAGCCGTCCCCGGCGCCGCCGCGGCGGCCGGCACTTCGACGGCGGCGGTCGTCCCCGGCCCGGCCGTGGCCGGCGCGGGCACCGCCACCACGGTCGGCCGACTGTCCGTGCCGCAGACTTGGGCGGCGACCAACCCGGCGGCCGGCACCGCCGCCGAACCGCTGTGGCTGTCGGACGCCGAACTCGACGGCGGGCCGTCCTGGCACGAAGGCCCGGCGGCCGGCATGTGGAACGGGGCGCCGGCGGCGGGCGCTTCGTCGTCGCTGTTGTCGCGGCCCTCGGTCAACAACGTGCTGCGGGTCGCGCCGCGCCAGTTCAAGATGCCGCGGCCGTCCGCCGGCGGGTAGCCGGTCGCCGAACCGCTGGTTAATTCACCCCCACAGTGCGGGTGGTGTCACCGATGGCTGAGAAAGGATCGCCGATGCTTGATTTCGGGGCGCTGCCGCCCGAGATCAACTCGGCCAGAATGTATTCCGGCCCGGGGTCGGGTCCCTTGACGGCCGCCGCGGCGGCCTGGGAGGAGCTGGCCGCCCAGCTGGAGAGCTACGCCGCCGGTTACTCGGCCACGCTGGCCGAACTGCGCGGCCCCGCGTGGTCCGGTGACGCGGCCGCCGCGATGGCCGCCGCGGTCGAACCGTACGTGGCGTGGGCAACCGGCACGGCCGCGCGGGCCGGGCAGGCCGCCGCGCAGGCCCGTGCCGCGGCGGCCGCCCACGAGGCCGCGTTCGCCGCCACCGTGCCACCACATGTGGTGGCCGCCAACCGAATTCAGCTCGCCACCCTGATCGCGACCAACTTCTTCGGGCAGAACGCACCGGCGATCGCGGCCACCGAGAGCTGCTACGCCGAGATGTGGTCCCAGGACGCCACCGCCATGTACGGCTATGCCGCGGCGTCGTCGGCCGCGACCACGCTCACCCCGTTCACCCACCCGCCCCGCACCACCACCGCGCACGGGCGGGCGGCCCAGGCGGCCGCGGTGAGCCACGCCGCCGATTCGCAACCACCGGGCTGGTCGTCGTTGGTCAACTCGGTCAGCGGCTTCAACACCGTGGTCACCACGCCGGGGCAGTCGTTCTTCGCCGCGGCCCGCACCCTGTTGGGCTGGGGACAATTCGGCACCGGGCTCAACCTGGCCAACATCCAGGCGGCCAAGGCCGCAGCGGGAGCGGTCCGCCTGCCCGCCGCGGTCGCCGGCCCGTCGGTGTCGGGCGGGCTGGGGCGGGCGGCAACGGTGGGCAGGCTGTCCGTTCCGCCGGCGTGGCCGGCGGCGAATCCCGTTGCGCCCCTGGGCGAGACGGTGATCCGGCAGCCGGGCGGCATGGTTCGGCTGGTGTCGGCGTCCGCACCGGATTCGCCCGCCGGCCCCGGAATCCCGCCGGCGCTGCGCACCGCCGATCGCTCGGCCGGTGTCCCGGTGCTGCGCAACGGGCGTCGCGCTTTCCGGATGCCGCGGCCGGCCTACGGCGGTTAGCCGGTGTTGGTGGCGATGTCCCCGGGGCCACGCCAGGGGCCGAGGTCGCCGAATTCGCCGTCGTGGTGGCCGGGGCCGGCGTCGTCGATGAGAGTGCGCAGCGCGAGATTGACGGCCTCCCGGGCGTCGGCCAGATGGAACCGGCGTATGGCGTCGTCAATCATGTTGACGTCAACCTCGATTTCGACCGTCTTCTTCATGGGGCAGCAATACCCCCTGGGCGTAAGCCCAATCGTCGGTGGCCGAAATCACCGCCCGGACGATTCCCCCGGCGCCCCGGTGTCGCGGTGTTCGATGTTTGCCGCGACCCGCGCCGGGAAGCCCGTCACCACAGCCTGTTCGCCCGCTTCGAGGAGGTCACGGCCGATGGCGATCTGCGATACCTGTGGCAACGACTACGACAAGGCGTTCACGGTGACCTGGACCGACGGCAGGAGCGCCACGTTCGACAGCGTGGAATGCGCCGCGGTCGAGCTTGCGCCGACCTGCGAGCACTGCGAGTGCCGGATCCTGGGTCACGGGGTCGAATCGGGCGGCGCGATGTTCTGCTGCGCGCACTGCGCCCGGCAGGCCGGCAATCACGACGTCAGCGATCGCGGCGCGGCCGGCTAGCGCGGGGCACCAGCCGGCGGCGCGGCTGGCAGATCGGCCAGCTCGTCACACAAATGCTCCGCCAGACCGCGCACGGTGGTGATCGTGGCGGGGCTGATGCGCACCCCGGTCTCGGTTTCGATGCGGGTGCGCAGCTCCAGGTTGCCCAGCGAATCCAAGCCGTAGTCCGACAGCGGCCGATCGGGATCGATTGTGCGGCGCAGCAAGAGGCTGAGCTGCCCGGAGACCAGCCGACGGATGGCCGACGGCCATTCTTCGCGCGGCAGCGCCCGCAGCTCGGCGAGGAACTTGCCGGCGTCCGGCCGGCCCTGCCCCGCCGACCGGAACGCCTCGGCGAACGGGCTGCGTTGCGCGAAGGAGGTCAGCCACGGCGTGCCCATGATCGGCGCGTAGCCCGCATACGGGCGGTCGTGGCGCAGCAGCGTTTCGAAGGCGCGGAACCCCTCGGTCGGTGTGATCGCGACGCCGGCGTCTTCGGCCAGGGCGGTGGCGCGGCCCACCTGCGACCACGCCCCCCACGCGATCGCGGTGGCCGGTGCGCCGCGGGCGTGCCGCCAGCGGGCGAACGCGTCCAGCCAGCTGTTGGCCGCCGCGTAGGCGCCCTGCCCGGGAGACCCCACCAGCGCGGCGGCCGAGGAGAACAGGCAGAACCACTCCAGCGGCTGCCCCGCGGTGGCCTGGTGAAGGTTCCACGCGCCGTACACCTTTGGCGCCCAGCACCGGTCGATGAGGTCGTCGGTGACGTTGGTCAGGGTGGCGTCCTCGACGACGGCCGCGGCGTGCAGCACCCCGCGAACCGGCAGCCCGGTGGCGGTCGCGCATGTCACCAGACGTTCGGCCGTGTCCGGCTGGGCGATGTCGCCGCACTCGACCGCGATGTCGGCCCCGGCGGCGCGCAGCCGCTCGATGGCCCGGCGGGCCTGTTCGCCGGGTTGCGAGCGGGAGTTGAGCACGATCCGCCCGGCGCCCACATCGCCGTCGCGGGAAGCCATTTCGCCGGCCAGGAACAGGCCCAGGCCGCCGAGGCCGCCGGTGATGATGTAGGCGCCGTCCGCGCGGAACGGCCGCACCTTCTCCGGCGGCAGGGCGGCCACGCTGCTGGCGGTCCGCGGCACCTGCAGCACCACCTTGCCGGTGTGCCCGGCCGCGGCGACCAGGCGCACCGCGGCGACGGCGTCCTGCAGCGGATAGTGCGTGGTGCGCGGCATCGGCAGCTCGCCGGCCGCGGTGCGCTGGTACACGGTGGTCAGCAACCGCCGGACGGTGTGCGGGTGGCTGTGGGTCAGCAGCGCCAGGTCGACGGCGAACAACGAGAGGTTGCGGCGGAACGGGAACAGCCCCAGCCGGCTGTCGCGGTAGATGTCGCGCTTGCCCAGCTCGATGAAGCGCCCGCCCAGGGCCAGCAGTTCGATCCCGGCGCGCTGCGCCGCGCCGGGCAGCGAGTTGAGCACCACGTCGACGCCGTACCCGTCGGTGTCACGGCGAATCTGCTCGGCGAACTCGAGGCTGCGCGAGTCGTACACGTGCTCAATTCCCATGTCGCGCAACAGTTGCCGGCGTTGCGGGCTGCCCGCGGTGGCGAAGATCTCGCAACCTGCCGCCCGGGCGATGGCGATGGCCGCCTGCCCGACGCCGCCGGTCCCGGAGTGGATCAGCACCTTGTCGGTCGGCGCGATGCGGGCCAGGTCGTGCAGGCCGTACCAGGCGGTGGCCGACGCGGTCGGCACCGCGGCGGCCTCCCGGAGTGGAATCTCCGGCGGCAGGGTGACCGCGTGCCGGGCATCGGCGAGCACGAAGCTGCCCCAGCATCCGTTCCCGGACAGGCCGCCGACGCGGTCGCCGACCCGGTGCTCGGTGACGCCCGGTCCGACGGCGGTCACCACCCCGGCGAAGTCGCCGCCCAATTGCTGCTGGTAGCCCTCGAACGTCGGGTAGCGCCCGAAGGCCACCAGGACGTCGGCGAAGTTGATGGTCGACGAGGCGACCGCCACCTCGATCTCCCCCGGCCCGGGCGGCACCCGGTCGAACGCGGTGAGTTCCAGCGATTCCAGGTCGCCGGGCGTGCGGATGTGCAACCGCATGCCGTCGCGCCCGTGATCGACGACGGTGGTTCGCCGGTCGGCCGGCCGCAGCGGGCCGGGGCGCAGCCGCGCGGTGTACCACTGCCCGTCGCGCCAGGCGGTCTCGTCTTCTCCGGAGCGGCTTTGTAGTTGCCGCGCAACGTGTCCGGGGTCGGTGGCGTCGTCGACGTCGATCTGGGTGGCGCTCAGGTGCGGATGCTCGGCGTCGATCACCCGCATCATCCCGCGCAGCCCGGCCTGGGTCAGATTGGGCGCATCGCCGGCGACGACTACCGCGGCATTGCGGGTCAGCACGAACAACCGGGGCGATTCGCCGGGTAGCTCCGAGAGCTCGCGGGCGACGGTCGCGAGGTGCGACACGTAGTCCCGGCCTCGCCGCGGCGCGGCCGGGTGGTCGGCCTCGGAGGCGGCGGCCACCACCACGACACCGGTGAGCCGCTGCAGCGGCCGGTGACCGTTGCCGCCCGGCTCGCCGCCGGACAGCAGCGAACGCAGCTCTTCGGTATCCACCGCCCCCGGCGGCAGGGACACGGTACGGCATTGCGCGCCATCGGTTTTCAGGACGTCGGCGAGTTGCGTCGTCAACGCGTCATCGCCGTTGGACGCCGCGTCGCACGCGCTGAGCAGCAACCAGGATCCCGGCTCGCCCTGCGGCGCCTCGGGCAGTTCCCGGGCTTCCCACTCGATGGTCAACAGCCGATCGTCGAGCAGCCGTTGGGCGTGTTCGTGTTCGGAGGCCGCGCCGGCCAGCCGCAGCCCCTCGACCGTCAGCAGCACCGTCCCGGATTGGTCCAGCACGTCGACGTCGGCCTCGCATTCACCGGGTCGCGAGGACGTGATCCGGGTGAGGCAGTAGTGCGCGTTGCGCGTCGAGTGATAGTTGCGCAGCCGGCGCACGCCCACCGGCAGCAGCAGACCGCCGGCCCCCGCCCGCTGCACCTCGGGCGCGGCGATGACGGACTGCAAGCACGCATCCAGCAGGGCCGGGTGCGCGCCATAACCCGACTGCTGTGAGCGGATCGCGCCCGGCAGCGCCACCTCGGCGAGCACGGTGCCGACGTCCCGGTCGCCGACCGACACCGCGGCCAGACCCGAAAAGGCCGGGCCGTACTGAATACCTACGGCGCCGAACGCCTTTCGCAACTCGGCGCCCTCAATGCGGGACGGGTGGTCGGCGATCAGCGTTGCCACGTCGTGCGCGGGCGGCCCGGTCTCGCCGCCGTGCTCTGGCGGCAAGGCGTGCAGGACCGCGCCGGCCCGCCGGATGCGCTCGCCGTCTTCGTGGGTGTCCACGGTGAACTCGAGCCGCCCGGGCCCGGTCACCGTCGCCGTCGAGGAGACCTCCGTCCGGCCGGCCAGCAGCAGGGTCTGCTCGAACGTGACATCGCGCACCTCGGCGCGCTCACCGAGCGTCGCGGCGGCGGCCGCCAGCGCCATCTCGCAATAGCCGGCTCCGGGAAACGCTGCGACACCGTGGATTTGGTGATCGGCGAGCCAGGGGTGGGCATCGGTGCCGACCTCGCCCTGCCACACGTGCCGTTCCGGTTCCTCCCGCAGGTGCACGTGCGCCCCGAGCAGCGGGTGCACCGCCTGGACCGACGAGCCGTGCGCCCGCTGCACCGACTCGCGGCGAAGCATCAGCCGCCGGTGCGCCCAGGTGGGCAGCGGCGCATCCACCAATCGCCCGGCGGGGTACTGCACCGAGAAGTCGACCAGGGCGCCGGAACTGTGCAGGTCGCCGACGAAGCCGCGCAACCCCAGTGGCAGCTCCTGCTCGCGGCGCATCGCGGCCAGCGCGGCGATCGGCACGTCCAGGCTGGCGGCGTTCTGCTCGACGGCATGGGTGAGCAACGGATGCGGCGCCAGCTCACCGAACACACGGAATCCGTCCTTGAGCGCGGCCTGCACGGCCGCCGCGAATCGCACGGTGTGGCGCAGGTTTTCGGCCCAGTAGTCGCCGCCGAACGACGGCCGCTCGCGCGGATTCCACAGGGTCGCCGAGTAGTACGGCACCTCGGGTGCCGTTGGCTCCAGCTCGGCGAGCACCTCCACCAGCTCGTCGAGGATCGACTCCACCTGCGGCGAGTGCGAGGCGACGTCCACCGCGACCTCGCGCGCCATCACGTCCTGCTGCTGCCAGGCCGCGACCAGCTCGCGGATCGCCTCGGCGTCCCCGCCGACGACGGTCGAGGTGGGTGAGGCGACCACCGAGAGGACCACGTCGGAGATGCCGCGGATGGACAGTTCCGAAAGCACTTGCTGGCCGGGCAGTTCCACCGATGCCATGGCGCCGCGGCCGGCGATCCGCGCCATCAGCCGGGAGCGGCGGCAGATGACCTTCACGCCGTCGCCCAGCGAGAGCCCGCCGGCGACCACCGCGGCCGCGCACTCGCCGAGCGAATGCCCGATCACCGCGCCGGGACGCACCCCGTAGGACTTCATCGTCTCGGCCAGGGCGACCTGCATCGCGAAGATCGTCGGCTGGACTTTGTCGATGCCGGTCACGGCCGGCGGGGCCGACAGGGCCCGGGTGACCGAGAACCCCGATTCGGCGGCGATCAACGGCTCGACGGCGGCGATCGTCGCGGCGAACACCGGCTCCTTGTCCAGCAGTTCGGCGCCCATCTGCGACCATTGCGAGCCCTGCCCGGAGAACACCCAGACCGGCCCGCGGTCGCCTTGTCCCACGGCGGGCTGATACGGGATGTCGCCGTCGGCGACCGCGCGCAGTTCGGTGCGCAATTCGGCGAAACCGCTGGCCGACACCACCGTGCGCACCGGGCGGTGCGCACGGCGGCGCGTCAGCGTGTAGCCCAGATCCCTTAGGCCCCAGCCTCTTAGGCCGGCAAGCGCGTCGCCGGCCTGCTCGTCGAGCCACGCCGCGAGCCGGGCGGCGGTGACCCGCAGCTGCTCGGCGGAGGTGGACGACAACGGAAACAGCAGTGGCCCAACGGTTTCGGGCGCAGCCGAACCCGCCGCCTCCGGGGCAGGGGCCTCCTCCAGGATGGCGTGCACGTTGGTGCCGGACATGCCGTACGACGACACCGCGGCGCGTCTCGGATGATGGCCGTTGCTGGGCCACGGCGTATTCTCCTGCGGCACAAAAAGTTCCGTGTTGATCCGGGCCATCTCGTCGGGCAACCGGGTGAAGTGCAGATTCCGTGGCACCACGCCGTGCTGCAGCGCGAGAATCGCCTTCATCATCCCCAGCGGCCCGGACGCCGACTGCAAGTGGCCGAAGTTGGTCTTGACCGACCCCAGCACACACGGCCCGTCGGTTCCGTACACCGCGGCCAGGCTGGAGTATTCGATCGGATCGCCGACCGGGGTGCCGGTGCCGTGCGCCTCGACGAGGCCGACCGTGGTGGCGTCGATGTCCGCCGCCTGCAACGCCTTTCGGTAGACGGCGACCTGAGCCGTTTCCGAGGGCGCGGCGATGTTGACGGTGCGGCCGTCCTGGTTGGCGGCGGTGCCCCGCAGCACCGCCAGGATGCGGTCGCCGTCGCGCCGGGCGTCGTCGAGCCGCTTGAGCAACAGCATCACGCATCCCTCACCGGAGACGAAGCCGTCGGCGTTCACGTCGAAGGCGTGGCAGCGGCCGGTCGGGGACAACATGCCCTGCAGCGAACCCGACACCGACTTGCGTGGTTCCAGGGTCACCACCACCCCACCGGCCAGGGTGAGGTCGCTTTCGCCGCCGCCCAGGCTGCCGCAGGCCTGGTGCACGGCCATCAACCCGGACGAGCACGCCGTGTCCACCGTGACCGCCGGCCCGTGCAGGCCCAGCGTGTAGGCGACCCGCCCGGAGGCGAAGCTGTTGGAGGTGCCGGTGAATCCGTACGGGCCCTCGGCCGCGCCGCAGTCGGCGGACAGCAGTTCGTAGTCGCCGTGCGTCAGCCCGACGAACACGCCGGTCTGCGATCCGGCCAGCGACGCGGGGTCCAGGCCCGCGTGTTCGATGGCGTCCCACGACGTTTCCAGCAGCAGCCGGTGCTGCGGGTCGACCGCGGTGGCCTCGCGCTCGGTCATCCCGAAGAAGTCGCAGTCGAAGCCCCCGACGTCGTCGAGGAACGCCCCCCACCGGGTGACCGACCTGCCGGGCACGCCGGGCTCGGGGTCGTAGTAGAGGTCCGCGTCCCACCGGTCGGCGGGAATCTCGCCGACCAGGTCGTCACCGCGCAGCAATGCCTCCCAGAGGCGTTGCGGGGAATCGATCCCGCCGGGAAGCCGACAGGCCATTCCGATGACGGCAACGGGTGTGGCAGTTGCGGCACGCAATGTGCAGTCCCCTGTTCTCGCCCACTCCCCTGGCCGGCGCGGACCGTCTCTTCGCGCGTGCCGGAGGAAGTACGTACAGCAGTTATTGTGCAGATGTCAATTTACCTGCGGAACCACGCCCGCTTGGCGGGAGTGAAGAATTTCTCCCGGGGGTAGCGGAAACGCGCCCGCGACGCATCCGCGTCACCAGCGGCCGGCCGGGAACACGTGCCGGCGTGTGCAGCGAAACCGCTTGGAAATCAGCCCATTTCATGCGCCCGCAGCGCCGAGTGTTACTTCTTGTCGGCCCGCTGCGAGTCGCCGGATTCCTCGGAGTCCCCGGACTCCTCGGCTTCCCGGGCCGGATCCTCGATCACCTCATATGCCGGATCGACCATCGACAATTCCCGCTGACCGGCCTGGCGGGCCTTGCCGCTGATCCGCAACAGCTGACCGGGCTGGATGTCGGCGCCGCCGTGGCCGTGATGGAAGATGACCGTGATCTCCCCGCTGCTGTCGCCGACCACGATCCGCCGGCGGGTGCCGCCGCGCTCGGCGACGTCCTCGACCTCGCTGACCCGCCCCTCGATGGTGGCCCGCTGCCCGGAGATCAGGCCGGCCACCATGATGACCGCCGACGACCGCGCCGGATGCTCGTAGGCCGCGACCTTCTGGTCCTCGTCCTGGGACACCCACGCCTGGATCTTGTCGAGCTCCTTGGCGATGCGCTGCTCGAACGTGTCCGGGTAGGCCTCCCGGATCCGCGATTCCACGTCGTAGGGCACGATCGTCGCCGCGGCGTCGGGGATCTGGCTGACGGCCCGGGCGACCTTGTCCGCGGTCCGGTCGTGCAGCAGGCGGCCCAGCAGCCGCGCGAAGGTCCGTCGCGGCAGCAGCACCGTCACGTTGGTATTGGGATGCTCGTCGCGCACCTTGGCGACCATCAGCTGCGCGGACCGGCTGATCCGCCGGTCCGGGCAGTCCACGATCCGCAGCGGTGTGTCGAGCGAGAAGTGGTCCCAGCGGTTCCGCAGCTGCGCGGCGTGCGCCGGGTCGACCATGAAGTGCACCGCCACCAGCTCGTCGGCCCGCAGGCCCCGGCCGTATCGCAGCGCCTCGATCACCGCCAGGTCGACCGAGTCGACGAACACCAGCACCTTGTGCCGCGCGTACTTCACCAGCTCCGGGCGGTCGGTGCGGAACATTTCGAGAATGGCTGCCTCGGCCCGGTATTCGCGGTTGAGCCGGGTCAGCACGAACACCAGCAGCGGGAACACCACGACCACCAGCCAGGCGCCCTCGGTGAACTTCGCCACCGCGAAGATGCCCACCACGATCGTCGACAGGACCGCCGCGGACAGGTTGATCGTCAGCCGGTGCCGCCAGCCCGCTTCCCGATGGGTCAAGTGGTGCTTGGTCATCCCGTAACCGGCCATCGCGAACCCGGTGAACACGCCGATCGCGTAGAAGGGCACCAGCGCGTTGACCGAGCCCCCGGTCGCGACCAGCAACGCCACCGACAGCGCGGTCAGGGTGATGATGCCGTTCGAAAACACCAGGCGGTGACCGCGTTTCGTCAACTGCCTGGGCAGGAAGCGGTCCTCGGCGACGAAGCTGGCCAACGCCGGGAACCCGTTGAAGCTGGTGTTGGCGCCGGTGAACAGGATGGCCGCCGTCGACGCCTGGACCATGACGAAGAAGATGTCGCCCACCACGCCGCCGCCGTAGACGGCGTGGCCGATCTGGGACAGCACCGAGGGGTATTCGGTCAGGTACGGGGTGGCGTGGGTGACGTGGGCCAGATAGGCGACCCCGGCCAGCAGGAAGCCCAGGATGCTGGCCATCGCGGTGAGCACCCGACGGGCGTTGCGGCCCTGCGGCTTTCGGAAGTAGTCCACCGTGTTGGAGATCGCCTCGACCCCGGTCAGCGACGAACCGCCGTTGGCGAAGGCCCGCAGCAACACCAGGATCGTCGCGCCCAGCACCAGCCCGTTGCCCTGATGGACCGGCACGGTCCCGGCCAGGTGCGCGGGATCGTAGATCGGCAGGTTGCCGATGACCGCGCGCACGACGCCGATCACGATGGTCAGGCCCACCATGACGATGAAGGAATAGGTCGCCACCGCGAACGGCATTCCCGCTTCCCGCAATCCGCGCAGGTTCGCGTAGCAGATGACGAGCACCACGCCGACCGTGATCGCCAGGCTGTAGGGGCCCAGCACGGGGATCGCCGACACCACCGCGACCGTCCCGGCGGCCGACTGCACGGCCACGGTCACCACGTAGTCGATCAGCAGCGCGGCGGCAGCGATCTGCGCCACCCGGGGGCCGAAATTGTCCCGGGCGACGATGTAGGAGCCGCCCGCGCGGGTGTAGGCCATGACGACCTGCCGGTAGGAGGCGGCCACCAGCACCAGGATGAGCAGGATGACGCCGGTGATGGGCAGCAGCAACAGGAACGCGGCCAGCCCCGCGTGCGGCAACAGCTCGATCAGGATCTGCTCGGGACCGTAGGCGACGGACGACACCGCGTCCGGCGAAAGTGCGCCCAGCGCAACACCATTGGACAACTTCTCGGACGCGATGTCCTCGGTGATCAGCGGCTTGCCCAGAAACACGCGCTTGGCCACATCCCCGAACGAGAGCGGGATGCGCAGGTTGCCGGTCGAACTGGTCACGAGCACCGTCCTTATGTGAGACGCCTCCGAGCATTGTGCACGCCCGCACGGCCGCCGGTGCGATCAGGCGAGCCGGTGC